>JAEEGG010000654.1_pt1 | contig 104640 bp, 79 predicted proteins | sample 9134161 | NCBI WGS metagenome assembly JAEEGG01 (sample SAMN16246543, study PRJNA631951) | gut metagenome | biome: gut microbiome; feature: rumen; material: CR-attached | host: Bos | place: Iran: Karaj | collected 2018-10
TCCCCTAAAAGGAGTGCGTCATGAACAGATTGGAAAAACTTGAAATATCGAATGTCATCGGTGATTTTCGTGCGGCTCTAGAAACTTTGGACCGCTACGACCACCAGCAACTGGAATTCCCGAAGACAGGTGTTGACTACAGTGAAACGAACGGCCCCATCACCTACGAACTGGCGATGGAAGCGATTGGAGTGCTCAAGGAAAATTTTCGTGACAGCGGAATCTTCGGTGTCGAAAAGGATGCTTCTTTCAAGAGTTCCCTTGGACAAATTTACCAGACCTTCGACGGCAAGGAACTTTATCCGACCGTGCAGATGAAGGCCGCAACGCTCCTGTATTTGCTTGTCAAGAACCATTCCTTTGTTGATGGCAATAAGCGCATTGCCGCGTTTATTTTCTTGTGGTATATGTCGCGCAACGATATCCTTTATCGAGTGGACTGCTCCAAAATCGTAAGCGATGGTGCCCTAGTCGCACTCACGCTGCTCATTGCCGAAAGCAAACCCGAAGAACGTGAAACCATGACCAAGCTCGTGGTGAACTTGATTATGTAGGAGGTTCTTATGACTAATTCATGTTTTATAGACCCGCGAGATGTTGAAACTTACCGCACCGTGAAAATCGGCAATCGGATATGGTTTGCCGAAAACCTGCGGCATAAATGCGAAGGTGCGCAAGCGTATGTTGGTGGCATGGGGTATCTGTGCTTGAATGGCGAAACGCCACCTTACGATTGGAACTGCGACCCAAATGTGAAGAAATATGGCTTATGCTACTACTGGAAATTTGCAGAAGCCGCAGTCCCCAAAGGTTGGCGCTTGCCGAACAATGACGATTGGCGAGACTTGTTTAATGCAGTTGGCGCAAAATGTGAAATGGGCGAGCATGGTGCCGAAACTTACCTTGGGGCGGCTCTTGCGTTAAAGTCCAAAGACGGTTGGGAAGAAGACGTACTCTTTCCTGTTGGCAAAAGTGCCGATGTGTTCGGCTTTACTGCGTATCCGGCGGGTTGCATGGAAGAATTCGGTTTTTGCGGAGCACGAGGCCGACACACTCGTTTCTGGAGTTCCGTTGGACAAAACAAGTGGGCGTACCGCGTTTGCCTAGACAACTTCTACGACGATGCCGTTCTCGACCGCTTTTGGAATGACTTCTCCTGCGCAAACTCAATCCGGTGCGTGAAAGACTGCTGAAATGGAGCATGTTCCAAGTTGGAACGTCCAAAATAACGTTTTTTGAGGGAAAACTATAGTTTTTGCGGGGAATTGTGCTCTTTTGTAGAAAATAGGATATATTTCTTTTCAAGAAGGAAGAAAATATGGATAAAGAACCCGAAGTTTTTGATATGAACGGCGCATCTCCTTTGCAAAAGGGACTCGCCGTTTTCTTTGTCATCATGTCGCTTTTGTACACCGCGTCGCCCATCGACTTGGCGCCTGACGCAATTCCTGTAGTGGGCTGGCTCGATGATGTTGGCTTCCTTTTGACTGCGACAATGAATGCTGTTCAGCAGTTCACAAAGGACCAAAATAGTGCCGTGGTGAAAATCTTGAAATACGCCAAATGGTTTATGGTCATCGCCGTCGTAATCGCTGCGCTGTTGCTCGGTGGATTAATCGCTGCGATCGTAGCGCTGATTATGAAGTAATGAGGATGTTTCTACAATATCGCGTTTTTTTATATATGTTAAAACAAAAAAGAGGTGTTATATGTTCTACAATGTTGCCAAAAAAGAAGCCATCAGAAAACTAAAAAATGTCGAAGCTGAATACAAAAAAATAGCTGAAGACGCAAATACATCCATTATTTCTTTGTATCAAGCGCGCAAGAGTGCGGCAAAAGCCATTGAACGAGTGCAAAATTATGTAAATGGCCTAGCTAATACGCCTAAAGAATTCCAAAAAGAAATCAATGAAGTTGCGCTTGGCATTAAAGATTTTAATGAGGCTGTAAGAATTGAAGAAGGATCCGCTTCCGATAATATTAAAGGGATGGGGATGGCTGCTGGCGGGATTTTTGCGGGTGGCGCCATTGCCGCAGTTGGTCCAACGGCTGCAATGGCTGTTGCGACAACATTTGGGGTTGCCTCGACTGGTACAGCCATTTCTGCCCTATCTGGCGCCGCAGCGACAAATGCCGCTCTTGCATGGCTTGGTGGTGGAGCTCTTGCCGCGGGAGGCGGAGGCATGGCTGCTGGAAATGCGTTTTTGGCCTTGGCGGGTCCCGTTGGATGGACTATTGCAGGCGCACTTGCTGTAGGCGGCGGAGTTTTTGCGACATTTAAGAATAAGGCGGCGGCAGAAAAAGCCGACAAGGCAAGGCGAGAAATTTCCGAGAAAATTTTCGAACTTCGTCCCAAGCTAATTGCCGTACAACAGCTAGAAAGTAAAACAAAAGAACTAAAAACTGCATTAGATGTGGCTCCATTCAACCTTTATCCAAGCGATTACAGAAAATTCACTGATTCTCAAAAATGTGCTTTAGCGGCTCTAATAAATAACGCAAAATCAATGGGGCGGCTAATTAATGAACGAATCTCCTAAAAAATCCGGTGCACTAGAAGGTCAGCTGACAGCGGCTTATGTTTTAAATGGTTTATTTGAAAAAGCTAAAGAACAGATTGCGGCTGAAAATCTTGCGCATGAGACCGCTGCTCTAGATGTTCAGAATGCTTATGATGCATTTAATAATGCAATGAAGCATATTGAAAAAGCTAGGGATTTTGTGTCTCCGGTCCACTTGCGTAATGTGTTAGGGAACGATTCTACAAAACATGGTGAAATTGCTGAACAAGTTGAGGTCTGCGTTACAAACGCGCGGCAAGTTATTCGCAAATTACCCGAAATTGCAAATATAGACAATGTTCCTAGAACGGGGCCGGTTGATTATGATATAAATGGGGTCCCCATTCAATCAAAATTTTACAACAATGCAGAACGAACTCTGGAACGGGGCGTTTTAGAACATCTCAGTAAGTATCCTGATTTTACATCTGACGCAAATCTATACGGATATCCTGATAAAGCAGGAATATATCATATTCCCAAAGACCAATACGAGATTCTACTCCAGATAAAAAATGGCGGTTCTATTGAAGGACTTCGTGGTACAACCCAGGAAAAGATTCGCAATTCAATTCTCTCTTTAGAAGAGCGTACAGGAAAAGACTTTAGCGAAGTCGTTCATCCAAGCATATCAAAATATAATGAAGTTCAAATAAATACTGTTGGAAAAACCTTAGATGGTCACGAAGAATCATTAAAAGAGTATAATAAAAACGAAATAAAAAAAATAAAAGAAAATGAACAAAAAGAACTTGAGCAAGCGCAACATATTTCTGATCCATCATTATCAGAGGCTCTAAAAGCCACTGCTGTTTCCGCTGCAATATCAGCAGCAACATCAGCTGGTATTAAAATTTATTCAAAAATCAAAGCTGGAAAAAAAATATCAGATTTTTCTCTTGATGATTGGAAAGATGTCGGTATTGATTTTGCTAAAGGCGGAGCCAAAGGGGGTGTCACAGGCGCAGGCATATATGGATTGACAAAAGTGGGCGGATATCCAGCGCCTTTTGCCGGCGCAATGATGAGTGCATCTGTTGGTCTCGCTTCACTTGCCATTGATTACAAAAAAGGAAAGATAAACAAATCCGATTTTGCTTCAGCAGCATGTTCCTTAAGTGTAGAAACAGGACTTGTCGCCGTAGGCACTGCTATTGGTCAAACCTTTATTCCTATACCTGTTCTTGGAGGCGTAATTGGTTCTGCAGTAAGTAAATCTGCAATTGAGATTACCAAATATGTAATGGGGGGAAAAGAAAAAGAACTGATAGAGAGTATGGAATGTGATTACCAAAATCTTTGTCAGAATTTGAGTGCGCGAGAAAGGACCGAATTAGAAAAAATTTTTTCTTTCTATGACAGACTAGGCGGTTTAATTTCTGGAGCAATGGATATTGACATAAATATCAGGTTCAGAAAAAGCATTGAATTATGCCAATTCGTAAATATACCTGAAAAAGAAATTATTAAAAGTACATCAGAATTAGATGACTTTATGTTTTCTTAGGTTTCTAACTAGCAATATCAACTATTGATTATATAACAACTCGCTTTTACCGTCTAATAGACAAACATCCCGTTAAGAAACTGCATTAGAATTGCTTTAGAGGCAGGATTCGTTCGGGAATGTGAGATAGACGCTAACCTTTTTATTAAGAGAGTGGCTCTTCACATGACGTTAATTGTCGTGCGCTTCTTTATATTGCATGGTAGAATCAAGAGGTTTTGCTATGCAGTTGCATTATCAAAATTCGGCAGAGAATTATTTCGCGAAGGAGCTGAATTGGTGATATGAATATACGGATGTTCTGTAAAACGAACAATAGGGTGAATGTGGGACCGTATGAAAATAAACCTTGCTAAATGACTGCTATTGTCGTGCGTGGGGCTTATATTCTAGATAATCAAAATCATTCAAAAAGGAGATGATTATGACTATCAAAAATGCGAAAGTGAAATTCGTACGGTTCGGAGTTCGAGCCTTTTTTTGTTCTCAATCGTTACCAAAGGTTATTTATTTACCGCACCTTGAAATATCCTATATAGAAAAGGGGCGGGAAAAGGATTCCTTTCAACTCGACTATGATATGGTTACGAAGAAAAATTACAAGGGAATTATCTCTGCGGAAAAATTTGTCGTGGTATGGGCGAGCAACAATTATCTGATTTACTCTGAATCTGGGGAGCATCTAACCACATTGGATGATGAAATCGGTCGACTTGTTTCTGTGAGCGAAGCCTGTTTTTGCGTAGCTAAAGATAAAATGCTCTTTGCGTACAATGAAAAAGGCAATATTGTCGGACAAAGAGAACTCACCGAAGATGAGCTAAAAGAACTAGGTATGTAATATGGCGAATTACCCTAGTGCAGAGTATTTCAAGGATTTCTTGCGTAAAATATATCCCTGCAAGGAACCATTTGAATTGCTTGTTGTTGATAAGAAACCCAAGACAAGGGCTGGCGTTTATATCTATGGAACGCATAGAATACGTATATATGCCCCTTGGGGACATTTGGAAGAAACGGCTATACACGAGCTCATCATATTCATTATACGGAATGTGGGTCAAAGACTTATGGAGAACGTCCCCATGGGCCGCAATTTTGGGAAATTTATGGAGCGTTGATGTGTGTCGCAGCCCAAAAAGGACTTTTTACAAGACCCCGAGTTGAAAAAATTGCGAATTGTTAGCTAAATAGAGTATATTTAAAGACAAGAGGATGTGCTTATGGAAGAACAAGAATTTAGTGAATTATTTGCGTTGATAGAATCGTTTAATAACCAGTATGAAATTGAACTGTCAAACGCTCCGTATGATTTGCGTTTATTGGATATCTGTCGTCCGAATGAAAATGCTCATACTCAAATTTTACTTCAAATACTTCAATACGGAAACTGTAAAGAATATCCGTTTTTAAAGTCTCTTTTACATGAATGGTTTAACAAAGAACTAGAATTTGATTACCGTAAAATAAAAATTTTATTTAACAAGCATTTTATTGACGGATTGATATTGGATGGAAAAAGTGCGGTTGTTGTAGAAAATAAAATTCATTATGCCCGAGATCAATTTGAGCAAATAAAAGGATACGTTGAAAAAATAAATACAGAGTATCACATAGAGAAAAATAATATATATGTTGTGTATCTTACTCGATATGGAGATAAAAAAGTTTCAGATAACAGTTGTCCTGAAGATTTGAAAAAAGAATTGGGTGCTTTTGTTGAATCTAATTATTATTATGATATTATACCGTGGCTCAAAGAAGATGTTTTACCCAATTGTAAAACAAAAGATGTTGCTTTAATTGCTTCATTGAAACTATATATAGAACATTTGAATGAAATTTGTGGTCAAGGGAGGCCTAATCCAATGGATGAAAATCTTAGAAAATGGTTGAATGAAAAACTAGGAATGCAATACGGATGGACGAAGGATGGCTTTCAAAAGTTGCTGGAGATGTCGGTTGCTATGCAACGAATGAATGATGAAGTTGAAAAAATAAAAAGAGAACCTCATGATTCGTTTAGAAAAATAACAACGGATTTTTGGAGAGACTATTTTAAGGTGTCAGAAGACCCTATAATTGAAGATCGCTTATATGGGAGTGATCCATACATGATTATAGGATTACGTAAATGGAATGATGGCGCAAGAATGATTCATTTAGAATGGAAAATGGTTGAAGAGGCCTTTTTTAATGAACGAAAATTCCCGCTTTGGTTGCATATTGAGCCTAAGGCTAGGCCTATTGACAAATTTCGGGACGAGTTAAATAAAGATGATGAGTTTAAACGGTTGATTGCAGAAACGGGAATGCAATTTGAAAATCGTAGGAAACAATATAAGACGAATATTTCTCTAGATATAGAATTTGCTTTTATGGATAATGAAAATAGAAAAGAATTCTTGTATGCAACTTATGAAAAGTACGCTCCGTTACTTGATTATGTTTATGAAAAGTGCGAAGAAGTGTACAATGGCGATTAGTAAATAAAAATTGAATTAAAACAATCCTATTTGCACGACATTAATTGTCGTGCGCTTCTTTTATATTGCATAGTAGAATCAAGAGGTTGTTCTATGCAATTACACTATCAAAATTCGGCAGAGAATTATTTCGGGAATACGCTGAATCGGTTGGAAGGGGATTCGCCTGCGGCTAGGGTTGAGTTGCGAACTTCTTTTATCGACTTGAAAATTATGGAATACTGGGTGCGCTTTATGCGGGCGTATCCGGATGGTTGCTGCCGCAGTTTTTGCGAGAATTATTTGCCGGTTCGCTATTATGGCGAATTTGCGGGCCGTGTTTACGAAATCCGCGACCAGGTTGATTTTTCGAGTACTATCAGGGCTTCGATTGATGACAAGCATTATGGGGTACGGGAACTTTTGGAGGCGTATCACGAAACTGGGAATGTTCGCTTTGCTCAGCAGTTTTTTGAGATCATGGCTTATTTGGAGCGTGCGAACGATTGTCTGCGACCGATTATCGTGCAGATGATTGAAAATTGCGTGAAAGAAAAGATGGCGAAAGGTTGCTCGCCTAATGATGAAGCGTTACAGCGTGTTTTTGAATTAAAGCGTCTCTTCCATTTGTCCGATGAGGCTGTAGAACTGGTTCTTTATCTGTGGCTCCGGAATCATCAGCGCTTGTATTTGAGGCTAGAAAACATTCGGGTGAAAGAGGGGGAAACTTTTGACCCGAATGAGCGTGGAGCTTTTAGTCGGATTGCCTTGCTGACGGGGCTTGATGCTGCTACGCTTCAGGAGCTTTGTTCCAAGGAGTGTCCGCTTCTTAAGTTTCAGTTGGTTCAAATGGAAGAATCGTTCCGCAATACGGATTTGAGAATCAAACGCAAGGAGTTGTACCTGGCGGACGATGTGAGCAATTATCTGTATGGTTTCTCAGATATGTCGCAGATTATGGATTTCAGACCGGCAGCAAAACCGTGTGTCCCCTATGAGCAGATTGTCAAGACGAATCCGCAGGCGTCTTTTGTTTTACAGATGCTGAAATCGCACCAAAGGGGCACTCCGCTGAACATCCTTTTTTATGGTCGCGAGGGAACGGGCAAGACGGAACTTGCCAAGGCGATTGCGCAAGAGTTGAATGTTACATTGCTTTCGGTGGGCATCGGTGAAGAATCGATGAGCGAGGAATCTCTTTTGCAGACGCGCTTGCGCTCGATGCTTTTGGCCGATTGGGAGTGCGAACGGAGTGGCGGTATCATCTTGATGGATGAGGCGGACCTGGTTTTGAACAAGGCGGAAAAGGGATTGCTGAATATTATTTTCGAGAGCCTGAAAACGCCTGTCATCTGGATTACGAATAATATCGCGATGATTGAAAATAGTACCCGTCGCCGTTTCGATTATTCGCTGGAATTTTTCTCGTTCAGCAAGAGCGAACGCATTGCCATTTGGCAATCGGTGCTGAAAGCGCAACAGGCTGAATCGATGATGCGTAGCGAAGAAATCGAATGTGTCGCCAAGGAAATTCCGGTAATGGCGGGGAGCGCCACTTTGGCGGTTCGGCTTGCGCAACGGATGCAGTCTCAGGATATATCGCCTTTAAATGTGGTTCGCGAAGTTGCGTCTTCGCATGCTAAACTTTTGGGAATATCGACTTTGCCGCAGGAATCAAGACCAGAGTATAATCTGGATTGCGTCCGCATTTCGAGCGGGGATATTCGGAATATTGATTATGTCGTGCCGATGCTCAGAAATTTTGATGCACGCTGGAAAGATTCGAAGGTGACGGGGCGCAGGGAAAACTTGAATATATTCCTGTATGGTCCTCCCGGTACCGGAAAATCGGCTTTTGCAAAGCATATTGCGCATGATGTTCTTGGCCGCGAGATTATCGTGAAACGGGCGAGTGATATTCTAGGGTGCCATGTGGGCGAGAGTGAACATAATGTTAGCGCCATGTTCCGGGAGGCGGAGCGGAATGACGCGATTCTGTTTATCGACGAGGCAGACAGTTTCTTTGAAAATCGTGGCAATGCGAAAAACCATTGGGAAGTGACCCTAGTGAACGAGTTCATTTGCCAGATGGATTCGTTCAATGGAATGCTGATTGCTGCGACAAACTACGAGAATGTCTTGGATTGGGCGATTCGCCGGCGCTTTCAGCTGAAGCTGTCATTCGACTATATGGATTCTCCTCAAATTTCAAAGACGTGGACTGCGTTCTTCGGGAACAATTGCCCCAAGGAAATCCTTCGCTGCGACAATGTGGCGATTAGCGACTTTCAGAATGTGCGCCGCAAGCTAGAATATGTGCCTACTGAGTTACGGACGAAGGAACTTATTTTGCAGAACATGCTCGAAGAACTCGCCAATAAAGACGACCATCAAGGCCGTAGGCTGGGGTTGTAGAAAAATATACAAACATATTGCTTTTGTAATGTGTTTATACTATATTTAGTAGTTGTATATCGTTTGAGGTCTGTATGGCGACATCAATATTACAAATACGCGTTGATGACAAGTTGAAAGACGAGGTCTCCGACTTGTTTGAAAGCCTAGGAATGGACATTCCTACAGCCGTTCGCATTTTTTTCAAGCGTGCGGTAATTGAAAGAGGGTTGCCGTTTAAGGTGTCAGAACATCCTACGATGAATGAATCTTCTGGACTTATGTCGGCGTTACGTGCGCTCAATGAAGAAGCCTTGAAAAACGGCTCTGCAGGCATGAGCGAAGAAGAGATTGAAGAGGAAATTAAAGCGGCAAGAGCGGAGAGAAAAAAACGTGTATTACGCAGTCGTTGATACAAACATATTGGTTTCTGCAGCCCTTGCGAAAGATCGTCTGCAATCTGTTCCTTATGCGGTTTTTCAAGGTATCTCGAAACACCTTTTTACGCCGATTGTTGATGAAAATATTGTTGAAGAATATTGTGAAGTGATGAGCCGTTCTAAATTCAGGTGGAATGTTTCATACGGTCAACGCTTTGTGGATGAAATTTTAAAATACGCTATAAATGAGCCTGTCGCGCCGACGGACTTTACTTTGCCAGATGTTGATGACAGAATCTTTTATGATGTAGCTTTTGCTCATCGTGATAAAAATGCCTATGTCGTTACGGGTAATATAAAGCATTTTCCTAACGTTCCTTTTGCGATAAGTGCTCGAAATTTTCTGGATTTGATAAATCCCGTTCAATCGCAAATGTTTGTAAATGATGTCTCGGCTTCTTATTCCGCATCCACTCTTATGTCCGCGTTACAAGCCTTGAATGAAGATGCTTTGAAAAACGGCTCCGCTGGCATGAGCGAAGAAGAAATTGAAGCGGAAATTAAAGCTGCAAGAGCGGAGAGGAAATAGAAAGTCCAATAAAACGATATTTCCCACCATGTCCATCTTCACCAAATACATCCAAAACGAAGAACACTATTCCGAAGTGATTTCTCGAATCATGTCGGTCCGCAATAACCTGTGGATTGGTACAGCTGATATCAAGGATGTGTATGTGAAACAGGAAGGTGATGCCATTCCGTTGCTGGGGCAACTTGCTACACTTTTGAAACGCGGCGTGGGCGTGCGTTTGATTCATGCGAAGGAGCCTGGCCCGAATTTTCGTGAGGATTTTGACCGCTTTCCGATTCTGGTGACGGATTTGGAACGCGTGATGTGCCCGCGAGTGCATTTCAAGATGATGATTTTTGATCTTGAAACGGCTTACATCGGGTCCGCGAATTTGACGGGTGCGGGAATCGGCATGAAAAGCTCTCTACGCCGTAACTTCGAGGCGGGAATCCTCACGAATGACCCTGCGCTTGTCGAACCTGCTATAGAACAGTTCGATACGTTGTGGATGGGCTCGCATTGCAAAAAATGTGGTCGCCAAGAATTCTGCGGTGACAGGATTAAGTAGACTTCCTTTCGTACAGTTTCACCAAGTCTTTAGCGCTATCGAGTACCATTTGGCGGAGCTTGGCGGGCTTTAGCACCTCGGCGATGGAACCATAGTACATGACCCATTGCTTGAGCAGGCCGTTCACGGCGACTTTCATGGTCACGTGTATGTCGCCACAATCCAGTTCCTTGATTTTCATGCTGGGGTGATAGGGACGTTCTTGTAGAAAGTTCTTGGCGTATCCCGGGAAATAGATGACGACTTTTTCTTCTTGCTGGTCCTGGTCGCCCGAAAGTAGCGTGCCTGAGCGGATTCGCTTGCGGAGCGTCTCAACGACTTTAGGATCTTCGATGAATTGTTTACGCAAAAGTTTTACGGATTGAATGCGACGGAGCTTGAGAGCGTATGTCTTGTCGGGATGGTGTTGCGATACGCAGCCGATGTAGATTTCGCCGTGGTTGATGGCGACCATCAGCGGAATGCGCGGCTTGTTGGTGAGGGTACCCCAGTTGTCGGTGTAGGAGATTTGCACTTTTTGTTTTTTGCGGATGGCATCAAGGATAATCGGCAGATTCTTGCCGACGTTTTCGTCAACGCTCGGGGGCGTTCCCATGAACAGAATACGCCCGTTCAGTTCCTTCGCGTAATGGGCCAAAGTCGATTGTTCCTTGATGGGCAAATCTTGCGTGATTCTCTTGGTTAGGTCTTCGATGAGATTCGATGTTGCCGGATAAATGTTCGCGATGCGCTGCAGGAACATGAAGTGCAGTAGCGTGTCGCCAAATTCCGGGAATATGAGCTTGTTTGCGCGTTCAAGTGCCACCTGATAATAGGTTTTGCCGCTTTCGACGGAACGCTTGATGTAGCCGCCCTCGATTTCGGAGAGTGCGTGCATGTCGCGCTGCACGCTCCGCAGGTCTTCTTCGCGAATGTCCAAATGCCGCATGATGTCGGCGACGCTGTAACGGTTGTTGTAGTGCGCCATCATGTAGACGAAAATTCGTATCATTCGTTCGCCGCGAGCCTGCTCTGCCATAATGTCTCCTGCAAAAGAGTAATCCACATAAAGTGGGAAGTATTTCTTAATATATAAAATGTAGGCGACAATAATTGTCGTATTATTGTGCAAAAGTAGTTCGTCTGCCGAAGCATGGAGGCTGCTTGGCCTTTGCCAAGGAATCTAAAAAATTCTAGATTTGGCCCTGTCATGTTTTTGAGGAAACATTTGGGGTTTATTTTTGGATTTGGAGTGGCAGTGGTTGCGCTTGCCATGCTCTACCTTTCTTCTCGTCCGCTTATCCCGCTGGTCGTTCAGGAACAGATCGAGGCCGATATTGAAAAATGTGGCGGGCAACTGAAAGAGACTCGCTGTGCGGTAAGCGGTGAAGGCGACTGGATTTTTCTGCAGGAAAGTCTTGTCAACCTGGTGGTGGACTGGAAAGAAAACTTGAATTCTTTTGTAGCCTTCAATGATTCGCTGGAAGCGCGCGGTATCAAGTTGGTGGTCGTGCCTGTTCCTGACAAATTACAAATCGAGGCGGAACATTATTCGGAAGAATTGTCGGGTGGTATCGTTGCCCCGCAATATGAAGAATGGGTAGATGCATTGCAAGACGAAGGCGTTGTCGTTGTCGATGCGGTAGAGGAGTTTCTCGAAAAGAACGAAGAAACGCCCATGTTCGAGGCGTACGAAAGCCATTATACAAGTGCCGGCCGGCAGTTGCTTGCCCAGATGATTGCCGATTCCATCAACGAGATGGACTTGGATGTTCCGAGGGAAGAATGGTTCCTGCGCGATACGGTTGTTCCCGGTACCGGAAATCTTTATCACCTGAAGTACAATTCTTATCCTGATTACGATGTGCAGGTTTTGAAAACGGTGGATGCGGAAGGAAAACGCTACCGTGGGTCCAAAGACGCTCCCATTGTGGTGATTGGCGACAGCAATGCGGATTTTGGCTGGAACAGTTCTTCTAATATCGGCGCCTACATTGCGCAGGCGACAGGGATAGAGACGTTTACGCGTAGCCGTATTGGTGGCGGAAACTATGGACCGACCTTGTTCAAGGACCGCTCGGAATTCCTGGAAGGAAAAAAGATGGTGGTCTGGGTGTTTGATGGCCGTGAACTTTACGGCGATTTCAGCATGCCGGAATTCTAGTTTCGGAATTCTTATTCCAACATGATCGTAAACGGGCCGTCGTTCGTGAGACTCACCTGCATGTCGGCACCGAATTTCCCTGTCTGCACGACGGGGATTTCTTTTTTGCATTCAGCGATAATGTATTCGTAAAGCTCGTTTGCGAGTGCGGGGTTGCCTGCACCGTTGAAAGTCGGACGGTTTCCCTTGTTGCAGTTGGCGTAAAGCGTGAACTGCGAGACGAGCAGGAGCTCGCCGCCCACATCCTTGATGGAAAGATTCGTCTTGCCGTTTTCGTCGGCAAAGATGCGCAGCGCTAGCATCTTGCGAATAAGGCGGTCGGCGATTTCCTTGGTGTCGTCTTCGCCCACGCCGATAAGAATCATGTAGCCCTTGCCGATTTTCCCGACAGTTTCGCCTGCAATATCCACCTGGGCGTTCAATACTCGCTGAATCAAGAATTTCATATTACTCCGCGCTAGCCAATGCCTTCTTGTAGATGTCCTGCATCACGAGGCCCGCAATCATGAATCCAAAAATAGCGGTGGAGTGTGCCATGGTGCCGTTGATTTGCGCCTTACTGCTGCACCATTCGTGATCGACCAGGTTTGCATTCTGGAGTTCGGCTTCGCTCCTTTCGTGGCGCACCTTGGGGCACATGCAGGCGTCCGTTCCGCAAGAGGAATTCTTGCCGCGATTTTTCAGGAGTTCGTCGCTGTAGACGCATAGCACTTTTTTCTTGAGAGCCATTTTCTTTTTCTTGAACTTGTCGCGCAGGGCGCGGGCGAGCGGGCAACCGGCGACTTTCCAGAATTCGGCGACCTTGATTCGCGTGGGGTCCATCTTGAGGGCTGCCCCCATCGAAGAGAAAACGGTTGCCTTGGTGCGTGTGGCGTGCCATAGCAGCTGCATCTTGTTTTCGAGGCTATCGATGGCATCGATGATGTAGTCGAAGGTGTCTAGCTGGAACTTCTCGGTATTCGCTTCTTCGTAGATGTCTTGGAGTGCTACGATGTTGGCGTGCGGGTTGATTTCGAGTAGGCGATTTTTCAGCACGTCCACCTTGACTTGCCCCACGGTTTTCGTGGTGGCCATCAGTTGGCGGTTCACGTTGGTGACGCACACGCGGTCTGAATCAACGAGTACGAGTTCCTTGATGCCGGAACGCGCCAGGCTTTCGGCGCACCAGCTGCCGACTCCGCCGAGACCGAAGATGATGACGCGCTTCTGGTAGATGTCGCCCATCACGTCGTCTCCGAGCAGGAGCGATGTGCGATTAAAGATGCCTTTCTCGATTCCCATACGAGTCCCGGTTAGCCGAAGAGTCGGAGAACGCGCTTGATGCCTGCGATAAAGCGGTCGATGTCGCGCTTCAGGGTGTATGCGCCGAAACTCAGTCGAAGCGTGGCGTCGACGCCGAAGCGGTCCATGACAGGTTGGGCGCAGTGGTGCCCGCTACGCACGGCCACGTTTTCTTCATCGAGAATCATGGCGGCGTCGCTGACGGCGATGCCGTCGAGCGTAATACTGATGAGGGCGCCGCGTTCCTTGGGGTTGCCGAGCACTTTCACTTGCGGGATTGTGGCGAGCTGTTCCAAGGCGTACTGCGTAATTTCTTCTTCGTGCTTGCGGATGTTTTCGATGCCAACCGCATTGATCCATTCGATTGCCTTGCCGAGGCCGATGACTTCGGCGATCATGGGCGTGCCTGCCTCAAAGCGGGCGGGAACATCGGCGTAAGTCGTCTTTTCGAAGGTCACGTTCTTGATCATTTCGCCACCGCCATGCCAGGGGGGCATGCTGTCGAGAACTTCGTATTTGCCGTAGAGTACGCCCACGCCTGTCGGGCCGTACATCTTGTGTCCGCTGAAGGCGAGGAAATCACAATCGAGCTTTTGCACGTCAATCTTGATGTGGCTCGAGCTCTGAGCAGCGTCAATCAAAATCTTTGCCTGCGGGGCGAGTTTGCGGACGGTCGCGATAATTTCTGCAATCGGGTTCACGGTACCGACGGAATTGCTCACGTGGGCGACAGCCACCATCTTGGTGCGCGCATTCAAAAGTTCGGGGAGCTTGCTCAGGTCTAAATCGCCGCTGTCCAAAACGGGAATCACCTTGATCTTGGCGCCCTTCATTTCGGCGACAATTTGCCAGCTCACGATGTTTGCGTGATGCTCGAGTCCGCTAATCAGAATCTCGTCGCCCGCCTCGAAGAACTTACGTCCGTAACTCCACGCCACCAGATTGATGCTTTCGGTGGTGCCGCGGGTGAACACGATTTCGTCTTCGGTCTTGGCATTAATAAATTTCGCGACATTCTTGCGGGTGGCTTCAAATGCTTCGGTGGTGCGAGCGCTCAGGCGGTACACGCCGCGCTTTACGGAACTGTAGTGTTCGCGGTAAAAGTCGTTCATTACGTCAATGACGCAGTCGGGCTTTTGCGTGGTGGCTGTGCTGTCGAGGAAGGCTAGCGGCTTTGCGTCCTTATCGCCTGCGACAAGCATCGGGAATTCGCTACGGATTTTTTCGGCATCAATCATGGGCCCAAATATAGAAAATGCAAAAAGGAATTTTCCTACCCGAGCTATATGTTTATTTTATGACTGGCTATATTAGACCCCGTGTGTTCAAAGCCCCCGTGGTGCGCCCTCGTTCCACGGAGAAACCTTGGTCTCTTGTCCACGCCTTTTTCTATATTTACACCGAAATTTTAGTGAGGGTTACAATGAAATTTCTTAGAGGTGTATTGAGTGTAGGAGTTCTTGCCTTGAGCGTGTCTACTGTTTTTGCTCAGCCGGAACTTCGCGATGCTATTGATAATGGCGATATTGCAACAGCCCAGAAGATTGTGAAGAAGGGTGCTGCCGAAGAAATCTATTGTGGCAAGCTTTCGCCTACCGATGCGGTCAAGGTTTACGAAAAAATCTTCAAGGCCATGCCTTACGAATCGTTCTCGAATTGCCAATCGCAGTTCTCTTATGGTTACGGCACCAAGGTCTGCGCCAACGCCAAAGCCATGGATGCCTGTACCGAGGTGATTTCGTTCTTGCTCCTGGAAGGCGAATCGGGCAACACGAAGGCTCTTGAAACTTTGGAATCGGTGGCTAAGGTTGCCCTGAAGACGAAGGGCTATTCCAAGCCGGTCAAGGTTAACGCTGACACGAGCATTTGGGTTCCTTGCCCCAAGAAGAAGGGCGAAGCCCGTGACAAGTGCATTGAAGAATGTTATGAAAAGGCTGGCAGCCTGCGCGATACCATTCGCGAAGCCGCTTGCGCTACCAAGCCGGAACACTTTGTCGATACGACTATCAAGGTAACAGTTCCTTCTCCGCTTTATGAAAAGCTCCGCAAGGGCTTGCTCGAAGGTTACTGGAAGACTCCGAAGACTGCCGCTGAAAAGTATTCCAAGATTATGCAGGCCTCTGCCAAGGCTCTCTCGATTCCGGATACGGCAATCATTAACCTGGCTTACGTAGACCGCTGGGCTGAAAAGCATAAGGCTGATTCTACGGCACTCCCGGGCGGCGAACTCTTCCGTTTCTGCACGTCTTGGCAGCCGGCGGTGGACTCTATCTTGGGTGCAAAGGAATTCGAAACCCGTTGCCCGGTGTTTGAATCGTTCGTAGACAATCGCGATGGCCAGACTTACAGAGTCAAAGAAATCAATGGTACGCGCTGGTTTGTGCAGAACTTGAATTTTGCGATTGAAGAAAATTCCATGTGCTACGACCGCGAAGAAGAAAACTGCGCAACCTACGGCCGCTTGTATACACAAGAAGCGGCTTTGACGGCTTGCCCCGAAGGCACTCGTCTTGCAACCGATGACGATTGGAAGATGCTTGAAATTTATGCCGGTGGAGCAAACACGGCTGCAGTCCGCCTGCGTAGTAACGGCTCTGACGATTACGCCTTTACGGCCATGTTCGGTGGCTATGCTAACAAGAACGGCATCTCGGTGATTCAGGGCGAAGGTGCTTACTTCTGGACAAGCAAGGATGTGGGCGACGGTCGCGGTATCGCACGTTCCATGTTCAATACCGATAAAGAAGTGTCTGCCATTCCGGTCGATAAGAAATTCTGGCTCTCTGTTCGCTGTGTCGTGAATGCAGCCCCTGCAGAAGAAACCGCTCCCGCCGCTGCCGAGTAACGTGTCATCCTGAGCGTAACGAAGTGTAGCCGAAGGATCTAAAAAGTGTCGAACCAAAGCTCGTTTAGACCTACTTGTTCCCGCGATTCTTGGGTAAAGCGCCAAGCCTTGATGAACAAGGTGCGTCGCTTCTTTGAAGGTCGCGGAGTGCTTGAAGTGGAAACGCCGACGCTTTCGAATGCGGGCGGTACTGATCCTCAGCTGGATTACTTTGAAGTCGAGGACAAGCATTTCATGATGACGAGCCCCGAGTTCCACATGAAGCGCTTGCTTGCGGCAGGTTTTGGCGACATTTTCCAGATTACGAAGTCTTTCCGCAAAGATGAATTCGGTGCCCACCACAACAATGAATTCAGCATGGTGGAGTGGTACCGTGTCGGCATGCCGCAAGAAAAGTTGATGGACGAAGTCGAGGCGCTCGTTTCTGAAATTATAGGCAAACAGATTAACGCTCGTCGCACGCGCTGGATTGACGCTTTCAAGAATTATGCGGGTGTGAATCCGCTGACGGCTTCGGGCGAAGAATTTGCTGCAGCCTGTACTGCCCGCGATATCCCGCTCCCGGCCGATGGCACGACCATGTCCCGCGAAGACTGGTGGGATTATTTGATGGTGTTTGCGGTGGAACCGGTACTTGCTAAGAACGGTCCCGAGTTCATTTTAGATTACCCGCAGTCGCAGGCGGCGCTTGCGCGAACTTATGTAGGCGAAGACGGCTACACTTGGGCGCGTCGCTTTGAATTGTTTGTAGATCAGGTGGAACTTTGCAACGGCTACACGGAACTCACCGATGCGGCAGAACAGCGCAGACGTTTTGCTGCCGACCTTGAAATCCGTCGCAGCATGAACAAACCGCAACCGCCGATTGATGAAAATTTCTTGGCGGCGCTTGAATCGGGAATGCCCGCCTGCTCTGGCGTGGCGCTTGGTTTAGATCGATTGTTTATGCTTGCGATGGGAATGTCCGAAATCAAGGACGTGATACTTTTCCCGAGTCCTATTGCTTAAGGGCTTTCTCGATTAACTTTCGCATCTGTTTTTCGTCAAATTCACCGACGTTGATTTTCACGATGCTGTCTTGTGCATTCACGAGGTAGGTCACGGGAATCACGCCCGGATTGCCGAGTGCGTTCATCATGTCGTAATTCCAATGGAATGTTGTCCACTTGATGCCTGCGGCTTTGTTGTATTTTGCTCCGATTTTAGGCGAGTCATCTTCGTTCACCATCAAAATCTTGAAACCTCTGTCGGCAAATTCTTCGTCAAGCTTTTTGAGGAGCGGGAGTTCGGCGCGGCAGCCAGGGCACCACGAGGCGGTAAGAGCGATTAAGGTGACGGTTCCTTTTTCGGCTTGGTAAGTCGAAAGGGTTCCGTTAAGAAGTTTTCCCTTGAAATCTTGAATTTTGGTGGGCGCAGCTTGGAAGTGTTCCTGCCCGCATGCGGAAAAGAAGAATGCAATCGCTAAAAGTAGCGTGCAAACTACAGAAAAAACACCTCTAGTCGAGGTTATTTTACGCCCAAGTTCCATTCTGGAATAATAAAATAGCGTTTTTTTGAAAAATTGTGGAATTTCAATGAAAAATATGGCCTTTTTTAAGTTATATTCTTAAGCATGGCATACAATATTCAAGATCTTCTTTCTGAAATGGTCCAGCGTGGCGCTTCTGACTTGCACATTACGGCAGGCGCGCCTCCTCTTATTCGTCTTTCCGGTAAACTCACGCCTATTGGCGAAGACAAGCTGAAACCGGACGAAACCATGCGCATGACCTACAGCTTGATGAACGAAGGCCAGAAAAAGACTTTCGAACAGCAGAAGGAATGCGACTTCTCTTTCGGTATTGCAAACCTCGCTCGTTTCCGTGCGAACGCCTATTTGCAGCGCGGTTGCGTGGCTTTGGCCTTGCGTATTATTCCGCTTGAAATTAAGACCTTTAAGGACCTTGGCCTCCCCAAAATTATGGCCGAATTCACGACCCGTCCCTCTGGCCTTGTGCTGGTGACAGGTGCAACCGGTTCCGGTAAGTCGACGACCTTGGCTGCCATGATCGACAAGATCAACAAGGAACGTCATGACCACATTCTGACTGTGGAAGACCCGATTGAGTTCTTGCATAAGCACCAGGGTTGTATGATCAACCAGCGTGAAGTCGGTAGCGATACCAACAGCTTCGCCCAGGCGCTTAAGATGGCTCTCCGTCAGGACCCTGACGTGGTGCTTATCGGCGAAATGCGTGACCTAGAAACGATTCGTGCCGCATTGACCATTGCAGAAACGGGTCACTTGGCTTTTGCAACCTTGCATACTAACTCTTGTGTGCAGACCATTAACCGTGTGGTTGACGCGTTCCCGAAGGGTGAACAGCAGACCGTGCGTACGCAGCTTTCGTTCGTGCTGCAGGGCGTGATATGCCAGACGCTTATGCCGCGCATTGGCGGTGGCCGCGTGATGGCTTATGAAGTCATGAACGTGACTCCGGGTATTCGTGCGTTGATTCGCGATGACAAGGTGCACCAGATTGAATCCATGATTGAAATTGGCCAGAAGTTCGGCATGAACACCATGAACATGTGCTTGTGCGAATTGGTGAAGAACCACAAGGTCGACCGTTTCGATGCGCTTGCCCGTTCTCCGAGTCCGGACCAGCTGGAACAGTTGTTCGTGAAGGAAGGTGTGTAATTTATGGCAGAATTCCTTTATAAGGCCACAAATAGCCAAGGCAATAATTTTGAAGGTACTCTCGAGGCGAAGGATAAGGCTGAAGCAGAAGCCATGCTTATGCGTCGCCGCCTGATTATTGTTAGCCTGAAGAAAAAGCCGACAGAAATCAAGATCAAGATTGGTTCGGGTATTAAGCCTGCCGAAATTGCGCGTTTTACCCGTATGTTCTCTTCGATGAGTTCCGCCGGTTTGCCCATGTTGCAGTGCTTGAACATTCTGGAGAGCCAGTGTGAAAACCCGGAACTCAAGAATGTGGTTCACAAGATTACGCAGTCCATTAACGGTGGTTCTTCTTTGGCCGATGCCTTGTCGCAACACCCGAAGGTGTTCAGTACCCTGTACACGAACATGGTGGCGGCTGGTGAAGCGGGCGGTATCTTGGATGGTATCTTGGCTCGTCTGGCAGAAACCTTGGAAAACAACGAACGCCTGAAGCGTAAGGTGAAAAAAGCTCTGACTTACCCGGTGATGCTTGTTATCGTGGGTATCTTGGTGGTGATAGCCCTTATGACCTTCGTGGTGCCGACCTTTGCCGAACAGTTCGCTGCCCTTGATGCGGAACTCCCGGCTCCGACACAAGCGGTGATGGGTATTTCTGACTTTATTCGAGATAATGGTGCGTTCCTGTTTATTGGTGCGATTCTCTTGATTGTTGGCTTTAAATTGGCTATGCGTGTGCCGCAGGCCAAGTTTGCGTTTGACGGATTTATGCTAAAGGTACCCAAGCTAGGTGACCTTCAGATTAAATCGACAACGGCAAGTTTCTCGAGAACGCTTGGTACCTTGTTGAATGCCGGTGTGTCCATCATGGATTCCTTGAAGGTGGTGGCCTCGACTGTTACGAACAAGGTGGTGGAAAAAGGTATTAATAAAATTGCCATCGGTATTGCCGGTGGTAAGAGCATTGCAGACCCGATGCAGGAAACAGGTTTGTTCCCGCCTATGGTGATTCAGATGACTGGCGTGGGTGAGAAAACCGGTAACTTGGGTGGCATGCTTTTGAAATTGGCTGACTTCTACGATGAAGAAGTGGATGCTGCCGTGGATGCCGTGGTGGGCATGATGGAACCGTTGATCATCGTGTTCCTCGGTGGTGCTGTCGGTGGCTTGCTGATTGCAATGTATATGCCGATGTTTTCCATGGGCGACGCGGTCAAGGGATAAAATTTCGCTTGTAAACTTCGCGATAGTTCGTCACAACTTCGCTCACGTACGATTTTGTACGCTACGCGAAGTTGATTCCTGCTCTCGCTCGTTTCCAAGCAAAATTTTGTTTGCGTTTCTTACCCCTTGTTTTTATCAAAAAATGGCGGCCTTAAGGCTGCCATTTTTACTTCCTACCGTCTACTGTCTACTTTCTACTCTTACGGAAGAATTCCTAAAATCTTCTTGGCGTTAGCCACTCGTTCCGCGGAGGGTGATTTGACGTCTTTCAGGACATAGTCGATGCCGAGTTCTTGGTACTTGGCGAGGGCGAGTGCGTGGTAGGGGAGAATTTCGACTTTTTCCACGTTGTGGAGTGTGTCGATGAATTCGCGCGTCCTGATGAGAAGTTCGTCGTTGTCACTCATGCCGGGGACGAGTACGTGGCGGATCCAGATGGGCTTGTGGATCTCGTCGAGATAGCGGAACATGTCGATGACGTTCTTGTTGTCGTGACCGGTGAGTTTTTTATGTTGTTCGGAATCAATGTTCTTGATGTCGACGAGGAGCAAATCTGTCACGGCCATGAGGCGCTTGAACTTGCCGAAGTAGGGTTCATTACGAACAAAGTTTACACCGGAGGTGTCGATGCAGGTGTGTACGCCTGCGGCTTTCGCGGCTTCAAAGAATTCAATAAGAAAATCCATTTGTGCAAGCGGCTCGCCGCCGCTTACGGTGATGCCGCCGTCTTTGCCCCAGTAACTTTGGTAGCGCAGGGCTTTCTTGAGCAAATCTTCTGCAGAAATTTCGAACGAACCGTTGCTGATTCCGTTTGTGCTTTGTGCACCGAAGTCCCATGTTTCAGGGTTGTGGCAGAACTGGCAACGCATGGGGCAACCCTGCATGAATACTACAAAACGTACTCCGGGGCCGTCTACGGAGCCAAATGTCTCTAGTTTATTGATTCGTCCGAGCATGCTGTAAATGTAGAAATATATGGTTAAATACAATTAGTACAGTTGTAATTAATTTGTGTTTCGGAGTGTACCCAGGGGGCGTAAAAGGGGGTATATTTATGTTCAAAGACAAGAGGTTTATTATGAAAACGAAATTCCTACTCTCCGTTGCAACGCTGGCTCTCTTTGCTGCTTGCTCTGATGACAGCAACTCTTCTGCACCGGAAAACAATGTTCCTGGAACCGATACTCCCGCAGTTGAAGATCCTTCTGGCAATACGACTACTGACCCTGCTGCAGATCCGACCAAGACTGACCCTGCTTCTACCGATCCGGCTGCTGATCCTGCTACTACGGACCCTGCCACTGACCCGGCAACGGATCCTGTAACTGATCCCACAACCGATCCTGTTGAAACTCCGGATCCGGTCCCCGCCCCTGAACCGTACCGCTTGGAAATTGAAAATATGATTCCGGACAACCAGGTTGTCGAAGTGGACGATTTTAGTAATTATGAATATTGGGGCGCAGAACTCAGTGGCCGTGAACAGTTTACTTATGGACGCTTTGAAGCCCGCATGAAGATGGTTTCTATTCCGGGTTCCGTGAGCTCCATGTTCCTTTACTACGACCCGTCTTACATGCTGGGTGAAGAACCGTGGAATGAAATCGACATTGAAGTTCTTGGTACAAATCCGGGCGTTTGGCAGTCTAACCTGATTACCCGTTTGCCGGATGAAGGTAAGAAAAATCCGAAGATTACGTCCGAGTATAAGACTGGTTTCGGATTCAATTCTACTGAAGACTTCCACCTGTTTGCCTTCGTGTGGACTCCGGAATACATTTCTTGGGAAATTGACAGTGTCGAAGTCCGTCGTGATGTTCTCGGAATGGCTAAGGGCCAGGTTGAGTTCATGACAAAGGAACAAACACTGCGCTTTAACCTGTGGGCTTCCAAGAGCGCTGGCTGGACTGGCAAGTATACGGGTGCAGAACTTGCTGACGGCCCCGTTGCTCAGTGGATCGATTATGTCCGCGTTTATACTTACGATCCCGAAACAAAGACTTTTGCTGAACATTGGACGGACGACTTCGATGGCGATGCTCTTGACCGTACCCGTTGGAGCAGAGGTAACTGGGAAATGGAAAACGTAATGCTGTCTGTTGACAATGTTGTCGTGGAAGACGGCTATTGCAAGCTCCTGATGACTCGTACTCCGAAGCTGGATCCCGCCCCTGCTCCTGCTGAATAGAAAGTTTCTAGTCATTAGTCAATGATTTTGAGGTGTTTGTCTTGACTAATGACTAAAGTTTTGTTCTCCTCCATAAAAGTAAAAACGTCCCGGACTTTAGTCCGGGGCGTTTTTTTATACTCTTCAGAGTTTTATTACAACACGCCGTGGCAAGTACGGCTGATCACGTCGTCCTGCTGTTCCTTCGTGAGCGAGAGGAACTTGACAGCGTAGCCGGAAACGCGGATGGTGAAGTTTGCGTATTCGGGCTTTTCCGGGTGCGCCTGAGCGTCGAGCAACTTTTCCACGCCGAACACGTTCACGTTCAGGTGGTGTGCGCCCTGGGCGAAGTAACCGTCCATGACGGTGACGAGCTTCTGGGCGCGCTCGTCGTCGCTGTGGCCGAGAGCGTTCGGGCTGATGGTCTGCGTGTTGCTGATGCCGTCGAGTGCGTATTCGTACGGGAGCTTGGCGACAGAGTTGAGCGAGGCCAGCAGGCCGTTCTTTTCGGCACCGTAGCTCGGGTTTGCACCGGGTGCGAACGGGGCGTGAGCCGGACGACCGTCGGGGAGAGCACCCGTGGCCTTGCCGTAAACAACGTTACTGGTAATGGTAAGAATCGACGTGGTCGGTTCGGCACCGCGGTAGGTGTGGTGCTTCTTGATCTTTGCGATGAATTCCTTGAGGAGCCAGACTGCGATTTCGTCGGCGCGGTCGTCGTCGTTGCCGTACTTCGGGAAGTCGCCTTCGATTTTGAAGTCCTTCACGAGGCCGTTTTCGCCGCGAACCACGGAAACCTTGGCGTACTTGATGGCGCAGAGGCTGTCGACCACGTGGCTGAAGCCTGCGATACCCGTTGCAAACGTGCGGCGCACGTCGGTATCGATAAGAGCGAGTTCTGCAGCTTCGTAGTAGTACTTGTCGTGCATGTAGTGGATCAGGTTCAGCGTGTTCACGTAGATACCTGCGAGCCATTCGAGCATGATGTCGTACTTGTGCATCACTTCGTCGTAGTTCAGCACGTCGCCGGTAATCGGAGCGAGTTCCGGACCAATCTGCATGCCGGGCACGAGGCCGGCTTCTTCGTCCTTGCCGCCGTTGATAGCGTAGAGGAGAGCCTTGGCGAGGTTTGCACGAGCGCCGAAGAACTGCATTTCCTTACCGGTCTGCGTTGCAGACACGCAGCAGCAAATGCTGTAGTCGTCGCCCCAAACCGGGCGCATCACGTCGTCGTTTTCATACTGAATCGAGCTGGTCGTCACAGAAATGAAGGCGGCGTATTCCTTGAAGTTTTCAGGGAGGCGCTTGGTGTAGAGAACGGTGAGGTTGGGTTCCGGAGACGGGCCCATGTTTTCGAGGGTGTGCAAGAAACGGAAGTCGTTCTTGGTGACCATCGGGCGGCCGTCCTGGCCCATACCGCCGACTTCGAGGGTGGCCCACACCGGGTCACCGCTGAAGAGCTGGTTGTAAGATTCGATACGGGCGAACTTGACCATGCGGAACTTCATGACCATGTGGTCCACGAGTTCCTGGGCTTCGCTTTCAGTGAGCGTGCCGTTCTTGAGGTCACGTTCGATATAAATGTCGAGGAAGGTCGAAATACGGCCAACGCTCATAGCGGCACCGTTCTGCGTCTTGATGGCAGAGAGGTAACCGAAGTAGAGCCACTGGAAGGCTTCGCGGGCGTTCGTTGCGGGCTTCGAAATGTCGAAACCGTAGCTCTGGGCCATCACCTTCATAGCCTTGAGGGCCTTGATCTGTTCGGCGACTTCTTCGCGGAGGCGAATCACGTCGTCGGTCATGGTGCCGTCACCCACGTGGGCGAGGTCGTTCTGCTTCTGCTGGATGATGTAGTCGATACCGTAAAGGGCTACGCGGCGGTAGTCACCCACGATACGGCCACGACCGTAAGTGTCCGGAAGACCGGTCAGCAAGTGGGCCTTGCGCACGGCGCGAATTTCCGGAGTGTAGCAGTCGAACACAGCCTGGTTGTGAGTCTTGTGGTAGTCGGTAAAGATCTTGTGGAGGTCTGCGCTCGGCTTGTAGCCGTACTGCAGGCAAGATTCTTCGGCCATCTTGATGCCGCCGAACGGCATGAATGCGCGCTTCAGCGGCTTGTCGGTCTGGAGACCCACGACCTTTTCCAAATCCTTGAGGCCTTCGTTGATGTAGCCGGGCTTATGGCTCGTGATGCTCGAGACGATATCGGTGTCCATATCGAGCACGCCGCCCTTCTTGCGTTCTTCGGCCTGCAGCTTCTGGAGTTCACCCCAGAGCTTTTCGGTGGCGTCTGTCGGGCCAGCCAAAAATTCCTTGCCGCCTTCGTAAGCGGTGTAGTTGCGTTGAATAAAGTCGCGAACGTTGATTTCTTCTTGCCAGCGTCCGCCCTCAAAGCCATTCCATGCTTCGCTCATGTTTTTCCTTCTTTGCTCGGCTGGCTAACGCCATAAATTCAGACAGCCGAGTCTTTCGTTTTGTTGATTTTTGTTTGAGCCCCAATATAGAAAATAAGGGGGTGCGCCCAAAGGTGTTTTCGGGACTATATTTTGCTTTCTTAACGAAAGAATTTACAGATTTTGTTTTTTGTAAAGGACTTAATTTAAGGTCTATCAATAAGATAAGATGATTTAAACTTACTCGCCTCGGTTCTTGGCGGCAACGTCCTTGTACTTGTTGTGGTCTGCCAAATTGGAGCTAAAGAAATGCGTCATGGAGCCGTCGTCTTTAGCGACAAAATACAGGGCTTCTGTCTTGGCCGGAAAGAGTGCTGCTTCGATGGCCTTGCGTCCCGGATTCGAAATCGGACCCGGCATGAGTCCCTTGAATTTGCGGGTGTTGTAGGGGCTGTTGCTGTTGAGCTGGCTCTTGTAAATTGGACCGGTCAGGTTTCTGAAGATGAACCGCACCGTGGGGTCTGCCCCGAGCGGCATGCCAATGCGCAGTCGGTTGTGGAACACCCCTGCAATCAGCGGTCGTTCTTCGGGGATGCCGGTTTCTTCTTCGACTACGCTTGCGAGGGTCAGCACCTTGTGCCAGCTGCCGAGGGTATTCCACATGGAGCCGGGCTTCTTCTGCATTTCGTCGCGGACTTTGAGGTTCGCGGCCACCATGTGCTTCAGGATTGTTTCTTCGTCGGCATCAATCGGGAAGGGGTAGGTGTCGGGGAGCAGATAACCTTCCAAGGAATTTGCTTCAACCCCGAGGCTGCGGGCGAACTTCGGGTCTTGGACCAACTTGTTCCAGCGGTTCTCGTCCAGGTTCGGATATGCCTTCTTGATGTAGTCGGGGATTTCCCAGGAAGCTCGTCCTTCGGGGATGGTTACGCGGCGTACGGCGACCTTGCCGCTTGCGATAATGTCCAGGACCTGCGGCAGTGTGAGCCCGGCAGGAATTTCAAACCATCCGGCCTTGAGGTTCGGGTTCAGTCTCTTCATGGTCAACCGGAAGGCGAGGTCGTCGCTCCAAATTCCATTTTGTTTTAGAATCTGGAAAACTTTCGCGGGAGAACTTCCTTTAGGGACTTCCAGGAGCACGGTTTGACCGTTTTGAGCCTTTTCACCCATCCTCGACTTGAGGTTTACGGTCAAAAAAGTGCCCAAAAGTGCCAAAATGAGGGTCAAAATAAGTAAAATCTTCTTCATATCGCAAAAATTTAAAAGAAATTGTGACGAAAGTCAAAAATAAAAGGTATATTCGTATCTGCATTGTCAAGTTTTTAACCTGTTTCTGAGGAAAGATATGAAAAAGGTGCTCTTAATTGCTCTTGCTCTCATGGTTGGCGTTTCTTTCGCTGCTGGCAAGAAGGTGAAATCCAAGATCGGTGACGTGGACCTGACCAAGGAAAAAGATGGCGGTTCTGTTGTTTGCACGGCTGGTTTCAATGACGAACTTACGATCCTGAAGGATGGTGAAACCGAAGTGCTCGTGAAGGGTCCTTGCGGACAGGGCTGGGTTCAGAAGTCTAAGATTGAATACGTTGCACAGGCTGCAGGCGACAAGTCCATGAAACTCGATCAGGTGGACGTGGTCGGCTGGCTCGATAACCCGAGCGCCGTGTTCGTGTTGGAAAACGACGACCTCGACCTCGACGGTGTGAACATCGACCGTGACTTCAAGGAATACTTGCAGCACACGATGGACCGCGAACAGATGGAAATGCACAACAACGAAAACTAATCTGTTTTCTGTCGCAAAAACGTTTGGTTCCCCTGCAACATGCAGGGGTTCTTTTTTTGTGGAACTCGTTGTTCCGTATAAGGGACGATTAGTCTACATGCGTAAACATTATCAATTTGTTATGTGCTTGAAATCACGTGGAAAATTGGGCTTATTAAGCTAAATTTGCATGCGTAAAATTGGTGTATCAGAGGATATATGGCAATTAATTTTAGTGCAAAGATGTTTGGTTTGGGCGTTCTCGCCTTCGGTTTAATTTCTACGGCGTTCGGTGCGGATATCACTCCCACCCGCGTGGGGCCGGTGAGTCAGTATGGCCAGTTGCAGGCTGGCAAGAATTCTCAGAACTATGGCCGCATTTATGGTAGCTGCGAAGGCGTCAAGGATGGTGCCGAAGTCCAGGTCAAGGGCATGAGTCTTTATTGGAGCTTGCTGCCGCAGGCGGTAGAATTCTGGAGTGCGGAAGGCGTTACCACTATGGTAAACGACATGAACATCCAGATTGTGCGTGCGGCCATGGCGACCGGCAACGAAGACTGGAATAATGGCTACAAAGGTTATGGGAGTGACCCGACTACTCAAAAGAACTTGATGAAGACGGTGGTTGAAGCTGCCATCAAAAATGATATTTATGTGATTATCGACTGGCATTCTCACAACGCGACCGAACAGACTGAATCTGCCAAGCAGTTTTTTAAAGAAATGGCTCAGACCTACGGTCAGTATGATCATGTGATTTTTGAATTGTTTAACGAACCGACCGACATTTCTTGGGGAGCCATCAAGACTTACGCGGACCAAGTGGTCTCTGTGATTCGTGAATACTCCGATAACCTGATTTTGGTGGGCACCCCGAAGTGGGACCAGAACCCGCAAGTTGCAATTGGAAACGAAGTCAGCGACCCTAAGAAAAATATTGCCTACACTCTGCATTACTATGCCAATAGCCACTGCTGGGAGGGCACGTATAATTGGGGCGGTGCTTGCGAAGGAGCAAATGGCGAACTGGCTATGAAGGCTGGTCTCTCGGTCTTTGTGTCTGAATGGGGTACGGCAGATTCAAACGGTGACGGAGAGCCGGACAAGGGCCGTAACCAGAGTTGGCAGGATTACGTCAACAAGCACAAGCTTTCGTGGGCGAACTGGTCTGCTTCTACAGTGAGTGAAGGCACGGCTGCTTTTGGCAGTGGCTCTAGCAAGACATCTTTGCAGTATACCACTTCGGGAAATTTGGTGAAGGGCTATCTTGCTTCGAATCCGACATCCTACACAGCCTGCTCTGACAAGCCGTCTTCTAGCTCCAGCGTAGAATCTTCCAGTTCCAGTGCAAAGCGCGAGACTGTCTTTGAACTCACTAGCGGAAATGCGAACCAGACGGTAACTGCGGGCGATTCCATTGAGCCGATTGTTTTCCGTTATAATGACAATGTGACTAATCTTGAATTGTCTGGCCTTCCGAAAGGTTTTGCGGGTTTACTCGATGCAGAAGCCAGGACGTACTCCATTAAGGGTGCTGCAGAGGAATCCATGCGTGATTATGAGTTTACCTATAAGGTGACCGTGACCGGCGTTGACTCGAATACGACTGCGACGGGCAAGATTACCATCAAGCACAAGCCTGTTACGACATCAATCGAAGTGGTGGAAAATGCTACGCAGACGGTTGTCGCTGGTGATTCCATTCTGCCGATTGTATTCCGTTATGAATACCTGGATTCTGTTGCGGCGAGCGGCACTCCGGAGGGCAATATTGATATTCTGATAGACGAACTTGCGAAGACGATTACGCTTGCCGGTGCCGTCAAGGAAACGCTCCGTGACCATGAATATACTTTGACGCTGGATATCTTTGGACCGGACAACAACGCTTCTGCTTCGGCGAAGGTAGTGGTTGTGGCTCCTGAGTCCAGCAGTTCCGAGGAGTCCTCTAGTTCTGTCGAATCCAGCTCCAGCGAAGAATCTTCCAGCTCCGAAGAAGTTTCTAGCTCGAGTGAAGAGTCCTCCAGCTCCGAAGAATCTTCTTCTAGCGAAGCCTCTAGCAGCTCTGTAGAATCCTCGAGTTCTGAACAGGAATCTTCTAGTTCCGCAGAACCGGAAGTGTCTAGCAGCAGTGTCGAATCCAGCTCCAGCGAAGAATCTTCCAGCTCCGAAGAAGTTTCTAGCTCGAGTGAAGAATCCTCCAGTTCCGAAGAATCTTCTTCTAGCGAAGCCTCTAGCAGCTCTGTAGAATCCTCGAGCTCTAAATTGGAATCGTCTAGCTCCGCAGAGCCGGAATCGTCTAGCAGCAGTGTTGAAGAATCTAGCAGTTCCGCATATGCCGAGGTGCTTGTGGTCGGTCACATAGAACAGTCGGTGACGCCAAACGGCAAATTTGAAGAAATCGTATTCCAGAATGTAGTGACGGCTGTTCGCAATACCTACAACCTGCATTTTGTGACCATGACTCAGTCCGGAAATGAATATATCGTTTCCGCAACCACGGTGCCGGATTACTTTAGACCTGGCGACTATGTGGAATCCCTGACCATCAATGGTCAGAAGTTCGAAATAAAGCTTACCGTGAGCGAACATACGACTTTTGCTGCAGCCCCTGTCGCAGGCCCAGTTCAGCTCGCTGTTGAAAACCATACGCTTCATTTGTCGGGTTCCGAAATGGTCCGCCTCGATGTGTTCGACATGCAGGGTCGCCCGGTGACAAGCTTTAAGCAGGTGAAGGGCTCCGTAAGCCTCGACATGCTCTGTCAGGGCAATTACATTGTGCGCGTAAGTGCGGGCTCATACAGCCTGACTCGCAAAATTGCGATTAAATAGGTCGCGTAGCCCCTTTTTAGGGGCGTAAATTGACCATTTGTATTAAATGCTAGACAAGTTTGTCTGGCATTTTTTTAATTTATAACTAATATCTTATAATTGGGGCGATGGCCCAGGGAGAAAATATGAGAAAAATAATCAGTCTGGCGATAGCCATGCTGTTTGCAACGACGGCAATGGCTGCTTACGATTTTGAATATGAGTTGCTGTCCGGGAATGCGGAGCAGACCGTAAACGCCGGCGAAAAAATTCAGCCAATCAAATTTAAGGTTAGGAATGTACAAGAGGTGGGACCGTGGCTTTTAAACGGGCTGAACCTGCAATGTTCAGAGACGTACAGCTTTTCGGAATGGTCTACATGTGAAATTTCTGGTCGTGTTGCAACGCTTGTTCCGAGTGGCGTATATGACATGGAGGTAGAGTTCATTGATGCTTATAACAATACAAAAACTAAAGTGTATAAAACCACTGTTATTGGCATGAGCTCGGATCTTGAACTTCTCAGTGGAAACGCAGACCAGACAATTACGGCTGGTGAATCCATCGAAACTATTGTTTATCGATACAGGAATTTGAAAGAACTCTATTTGGAAAATGCCCCTTCGACCTTGAAGATTGAAGTAGATCCTGATACGTATACGTTCAAAATTTATGGATCGACGGAAGAGTCTGCGTCTGATAGGACGTATGAATACAAGATTAGAGCGGTTGTACAGGAGAAAGAAGATGGCCCTAAGAAGACGGTTTACGCTTATGGAACATTGAAGTTGAATAAAACGTCTGGCAAGAGATCCCTGGAATTTGTTGAAAATGAAACGCAGGATGTCAACCTTGGAATGGCAATCAAGCCGATTGTAATCAGGTATTCAGATATACAGACCATCGGCATACCGGAGGCTCCACAATATATTCAACTTGATGTAAATAAAGAAAAGAAATTGGCTACAATCACAGGAACAATTCCGGATGATTATCCTAATGGAAGCCTTAAGATAGAACTTGTTGTAGAAAAAGTCGATGGTACAACGGAATCTATAGTTGCGACAATCAACGTGATTGAAAATTCCGACAAGACAACGGTCACCGTAGCCGAAAACGCTGAACAGACTGTGGCACCGGGAGATTCTATCAAACCGGTTATATTCCGGTTCCAGAATTTGAAAGATGCCAGTGTGTATGGTGTGACTAAGGGATTTAGGCTGTTGTTGAAGAACGGAAATATATTGGAGTTGTCGGGGAAGATTCCTGAAAATATGGAAGATGGCGTAATTAATGCGATGGTGGTTGTTAAAGGTGAAACGAATGATGATACCGCCTATGCAACGATCAATGTTGTGCACAAGTTTGCCGTAACGTCTCTCAAATTGGTGAGTGCCGCTGATTCGCAGGCCGTAATGGCAGGTGATTCTATTGAACCGTTTGTTTTTGAGTTTGAAAATGCGATTCGAGTTAGGGCTGCCGGAACCCCGAAGTATTCGGAATTCTCGATTGAGTCGGATCCTTCGACGCATAGGTCGGTTCTGTCCGGCTATGTAAGTGATTCTGCAGCGACGGGTCTCTACACTATTAAGTTTATTGCTGAAGGCTTGGACAATAACGATACCGTGTATGTGAAGCTTCTTGTGATGAATATTCCGACGCTTACCTTGATTAGTGGTAACCTTGAACAGTCTGTGACGCTTGGTGATTCTATTGAACCGCTCGTATTCAAGTATGAAAATATCCAGAGGGCGAGAATGGGTGGAGCTCCTGATGGCGTGACGCTGGTTACGGATAAGACATCGAAAACTTTGACTCTTTTAGGTAAGGTCAATGATTCCAATTTTGTTGGCGAATACGAATTCACGGTGGAAGTAGAAGGCTATGGGTATAAGGATTTTGCAGATGGAACGATTGTTGTAAAGCGCAAGCCTGAATCTTCCAGCAGTTCTGTGGAATCTTCTAGCTCTGTCGAATCTAGTTCTAGCGAAGCTTCTTCTAGCTCCGAAAAGTCGAGCAGCTCTTCTGCGGAATCGAGCAGCAGTGCTCCGGAATCTAGCTCTAGTGAACATACAACCTTTGCTGCCGTCTCTGTGACAAGCCCGATTTTCCTTACGGTAGAAAACCGTGTGCTCAGTATCGCCGGTACTGAAATGCCGAATATCGACGTGTTCGACATGCAGGGTCGCCCGGTGGCAAGCTTTAAGCAGGTGGATGGTTCCGTAAGCCTCGATATGCTCCGCCAGGGCAACTATATTGTGCGCGTGAGTGCAGACTCCAACAGTCTGACTCGCCGGATTTCGATTAAGTAAACGTCAATTAGACCTATTGGAATGAATCCCGCTTCGGAAAAATCGAGGCGGGATTTCCTTATGCATAAATTTATATATCTGCATACATTTTTGGTGGAAATTTCCTATATTTGGGCGCATGAAATTTTCAAATGGTGTAAAAGACGGACTTCCGATTGGACTCGGCTACTTTGCGGTGTCCTTTTCGTTCGGAATTGCCGGCTCCAAGTTGCTTTCTTGGCCGCTGGTCACCTTTATTTCGATGACGAACTTGACTTCGGCGGGGCAGTTTGCCGGGCTGCAGATTATGTCCGATGCTGCCGGTACATTTATCGAGATGGCGATTGCTACGTTCTTTATCAACTTGCGTTATAGCCTGATGGCGATTTCTTTGTCGCAAAAGGTGGCGCCGTCCTTCGGCACCTTCAAACGCCTGATGCTTGCAACGGGAATCACCGACGAAATTTATGCACTTGCTGTAAGCCAGAGTGAACCTGTGACGGCGCGATACTTTGCGGGGCTGATGGTTCTCCCGTATATTGGTTGGTCTTCGGGTACATTGTGCGGTGCCATTTGCGGCGAGATTTTGCCTGGCGTTGTGACGAATGCCTTGGGCGTTGCTTTGTACGGAATGTTTGTGGCCATTGTGGTGCCGCAAATGAAGGCTCACCGCCCGACTTTGGTTGCGGTGCTGATTGCAATCGCTTGCAGCCTTGCGTTCAAGTACGTTCCTGCGCTGAGCGGAGTGACTGTTGGCTTTGCGATTATTATCTGTGCACTTGTGGCTTCGCTTTTGGGGGCCGCCTTCTTCCCGGTTAAAGACGAGGAGGAATCATGCACTTAAGAGATTACTTCTTGTTCCTGCTCGTGATGGCAGGCGTAACCTACTTGCTGCGTGCGGTGCCGTTCGTGCTCTTGAAGGGTAAAATCAAGAGTCGCTTCTGGCGATCCTTCTTGGCGTATGTGCCGTACACGGTGCTTGCCGCGATGACCGTGCCTGCGATTCTCTATTCGACCGACAGTAAGCTTTCGGGTGCCTGTGCCTTGGTGGCGGCGGTTGTCGCTTCGCTCCTTGGCCTTGGACTGGTGGGCGTTGCCGTGGTCGCTTGCGTGACTGTCCTCGGCGTTGACGGCATTATGCTGCTAGTGTAATTTCTACATTTGCACTATGCAGCCCGAATTGTGGAAAAAAATCCAGGACATCTGCGATAAGTTGTCCAAAGTCACCTACGAGAACCTGACGAAGATTATCCGTCTGGAATCCACGGGTAGTTCCACAGCCGCGCAAAAGCTCGATGATAGCTTTCAGAACGATGTTGATGCCTGGATGGGCGGCGGTACATGCTTTAGCATGACATGGCATTTGTATCAAGTGTTCAAGGATATGGGGCTGAACCCGCGGCTCGTCATGGGCCACAAGCGCAAGGAACGCAACATTCACTGCGCCTTGATTTTGCCGGATGATATGGCAATTCAAAAAGTCGAATACCTCTTCGATCCGGGTTACCTGATTTTTGATCCGCTTCCGATTCCGCTCCCGCCCCCGTTTGGAACGGGCTCAGCCTTTTTTCCGCTGGTCCCGAATACGGTAAGGCTGGACCGCCCGACAATGGATAGTATGGCCTTATGGACGGGCGGTGCGGGAGCCCCGATGAAACTCCGCTTCGAATATCCTGTCGAGGGCGTCTCCGTCGAAGAATTCAAGCAGCACTGGAACGAAAGCTTTTACCGTGAAATGATGACTTATCCGGTGCTTAACCGCCTGGACCGTGAACGAGGCGTGCAGTACTATTACCAGAAGGGGAACCTCGTGACTCGCGATGTGAATGGTTCCCGTATCGAAAAAATCGACGAATCTGCACGCGTTGAGACCCTGAGCCGCGTTTTTGACCTAAAACCCGAGCTCATCGAACGGGCTTTGACCATTTTGAAAAACTGATAAAAGTCCCTTTTGTAGACAAATATTTTCACGATTTATTAAAAAAAATATATCTTTGCTGTATAATAAAGAGGTGAAAATATGAAAAAACTTGCCCTAGCAGTCCTGTCTGTCGTTTCGCTGGCTTTTATGGCTTGCGGTCCGTCTAAACTCGAAATCCAGGAAGCATCTTCGCAGAGCGATGTAATCCTCGAAGTGCGCCAGGTGCTGAATGACTCCATAAGCCTGTTTGTGGGCAATACTTTCTACCTCAATTCTAAACAGGTTATTTCTGACGCAATGTATCCGCTTTTGGTCAGTACCCGTGATCCGGCCGAACTTGAAAAACCGACCGCAACGGATATTCTGAATAATGATGAAGATCTTTTGAATTACCTGCGTCGCAAGTCTCCGGACCTGATGAATGTGGGCATTGTGATAGGCGAGACAGCCTACAATGAGATTGGCTTTGAAGAATCCGCCGTTGTGACGAAGCTGACGGCCATTTTCAAGAAAGTACAGGGCGGCTCGTTGGTTCTTTTCCATGAAAAGGCCGGCGAACTTACAGACATGAAGAAATTGTACTAATAGGAAATTATGAAAACGATTCGTAATATAGTGTGTGCGGGCACGTTGTTGCTCGCTTTCTCTGCATTTGCCCAAGACGATCTTTGGGATGATGCTGTCGTTGGCAAGCCTAAGGTGGTTGAACAGCCGAAGCCAGCTCCTCAACCAAAACCCGCTCCGGCTCCCGTGCAACAGGCAAAACCTGCACCTGCTCCGCAACCAGCGCCCGCACCTGCTCCCGTGCAGCAAGCTGAACCAGCACCTGCTCCGCAACCAGCGCCCGCTCCGGCTCCGGTACAGCAGGCAGAACCTGCACCTGCTCCGCAGCCAGCACCCGCTCCGGCTCCGGTACAGCAGGCAGAACCAGCACCTGCTCCGCAGCCTGCTCCAGCTCCTCAACCGGTTGCAAAACCCGTTGAGCAGCCTGCTCCTGCAGCTAAGGAGGCTGCCGCTGCTGCCGCCGCCCCCGCAAAGACTTCTTCTGAACCTGGAGCGAAACGTTTCTGGGCCGGTCTCATTGTGTCTGGAACCTACAACGATTTCCATAGCACCAAGTTCGGTTTCGACAATATCGAAACGGGCGAGGGCTACCATTTGAAGGTCAAGGGAACGAACGATATCATGTCCAACTATTGGGGCGTGGGCGCCAATGTGGGCTTTAGCGGATTTTTCTTGCTGAACTCGTATTTGGGTGTTCGTGCCGATTTGGCTCTTGCGTCGAGGCGCGGTGACGGTGAATCCGATGTCTCTGTAAGGCTGTATTGGGACGATGAAACTCGTCAGCCGGAAAAGTCTGATGTCAAGATGAAGTATTATGTGCGCCAGATGAATATCGATGTACCACTTGCCTTGCGCTTTATGTTCCCCTCCAAGGTTTACCTTGAAGCGGGCCCCATGATGTCCTTTAATCTGTATTCCAAGACCAAGTTCTCGGTGACGGATATTTACGGTACCGAAGACTTTAGGGAACACGATTGCTTTGACACCTTTGAATTTGCGACGGTGTACGGAATCGGTGGAATGCGGCCCATTGGAAAAACGATGCTTGATATTGGACTTCGTTTTGTTTACGGCATTACGGCCCTTAGCGATGCCGATGATTCTCCCAAAACTTGGCAGTGGCAGTTCAATGTTGCCTACTGGTTTATTTAAAGGAGTTTGAAAAATGAAGAAGATTCTTATTACGTTGCTTTTTGCCCTTGTCGGCTTGCAGAATGTGTTTGCACAAAGTCCGTGCGGCGGATATCTGTATTTTAAGGCTCCGTCAGATTGGAGGAAAGTTTATGTTGTATCAATAGTTGAGTCTGTCCAATTGACGGAAATGAAGGACGATTGGTATTATATTGATTTAAGTAAAGCTCTAAAACAAACTTATAAGGGACTATTTGGCATAGGGAATGACAATCCTCAGTATATTGATTCGTTGTCATGGGTGATGTCTAGCTATGATGCCAATGTCGCGAAAAATCAGCCCCAGTTTTATTGTCCGGGCGAAGGCAATAGTATTTATATCTACGAAAATCCGAAAGAGCCTGGTAAGACAGTTGTTTCTGCGAATCCCCCCGATGCAAAGTATTTCTTTGTGATGATTCCGCCGGATATGGAGGATTGGATGGCAGATGTGCCTATGCTGAGCTTGGATGGCGGCCGCACGGGTAAGCCTATGACTGCTGTGGCGGATTTGTGTGGTTGGTATTCTTATGTGTTCTGGAACGAAGAAATCTCGGATAATGTGGTGCTTTATCGTGATGGCGCTGCCGTTGATCCTGTAACGGGAATTCACGAAGATATGATCGGCGTGAATGGCAATTGGGAAGAATCGGATATAGCAGCGCCGATTGCCTTGAACATGTTTTTCAGTATGGGAATGGATTCCATATTCTTTGTGCCTGATGAAGGACAAAAAATTAGCGATGATGGCTTTTATTACAGTGCTGCCGAAATTTATGGCATCGAAGGAAATTGCTCTTATTCGCTAGCTGCTATCATTTATGATACTGATGCCAGCTTGCATCCGGCCTTTTCGTGCTATGAAGATAATAGCCAAGGCTTGACATTAAGTGAAGGCTGTCAGAGGGGCGCTCAGGGTGTTCTTGCCGAACAGGCGGTTGCTGCTGTTAATGAGTGTATCGGTGTGACTCCGGGAATTGTTGAATCTACATTGGATCCCAAGACGAAAAAGCCAAAGTTGACTAATGTCGGTAAAATATGCTTTATTGATGATAAGTTTTTTAACCAGTTGTTCAACTATACCGAAGGCGTGAACGAAAAGAGTTGCATCGATATGCCGTTCCAGCGTTCGCAAGATGGTAAGTGGGAATTCGATTCGGACTATTACACAAGTCCGGGTCTCGATGTACCAGGCGGTTTTTACCCTGTAGAAAATTCAACCGATGCAATAATCTATACTGCTGACCCCGCTCAGACTCCGGTAGCTGCTGCACGTACTAAGTACCCCGCTCAAGGTCCTGCGGCGCTATATACATGGGCTCGAGAACTTGATCCGGTTGAAAATGTTCCCATTTTCGACTTGATGTGCAATGGCCCCGGTTGGGATGGCGGTCTTGATTGTGCCGGTCATTTTGCTTCTGGTGATGATTGGCGAAAAACAGCGTATCATGGAACTGTAATCGATGCTATTTGGTGCTGGGGAAGCTATTGCCTTTCTGAAGTCCCTGCAGAATGGCCCACATTTAACGAAGATTCTGAAAAGCTTGTTGCTCGGACGTCTTCTTATGCAACTCCGCGTTGGACTGCTGGTAATCCGAGAAGTGCGACTCCTTCTGCAACGGTTGGCCGTAACCAGCATTTCTGCTTTGAATCCCACGCCAAGTTCAAGCATAAGCCGGGGCTGCGCTTTAGTTTCCGTGGCGACGATGATATTTGGGTGTTCATTGATAATAAGTTGGCTGTGGACCTGGGCGGTACGCACTTGGCAGCCCCCGGATACGTCAATCTTGATAAATTTGAAGGCTTGAGCGGTACATTGCAAGCTGGAAATACATACGATATCGATATCTTCTTCTGCGACCGCCGTACCACAATGAGTAATGTGCGTATCAAGACGAATATGTACATCCAGCAGAAAGTCGGTATCGATATCAAGAAGACGAAAAAAGCCGACGGCGAAGAAGATTTCCATGTTTGCTATACTCGATCGGGTGACGGTTCTTGCGCCTCCGCTATGGGTGCCATTGCAGAAGTGGATTCCGCTTGTGATAATGATATTGTCGATATCGGTGTTCACGTGTCTTACACCTTGGTACGTGGAAATTCGATGGAATCTGAACCAGTAGAAGGCTTTGCCGATGTTTCTACTCCGGGTGTGTACAAGTGTGGTATCGACCTGACGAATATCACCTCGCCCAAGATTGACAAATCTAAGGTCTGTCTGAATCCTGGCCGCTACACGTTGTTTATGAATATCGACGGTAAGTCCGCAAAGGTGGCCACTTTCCGTGCGGCAGGTGGCAATGTCGATGTAGTCTATCGTGACGCCATTGTCAAGGATGCTGACGATGAAGCGGTAGCTGGTGGGGAAATGCCGGTGCAGACGTCAGCTCTGGGTGGCGAACTTGTACCGGTCTATATTTCCAGTGTCGATGAACCGCTTAATGCGGGTGACCCGTTAGAAGTGTTCCCGCAAGATGCTTCGGGAATGATGTACACGCTTTCGTACAGCGATGTGATGGAAGTGTTCTACAAGGATGCCGAAGGTAAGCTTGTTCCCTTGACTTCGGGTCAAAAGCGTGTCGTGGGATCGTCTGGTATCGATACGGTCTACGCAACAGTTTCTATGAGTAATCTGAGCAAGCCGATTGAATCGTTTGACATTAAGGTGTCCGGCGGTAAGACGGTCATGTCTATCAGCTATTACCTGCCGAAGTTGACATTCGTGTCTTCTTCTGATCCGACAACGGCTGTTCAAGAAAAGGGACAACAACCCGATGCTGATGGCACCTACGAAGAACGTTGGGTTGGTTCTGTCTATGATTTGTATGTGGCAATTCTTAAGCCCGATGCGAATGGCAAGTATTATTTCTGTCAGCAGGATTGCGATGGAATTGAGATTCACAAGGGCGTAGCAACCTCCCCGGAAATTGAATTCGTCTCTGATACCGTTGCCTTTGTAAACGGTATTGCGACTGTTTCGGTGCGTTCGCTCAAGGCGTACCGTTACGATGCTGATCCCGAATTCGACAATCCGGCGACAGTTGCTGTAGAATACAACGACGCCGTAGGGACGACTTATTCGCCTATTTATTTCCGCCAGTCCCCGGTGGCCTACCCGGTTATGGCCGATGTGTTTGACGTGCATGGAAATGTTCCTACCCAGAAATACAATATCCCGGAACCGTACTTTAGCTTGAATTACGAGTATCTGGATGGTATTGCGGATTCTGTGGCAATTTACTTTAACCGCGCCCTTCACAAGGACTCCTTGCCGAGTAAAGTATGCGTGCTGTGGGATTCTGTCTCTGCAGAAACGCATAACCCCTACGAGGAAGGCCTTTCTACCTCTCCCAAGGACAACTTGGTTTATTGTAACGCTTTGGTTTCAGTTGACCGCGATAATATTGATTGTTCTTCGAAGAAAGATGGTTATTGTTCTAGTGTAATCACTGTGGGCGGCATATCACTTTCTAAGGAAGTGAAAACGACCGGTGTGGGCAAGGTCTATGCTTATTCCGAATTTTGGGATAAGGGCAAAGTTGTCAAACAGGGCTTTGTCGGCGCTTTGACGGATCGAATTGCCCCTGTGCCGTTGCGTGCCGAATTGTTCAGCATGAAAAATGCAAAGGGTGAATCTACGGGCCGCGATAGCCTGGTGCTCACGCTCTCTGAACCGGTGGTGTTGAATACGGAATCCAAGAAGCGCGTTTCCCTGGCATTCTACCTGAATTCAGCAACAAGCATCAAGTCCGAGGCAGACCGCTATGTATCCTCAAAGGTGGAATCCGAACTGGATCCGTTCATTACGACAGATGGCGCCTTGGGTAAAGTTCGCTTTGTTTACAACAGCAAAAAGTTGGCTCCGCAAGTGGGCGATTACGTGCGCTTGATGGCCGATCTGGATAAGGTTTATTGGACGGATCAGGTCAAGCTGAACAATAAGGAATCTTTGCGCGCCAAGGCCGATGCCGATTATCATTGGAATTCGCCGACGGCTTATGACGAGGCAATTCGTTTGCCCTCGCCGTGGGTGCCCATTGTTAAGGAAGGCAGTTCCGATAACGGTGAGGAAAAATCTCAAGATGGTGACGAAGAATTTGCTGAACCGTCTTTCCGCATCAAGATGGTTGGCCCCTTCCAGTTTAAGATTGTAATGGACGAACCGGCTACTGCATTGAAGAAGACCTATACGGTCATGGACTTGCAGGGCCGTGTCGTGCAGAGTGGCAAGATTACCTCTGCTGAGACCGTTGTCCCTGCGCTGGGTTCCGGTTCGTACGTTGTAAGAATCGGCATTGCCATGCGTCGTGTGAATATTCGCTAGTACTTTATTGCACTTTGTACAAAAATTTGAAAAAGCCGCTTGCAATAAGCGGTTTTTTCATATATATTTGAATTGACCGTTAAACAGGACGTTAGGAGGTTCTTATGAAAAAACAATGGTCATTTATTGTAGGTGCGGCTCTTGCATGTTCGCAAATGGTATGGGCTGGAACGACTAAATATTTCTCGGTATTGCTTCCGGATTGGAATGACTGGAAGTCTTCTGTTCCGATGCTTAGCACGGATGGAGGCGTCACGGGTAAGCCCATGAATGTAGATCCGTATCTGTGCGGCTGGTTTACATTGTCTCTTGCAGAAGACGATATTACCGATAATGTCGTTATTTTTCGGGACGATGATTCCATGCGCGAAGACATGCTCGGGGTGAATGGCGACTGGGAAACGTCATTGTCTCCGACTCCGATTCCGTTGAAAATGATCTACGGTATGGGCGTAGATTCCCTTTTCTTTGTGGCAGATGCAAACCAGAAGGATAATGCAGATGGCTTCTATTATTCGTTTGCAGATGTATATACCATTGATGGGACTTGTTCCTATACATTGACGAGTATTGTTTACGACACCGATCCAAGCCTGCACCCGGCTTTCTCTTGCTATTCGGAGCTGGGCGAGGGGTGCCAAAAAGGCGCCCAAGGGGTCGATTCTGCGGTGGCCGTTACAGCCGTTGATGCCTGTGTCGGCATCACTCCGGGTATCGTAGAATCTACGCTGGATCCGACAACGAAAAAGCCCAAATTGACCAAGGCCGGCCAAAAATGCTTTATCAGTGAACAGTACTTTAATCAGCTGTTTAGTTATACGCAAGGGGTAAACGAAAAGAGCTGTTTCGATATTCCGTTTCGTCGTTCTTTAGATGGCAAGTGGGAATTCTATTCTGATTACTATGTTAGCCCAGGGACTACTGTTCCGGGAGGTTTCTATCCGGTTGAAAAGTCTACCGATGAGACCGTCCTTCTTGCAGACCCGACTCAGACTCCGGTGGCGGCGGCCCGCACTAGGCGTGACGCCGAAGGTCCTGTATTTTATGGGGAGGCTCTTCGAAAGATTGATCCTACCGAGGGCGTTCCTGTGATTGATTTGTTCTGCAAAGGACCCGGTTGGGACAAGGGCGTTAATTGTGATGGCTATTTTGGCGATGGCGATGCTACGACCACGTTTATCCAGACATCCCTCGGCCTTGACACCGGGTATCGGGCGAGCAATATGCGTGAAAACTGTGTGTTTGGCTGGAGCTGTTCCATGTATGGTCCTGAAGATTGGCAATACTATAAACCTGGAACCGAAACACCTTATGGCGATCCTATGGCAGGCGAACCTCGCTGGAGATCGGTCGTAAAAGAGGGGACCGGTGGCCGCAACCAGCATTATTGCATGGAATCTCATAGCAAATTTACCTATAAGCCTGGATCTAGGTTTACCTTCTCCGGTAGTGATGACTTGTGGGTGTTTATTGACAATAAGCTTGCTGTTGATTTGGGCGGCACACATATTCCGGCGCCCGCGTATGTGGATTTGGATAAATTTGAGGGCTTAAACGGAGCTCTTATGGTTGGAGAGAATTATGATATGGATATATTCTTCTGCGATCGTCGCACCGCTATGAATGGCCTGCGTATCAAGACCAATGCGTATACGAATAATGAACCGCGCATTCGTTCTACTCCCACGAAGAGTAAGAAAAATCGAACCCAGACAAATTACGAAATATGCTACACCGTGAAAAAGGAAGGTGCTTGCGAAGAGACGGTTGTATGTGATTCAATCCTTGACGATCCTGACTACAAGATCTCTTACACCCTGGTTCGTGGCGATAAAGTGGTTGAAGACTTTGATAAAGTCACCAAACCGGGCGTTTACAAGTGTGGCATCGATTTGACAAACATGGCTAATCCTAAGGTTGATTTAGCAAAGGTTTGCCTTGATGAAGGTAGCTATACATTGTTTGTGAATGTTGGCGGAAAGACGAGTCGTATTGCCAAGTTCCTCATTAGTCCAGAGGGTGATGCCGTCAAGGCTCGTCGTGTTGTAGCAAAGAGCTTCCGCACCTTTACTCATGGAAATTCGATTGCTATCGTTGCAAGCGATAACTCTGCGGCAAAGTTTACTGTCATGAATGCGCTGGGGGCTGTTGTCCGTAGCGGAAACTTGCAGCAAGGCCGCGCCGTGGTGCCGGCTCTCGCTAGCGGTTCCTACATCGTGAAGGTCGCCCGCGAAACCCGCCGCGTGAATGTTCGTTAATGCAGCTTCTTTAGCTCATGCCAAAGCATGCCGAGTCCGATAATTGCGGCTCCCGTGTCGGCAATGGGCTGAGCCATGAACACTCCCTTCAGCTCGAAGAAATGAGGTAAAATGAGCAAGAAGGGAATCAGTAAAATGACTTGACGACAAGCGTTCAGGAACATAGCCCTGAACGCTTTTCCTGTACCCTGGAAAAAGTTCCCCGACACCATGCCGAAGGGAATCATAAAGAAAGCTGCCGCAAAAATGCGCATGGCCCAGGCCGAAAGCTTGATGAGCTCGGGATCGTTCGGGGCGAAGGGGGCCACGAAGGTTTCGGCCTGCCACATGAGAATAGCCCACGTGGCAAACATGAAGCTGCCCGCATAAATAAAGGTGAATTTGAGTGTATTCTTGACGCGGTTGTTAAGGCGTGCTCCGTAATTGTAACCGATAATCGGCTGAGTACCGTGCACAAATCCGAGGAGCGGCAAAATGACAATGCACACGATGCTGTTGGTAATGCCGAAGGCAGAAATCGCCATGTCGCCGCCGGAAAGCATGCCTGCCGTCTTGACGCTGATGTTTCCGTAGGTGGTAAGGCTCCAGGCCAAGATGGCGTTCATCAGGCTGTTGCAAATCTGCATCACGGAAGGCGGCAAACCGAGAATATAAATCTTGCGCACGTAGGCGGCGCGCAACTTCATGTGGCGCCAGCGAATGCGAATGGGGGTGCCCTTCTTGATAAAGAACTGGGTAATGAGTGCCGAGGCCACAAGCTGCGAACAGATGGTCGCCCAGGCGGCGCCCTCGATACCCCAATGGAACTTCATAATAAAGAGGTAGTCGAGGATGATGTTCGTGACGGCACCCGCGATTTCACGGAACATGGCGGTTTTGGGGTGCCCCATCGAACGGATAAAGTGGTTCATGCCGGGGGCGATTGTCTGGAAAACGGCGCCGCACAACAAAATGCGCATGTAGCTGCTGGCCACGGGTAAGGTCTGCTCACTTGCGCCGAACAGCTTCAGGAGCGGCACCATAAAGATTTCACCGAGCGTGAAGGTGCCGAGTGCCATCAGGATCAACAGTGAAAAGGAGTTGTTCAGGATGATGCTTGCCTGGATGTACTTTTTTTGACCGAGGCGAATGGCGAAAAGAGTGTTGCCGCCCACGCCCACCATCATGGACATGGCCATGATGAACAGGCAAATCGGGAAGCAGAGTGTAATGCCTGCGATACCGAGGCTTCCGACGCCCTGGCCTACAAAGAAACGGTCCACTACGTTGTAGAGGGCGTTTACCAGCATGCTGATGATGGCGGGAACCGAGAACTGCAAGACCAATTTGGGGATGCTTGCAGATCCAAAGGAATTAAGGCGCTCGGAATTCAAACTTGACATTTCGGCGCCAAAGATAGAATTTTTCTTTACAATTTAAAAGGCTACCTGGTTACGGCCGCCCTCTTTGGCGACGTAAAGCAGGCGGTCGCATTCGGCGATCAGTTCTTCGATTTTGCCGATTTGTTCGCCCTGGCGGCTAGCGAGCCCTAAAGAAATGGTCACCGGGATAATGGTGTCCTTCCACGAAAAACGGTGGCGTTCTACCGCTGAACGGAGGCGTTCGGCGCTCTTTTTGGCGTCTTCGGGGCCAATGCCCCCCAAAAGGAGTACGAATTCTTCGCCGCCGTAACGGGCCAGCAGGTCGGATTCGCGCTTTTCTTCTTTGAGAATGCGGGCGATTTCTTTAAGGACCATATCGCCGCACTGGTGACCCCAGGTGTCGTTCACGCGCTTGAAGTGGTCGGCGTCGACCATGATCGCGTGAACGAAATAGTTGTTGCGGCGGGCGAGCGCTAGCTCGCCTAAGCTTCTGTCCATAAATGTGCGGCGATTGCTAATCTTGGTCAGCGGATCCATGGTGGCCGCTTCGTAGAGTTCGCGGTCAAAAGCTTCTTCGCTCGCGTCCTTAAAGTCGACTTTCAGGACCATTTTGCCAATTTGCAGGCGGTTGTGGTCTTCCAGTTTGCTTTCGCTGATGGGGGTGCCGTCTACAAAAGTGCCGTTGGTGCTGCCCAGGTCCTTGACGGTCACGTCGACGCCATCGAAGGTGACGGCGCAATGCTTGCGGCTTACCAGTTCGTCGTCCATGCGGATATCGGCATCCTGGCCGCGGCCCAGAACCACCGTTCCTTTTTCAAGCGGAATCTGCTTGAATTGATTTTGCGGGTACAATACAATCAGGTGCGGTCGCATGGGGGCGACTGACAACTTGATGGTGTTTTCGCTGGCGATTGTTCGGTCCATGTCTTGCATAAGCACTCCGTGTTGCTCAAAAATGTAGTAAAATAAGTTCGTCGCAGACTGCTGGTCACGATTAGGCGGCAAGAGCGGATTTTAAAGCATATCTTCTTTAGGAAAAATTTTGTTTACAAGTTGCTTTTTGATTGCTTAAATTATTTAAATTAAGCCATTTTTATCATTTGTATATAAGATAAAGCAAATGTGTAAAGAAAAATACAGAAAAAAATGTTCTTTTCAGGGCGGATTAGAATAGATTTATCCTAGATACTGGCGTCCCAAAAAGACCGGTCTTTTTGGTATGCGCAGTAAAAGGAAGTCATGAAATGAGAAGAACAGAGATTCCTTGGTGGAAGGTTTCGTTTTGGAAATTGACCCTAGGCATAGCCTTGCTCTTTGTGGGGGTGCAGAGTGCGTGGGCTCAGCAGCAAGCACAACCAATTACCTGTAAAGGTACCGTTTATTTTAAGGCGCCCAGTGATTGGACGGCGGCTTTTATTGGCGGTAAAAATGTCAATCTCGTCAGAAAAATGGCATTGAATGCCGATGGTTTCTACGAGTATGACCTGGCTAATTTGGGAATTACCGATAACACTCAGATTATGTTTACCATAGGTAATTCGTCTTCTACGGGTGCGTCGCTTAAAATTGTGACAGCTACCGGGTTTAATGTTGCGCCCAAGAACGGTACAAATGATCCGAGTTGGCCCACCAATGATGCTAGCCTTCGTTGTCCCGGTGAAGATGAAGTGGTTTATGTTACGGAAAATCCCAATAGTCCGGGGAGAACCTTTACCGGAAAGTATCCGCCGGGTGCAAAGTACTTCTTCGTGATGATTCCGCCCGAAATGGAAGCGTGGATGTCTTCTGTTCCGATGCTCAGTATGGATGGTGGGTTGACCGGAAAGCCTATGACTGCTGTTGCCGACATGTGCGGCTGGTATTCTTACGTGTTTGTGGGACAGACTATCTCGGATAATGTGGTGCTTTTCCGTGATGATGACCCGATTGATCCGCTCACGGGCACCCGTGAAGACATGATTGGCGTGAACGGTAACTGGGAACAAACGGGCACCGCTCAGCCGATTCCGCTGGGAATGATTTTTGACATGGGTGTCGACTCCTTGTTCTTTGTTCCGGACGAAGAACAAAAGACCAATGATGACGGTTACTATTATAGTGCGGCCGATGTGGGCAACATCGTGGGAACCTGTTCTTATAAATTGGCTGCTGTGATTTACGATACGGACCCGTCCTTGCATCCGGCCTTCTCCTGCTGGGTGGAAAAGGACGACCAAGGTAATACCAATTTTGAAGCCGATTGTCAGGTGGGTGTGAATAATCCTGCTGTCGGTATAAATGTTTCGGCAGTACAGGCCCGTACGGCCTTGCAAAGCTGTATCGGTGTAACTCCCGGTATGATTGAACCGACCTTGGGTCCCGATAAAAAGCCTGTTTTGAAGTCGGGGGCTGGAACGAACTGCTTCTTGAACAGTACATTGTTCAACTATATGTTCAATAACACTCCTGGCGTGAATGAAATGACTTGCTACGACATGCCGTTCAAGCGCTCCAAGGACGGCCGCTGGGAATTTGACTCTGACTATGATGGTAAGAATCCAGGTGAAACGGTTGGTGGCTTTGCCCCCCGCGAATACACGGGCATGACTTCTGCCCAGGTGGATGCCATGGTGATTGCTGCGGGTAGCACTCCGCTTGCGACCGCACGTCTCAAGCATGCTGCCCAGGGACCGGCTGCACTGTATTCATGGCTTCGTGCAAAAGATAGGACCGAAGACATGCCGATTTTCGACTTGATGTGCAATGGCCCTGGTTGGGATGGTGGCATTGATTGCTCTACGCATTTCGCGGGCGGAAACGACTTGAATAGTGTAACTTACAAAGGAACAAAGATTGCGGATGGTAAAGTTTGGTGCTGGGGTGAATATTGCAATACTGAAGTTCCTCTAGATTGGCCTAAATACGTAGCCGGTTCTGAAACGCCGGGCGGTGCAGTACCTCGCTGGCAGTCGGGCGATGTGAGAAAGGCGGAAGCTTCTACGACTGTGGGCCGTAACCAGCATTTCTGCTTTGAATCCCATGCTACCTTTACTTACAAGCCGGGCCTTCGCTTCAACTTCCGTGGCGACGATGACATTTGGGTCTTTATCGGCGGTAAGCTGGCTGTAGACTTGGGCGGTACCCATATGGCTGCACCGGCCTATGTGAACTTGGATAAGATCACTGACGCTCAGAATAAAGCGTTTGAAGTCGGTAAAAAGTACGACTTGGATATCTTCTTCTGTGACCGCCGTACTACCATGAGTAACGTGCGTATTACCACCAACATGTACATTCAGCAGAAGGCCGCCATTGAAGTGGCTGGTCATAGGAACCCGTTGAATCCGGCTGAAACGGTTTATGACTCGATTTGCTACATGAAGACGAGCGATGGTTCTTGCGCGGCAGCTTTGAGCGGCAGTGGTAAAGATGAGGTGCTTTGTAACGAGGCGATTCTTAATGCCGGCTTGGACATGTCCTATACGCTTGTTAGGGGAAAGAAGTATGGCGAAAATGTTGTTCTCGGGTTCGACAAGGTCAATGTAGCGACACTCTATAGGCGCGGCATTGACTTGACGAACTTTACGCAGCCGAGGGTGGATAAGTCCAATACGGATTTGCCTGGCGGCTATTACACCTTGTTTGTCACTATTGAGGGCAAGTACCAGAAGGTGATTAGCTTCCAGACGACTGGCGAAGTGGATGTTCTTTATGCAGATGGTAAGGCGATCTCGATTAATGAGGATGGTGATCCTGTTGATCGTGGCGAATACAAGTTGCAGACTTCCGAGATGGGCAGTACCGAGACGAACCCCAAGATGGTTCCGGTCTATATTTCGAATATTGCAGCGAATCCTGAAACGGGTGAACTCCAGATCTTCCCGGACGATGCCGTGGGGACGGGGTACACGTTGCAGGTTACCGATTCGCTGGGCCAGGCGACGAAACTTGTGAAGTTGTTCTATAAGAATGCGGAGGGCGGCTTTGTAAAGCTTGCGTCTGGCGAACAGCGTACCATCGGAGCTTCTGGTGTCGATACCGTTTACGCAATGGTCGATATGGAAGATCTGCAGAATCCCTCGACCCCGTTCAAGATTAGTGTTTCGGGTAGTCCAAATGGTATGACGGTTAATTTCTACCTGCCGCAGATTACCTTTATCGAAAAGATTCCTGAAGTTGGTGAAATGGCTAAGTCCGTTAAGGGCCAGACGCCAAAGGCCGATGGTTCTTACGAAGAATACTGGAAAATGTCCACTTACGAAATGTATCTGGCCATCGTGAAGCCGAATCCGGATGGGACCTTTAGCCCCTGTATTGAAGAATGTAACGGGTTCGTAATCCATAAGGGAGCGGCAACGTCTCCGAAGATTGAATTTGTGCCCGACACGGCGGTGTTCTTTAACGGTTATGCGACGATTTCCCTTCGCTCTCAGCAGGAATATCGCTGGGATACAGACCCGAGGATTCACAACCCGGCGACCATCGTAGCGGAATACAATGACTTTGTACAGGCAGTTTACAATCCCATCTATTTCCGCGATCCGCCGGTTCCGCTCCCTGTATTGTCGGATGTGTTCGACGTACGCGGTTCTACTCCGCCTATGGAATACAAGATGCCGAGTCCGTATTTTAGCATGAACCAGGAATATCTGGATGGTATCGGTGACTCTGTGGCTATCTATTATGACCGTCCGATCCATAAGGACTCCCTGCCGAAGAAGATTTGCCTTATGTGGGATTCTACTGTGGCTGCGGAACACAACCCGGTTGAAGAAGGCTTCTCGAATATTCCGGCCGATGTCTCGATTTTCTGTAACGAACTCGTACCTATCGATGCGAAAAATATCGATTGCTCGCATCCAGTCGAAATCGACAGCGTGCCCGGCTATTGCACTAACTTGATTACGATTGGCGGCCTTAAGCTTTCTGAATCCGTGAAGACGGCTGGCTTGGGCAAGGTGCATTCTTACGCCGAGTTCAAGGATAAGGGTAAGCTTGTGAAGCAGGGCTTTACGGGAACCTTGACGGACCGCATGGCCCCTGTGCCGCTGCGTGCCGAAGTCCGTACGGTTATGAAGGGTGATGAATTGAGCGAATTGGATAGCCTTGTGTTGGTCCTGTCTGAACCGGTCAAGCTTGTGACCACTTCTAATAAGAAGAGTGCTCTGGACTTCTATCTGAACTCTGCAATTGAACTGAACGAAGATAGTCGTTACGTGTCTGCCCTGGGCGGTAGTGCCAATGTGGTGACTGCCTCGAACGACCCGATGATTAGCGTTACCGAAAAGGGCGAAGGTCGTGTCAAGTGCCTGTACAGTCGTGGCAACGTCTCGCCGCACGTGGGTGACTATGTGCGCCTGGGTGGTGACTTGACCACGATATTCTGGACTGACGATGTCGACTTGACGCTTTTGGGTGGCGATACCATGCGTGTCGCATCTGATGCGGCTTACTATTGGAACTCTCCTACCACTTATAACGAAACGACTCGTCTGCCGTCGATGTGGATCCCTGTTACGGGTGACGCCGAAATTGACGTGAACGAAAACAAGTTTGCCTCTACGGCGAATGCCGACTCTGTTTGGATGGCTACACAGCAGACGGTGACTGTGAATGGTTACCGCACCAATATGACCAAGGCTGAAATCTTGGCTCAAGAAGGTGGAAGGCCCGGTCACTTGGTCAAGGCGGATATGTACGCCCTGTTTAATGGCTTGACTGACGAAGAACGTTCCGAACTGATGGCCAATAACATGCAGAATGTGTACTTCAGCTACGAAGTGGAATACTTTACCAACTTGGGTAACTTTGTCACCCGCAAGAGTCAGAAGATCTATTGCGATGACAACGTGAACTTGGAAAAGTATGGTCAGGCTTACTTCGGTGGCGCAGGAACCACATGTATCGATGCCGGTATGGACCGCAACTTCTATATCGGTTGGAACATGCGTTCCGACAATGGACGTATGGTGGGTACCGGTGCCTACATCGTGAAACTCAAGTCTTTCGTGAAGATGGGTTCTGCCGGCAAGAAGGCTAAGCAAGAAAGTACTTCTATTTGGGGTGTCAAGCGGTCGCCTAAACCCGATAAGCAGTACATGAAGAATATCACTGCTAAATAGTTTGACAAGCCTGGTGTGAAAAGTTATTTTTACACTAGGCTTTTTTCTTTGTGACGGAACTCACTTTGTTTCGTTTTAAAAACTTTCTGTATACAAAAGGAACGTTTTTTTCACAAAAAAACGATAAAAAGCGTTTGTTTTTTTCAAAAAAAAAGAATAAATTTGAGGGCGGTCTATGGCGTTTCAAAAAGGCCGTCTTTTTGTTATGCCCTGTTGGAAGGAAAACCATCGATGGAAACTAAAATGATGAGAAAAACAAAACAATCCCTTTGGATGTGGACCTTGGGTGCTTGTCTGCTCTTTTTAGGAATGCAAAATGCGTTTGCGAGTGGCTGCGGCGGCATGGTCTATTTTCAGGCTCCCGCAGATTGGTCTGCTGCTTATTTAGCGACGCAGAATCATGAGCCTGCAAAAATGACAATGGGCGATAATGGCTTCTATGTTGCAAATCTAGCGACATGGCCGCAGGAAACCTACGCTATTTCAGGCTTTAGCATTGGTGACGGAATCACAACTCCTGTCAGCTATATTGATTCGGTGAATTGGGTTGCTGTTGAAAATGGTGATGCCTCTAAGTTGAAAAATTCCCAAGCGTTTCATTGCCCGGGTGACGGTGTAAGCCTGTATATCTATGAAAACCCGGGCGATCCGGGCAAAACAGTCGTTAGCACGGATCCTCCTAATGCGAAGTATTTCTTCGTCATGATTCCTCCCGACATGGACGACTGGATGTCCGCCGTGCCCATGCTCAGTATGGATGGTGGCGTGACTGGTAAGCCGATGACTGCTGTACCTGGTATGTGCGGTTGGTACTCCTACGTGTTCTTTAATGAAGAAATTTCTGACAATGCAGTTCTTTTCCGCGACGATGACCCCAAGCGTGAAGACATGATCGGCGTGAACGGCAACTGGGAAACTGCTCCCACGGCTCAACCGATTCCGCTGGGGATGATTTTCGCTATGGGGGTCGATACCTTGTTCTTCGTTCCCGATATGGAGCAGAAGACCAATGACGATGGTTACTACTATAGCGCTGCTGATGTGGAAGGCATCGATGGAACCTGCTCCTATACGCTGGCCGCTGTGCTTTACGATACGGACCCCTCCTTGCATCCGGCATTCTCTTGCTTTGTCGATGGTGGAAATGGTGTCAACAACTTTAATGATGACTGCCAGACTGATCCGGCTGCAAGGCAGGCGCTTCAGAATTGCTTGGGTGTGACCCAGGGAATGATTGAAGAAACTTTGGGACCCGATAAAAAGCCTAGATTGAAGTCTTCTGGCAAGGGACCAGCCTGCTTCCAGAGTGCCGATCTGTTTAACCAGATGTTTAACGAAACGCAGGGCGTGAACGAAATGTCCTGCTATGACATGCCCTTCAAGCGTTCTGCCGATGGTCGTTGGGAATTTGACTCTGACTACGATGGTAAGGGTCCCAATGAAACCCAGGGTGGTTTCGCTCCGCTTGAATATAAGAAGTCTGACGGCACTGCCATGACCGAAGCTGAAATTAACGCAAAGGTGACTAGCGATGGTGGCCATCCGCTTTCGGCTGCTAGAACCAGACATGCTGCACAGGGCCCTGCCTCCTTGTATAGCTGGCTCCGTGTGAAGGATCCCGTTGAAAACATGCCTATTTTCGACTTGATGTGTAATGGCCCGGGTTGGACCGGCGGCCTTGATTGTGACGGCCATTTCAGCGGTGGCGATGACTTGAATGGCCAAGAATTCTATGGTTCCACCATTGGCAAGGATGAAAAGAATGTCTGGTGCTGGGGTAATTATTGCCTTGGTGAAGTTCCGGCGGATTGGCCTGTCTTTACTAAAGATACTGAAACGCAGGTTAAGAGAAACGCTAAGGAACCGGACCCTCGCTGGGCTTCGGGTAATTACCACAGTGGAGCAAGCACTGGAGCTTTGGGCCGTAACCAGCATTTCTGCTTCGAATCCCATGCCCAGTTTACCTATAAGGAAGGTCTCCGCTTCAACTTCCGTGGTGACGATGACATTTGGGTCTTCATCGGCGGCAAGCTGGCTGTGGACCTGGGTGGTACCCATATGGCCGCCCCGGCATACGTGAACCTGGACCTTGTTACCGATGCTCAAGGCAACAAATTGAAGATCGGCGAACAGTACGATTTGGATATCTTCTTCTGCGACCGCCGTACGACTATGAGTAACGTCCGTATTACCACGAACATGTACATCCAGCAGAAAACCTCTATCAAGGTTAAGGGCGAAAAGACGGATATGGCGTCGTCGGAAAAGACCTATAACCTCTGCTATATCAAGACTGGCGACGGCTCCTGCGCTGCTGCAATTTCTGGTGAATCGAAGGCCGATACCATTTGTGGCGAAAAGCTCTTGGATCCGACTTTGGGTCTTTCCTATACGTTGGTTAGAGGAAATTCGATTTCGTCTCCGGTTGAATTTGAAAATGTTTCTGGCGGCGTGCACAACTGCGGTATTGACTTGAGCAGTCCTGCAGCACCCAAGATTGACACCGATCCGAAAAAGATTTGTGGCTTGGGAGGCGGTCGCTATACTCTGTATGTGAATATTGATGGTAAGCACCAGAAGGTGGTCTCCTTCCGTATGACGGGTGATGTGGACGTGGTCTATGCCAACGCTACAATCGTTGATACCACGGGTGCTCCTACGGGCGCCAAGATTAACTTGAAGAAAACCGCTATGGCTGGCGACACGGTTCCGGTCTACATCTCTAATGTGGCGCCTGCCGATGATGGTGTTGAAGTTAGCCCGGAAGACGCTGTGAATGTTGAATATACCCTTAGCTACGACAGACTGATGACTATTTTCGTGAAGGAAAAGGATCCGGTCTCCGGAAAGGATACGCTCGTGAAGCTTACTTCTGGTGCCAAGCGTAAAATTGGGGCCAGCGGTATCGATACCGTTTATGCGACGGTTCTAATGGATGACATGGATGCTGCTATTAAGGAATTCAAGGTCAGTGTCGCTGGTCGAGAAAACGCCATGGCTATCAACTTCTACCTGCCGAAGATTACCTTCATCGAAAAGATTCCGGAAGAAGGCGAAACGGCCGTGTCTGTAACGGGGCAGAAGCCTAATGACGAAGGCGAATATGAAGAATACTGGAAGGGTGCTGTTTATGACATGTACCTTGCCGTGCTCAAACCCAACGATGACGGAAAGACCTACAAGCCTTGCCTGGAAGAATGTAATGGCCTTGTGATTCATAAGGGTGTCGGCACTTCTCCGAAGATTGACTTTGTTGATACGAATTATACATTCAATAACGGCTACGCAACGATTTCCGTTCGTTCGCAGGTTGAATACCGCTGGGATACAAACCCGACCATTCATAACCCCGCAACGATTGTGGCTGAGTACAATGACTATGTAAGGGCTGAATTCACCCCGATGTACTTCCGTGATCCTCCGGTACCTATTCCTGCTTTGGCTGACGTGTATGACGTGCATGGTTCCACGCCTTCTGTGGAATACAAGATTCCGTCTCCCTACTTTAGCATGGACCAGGAATACTTGGATGGTATCGGTGACTCGGTGACGATTTACTATAACCGCGCAATCCATAAGGACTCTTTGCCGACCAAGATTTGCTTGCTGTGGGATTCCACTTCTGCCGAAGAACATGACCCGGTGAAGGAAGGCTTCTCCAACATAGCTAAGGATGAGGCGATTCTTTGTAACGCCCTCCTTGATAAGAGCGACATCAACATTGATTGCTCTAAGCCGACTGAAATCGATGGCGTGAGCGGTTACTGCTCCAATGTTGTGACCTTGGGTAATGTGGCCCTTTCCAAGACCGCCAAGACTGCTGGCGTGGGTAAAGTCTATTCCTTCGCCGTGTTCAAGGACAAGGGTAAAGAAGTGAAGCAGGGCTTTGCTGGTTCTTTGACCGATCGTATTGCTCCGGTGCCGCTGCGTGCTGAAGTCCGTACGGTTATGAAAGGTGACGAAATGTCGGATGTCGACAGCCTTGTGGTGGTGATGTCTGAACCGGTCAAGCTTGTGACGACTTCTAACAGGAGAACGTCTGTAGACTTCTACCTGAATTCTGCAATTGATCTGGCTGAATCCAATCGTTACATTTCTGCCTTGGATGGAACTGCCGAAAAGGTTGTTTCTACGATCGACCCGTCAGTCAGTGTCAACGCCAAGACGGGTCAAGGCCGAATCAAGTTTATGTACAAGCGCGGAAGCGTGTCTCCGCACGTGGGTGACTACCTGCGCCTGGGCGGTAACCTGACCGATATCTACTGGACCGACGAGGCTAACTTGTCTGCTTTGGATGGTGATTCTCTGCGTCCGGCATCCGATGCTAGTTACGCTTGGAACTCTCCCACGTATTACAAGGAAACCAAGCGTCTGCCGTCTGTCTGGATCCCGGTTGTGGGTGATGCCAACAAGGCTATTCATGAAAACAAGTTCGCCTCTACGGCTAACGCTCCGGCTGGCGACAAGGTGCCTGCAGTTTCGACTCACGCCTACCGTACCACTATGACCAAGGCTGAAGTCTTCGCCGAAGAAGGTGGCAAGCCCGGTCACTTCATCGAAGCCGATATGTATGCCTTGTACAACGGCTTGACTGACGAAGAAAGGGAATCCGTGAAGGCTGAAGACATGTTCTTCTACTACGAAGTCCAGTACTACACCAACTTGGGCAACTTCGTAGCAAGCAAGAAGCAGAAGATCTACTGCGACGACTCGAAGAACACCGAAGTCGATCCGCTTACGGGTAAGGCAATCCAGTACTTCAACGGTGGGACCTGTATTGATGCCGGTAATGACCGCAACTACTTTGTCGGCTGGAATATGCGTTCTGACAAGGGTCGCGTGGTGGGCACTGGTGCTTACATCGTGAAGCTCAACTCCTACGTGAAGCTCGGCTCTGTCGGTAAGAAGGCCAAGCAGGAATCCACTTCTGTGTGGGGCATCAAGCGCTCCCCGAAGCCTGTGAAGGACTACCTGAAGTAAGCCTCGGTTCCATAGAATTTGAAAGCTCCCTTTGCGGGGAGCTTTTTTTTGTTATGGCATCGTTTTTGTTATATTTGGAGCATGCGAAAGATTTTATTTGCCCTTTGTTTGTGCACCGTAGCCTTTGCCGCTGAACCCACCGATTTGGATTCTCTTTTCCGTGGCAAGGAATACAAACCTGCTTTGAGTGCCTCGCTTCGAGACAGTTCCAAGAATGAATCCGCTGTGCCGAAGGCCGCTGCAAAGTCGTCCAAGTCCGATGGCTATTACGTGCTCCAGTTCGAATCGGTGGCTGATTTCGATGCTGCCCAGCGTCGCCGTGCGCAGCTTTCCGCAAGCACCGGCTATGCCATTCAGGTGGTGTTCGACGCTCCGTTCTACAAGCTCCGTGGCGGTGGATGGGGTAGCAAGAAAACGGCCGAAGACAAGGCTCGTGAACTTTCTGCCTATAACATTAACGCTTTCGTTGTTAAGGTGAAGTAATTAAAAGTGAGAAATGTGAGATGAATAATTCCACATTTCTCATTTTTCATCAATCATCCCACATTGCGGCGAAGTCGCCCACATTATTCTAATAGGCCCATGGCCTGTTTCAGAGCGTGCTCGTCCATGCTCTGGGGCATGAGGGCGCGTTCTTCGGGAGCCACGTAGGCAAGCTTACGTTCAAAGTCCGGACGGCCTGAACGGTTGCGAGCCACCAGGTCCTTGGCCTTGAGCGAATAGTAGAACGGTCCTGTCTTGATAAAGCGTTTCTTTTGCAATCCTTGATGGATTGCTTCGGTCAACACCTTCTGGAGCACTGGACCGGCTCTGTCTACATGATGCAGTTCTAAAACGCGCTGCTTCAAGATTTCTTCGTGAATCGGCGCTTCGCTATCGACGTAGAACTTGAGCTGCGTAATAAGCGCTGCTATGGGGAGTTCCGCGATGGGCTTGTCGTGTGCGGTACCCTCGATCTTGGGGTGCTGCACCACGTACGGTTCCGTCATCGGTTTCGATGCGGCGTCAAACACATCAGAGCCATCGTCTTCTTCAGGTTCCGTGGTCGGCGGGGGAGCGACACTCTGTTCGATGGCAATGGTCGCAATCAAGTGTCCGACTTCGTCGCTGTTGGACATGTACCAGAACGGCAACCACACGTTCATGACCTTCCAGCCGAATTGCTTTAAGATGAGCGGACGTACGTAGTCGCGATCTTCGATAGAATCGCGGAAACGTTCCGTAGTGCAGTCGTCTTCGATAAGGGACAAGAAGTGTGTGGGGTTGTTGGAATCGACAACCACTGGACCCACGGGAATTCCTCCCTTGGAAGAAAATTCCTGTACGACGATATTCGCGTCTTTTAAGGCCTGGATGATTTCGTTGCGGAGAGGCGATTCCGCAGGCTCGATGTCCACGATGGGATCGTATTGCCTGGACTGCAAGAAGTTGATCCATTCGCGGAAAAGCGAATTCTTCTGGGATGCAATCTTCGATAGGTCGAGTTCCGTGGTGAATGCCCGGAGTTCCCGCTTGGCGAGAGTCGAGCAGACTGCAATCTTGTGGTCGGCGGCAAGTCCGCTGGCTCCTTCGGCTTCGATGCAGACCAGAATGGTGTCGCGGAACTGATCGACAGCCCTTTCGGGTGTCTTTACGTAATAACGGATGTCTGCATTGGGCCTTGCAAAGAAGGCTGCTGCGGCAGAACCGGCGGTGAGCTTTGCCCGGATGCTGTCTTCGATTTCTTGACAGGTGGACTGGTGGAATGCGATGATTCCAAGAGTCTTTTCGGGGTGGCGTTCTGCATGGCGGATAGCAGTAAGAGCGATTGCCTCAATCTTGTCGGGGACTTCTTTAATGGAGATACCCTTGAAGATCTCGTTGTTCGGAGGCGGTAGCTGCTTGATTCCGTGGTTGTATACGCGTTCGTTTGCAAAACTAATGATGGCGGGGTCGCTGTACTGCGTCGAGAACCAAAGTTCCCGAGTCGGTGCACCCTGGCGAAGTGCTGCGGTCAGGATGCTTTCTTGGAAGAAGGGATTACGCGTAACGGATTCTTCGTGGAAAGCGTCGATGGGCAGGTATTCGTGGCTAGGATTGTGCGGATCGCCGATAAGAATGGTCTTGGGCGCGGCCAGCAATAGGGGCATGGCCTCGGCAAGGGAAATGGCATCGGCGTCGAGAATGACGGAAATGTCGAAGCTCTGCTTGTCGGTAATGCGGAGCGCGTCTGCAAGGGCGACGACACTGAGAACGCTTGAGTTGTTGTCGACGGCGTTGTGCAGTTCCTTGAAGTTTGCTCCCGAGAACTGGTCCAGGAGGGTCCTGTATTCCTTGCTTTTTTGTGCCTTGGCCTTTGGGGATTCCGAGAACAGGTTCGGGCAAGTCTTGGTGGCGGCCTGAATCTGGGCGCCAGTCCAGTAGTGTGCAAGGGCGTTGCAGAAGTCTGCGTCAGCGTTTTCGGGATCCTTGAGGTATTCGACCAGGGCCGTGCTGCAGTAGCTTTCCATCTTTTGGAAGTGGGCCGCCAGTTGCAGATGAATGTCCAGGTGGCTCCAGTTGTCGTTCCACGACTGGATTTGGCCGAGCCACTTGTCGATGCTCAAGCTTTCGAGCGGCGTTTCAAGTTCCATGTCCTTGTTGATCTGCTTAATCGAGGTCTGGAGCTCGATGACGGAATTCCAGAGGTTAGACAGATTCGGCTGCAGTTCCTTGAAATTGTGCCATTGTTCCAGTAACTGCAACAGCAGGTCCAGCTTGGGGTCGTCCTTGTGCAGTTCGCGGAAGTCGTAAAGGTACTGGATCTTCTGGTTGAGTTCGACCCAGTTCGATCCTTCGAAATGCCAGTCGCGACCGAGCAGGTGGTTACCTAGCACGGCGCTTTCTTTGTAAGTCTTCTTGTTGGCTTGCAGTTCAAGAAGCGTGTCGATCAAGTCCAGGAGCTTGGCGTCGGAGTCGACGGACTTGGGCTTGCGGATTACTTGCATCAAGCGCTTGCGCGAGGAGCGGTAGCGTTCCGAAAGACCCTTGAGTGAAATGTTCTGGCATTCGGCAAAGTCGTCGCGGGCATTTTGGATGTTTTCGTCGACGGCATTGTCCGTATAGATGTCGGAGGTCTGCCTGCGGTACCGCACCCATTGGTCGCCTGCTTCGGGGAGGTTGAGCAGCGTGTCCTTGTAGGCGTGCCAGTTATGGCTGCGCAACTGCCAGTCTTCGTATGTAGGCGTGTCCTTGGTGAAGTTGTCGCGCAGGAGTTCGAGGATATCAATCATGCCCGACAGGAAAATCCCGGTGGGGAATAGTCCTGTGGATTCCATTTTCTTGATGACCGGTTCCAGTTCCTTGGCGCGTTCAGCGGCGCAGCGGAGATCTTCGGAAAGAGCCTGCTGCTGTTCTGGAGAAAGACTTGCGACCTTGACGCCTTGGAAAGCCTTACGGGCTTCGACGCCCTTCTTGTCGAAATACAGTTCCGATAAAATCTGCAGGTCTTTTTTGAGTTCCTGGTATCCGTTGAAGTCAAGCTGGTTGATTCCGCGGAAAATACGGTCGGGGAATTTCTTTTTAGGCTGCTTTACGTCTTTGAATTCGCGCAGCAAGTCCGAAAGCAAAACGTTTGTGGGCGGAATGGGCCTGTTGACGGCGTCGTAGTATTCCAGGAAATTGTTCCGCATGGTGCGAATTTTCTGTTCCAGATCGCTGCGGTTGCATTCCGGGAAACTGCGGAAAGGCGGACGCCATGTATTTTGGAATGTCCGTCCCGTGACGGCCCGCTTGTGGACCACCAATACCTTCTTGCCTTGGGCGACCTGGTCAGCGACAATGTTTGCAGCAACCTTCAGCTTGCCGGTGCCGGGGAAGGCCTGGATCGCATAGGCGCAGGCGCTTTCGTTTTCGGCGTCCACCGTCACCTTGTTCGTATGGGAGTCGGTGGTGTAAAGGAAGTGGTGGTCGGCCGGCGAAAAGACCTTGTCGAAATCCCGTTCTTCGAACAGGGATTCCTGGGTCTGGAAGCCTTCTTTGTCAAGGAGAGATGCCAGGATCGGGTTTCCTGCGATAGATTTTTCCGAAAAGCCCTGGTCGTACCTTTTTTTCAGGTGCAACAGGTTGGTGTTGAAAAATCCGAGGCAGACTCCGTGACGGGTAAAGCGCCAATTGCGTTCGCCAGCAATGGCTTTTTCAAATTGTGAAAAATAAAGGAGCAGGCTGAACTTGCCGTTGATGACGGCGTCTTCGGCGGTGGGGAGCGTTATGGTGTCCTTAAGGCGCTCGCGTAAAACCACGTTTTCGATGGGACGACGGCTAGAAATAGAAACCGTATTCTTGGTTGCATCGAAATCTAGGGGAACCAGCAGGCTGGGGGCAAGGGCGTTGCCGTCCCACTTTAAAAAGCCGAGAAGTAGATAAAGGTCTGTTTCACCATAGTCGTCGAGCTTGTGCCGCAAAACGGAGGTAATCGAATCCAGGGCGGTTATTTTTTGCTGTGCAGTAAAATTCTGGGAAACCTGGAAGAAGGATTCCAGGGGAAGAGGCCCATGGGCTTGCAGCCATTTTTCGTAGAAGAGGTCTCCGGCTTCGGTAATCAGGGGAGACTGCAGGTCATTTTTAGTCGAAAAACAGAGTAAACGGTCTTTGGAATCAAAGAGGGCGGCTTCTTGCCGAATTTTGGCGACAATAGCAGAAGGTGAAGACATACCCCGAATATACCTAATTTATTGCTGGTTGCGGAATTAGGCTTTTAAAAAGGAGTGTAAAAGGCGTGTTTATAGGTGCTTTGCGACGATTGTAATAGCTTTGTCTAACAATGTGGGTGTATTGTCTTGCGAAAATCCGGCTTTGTATAGGATTTGTCCGAGAATTTGTGACGGAGTCTTGCCGGCATCCTTGTCTTGGCGGAGGCTGTAGGCGTGCTCTCGTTTGGAAAGCTTCTTTCCGCTGGAATCCACGATGAGGGGGTGGTGCAGATAGACGGGGCGCCTGTAGGCGGGGATGTTTAAGCTCGTGTCGTCTTGGCAGGTATCAGCAATTAGCTGGGAAAGGGCGATTTGGCGGGCGGTAGAATTGCGGATGTCTTCGCCCCGGACGATGTGGGTGATTCCTTCGGTAAGGTCGTCGATGCAGACGGCGAATTGATAGGTCCAGAAACCGTCACGGTCGCGGATGGGGAAATCTCCGCATTGATTTTTGGGATTTTCGCTAAAATCTCCGAGGCGCTCGTCGTGCCAATAGATTACTTTGTCTGGAATTACGACTCGTAGGCTGTGCGGCTCGCTGCAGGGCGTTACGTGCGTGCGGCACTTGCCTTGGTAAATGACTTCGCCGGTTTCGCTGACGGGGTTTTCAGATTGCAGCTGCTTACGGCTACAGGTGCAGGGGTAAATGAGCCCTTTGGCGGTAAGCTTGTCGAGAACCTTTTGGAAAAAGTCGAAATGGGAACTTTGGATGCTTTCGCTGTCGTATTGGAAGCCTAGCCAGGCCAGGTCTTCGCGGATGCCGTCGATGTATTCCTTGCGGGCACGGCCTTGGTCGTGGTCCTCGATGCGCAGGTGTATTTTGAGATTCCATTTTTGGGCGGCCGCCCACACGTAAAGGGCGGAAAGCAGGTGCCCCTCGTGTAAAAAGCCCGTGGGACTCGGCGCAAAACGGATGATGCCTGGCATACGTGGAAAGATAGAAAAGAATCCGTGTGGTGTTATATTCTGATTTACTATCTTTTTTTACGATGAAGTTTGATTTGAAAGTACTCTTTTTGACGGCTGTGTCGACAGCGTTTGCTTTGATTGCGTGCTCGGGTTCACCCGAACCGCAGACGGAGCCTGTACCAGCTGCTGTACAAGCAGATACTGTGGCAACTCCTGTCGTTGAAAAAAAGGCCGAGCCTGCAGTCCCTGCAAGTTATAAAGATATCCTGTTCCCGGAATACAAGTACGTTGCGCCTTACCCGAAGGATTATCGCGTGGAAATCGCGCCGGGGATTATGGGCTACATCGTGAGTGACCGTAGCCTTCCGTTGGTGAATTTCTCGGTCTATTTTGAACAGCCCCGTGCTCCGCTGGCACTTAAGGACGAAGCGGCTACATCTATGATGGGTGGCCTGTTGCGTCGTGGTGGTGGCGGCGGAATTTCGGCCAAGGCCTTGGATGATTCCCTGGAATTTATCAGTGCCGGAATTTCTTCTTCGGTGGGAACCTTTACGGCTTCTTTCGATATCGACTGCTTGTCCAAGGATTTCAAGAACATGCTCGCCCTTTCGAAGCAGGTGCTGACGGCTCCCGCCTTTGACAAGGATCAGTTTGAAATTATGCGTGCGAATTTCTTGACGGCTTACGACCGCCGTTACGATACCCCGGCAAAAGTCCTTTCGGCGCTCCGTTCCAAGGTGAACTATGCTCCGAACCCGAGACTGTGGGACGCTAACGCTGATGATTACAAGAAAGTAAAGGTTGCTGACCTGAAGCGTTTGGCTCAGGGCGTGTATGCTGGCGGCCGTATCGTGTTTGCTCTTTCGGGCGACGTGGATAAGGATTCTGCAGTCGTGATGCTCAAGGAATTCTTTGAAAGCTGGAATGCTGCCGTTGCGAAGAACGTAAAGAAGGATGCCAAGAACCTGTTCCAGGAACCGGCTCCGCTTACGTTCTTGAGAAAGCCCGGAATCTACGTGGTGGACAAGGACATTACCCAGGCGAATATCGCCATGAACCAGCCTTTTGTGCGTAGGCCCCATGTGGACTATTATCCGGCGGCGGTGGCAAACTTCATTTTGGGTGGTGGCAGTTTTACGAGTCGCCTGATGAATCGCGTCCGTAGCGACGAAGGCCTTGCCTACAGCGTGTACAGCTCGGTGGGCAACGACTACCGTGATACGGCCATGGTGACTATCGCCTTACAGACCAAGGTGGAATCGGTTGGTTTTGCTTTGAAGCTTATTCGCGAAGTGGTGAATGAATTTGCCGAACAGGGCCCGACCGAGGAAGAACTTGCCCAGGCTAAAAAGTCGTTGATTGAAAGCCTGCCGAGCCTGTTCGATAGCCCCGAGGCAACAGCATTGGTCTTTGCCAAGGGTGAATTGTTGGGCAAGACTGATGACCATTATCTGGATTACGTGAAGGAAATTAATGCGGTAACCGCCGACCAGGTAAAGGCGATGGTCAAGAAGTATTTCGGCATGGACAAGATGACAACTTCCATTGTCGCCCCGGTTTCGAAGCTTGATGCGATTAAGCCTTTTACGGTGATTTCACAGGATAGTCTGGAGTTTAGGGATTAATGAGAATTCTTGCATACATAGCGAAGTCTTTGACTGTAGCCCTGTTGTGCGGGGTGTTTGCCTTTGCGGCTGAAGGCCCTGCGACAGATACGCTTGCCCGTCACAAGTTGCTTAAACAGTTGCAAAAAGAAGATGACTTACGTTCGCTGTGTTCCGGCCTTAAAAAGTGCATGGATATCGACTTCCCAGGTTGTTCCGTGGGTGACAAGCATCTATGGCCTAAAGTAAAGTACGATGACGAATTTTGCAAGCCGTACAAGGAACTTGCAAATCGTGGCTACAAGGCTGATCCCGGCACTCCCATGGTTCCCGAAGTTTATGCCAGGCTTGGCCGCCAATACCGAGTGGAATATGTTTACTCGGGCACGCTTCCGCTGAACGAAAACGTCATCAAGTACCTGTTCGATAATATGCCGTTTACGGCGCAGCTGATAAACGCTTATCTCGACGAAAACTACACGCTCGAATATACGCATCCGAACAGGCGCTTCTTTAATGGCAGTAACGGACGCAGCCTTTCGGGCGAATTCTATTGGGCCTTGCAGGATAGCGCTGGCCAAAAGCTCGGTATGCGCGACGTGTTCTTTGGCTATGGCCATGCCAAGATTCTGCGCTGGGCCCTTCATGGAACGGCTATCGCTTATTTGGACATGGATCCCATTCCCGGTGGCGAAATTAAGTACAAGTTAACGGCAATCGTGTTCCCCGGTAATTCCGTGCTTAACAACATTATGCAGATGAAGGTGTTCCGGAGCGTGGTGAATACGAAGATTGAACAAATCGTTAACGATGTCAAGAAGGCCGCTGGCATGTATTTTGGCGGCAACAAGGAACCCATGCTTAAGAGTGCCCAGCTGAAATCTGCCGAGAATATCCAGTATGTTCTTGATTTTGAAGAAGTGGTGAATGGAGCCCACTGGGAACTCGGTGATTTTGAACGCTTGCAGAAGGCACGCAAACAAAAGCGCGAACAGGATGTGCAGGCGGTCCCCATCATGGTAAAAGATATTCAGGCTATCAAGGAAAAGAAATGACGAACGAAACTCTTGAATCCCTTTTGGAACGTGTGACGGAACGCCGTCGCGAACTTTTGACGTCTGTAGTGGATCGCCGTACTAGGCATTTTTGCATGGTGCTTGAAGACCTGTTTGACCCCCACAATATTTCGGCCGTGATTCGTACTGCCGAAGTGTTCGGCCTTCAGGATGTCCACATTATCGAAGAAGATAACGCCTACAGCGTGAACAAGTCGATTTTGAAGGGTTCCTACAAGTGGATGAGCCTGTATCTCTACAAAAAGCGCATGCTCTGCATGGAAAAGCTCCGTGCCAAGGGATACAAGATTGCGGTGGCCAGCACCAATACCACGAATTCTGTTCTGGATCTGGATTTGAGCCAGCCGACGGCTTTTTACTTGGGTAGCGAATTCCACGGAAATCACCCCGATACCCTGGCCCATGCCGATTACGAGTTCAAGCTGCCCCAATACGGCATTACCGAATCCATGAATGTGTCGGTAGCCGGTGGCGTACTCATGACGTACCTGGACGTGTACATGCAAAAGATGGGTCGCGAAAAGTTCCTGCTCCCGAAGGAAGAACGCGACGCATTGCTTTTGGACTGGCTCGATCGCCACGTGAACGGCATCGAGAACAACAGCCCGATTGTACGAATCGACGAGTAGTCCCCCATAAATATGGCTTTAAAGGCTCTCTTTTAGGGAGCTTTTTCTGTATTGTATACAAAAATATGCTAGATTGAACTCCAAATGAAAAAGTATTCGGCTCTTTATTTTTCAGTAGGCTTGGTGGTCATCCTTGCCCTGATAATTCTTGTTTTTGGAATATTCTTCTTAAATGAGAAGGACCCCCGCGAAACCTTTAATACCTTTTACCTGCGCTTTACCCAGGTGAGCACCCTGGTGCTCGATGACCCCGTCAAGGTAAACGGCGTAAAACTCGGTAAGGTCGAGTCGATTGATTTGGCCGGCCACCGCGTGGTGGTAACCATCAGGCTCCGTACCGACGTGAAGATTCCCAAGGATTCCGAAGTCCGCGTGCAGAATATCGGTATCATGGGCGAACGCCAGATTGGCGTGATTTTGGGCGATTCCACGAGCTATTTTGCTCCGGGCGATACCATTACGGGTCAGTTTGATGCCGGTATTGCCGAAGCCCTTGGTCTTGTGGGCGAGGTTTGTGACTCGACGAAGGTGCTTTTGGAATCGGTCAAGCAGGCCTTGAACCAGACAATCGTGAATCCGGAATTCCAGGAACGCTTCAAGACCCTGCTCGTGAAGGCCGAAAAACTGGAAGACCGCATACTCGTGATGCTGAATACGGCTGACCCGCAGCTCAGGAAGAGCTTGGAAGGCCTGAACCAGGTGACGGTGAAGGTCAACAACTTGATTGATGGCGTTAAGCCGCCTATCGACAATATGTTTGCAAATACCGAAAAGGTGATGGGCAATGCCGACAAGTTGTTGGGCGAACTGGAAGAAGTCACTAGCCACTTGGATGATCTGGTGGTGAAGGTTCAGAAAAAGATTGAATCCAAGGATAATACGGTGGGTATTTTGTTGAACGACCGCACTTTGCATGACGACTTGGTTAAAACGGTACATTCGGCGGATAGTCTGGTGCGCATTATTTTGCAAGATGGTCTAGACATCAACGTGGATTTTTTCTGAGGAAAACAATGATCGAGAAAACATTGGTGGTAACAAACAAGTTGGGGATCCATGCGAGACCCGCCGGCATGATTGTGGATATCACCGGTCAAGCCAAGAGCGATATATCCATTGTGTTCGAGGGCTCCAAGGCTAACGCCAAGAGCATCTTGAATGTGATGATGCTTGCAATTCCTGCTGGTTCCGAAGTTACATTCGAAATTGATGGCGAAGACGAAGAACAGGTCGCTTCGCAGTTGGAAAGTCTCTTCAATGACCACTTCAACGAAGAACCCTGCTAAGAAGCCGGAACCGACCCGAACTGTTTTGAAGGGCGTTCCAGCATCCCCGGGCTTTGCCATGGGATGTGTCTTTCCGGTTACCAACCGGAAGATTTCGGTGGTGGAGGAAACTCTTCCTGAAAGCCGTCTGGCAGACGAAGAACAGCTTTTCTTGAAAGCGGTTCACAAGACGGTCAAGGAAGTTTCGCAGATCAAGGAAATTTCCGAAAGTCGCACGGGGATGAAGGATAGCCTCATCTTTGCGACTCATTTGATGATTTTGCAGGACCCCACTTTGATAAATGGGGTGATTGACAAGGTCCGCAAGGGACACAAGAATGCCCGCTGGGCGGTCCACGTGGTTCTTGGCGCCTACATTGATAAGTTTGAACAGATCGATTCGCCGGCCATGCGTGACAAGGCGGCCGACCTGAGGGATGTGTACAACCGCTTGATGGCGGCCATGGAAGATTCCGGACCGGTGCTCGAGGACGTGGCTACTGAAGAGGGCGTGGTCCTGGTTGGCCATGAGCTTTTGCCGAGTTTGCTGATGTCTATCAAGCCTGGCCAGGTGGCGGGGCTTGCCATGGATACCGGTGGCCGTACGAGCCACGTGGCCATCTTGGCCCGTTCGCTCCAGATTCCTCTGGTGTCCGGTTTGAGAAATTTTGCAGCCCTCGTCAAAGTGGGCGATACGGTCATTGTTGATGGCTCTAGTGGTCAGGTCGTAATCAACCCGAATCAGGAAGACATCAAGGAATTCTACGCTCGCCAAGAAGTCTTTGAAAGACAACGCCGTGAATTGTTCACGATGCGTCAGCTGGAGCCGATGACGCGTGACGGCAAGTATATCACGCTGCATGCAAACATTGAACTCCCGTCGGAATCGGAAAAGGTGACCGATTTCGGTGCGACCGGCATTGGCCTTTACCGTTCTGAATTCTTGTTCTTGCGTAACGACGCTCCCACTCAAGATGAACAGCGCGATGCATACCGCTACATTCTTGAAACCATGTACCCCTGTCCGGTGACGATCCGTACTTTGGATGCCGGTGGCGACAAGTTGGTAAGCGGCATTACGGCGGTGAATGAATCTAATCCGTTCATGGGCTGGCGCTCCATTCGTGTGTGCTTGGACCGCGAAGATATTTTCTGCACGCAGCTCAAGGCTCTGTTGTTGGCCAACACCAAAGAAAACTTGCGTCTTTTACTGCCCATGATTTCTAGCATGACGGAATTCCGTCGCGCGAAGGCCTGCATTATCAAGTGCCGTAAGGAACTGGAAGCGGCGGGCAAGAAAGTCGCGAAGGTGAAAATCGGCGTGATGATCGAAGTGCCTGCTGCGGTGATGATTGTCGACAAGCTTGCCAAGGAAGTGGATTTCTTTAGTATCGGTACGAACGACCTGGTGCAATTTACGCTCGCCGTGGACCGTACCAACGAATTGATTACGGATATGTTCCAACCGCATCATCCGGCTGTGCTCAGCATGATTTACCAGACGGTTCAGGCGGCGCACCGTGAAGGAATTCCTGTCGCGGTTTGCGGTGAAATGAGTGCGGACCCGTTGAGCGTGTTGTTGCTGGTGGGCCTTGGTGTCGACGAACTTTCGATGACACCTTGGAGCGTGATGTCCACGAAGAAAATTATCCGTTCGATTAACTTCGAAGATGTGCGAGATTCCGCATTGACCGTTTTGCAGATGGATGATGCCGACAGTGTGAATACCTTTATGCATAATAAGTATGCCCAGACCATTCGCGACTTGGGTATATCGAGCTTTGTGGGCCAGGTTGATAGCAGCAAGAAATAAGAATTAAGAATAAGAAATGAGAAAATTAATTGTATTGGTGGTTGTCTTCTGTGCAGGGGTTTTGGCACAGTCTATTGATCCTGTGCCTAAAGCGCCTGCTGCAAAGGATTCTGCTCAACCAGGACCGCTCCCGATGCAGGCGACTGACAGCCTGATTGCGTCGATGCCCTTTACACCTCCGAACCCTTACGAGGCTTTGGAACAGGTGCCGCCTTCGCAGTTCCAGGACGTGGTGGTGCGTTACGCACGTCTTAAGGCTTTGAGTGAAGACCAGTCGCAGCCCAAGAATGTGCGTGACTTTGCCCGTGCGGCTCAGTTCTTCTACAAGGAACAGTGGGACAGCGCCTACTTTGCCTACGATTCTTTGCGTGGTCGCGATGCCCAGTTGGATGGCTCTGTGATTCTTCGTATGGCCAAGTCTCTGTTTAAGTTGCGCGATTTCAAGAATATGCGCGTGGTGCTTGGACTGTACAAGAATTTAGACCAGGACGCATCCTTTGACAGGGCTGCCGCGAGACTTAGAATTGAAGCGGCCATGGCGGATTCTTCCTTGAGTGACCGCGCTCATGCGGATTCGTTGAAGGTTTTTGTGGAAAAGTACCCGAAGTCTGACGACGCTGCTGCTCTCCGTTATCGCTACGCCCAGTACCTGGAACAGTTCAAGCAGATGAAGGATGCCAAGCGCATTTATCTGAAACTGCTTACTAGCGCGTCGGTGTACAAGGATTCCGCCTTTGCAGCCATTCGCAGGCTCCGTAAGGTGCGCGGCGCACCCGAAACACTCGAAGAAAAAGTCGCTTATGCCAAGATGGCTTGCGCCAAGGACAATGCGAGCGAATGCCTGTCGCTGTTGGATTCTATCCACGTTCTGGATTCCATGTTGGTTTCCCTTTCGCCGGAAGCGGCTCTTCCGCCGCCGGAAGATTCGCTGCAGAAAAGGCTTGCACCCAGTTCTCTGGATATGGCAACCCGCATCACCTTGTGGGAAAAACGCGCCGTGACGTTGCGTACGCTCAAGCGCGATGACGAATCCATTAAGCAGTTCAAGTTCTTGCTGGATTCCGTGGAAGCGCGCCCCTTGTGGATGCAGTCGATTTTGCGCCTGTACCGCAACAATGCAGGCCGCTATGAAAAGGAAATTCGCAAGATGGATGCCGCCTTGCAAGACGCAAGCCAGTTCAGCAAGGAAAATGCCAACAACTTGTGGGTGAAGGGCTTTGAGTACGAACAGAAGGAACAGTACGATAGCGCCATTGTCTGCTACAAGACGCTTGCCCATAAGCGGTTCAAGAATAATGTGAAACGCCAGTGGGCGAAGTTCCGTATAGGCTTTGTCTACTTCAAGCAGGAAAAGTGGAATGAAGCGATTCCGGCACTGATTGACGCCACCAAGGAACCGTTCCTGTGGAGTGGAAGCGGTGCCCGCATGTTCTTGGGCGATGCCTACATGAGAGTCGGGAAGGATTCCCTTGCCCGCGAAGCTTACCTCGACTGCATCCGCGATTTTCCGCTCGCATACTACGCTCATCGTAGCCGCATGAAGCTGGTGGGTTACAAGCTGATGGCCGAAAAGGATGTTCCTTACGCTCATGGCGTGCTCATGGCTCCGGAGCAGACGCTTGCCTGGGTGCGCGCCTCGCAGAAGGTGGGCAAGCCTGATACGACTTATAACCCGGAACGCTACAACCGCATTCGCACGCTGTTCCAGTATGGCTTTAGCGAACAGGCCTTTGCCCTTTACGACGAAGCTCGCAAGAAGAATGCCAAGCGTCTGGATTTCTTGTATGAATACGGCAAGCTCTTTTACGAGATGGGTGAAACCGCTGCCGGGTATCGCCTGGCTCGCCAGTTCCAGAATAACATCGATCGACGTCGCCTGATGGCTCCGCCCATCGATGTGCTGCATTACCTGTTCCCGATTCCGTACATGGACCAGGTGAAGTTCCATTCGGGTGACCGCATCGATCCGTTCTTTGTGTACAGCGTGATGCGTCAGGAATCGATTTTCAACTTTGAAATCATGTCGCCGGCAGGTGCTTGCGGGCTACTGCAGATTATGCCCGCGACTGGCAAGATGCTTGCCGAAAAAGAAAGCATTCCGAATTTCGAACCGCGTCAGTTGTTTAACGCCTACATGAATATTCGTCTGGGTATCCGTTACTTGGTTGATTTGAAGGCCGAATATAACGATGACTACATGTATGTGCTGGGCAACTATAATGCTGGCCCCAAGCCTACGAAACGTTGGCAGGCTGCTGGCGAAGGCAAGTCCTGGGATGTGCGCGCCGAAGACATTAGCTATTGGGAAACCCGCGACTACGTAAAGCGTGTCATGGGCAACTACTGGATTTACCAGGAAATCTACGACGGAATCTAGCCGATGCTTTTCTTGTTGCTGACAATCGGGCCTGCGTTTCTTTTTGCCTGTGGAAACATTCTCGAGAAATCGGGCGTGTCTACGGTGGGTAAGCGTACGGGTGGCACTTCTAGACCTTGGGAGTTTTTTAAGGGTGTCATCACCAATAAATTCTGGTGGCTTGGGATTTGCTGCTCGGGACTTGCCACGCTCGGTTACTATATCGCCATGGCACAATACGACTTGAGCCAGGTGCAGCCCATGATGGTCTTGAACCCGGTGCTGACGGCTCTTATGGGATTTTGCATTCTGAAGGAAGCTTTGACCAAACGCATCGTGATTGCGATTTGCTTTGTGGTGGCGGGCCTTCTTTATTCTGTTGAAAATCTAGGTGAGTCTACGGCGGTGCAGAATATCGGCATGCTGTGGGCATATGCCGGTGGACTCAGCGCTGTAACGCTGGTGGCGCACCTTTGGGTCAAGGACCGCGAAATGGTAGACTCCCTGATTATGGGAGTGGGCTTTGGGCTTTCTGCAGCATTCTACAAGAGCCTTGCCATGGATTTTGATTTGGACCATATCGAACTTTCTTCGGTGGCGAATCTCTTGATGGATTTCAGAACCCTCGGTTATATTGCCACCTACAGCATTGCGTTCCTGTATTCGCAGGTGTCGTTCTCTCGCGGTCGCGCCCTGTTCATTATCCCGTTCAGTGCGGCGGTGGGTGCGGCGGTGCCGACTCTTGCCGGGGCCCTGGTGTTTTCCGAAGCGTTCCCCATGGGGAAGGCTATCTCGGTGACGTTGGTGTTGATTGGTGCCTGCCTGTTCATTGTGCGCCGTCCGCGCCGTAAAAAAGTTCGGAATTAAGCGCTTAGAATCCTAAACGTCGAATTAATATTATATATTACCCTTGATGGTTAGGGTTGCATTGACATGTCGGGGTAAAATCACGCTTATTTTTGCTGTCTTGATAGCAGTATTTTTTTCGGCGTGTTCTGATTCCAATTCGCATACGACGACTCTACAAGAAATTTCCCAGCCAAGTGACACTCAAGAAAATGAAGGCACGAAATCTTCGTTCGTGGGTGGTCCTGTGATGTTTACCGAGGTGGATCCCATAAACATTGTCTACGAGGATCATGAAGGGGATGATGCCGGATGGGTGGAACTTTATAATACTTCTGCCGATACGGTAGATTTGTCCGGAATGTACTTGACGGATTCGATAGAAGACCCCTTCAAGTGGCAGTTTGGAAACGTAAAAATGGAACCGGAATCTTTTTTGATCGTGTTCATGTCGGGCAAAAACTATCCGGACTACGTGACGCCCCACGATACCGTAAATATGATTGGACCAGGCTGCAGAATTTGGACCGATGCAAAAAACAAACCGCCTGGAGAAAGTTATGCGAACCCTTTGCAGGGCCAGACGAAGAATTGCTTTAAAGAAGGTGACCAGCGGCGTGTCGGTGCCGTGATGAAGTTTGGCGAAAATGAAGACCTCGGTTGGTCATCTATTTCACTTCGCGTTGGCACCGGAAGCGCCGACGCGAATGATGCTCTTGATATATCGGCAACCAACGAAATTCTGATGCATGCTTACATCAGTAAGGACCGCAAGGTTTCTTTCCGCTTGACGCAGCCCGATATGGATGAATGGAAAGGCTACGAAATCATTTTTACGGGAACCGGGGATTCTTCGACGGTGTATCGCTCCGCGATTCCTGCCGGGACGACTTTCCCGGACTTGCAAAATATTTATGGAACCCGTATAAGCCCCGAAAGCAACGAAACGCGTGAAGTGGTGCTGAAGGTGTTTGATTATATAGCCCGCAATCGAGGACATGAACCTCATTCGTCCTTCAAGTTGAATAAGTCGGGCGGACGCTTGTATTTGGTAAATGCGGATTCGATAATTGTCGATTCTGTTGCTTACCCCGAAATTCCTGTCGGGAAGACTTGGAATTATGGGACGCGTACGGATGGCGAAATGGGATTCGGCTTTGCCGATGCGACGCCGAATAGCCATGCGATATCCGTTGTCGCAAATACGCGCTCTCCCTCGCTGGATACGCTGGTGGAATTTCCTCCTTCGGGTTTTTATGAGAGGGCTTTTGCAGTAGTGTTCCCTGAAGACGCTACCGTCCGCTGCGAGTTTGACGGTCTTGCACCCTCTCCCACGAGTACCGTGAGGACTGTGCTGAAAGTCGCTTCCACGATGACGGTGCGTTGCGCTGCCTTTGAATCGGGTACGCTTGCTGGCGAAGAGGTGGTGCGCACTTATGTATTTGAAAAGGCTCCTTCTGTGCCTGCCGTGTTCCTGACTGCAGATCCGAATTCCTTGTTCGATCCTGATTCGGGAATTTATATGGAAGGTTCTTCGGCGAGACTCAAGGAACCTCATTACGGCGCCAATTATTGGCTTGATAAGGAAATTCCGGTGCTTGTTGAATTGACGGAACCGGGAGCGGGATCGCCCGCGTTTGCAGAACGTGCTGGTCTTAAAATCTTTGGAAATTACAGTCGTCAGAATGACAAGAAATCCGTATCTATAACCTTCCGTGAGAAATATGGGGATAGCCGCCTGAAATATGCGCTGTTTCCGGACTTCCCGGAATTGAAAACGTTTAAGGTGTTTTTGCTGCGTAATAACGGCAGCAACTTCGGAAGCGATTACATTCGTGACCGGCTCGCAAGTTCGGTAAGCGAAGGGCTCGGCGTGGATTACCAGCGCGGTCGTTTTGCCGTGGTTTATTACAACGGTGAATACTATGGGATTCATAGCATTCGTGAACGGTCTACGGAATATTATTTTGAGACCCACTATGGGATTGATCCTGAAGAAGTGGACCTGCTTAAGGCAGATAATTCCGTGTCTGCAGGCTCTGCGGCGGATTACGTGGCGTTGATAAACTGGATCGAAGAACATCCTCTCGAGTCCGAAGAAAACTATGCCTACGTTGAATCGCAAATCGACATCGACAATTTTATCAATTATATGCATACCGAGATATTTGCGAACAACCGTGATTGGCCGGGCAATAATCTCAAAAAGTGGCGTGGGACAAATCCGAAAACCCGGTGGAAGTGGTTCTTGTACGATCTTGACTTCGGCTACGGAAATACTTATAGCGAATATACGAACAACATCTTTGAATTTGTTACAGCCAATGTAAAGGGCGATTCATGGCCCAATGGTCCTGAATTCACCTTCTTGCTTCGTAGTTTATTGGAAAATGAAACGTTCAAGGCCGCATTTATCAATCGGATGGCTGTGCTGCTGCAGATGAATTTTGAAAGTTCCCGTGTGCTTGCCAGAATTAACGAGATGATGTCCGAAATCGAATCGGAAATTTCCCGAGATCAGAAACGATGGCACCTGAACGCCTCGAGAATGAACATGCAATTAAATAATATCAAGGAGTTTGCTGAGGATCGTCCGGATGTCGTATATAGGGAGTTGCAGGACTTCTTTGGACTTGACTTGGCAACTCCAGTTACGTTGTCTGTTGATGGGCCGGGGGCGGTTTTGGTTCATGGCTTGAAACTTGATACGAACCCCTTGAGGGTGAATTTCTTTGATGGCTTCCCGGTTACGGTAACGGCTGTGCCAGATGCCGGTGGAGTTTGGTCTGGGTGGAATGACGGGGTGACAGAGGCTACCCGTACCATAGTCCCGGGCGAAACAAAATCCCTGACTGCAGTTTTCAAGTGAGTTTCTTTAACTCAAATTTACATTGGAAACTTCGCGGTTTCCACCGTGAACAGCCCGTGAACGGAAAGTTCTAATATAAACCTTACGAATGTGCACTTCTGGGTTTTCTTTAGTTATAATCTAGGTCAGAAATTCGGTATTTTGCTAAATTTGGGCACATTATGAGTTACAATACCAAGATTCTTTGCATTGGCGCGGGCTATGTCGGTGGCCCCACTATGACTGTTATTGCCGACAAGTGCCCCGATGTGAAAGTGACTGTGGTTGATATCAACCAGGCCCGTATTGACGCTTGGAATAGCGACAACCTCCCGATTTTTGAACCTGGCCTCGATGACGTGGTGAAGCGCGCCCGCGGCCGTAACCTCTTCTTTAGCACCGACATTCCGGCTGCTATCAAGGAAGCGGACATTATCTTTGTTTCTGTGAATACCCCGACCAAGACGTTTGGCCACGGTGCCGGCAAGGCTTCTGACTTGCAGTACTGGGAAAAGACTGCCCGCAATATCTTGGAAATTGCCGATGAAGGCAAGATCATTGTGGAAAAGTCCACGCTTCCGGTGCGTACTGCCGCTGCCATGGAACGAATCTTGAACTCTAACGACAAGGGCTTGCACTTCGAAGTGCTGTCCAACCCGGAATTCTTGGCCGAAGGTACCGCCATTAACGACCTGTTTGATCCGGACCGCGTTCTTATCGGTAGCCACCAGACGGAATCGGGCCTTGCCGCTTGCCAGAAGTTGGTAGACGTTTATGCCCACTGGGTGCCGCGTGACCGCATTCTGACGACGAACCTTTGGAGCTCCGAACTCACGAAGCTTACCGCGAACGCCTTCTTGGCTCAGCGTATCAGCTCCATTAACTCCATCAGCGCCCTCTGCGAAAAGACTGGCGCCGACGTGGACGAAGTCGCCTACGTGATGGGTAAGGACCGCCGTATCGGACCCAAGTTCCTCAAGGCCTCTATCGGCTTTGGCGGTTCTTGCTTCAAGAAAGACATTTTGAACCTCGTGTACCTGTGCGGCTACTATGGACTGCCTGAGGTGGCCGCTTACTGGGAATCGGTGGTTAAAATCAATGAATGGCAGACCCACCGTGTGGTGGACCGCATGCTCGAGACCATGTTCAATACCATTGCAAGCAAGAAAATCGCCGTGTTCGGTTTTGCCTTCAAGGCCAATACCGGTGACACTCGCGAAAGCCCTGCAAATCTGGTGGTCCGCGATTTGCTCGCCGAACATGCACTGCCGGTCGTTACCGATCCGAAGGCTATTCCTGATGCCAAGCGCGATTTGAAGGACGTGCTTGATCAGGTGCAGTTCGAGGAGGATCCGTACAAGGCTGCCGAAGGCGCTCATGCTGTGGTGGTCTGCACGGAATGGAAGTGCTTTGCAGAACTCGATTGGAACCGCATCTACAAGGGTATGGCCAAGCCTGCCTTCGTATTCGACGGCCGCAATATCTTGGATGCAGACGCTTTGAAGAAGATCGGTTTCGAAGTATCCAGCATTGGTAAGGGGAAAGCGGAGTAAGGAAAATGGGACTCGATTCAAAAACTGGACAACCAGTGCCTCTTTCAAAGGCACAGGTGCCTATTTTGAAAATCTTTAAGGAAATAAAGCCGGTTCTCGAAGCAAATTCGATACCTTATTACTTGTTGGGCGGTACCTTGTTGGGTGCTGTCCGCCATAAGGGCTTTATTCCTTGGGACGATGATATCGATATCGGTATTGTCCGTGAAGATTATGAACGTTTTTTGAGGCTGGTCCCTAAAATTCTTCCGGAACACCTGGAATTGCGCTCTTATCGCGACAAGTCCGACCACCATTATTACTTTTCTCGAATCGTAGATACCCGATACGAGATGAACCGTAACGGGAGCATCGTCTCCAGAAAGGAAAACCTCTGGGTTGATATTTTCCCGCTGGACGGTATGCCGAACAATTGGCTTGTTCGCAAGATTCATATGTTGGAACTCCTGTGGTTGCGCTTGCGTTACCATGTGGCTTGCTTCGACAAGGTCAATTTGAATCGTCCCAATAGGCCGTTGTCCGAAAGGATCGTGATTGCCCTCGTTAAAGATTTGGGCATTAGCGGTCACAAGAATTATAAGAAGTGGCTCATTAAGTTGGACTGCGTGCTCCGTCGCTATAAGGTTCAGGATACGAACTGGATCGTGAACTTTATGGGCCAGTACAAGTTCAAGGAAATGTTCCCGAAGTCCTATTACGGCAAGGGCAAGCTTTACCAGTTTGAAGACATGCAGCTGATGGGCCCTGAAGATGCCGATAAGGTTCTTACGCAAATGTATGGCGACTATATGAAGGAACCTGAAGATTGCGACAAGAACGTCCATGACGCCCAACTTGTGGAGCAGCAGGCGTAGTGATGGATGAATCCCTGCGTGCGTTGCAACTGAAGGAACTCGACTTGCTGAAGTTTTTTCAGCAAGTTTGTAAAGAGAACAATATTCAATATTTTGCTTTGGGTGGAACCCTTTTAGGCGCAGTTCGCCATAAGGGCTTTATTCCTTGGGATGACGATATTGATGTCGGTATTCCCCGTCCGGATTATGAACGCCTTTGCAAGATCCTTGAAGACTTGCCTGAATCGGGTAACATCAAGTTCCGCTCGTATAAAAATTCCGAAGACTGCATTCGCTATTTTGGACATATTGAAGACACGACATTCAAGGTCGTGCGTCATGACAAGCTGAAAGCCGAAGAAACTTATGCGTGGATAGATCTTTTCCCGTTGGATGCAATGCCAAACAACGCTTTGCTTCGCAAGTTGAAAGTCTTCCAAGTGCTCGTGTTGCGTGCGCTCTTCCGCTTTTCATGCTTTGATACGTTGGTGGATGTGCATAAAAAGGGCCGTCCCCTGCACGAAAAAATCTTGGTGTGGATTGGGCTCCATACGCCAATCCAGAAGTTTCTCGATACCAAAAGGTGCTTGCGCGCTCTTGAACGTGCGTTGACATCGACTCCTTACGAAAAGTCGAATTACTTGGTGAACGCAATGGGCGCCTACAAGTTCCGCGAAATGTTCCATAAGGATTATTACGGTGAAGGGCGCATGTATCCGTTTGAGGATACCGAAATTTGTGGCCCCGTAGATTATGACTTTGTCTGTAGACAGCTCTATGGCGACTACATGACTCCTCCGAAAATGGATGACCGCAACCATCATGGGCTTGAAACGGTCGACGGCGCCGAAAAAAACAGCTAGATTTGTTTATGCCTGCGGTAAGCGTCGTCATTCCTGTTTACAATTCGGCGAAGTATTTGCGCGAATGCTTGGATAGCGTTGTTGCGCAAACTTTTTCGGACTGGGAAGTTGTTGCCGTCGATGACGGAAGCTCGGACAATTCGCCTGTCATTCTCGATGAATACGCTGCAAAAGATTCCCGCATCAAGGTAATCCATAAAGCGAACGGCGGTGTATCGGCGGCCCGTAACGACGGCCTTGCCGCTGCCAGTGGCGAATACGTGCTGTTCGCGGATTCGGACGATTTGCTCCTTGCGAATGCTCTTGATGTCTTGTACAAAAAGATATCTGATGAAAAGGCTGATATCGTCTTTGGAGACCATTTGTCATTTCAAGGAAATGACGGTCCGGAAAAAGATCGCCGATACATCTTTTTCAATAAGCCTTTTGCTACGTCTGATCGTGAAACGATTGTTCGAATTCAACAGACCGTGCTGTATAGGGGCTTTTCTCCGTACTATTCAGAACGCAGCGGATATCTTTTGGCTACCCCGTGGGCGAAACTGTTCCGCCGCCAGTTGCTTGTGGATTGCGGAATTAGTTTCCCGCTGTCTATAAGTTTATTTGAAGACGGCATTTTCGTATTGCGTGCCTTGCAGTGCTCTAGCAGAGTTTGCTATGTGCAGGAGCCGATTTGCCGTTACCGTGTACTGTCGACATCGCTGTGCCATGCGCATGAAATGTCTCCAATAGATGTGTACAGGGCTATTTCGAAAGAAGTTCTTCTTTTTATTGAGTCGAATGGGGCGGACCAGCTGACAAATGCTTACCAGTCGCGATTCCTTTATTATGCGAAGAAACAAGCCGGACAGCTTTTTTCGGGCTCCTTGTCGTTCTGGGCAAAATACAGGAATCTTAAGATTTTGCTGAACGACCCGTTCTATAAGCCGTTCGTTGCGAAAGTTCCTTCGATGCGTTTGGTGGGGACAGAGAAGGTCTTTGGAATTTTAGCCTATCGAAGGCTTTATCTTTTGCTTGCCATCATTCTTTGGCGTCGTCGAGGCTAGGATTTTCTTCGGCCTCTAATTCATCGATTTTTTCTTTTTCGATTTGTCCGAGTTGGCAACCGGCCAGCAAGAATAGAAATTGAGAGCAGTTTCCGATGGTTCCTGACAAGGTGACGAATACCGTGCCTGCGGCAACCAACGCGAATCCCCCGGAAATAAGGGGCGACTTTCTATGCCTGAATAGGACGATGAACATCCAAAGCAAGAGAAGGTAATAGGAGAAAAGCCCGAAGAAACCGCGGTCTATAAGCAGGGAGAATACAACAGATTCAAGCCCTCCCAAATCATCGCCGTAATTGTCTTGTGCTCGAGTGTCTTCTGCAAAAATCACATGGGATGTAAACTTGTTCCCGTTTCCTAAAATGGGGGAGTTGCTGATGGAAACCATCGTGAACAGAAGCTGCCTTTCTCTGAAATCGAGAGAAGATCCTTTGCCCGCGTGACTGGTCTGGAAATTATCCAGCATGAAGGAGAACAATGCGGAAAAGGAGAAGACGACGATTCCTGCAATGAGGAATTTAATGAATGGTCCCACTCTGTCGAAAATTAAAAGCGCTACGCCCAATAAGGCGCATACAAGTGCCGTTCTTGATCCGCAGAGAACAAGGTTCGCGGATAGAAGTATCAGCGCGAACAGAATTTTCTTACGATCCAATGCGTCTTTCTTCAGATAGGGCAGATAAAAAAGGAATAGCGACATTAAAAGCATTCCAAAGGCCGTGGGATGCTTTGTGGTGAAGAATGTTCGCAGACGCCAGCTTTCAATAAGGCTGACTTTAGAATTCAAGTCGAAGGAACCGTTGTAGTGCGGGAAGGCTGCGCATACCATCCTGTAAGGGATGTTGTCGCTGAGCAAGACTTCTGCAATGCCGCAGAAGCACATGATATAGACGAAGGGAATGAGCTTGATTGCAAAATTGTTTATCCCGACATGGCGAGCGTACAGATAGGCCGCGTAAATATATCCTAGGCAGTCTATGGCATCGCGAATGCCGTAATACATGTCCTTGGAGGCGATTCCCGAGTTGTAAAGGGCCGTAAAAAAGTAGCTGATGATGTTGAGTAAAATGGGAATGGTCAGGATGTTGAAGAAAATGCTTCTGTTGAAATTTTCGCGATCCTTAAAGAACTCAACGATGAAATAAACGTACAGTATGATGTGTTGCGGCGATATGGAGGGATTGGTCGTAAATAGTGCTACGTTTGGGAAAATAATCGTCCCAATAATGAGCGTAAGAAATCGCTTTTCTGAATCGGAGTAGATTATCGTAAAGAGTAATCCAAAAAAGAATAGCAGGACTGCGACGCTCATTTTCCAAATATACTAATAATTTTCCCCGCTTAGTTCAAAGCGGATTGTGACGGGGGAATGATCGGAGGGATAGCGGAATTTTTCTCCGTCGTAATAGGTCTCGTTGAGTATTCCGAAACGTTTGACTTTTGTGCCTGGGGCGACGAATATGTGGTCGAGTTGCCAAATACCGAAACGCGATGGGTCGAAGTGGTTGTAACTGCCGTTGGGCGTGCTTGTGAATTCGGCGATTTTTTGAGCATCGACCATAACCGGGGTTTCCAGGTTTTTGTACGATTTGGAGCTCGAAGTAAAATTCATGTCTCCCGCAAAGATGAATGGTGCGTTTCCGGCCATGGAGTAGATTTTCCGGTTCATCAGCTTTGCGCTTTCGGCCTGTGCGTCCTTGCCATGATAGTCGAAGTGAACGTTGAAAATGTAAAGGGAATCCTGATTGAATTTAAGTTTCGCCCAGGTGCAGTAGCGGGCATGCTTGGAATCCCAGCTCTTGCTTTTTTTCTCGGGTGTTTTCGACAGGTAGAAACGTCCGTGGTCGGCGACGGTGAACAATCCCTTCTTTATTACAATGGGGTTGTATTCCATTGTGTCGGAAACAATGATGTCGTATTCGGGGAGCAGCTCCATCAATTGTTTTAGGCGGTAAGGGCTCCCTTCCTGAAGACCGACAATGTCAAAATCGTAGAATTTGATGACGTTGGCAATGGGCTCTTTTCGTTTTTCCCATGCATTGCCGTTTTCGATATCCTTGGGGTCTTCCCAACGGATGTTCCAAGAGGCGTAACGAAGTTCCACTCCGTAAGAAACAAGCGGAATGCAAAAAAGAAGGGCTACAAAAATGGCAATATGCTTGATCATTTGCGAATAATCAGCCTGCAAGCCTTGTCGATGGCACGGTAAATCGGTTTCAGGTGCTTGTACATGAATACGATTGCCCTGTAGAATGCCGTTCTTTGGACTTTTACGGAGATGAGGTCGGCATTCACATCTTGCACAGAACTGAATGCGATTTTGGGATTTGCCAAGATGGCGTCCAGTTTTTCGTGGGTCTTTTCGAGGATGCTTCTTTGGACATCTTTACTTGCCAGGTCAAAGCAGGTGAGGCCAAAGCTTGCATAGTAGTGCATGATCTTTGCACTGTATAGGTGCTTCAGGAACGAAGACCTACGCGTTACCTGGCAATTCCAGGTGCCGTCCATTTCTTTCACGATGCCGCCTAGACGGACGTTGACTTCGTTGAGGGCGGTCTGGTCGTAAACGACAGAGTATTTTTCTAGTGTTTCTTTCCAGAGATTGTGCCATTCGTCAAAGAACTTTTGGGCATCGGGAGATTTCTTGACCCAGATGACGCCGCTATTGAAATGCTTGTCCTGGTATCCGGCACTCCAGTGCAAAGGCTTGGAACGCATTTCGTAAAAATTCTGGTAGCTGCCTTCGGAAATTTTTTGGTGACGGTCCAGTACCATTCCGATAGCCACGTCTTCGCCAAAATCGGGATTCAGCTCTTCGCATATAAGGGTGTCCCCGTCGATAAAGAGAAAGTCTTCGTCGACGTAATGGTACATCGTGGTCTTTAAAAAGCGGGAACGGTCGCGATTGTTGTAGCTTTCTGGAACTTGGATCTCGCGAATCTGTACGTCAAGTTTTTCGTGATAAGTTCTCTTTCCCGTGAATGTTGCCGCGGTACCCTGGTCAACGATGATTGTCACCTTGGCGCCGCTGTTGTGCTTAAGCAGGCTAGACGCACTTATCATGGCCTGTTCATAATAAGTGTCTTTTTCATTGCTGACGAGAACGTAGACGAAATTCATGGAAATCTCTTTCTTGTGGGTTACTTGACTAGTTTAAGAAGCCGCTTGAAAAATTTCATTTTGTTCTTTATGATGAGAAAATTCCCGACGAACGTGGTAATATCTTTCCAACTTTTATTTTGCATGATGTATTGGAAAGACCTACGCATATGACGATATTGCTGTTCCGTAAAATCGGGATAGACGCCAAAACTATTTGCGAATGCTTCCTGTTCTAGCAGGGACAAAATGTCTCTGCGGGTCATGTTCTTTTTGAATGTCTTGGAAGTCCAGCTGTCATTGGAAACGGATTTGCGGTGTCCTGCTGCCACAAGCGATGAACAACGTACTTTGCCTTTGCAAAAACACAAAAGGGACATTTTGACGTCTCCATTGGTGTTTTTCATGCTGAAACATTTTTTCACCAAGTCTGCAGGCATGTCTCTTAAGATGTTCCTGTACATGCGGGTGCAGGTGTGACCGTACATGACACCTTTTTCTACATCCTGGAGAGAGTAGTCTCTGTCTTCCATGCTTGTGTAGGTGGTGAACCATTTCCGCCATATGGGATGGCCAGGTGTCATTGGAATGCTGTTGTCGTCTACAATCTGCACGCTGTGCCCAATGGCAAAATAGTCGTCGTGAGATTCCAAAAAGTCCACTTGTGTCTGCAATTTGTTGGGCAGGGTCCAGTAGTCGTCACCTTCGCAAATTGCAACATACTTGCCTTTCAAATGAACGTCTACGGCTCGGTCAAGGGATTCGTCCCTTTTGGAGTATAGATTCTCGGCTTGATAAAGAGGCTTTACGATGAGCGGAAATTTCTTTTCGTATTCGCGGATTACATCTGCAGTCTTATCTGTAGAAGCGTCATCATTGACGATGACTTCGAAGGGAAAGTCCGTCTCTTGACTTAAAAAACCGTCCAGAGTTTGAGCAATATACTTTTCGTGATTGTACGCCAGGCACTTGATGGATACCAAAGGGTGTTCGGTATCTTTGCTCTTCCATTTGCTAATGATTTCTTCTTGTGTCTTGTTTAGCATTTTAGGATGGTTTCCTGTATCGGGGGCTATTTTTTGTCGAAAAAGATTACACTGCTGTAATGGGGATGCCTGTCTTCTTCGGGCGGAAGCTGCATATAGTCGCCATATTCAGAAGTCAAGATGGAATCGTAGTTGTTCGGTCCCAGAAATTCGACGCCGCAGAAGTTGTATTTTTTCAGAGGGAATACATCTTCATAGTTATCCCTGCCATTATCGATAGGATAGGCCAGGATTACTTTATCCGAATCGCATTTTTCGCTTAGCAGGCGCTCTGTGTAGAGTTTCTTTCTATTTTCAAAATCTTCTTCGGTGATGAAGCCTAGCTGTTTGCGACGTTCTATGTACGCAATGGCGTTGTCAAGACGGAATTGGGCGAAATCGCGTTCGCGGATTTTTGTCATCTTGTATAGATCGACACTGACCCCCTTGTGTGCATATAGGGAATCGTGAGGGTAAAGGTCGCATTGACATTCGCTGTTGACGTCTTTTACATGAGCCCAGCCATGAAAATACATTGGCTCGGTTTTTTCGTTTTCGAGAAACATGTCTGAAGGAAGTTCTTGCGCGAGAACTTCCATTGCCTTTTCATAGGAGTCATCAAAAAGGAAAAAGTCGAAGTCGTCATCCCAAGGAATGAATCCGCCATGGCGAACGGCTCCGAGAAGAGTTCCGAATGCGATTTGGTAAGGAATGTCATGCTTTTCGAGAATCGCAGCGGTTCGTTTTGCAATTTCTAGGAGTCGTTCCTGTACGCGTTTAATGTCGAAATTAACTTCCATTACAATGCCTCTACCATGTCTAAGCTGAAAACGGGAATGTGGAACTTTTCGGCAATCGCCTTGCGTTCGGCAAAGGAGTCGTCGATGAAAATTGAATCAGTGTTGTCGATGTAGTCGATCTTTTTTTGCGAAGGATCCAGGTGGATAATCCTGTCGAAAACTTGGCGAATGCGGAGCTTGTCCAGGAGGTCGTCCAACTTGCCTAATTTCACATCGTCGTGTCTGGAAAGCATTGTGACCTTAATGCCCTTGTTGACGCAACGGTATAGGTATGCCATGAGGGCATCGTTCACGAACTGCTTTTCCAGATAGATGCAGTCATCGAAATCGACAAAGACTTCGCTGTACTTCAAGTCAAGTTTGTACTTGTTGTCGAGAGCGCGGTCCATCTCTACGTCGTAGGCGTTACGCAGAATGGAAACCGGGATTCCGAAAGCGTTGAACAGCGACATGAGCGCAAAATTGATTCCCTGTGCGCGGAACAGCGAAGACGAACCGCCAAAACGGCTTGCAATTTCCATGAGCGTGAGTTCGCCGTGCGCGTCGCGCTTGACCTGGTAAAACCACGCGCCGCTGAATTTGATGGCAGAGTTGATTTTCTTTGCGAATTCAACAAACTCTTCTGCATTTTCCTTGACGGGCTTCGTGTTGACGCTAATCCCGTTCATGATGCGACAGCGCTCGCGTGCTGCGGCAAAAAGCATTTCCCCGTTGTTTGAGGTAAAACAGTCGACCGTGTATTCTTTACCTGGCAGGAATTCCGAGAAAATGCATGACGGAAATTGTTCCAAGTGGGCCTTGAGGTCTTCTACACTTGAAATTTTCTTTGCGCCGCGGCTTCCGTAACCGACGTCGGGCTTTGCAAATACGGGGAACGCGCTGTCGTCTGCTTGCAGCAACTTCTTTGCGTCAAACACCTGCGGAATCTTGACGATTCCGTCTAGTGCTTTATACGTTCTCGATTTGGAAAGGCAAATTTGTGTTGTTTCTACATCGGGTGCTATAATCTTACAGCCAAGTTCCGCTTCGTTTTTTTTTAGGATCTCGATAACGGCGTCCATGGCGGGGTAGATAGCGTCTATGTGATAGTCCGCTACGATTTTCTTGATGCTTGCAACAAAGTCTGGCGCGGTAATGAAGGGTAACCCGTCTACATAATTTTCGAAGACGAATTTTCCGTGGTCGTTGACGGAACTAGCTCCAATCAGATTAAAGTGAGTCGAGTTCTTTACGGCTCTGTAGACTTCAAGGGCTATTTCGGAACCGCACGGGAAGACGAGTATGTTCTTTTTTGCCATGAGTGAATAAGACCGTATTATTTTTTGTGGATTACGATGTCTATAATCTTGTCGGTACTTTCGTTATCGAGACCTGCGAACATAGGCAGGCACAGCACTTGGTCGGCGAGCTTGTGCGCTATAGGCAAGTTCTTCGGATCGGCAGATTCGAGTCCCTTATAGGCGCTGAACGTACTGATGAGCGGGTAGAAGTAGCGGCGGCCGAATATGTCGTGTTCTTGCAACTTGGCGTAAAGGGCGTCGCGGCTGATGCCGTATTCTTCGCTGATGAAAATCGGGAAGTAGGCGTAGTTGTGGCGGACGCCTTCGACATCCTTCAGGCAGCGGATGCCGGGGATGTCCTTAAGGGCTGCGCGGTACTTTTCGGCGGTTGCCTTGCGCTTGGCAATAGCGTCATCAACTTGCTTCAGGTTCAAGAGACCGTATGCGGCGCGGATTTCGTCCATCTTGCTGTTGATGCCTGGGGCGACGACGGTTGTTTCGCCAGCAAAGCCGAAGTTCTTGAGGTAGTCGATGCGCTTCTTGGTTGCTTCGTCATGGCAGACGAGGGCTCCGCCTTCGACCGTATTGTAGACCTTGGTAGCGTGGAAACTGAGCGTGCTCATGTCGCCGGCTTTCAGAACGGACTCGCCATCCTTCTTGACGCCGAAAGCGTGGGCTGCATCGTAGATAATTTTCAAACCGTAGATGTCTGCGATTTCTTGGATTCGCTTCATGTTGCAGGGCGTGCCGTAGACGTGCACGGGCATAATCGCCGTGGTGTGCGGTGTAATGGCCGCCTCGATCTTTTCGGGGTCGATGTTGCCGGTTTCTTCGTCGACGTCTACAAACACGGGCTTCAGGCCGTTCCACCAGATGGAATGAGTGGTCGCCACAAAGCTGTAAGGAGTCGTGATTACTTCGCCTGAAATGCGCAGTGCCTGCAGGGCCGTAATCAGGGGGAGCGTTCCGTTGGTGAACAGGCTGATGTATTTGACCCCAAGGTAATCGGCAAGGGCTTTTTCGAGTTCCTTGTGGTAGTGGCCGTTGTTCGTCAGCCATTTTCTATCCCAAATATCCTGAAGCATCGGGATAAAATCTTCCAATTTCGGAAGAAGGGGGGACGTGACGGTTATCGTTTTATTTTCGCTCATAATAATCTACGACTTGTTTTTCTTTTTGTTCAAAAGTTCCAGCAGTTCCTTGACTGTTTTCCTATTAAATATACAATTGCTTGCGATGTAGTAAATGGCTCCGGCGGCAATTCCGAGTACTAGTTGCAGGGCGTATTCCTGTTCGGGGAGAAGTTTGGTTACTCCCATGCAAACTGCGCCCATAATCAGGGAGTTCAAAAGGGTCGGAATGTACATCTTGAGCTGGGTCAATAGGCCCGCATTTAGCAATTTCCCGGAATAGTAGGTGTTCACCACAAGACCAAAGCATGTGCTGACCCATTGGCTGTAGCAGATGGCGATGATTCCATGAGGGATGGCGACGCAAAGAATAATGATTCCGACAATTTTCTTGATAATTTCCAGTTTCAAAAATAGGTCGGATCGTCCCAAAACCTGTAGCATGTTTAGGTTAATCGAATGTACGGGGTACCACATTTGGGCAAAGCAGATAATTTGTAGAATGAGAATTGCATCGACCCATTTATCCGTAAGAACCAGGAGGATGAAAGGCTTTGCTATAGCCGAAAGACCAATCATCAACGGGAATACGACCAAGGTGGACATGTTGAGGAACTTCAAATATCCGATTCTCAGTTTTTCATGGTCGTTCTGGATTTTGCTCAGGACAGGGAATGTGACTCGCTGGAAAATGCCGTTGATGTTACTCGAAGGGAAATTCGCAAAGTGGGAAGCCCTGCTGTAATTACCAAGAGTGCTTGCAGAAAAGACTTTACCGATAATTAGATCGTAGATGTTTTCGTACAGGGTGTTTAGCAGGCTTGAAATGAGGAGCTTCGAACCGAAGCCGAACATGTTCTTGAACGAGGTCTTGCAGAAAAAGAATTTGGGACGCCAGTGTACGAGCATCCAGAAGAGGATTACTCGGGTTGTCATCGTGGTCATTTGCTGGACCACGAGCGACCACACTCCAAGTCCGTTGTAGGCGCAGGTAAGTCCCGCCACACCTCCTACGACGGCTCCGATCAGGGAAACCTTTGCGAGGGTTTTGAAGTTCAGATCGATAGTCAGGTTCAGACGCTGAATCGATCCGAAGGCAAGAATAATCAGGTTGATTGCAAGGACTCTGAGAATGTCCTTGAGTTGCGGCATGTTGTAGAACTGGGCTACAAAGGGGGCCGCCAAGAAGATGACGCCGTAACAGGCCACTCCCATGAAAATATTGAAGAAGAATACCGTGGCCTTGTCGGCTTCGTTGCGGTCTGGCTTGCGTATGAGGGCATTTCCGAATCCGCTGTCGATAAAGGTCTGGCTCACCGCCATAAAGATGGTGAGCATGGCGATCATGCCGTAGTCATTAGGCGTCAAAAGTCTGGCTAAGAGAATTCCAAACAGGAACTGTACGCCCTGGGTAGAAAATCTTTCTACTGCACTCCAAATGACGCCTTTGAATGTTTTCTGCTTCAAAGACATTTGTGGTTCCAAATATAGAATTATATGTTCTCGTCAATCCACTGGATTCGCGCTTCTATCCAGGATTTTAGAGCGTCTACGGCGTCTTGGTAACTGTCGAATTTTTCAAAAAACGGCCAGTCGGAGTTGTTGTCTAGGACGGGCCATTTTTTGAACTCGTTTGACGCTACTTTTGCAAGTCTTTCGGACATAGCGTCGATGGAATCCAATGTGGCGACAAAGGCGGAACGGTTCTTTTTCCAGTATTCTTTTGCCCGCGTTTCGTATTCCTTGTTCTTGAACAAGAAACGGTCCCAGCCGTATTTGCGGATTAGCCATTGTTCTGGTCCACTTTTTTCGTCCGCTGAATTTCCGTAGCCCAAGTCAATGTCCCATACGGGTCCCATTTTAATGGGTGTATTGCTCTCTTCTTTCTTTTCCCAGGTCAAGAAAATGCTTCGTCTATGGCCGTCGATATTCTTCGTGAATTCCTGGATCCAGTAGTACCTTATAAAGTCGTCAATGTCGATCCAATTGCCGATGCTGTCCAATTTATAGATGCTGTTGGAACGTAGAAAACTCTCGAAACGGTCGATGTGATTTTCAAGAAGTTTCTGGGATTCTCTGCTGGGATCTTTGGGCTGGCAGAACTTGAAAATGTAGCCAAGGCTAGAGGTGAACATGACTCCATCTGTCGAGGTGGACGAGGTCTTTTCGAAAAGAAAACTGGAGTCGTTCTTGGGAATATTTACGCGGTCCTCGGATACTTTGACATGTTCGACAAGAAGATATAATCCCAAGTATTGCCGGTTCAGGTACAGCTCTACGAATTTGCACTTGGGAAAGTATTCGTCGCCAAGGATTCCTGCCAGCTGGTAGGTAATGTAATTTCGCAGCATGGAGTTGTCGCGAAAATTGGATACCAGGTCCCATTCCTTGTCCTTAGGCATGCCAAGTACAGAATCCTTTTCGGCTAACTTGATTTTGTAGCCGTATTTCGTCATTACGAAACTAGAATTGCCTCGCCCCTTGATGGTGAGTTCCGAAATTTGGCTTGAAGGCCCATTTCCGCCGTAGAACTGCAGGTGTGCAGGAACTTTGGTCTCTTTGTTGTTAATTTGCCTAAAATCTTCTGCTTCGATTACTAGGCGCGGCAAACCCGCGTAAGGGTATTCAGAATCGTCTAGAGGCAGGTAGGCTGACTCGGAATCGGTGGACGAATTTTCACTCCAGATGCTGCAGGAGCTAAAGAAAAAGAATAGAAAAAGAATGAAATGAGTCAATAGAAGCTTCTGGGATTGACGCTTCATTGTGATTCTTCTACTTCTTTAATGATTCCAGATCTTTCTTGATTTGGGTAGTGCTTATTTCAGGCGTGCGTTCCAGGTATACCACTTCGCAACAGTCTTTCAGAAAGTCGAATTTGCCTTTCCAGTCGTCACCCATGACAAAGGTGTCGATGTGGTATTCTTTGACGTCCTTTACCTTCTGGTCCCAGTTTTCTTCGGGAATGACAAGATCCACATAGCGGACTGCTTCTAGGAGTTGTTTGCGCTTTTCATAGCTGAAGTAGCACTTTTTCTGCTTTTGATTCCAGTTGAATTCGTCGGTAGAGAGGGCTACAATGAGATAATCTCCCAAAGCCTTAGCACGCTTTAGCAGGTTTATGTGTCCGTAATGCAACAAATCAAAGGTGCCGTATGTGATTATCTTTTTCATGGTGCGTAATAATATAGATAATCGTCATGGCTTTTCCAACCAACCAAGCCTGCAAGAGTGTCCTTTTTTTTAAATTGTAACTATATTATTGTGAATCGATACAGCTCTTTAAGAATAATTCTCGTTTGTGTACTAGCCCTGGCATTTTGGGGCCATGCCCGCGAATCCATTTTGCCTGTTCGCGCTCCCGAAAGCTACGTCTTGTTTGGCGGAATTGCGGAACTCCGCGACGATGTTTACAGCGCAGACTTGAATGTGGCGGGGGAGTTCGCTCCCTGTCATTGTTTTAGTGTATATGGTGATTTTTCTTACCGCACGGTCAGCTACCAGTGGGAAACGGGTTTCCACGACCAGACTCATGAAGCGTTGAACTTGCATGTCAACGGCCTGAACGAATCCTATTTGGGTATAAAGTTGATGCCGTTTTCTTTTGCAGGAGTCGATTTTAACTGGAGACTACCTCCTCGCGAAGGTTCTAGAGTCAATCGCTTTTACCGAATCGGTGTGACTCCCTATGGACTTTATGATTTTTCTCGCAACATGACGCTCGGGGCGGCGATGGAGTACTTTACGTTCCTCGAAGAGCGGAATTTTCAGCCGGGAGATGAATTGGGGCTGAAGGGGTCGATTTCATGGAAGTTGCTTTGGGATCGCGATGATTATTCCGGCTGGAAGTTGGATTACGTTTTCTTGTACCGTTGGCGAATCCAGGAATCACGAAATCTGAATCTGGACCGGCCTTATCAAAAGATGGATGATCTTGATCGTGGTTTTAGGATGCGTATCGATGCTGCCCGTTATTTTCCGGCGTTTAAGAATTCCTTGGGCGTAGTGCTCTTTTATGAGATGAATCGTGGTCACTTATTTGGAATGGAAACGGGCCATACCTTAGGGCTTTATGCAAAGTTCATGTTCTTATAAGGCAATCTTGATCGGCAATGGGACCATGGGACAGCGGCACAAGCGGCTGTTCGAAGAAGATGGTGTCGAATTTATCGGGGTCGCGGACACCTCGGCCGAGGCTACAGCCTTGTTCAAGCAAGTTAAAGCTGGCAAGATTATGCCTGACTTTGCAGTCGTTGCATCTCCTGCCGTAGCGCACGACGAATACGTCAAAAAATGCATCAAAATGAAACTCCCGGTACTTGTGGAAAAGCCGGTATCGATATCTGGAATGGATGCCCTGGAATACCAGAAACTTGCCTTGAAGCGTAACGCACTTGTCTTTGTCGGACATTCGGAACGCTACAACCCGGCCATCGAAGAATTTGCGAAGACCGACTTTTGCAAGGAAATGCAGGAATGCTTGAAATCCTGGTTTCTCCAAAAGCAAGATGTTTTTCCGATTAGTTTTAAATTTACGCGAACGCACGGTTTTTCGCCGCGCAACCGCGATGTTTCTGTGGAATACGATCTGATGATCCACGACATGGACCTTCTTTGTCTCTTTGTCGACAAGAATGCCATGATGTACAATTCGCTTCAATGCGAGGAATTATCGGACGATCGCATTCATGCCGTCTATGACTTCAGAACGGTAAAGGCCGAATTTATAGCAGACCGTAATTGCGCCAGCGACAGTCGCTCCGTTGAAATTTCAATGAACGGCCGCTCCGTAACACTAGATTTGGGGGCTTATCGCAAAGGCAATCCGGCGTATGCTTTACAAAAGGAACATCAAGCTTTTCTAAATTGTTTGAACTCTTATAAGAATTCGGTGCAAGATGAAGATTCCGCATACGATTGGTATCGTGGCTTTTACGACGCCTGCTATGCGGTCGTACTGGTTTCTTTGATTGGCGAAATGTTCAAAAAGGGGAGAGCGAATGAAATTGATGCAAAATAAGTTTGTGCCCGCGTTTTTTTTGTTCTGCACAGCGTATGCCCTTGCCTATATTCCAGGCGAGTCGGGCTTTGTATCGCTCGAAAATGAACACGGCATTTGGGGCAACCCGGCTGGCCTTGCTGCTTTTGATTCCAAGGGCGCTCTAGTTAGCTACGATTATGATAATGCCATCAAAAACTTCCGTGTCGGTGGAAATCTAGAACATTGGGCAGCCAGTTTTGACTATACCCAGGGCCCCGATCGCCTTGATATTTCTCGCTGGAGTTTGACTCATGGGAATGCCCTGTGGAATCGTGTGGTTTTTGTTGGCGAACGCATAAACGCTGTGCGCACAGCCCGTTACTCGGGTACGGAATGGGGCTTGGATTTGGGCTTGATGCTTCGCCCCTTGTCGTTTGTTTCTTTGGGCTATTCTTGTGATAACGTTTTATATACGGGGCCGCAAGCACCCGATCGTGTGCAGAACCTGGGTGCTACTTTGCGTCTTGGCCCACTCATGAGCGTGAGCTACGATGTAGAAGATTTTGAAAACCATCGGTTGCTTATAGAACTTGGCCTGTATGGTGTTCGCTGGGGACTTCGAGTTCCCTTGCATGGTGACGATCAATACCGCCTTACCTTTTCTACCAGTTTGGGTGGTTACAACAATGTTGCCCTGCATGTGTACGATGATCTCTTGCCCAAGGGTGGCGCCTGGGGTTACCATAGCGCCCGCAACCCGAATGCGTCTTTGAGTGCTCAAATTATCCGAGTCCCGTTGGACATGAAGATTTCTGAAACAGAGGAAGAATTTGCTTTCTTCAGAAAGAGTTCCATTTGCATTTGGCATGTGCGCAACCTGTTCGAACATATGTTGCGCGACCCGGCTTGCGGCCTTGTCATCCTTGATTTCTCGGGATACAAGGGCAATATCGGAATTTCTAGTGAAATTGATCGTTATGTGAAAAAGCTCAAGGCTCGCGGCAGCAAGGTCATTGCCTACATGGATGATATTCGGCCCGCCGTTTTGCTTGCGTCTGCCCATGTAGACCGCATTGTGGTGGAGCCTTCTGCTCACATGAATTGGCGTGGTCTCGGCGGAAATATCCTCTTCTATAAGGGATTGTTCGATAAGCTTGGCGTGAAGGTGGAATTCCTGCGTCATGGTAAGTACAAGTCTGCTGTTGAACCTTATATTGCCGATTCCATGTCGGCAGAATCCCGCGCAAACTTTGATACGCTATATAGCGATTTGTGGACTTCTCTGCAAACCTACATCTCTATGCGTGGTGTAGGAGCCAAGATGAGTGCCGAACTGGCTTATAAGCATTTGGATTCCTTGGCCTCGGAGCCCTTGGTGACCGCTTCTGCGGCAAAGCGTGCTGGCTTGGTAGATACCTTGCTTTATTTGGATCAGGTTCCCACTTATGCACTCAAGACCTTCTTTGGTATCGATTATCCGAATGCGGCGTATCGCACTTGGTATCCGACTGACAAGAAGATTTTCAACGAAAGTTGGGCTCCGCGTGCAAAGATTGCTCTCCTCAATATCGATGGGACCATCGATTCCCGCATGGAGCATTCGGTCCTTGAATCTCTCCGCAAATTGCCTTCGTCCGGTGCCGAGGCCTTGATTGTGCGCATTTCTTCGCCGGGCGGTTCCGCTATTGCTTCCGACAAGATTTGGGCGGCACTCCGCCATGTAAGCGAGCAGGGAATACCCGTTGTTTCTAGCATCGGCTATATGGGCGCTTCGGGGGGCTACTACATCGCCTGTGCCGGTGACAAAATTCTTGCGGAACCGATGGCCATTGTGGGTAGCATCGGTATCTATGGCGGAAAAATTGATGCTTCTGGCCTTATGGACAAAATTGGGCTCAAGGCCGAAACTGTCAAGACGCATGAATATGCCGACGCGACGACCTTTACGCGCCCCTGGACGGATCGCGAAAAGTCTGCTCTTCAGGCGTATATGGATGAATTCTACGAACGCTTCACCGGTGTTGTCTCGAAGGCGACAGGAATTCCGCAGGCAACCGTCGATACCGCCTACGGTGGCGGTCGCGTCATGATCGGTATCAAGGCCCTTTCGGCAGGACTCGTCCACGGCCTCGGCGGAATCGACGACGCCATTGAAGTCGCAAAACAGCTTGCCGATATCGGCGAGGGTACCGATGTGGATTTGCGCGTTCTGGGCTCCGGTCATTCGCTCACGCTTCCGACTCCGGGCTCCAAGATGCTTTATCAGTTGTCCGACTGGACCGACTACATTTATGACTTGAGCCGCCCGCAACTTTGGGCGGTTGAGCCTGCGCTTTTTGAACCGGCTTTGTTAGGTGTTGAATAATGTTTTATATCGTCCTTACGGTTTTAGGTTGCTTGGCTATATCGGCGTTCTGTTCGGTGACAGAAGCGTCGTTTTACAGCATGCCGCCAGCTACAATTGAACAACTGCAAAAACAGAAAAAGTTTACGGCCCGCTATATTGTGCATGTCAAGGAAAATATCGACCGCTACATTGCCTCGGTGCTGGTGGTGAATACGATTGCAAATACCGTGGGTGCATCCTTGGCGACTGCTCTTGCGGTTAAGAATTTGCCGCCGCTTGGACAGGTGTCGCTCCCGATTATTCTCACGGTACTCATTCTCCTGTTTGGCGAAATTACCCCGAAAACACTCGGCGTCAAACAGGCGAAAATTGCGGCCCCTTTGGTCGCGGTTCCGTTCTATTACATCACGATTGTCCTTTCGTGGACGGGTATCATCTGGCTTTGCCTCACGCTCACCAAGCATTGGACCCGTGAAAAAGAAGACAAGAAAGATGTGAGTATTGACGATATCAATAGCTTGGTAAGCCTCGGACTTCGCGAAGATGTAATTGATCGCCAACAGTCTCTGGTCATCAAGAATATTCTGGCCCTGAAATCGGTGCCGGTGCGTAAAGTCATGACGCCGCGTCAAGTGGTGTTTTCGCTCAAGGCCGATTCTTCTATCGGCGAAACTTTGGATGAGCGCGGCAACTGGCCGTTCTCCCGCGTGCCGCTTTACGAAAAAGAAAAGGATAATTGGATTGGCATCGTACTTCGCCGCGATGCCTATAACAAGCTTGCCGAAGGCATGCGCGATGTAAAGCTCCGCCAGATGATGCGCCCGCTGCAGCTTATTCCGGATAGCCTTACGCTGGATAAGCTTTTGCTCCGCTTCTTAAAGCAGCGTGGCCATATTGTGGGTGTTGTCGATGAATGGGGTGCCATTGCCGGCATCGTCAGCCTCGAAGACGTCCTCGAAGAAATCCTTGGCCGCGAAATCGTCGATGAATACGACGAAGCGATTGACCTCCAAGAAACCGCCCGCCGCCGTTCCAAAGCCCTTGCCCGCATTCGCCAACAAAGCAAAATGCAAAAGGACATTGAAAAATGAATAATGCTTTGAAACCACACGGATTCGATTTTGCTAACGCAAAATCTGGAGAAAAAATATATCATAAAGAAGAAAGTGGAAAGATTTTAAAAGCATGTTTTGAAGTCCATAATGAACTTGGAAATGGATTTCTTGAATCCGTGTATCAAGAGGCCTTGGAATTAGAATTTAAAAGCCAAAAGATTCCTTATGAAAGAGAAAAACTCTTGCCTATTATGTACAAGGGACATGTTTTAAATAAAGAGTATTATGCTGATTTTGTTTGCTTTGATTCGATAATTGTTGAGCTAAAATCTGTTTCTGTTCTTGTAAAAGCGCATAGAGCTCAATTGCTGAATTATTTAAATGCCGCAAATAAAAAAGTAGGCTTGTTGGTAAATTTTGGTGAAAAATCATTAAAATGGGAAAGAATAACAAATTTTAAAAACTAGGAAAATCGTTAGATTTTCCCAATCCGTGTGGCTTAAAAAAGATTTTATAACTTCTATATGGAAAAAGCAAAACCGAATTACTTCCCGGCTCTTGATGGCCTTCGACTCCTCGCTAGCATTAACATCGTGATGCTTCACTTGGGCTCCTCCTCTGCCCTCAACTACATGTCCGATTTCAAGTGGATCATGCCCATCATAAATGCTCCCGCTTTTGCAGCCGGCATTTTCTACGTGCTCGCAGGCTTCCTGTTCGCAAGCAAATTCAGCGATCCGGAACGCCAAATTCCCGTCATCCCTTTCATGTTCAGCCGCATCGCAAAGCTTTACCGCCTGCACTTCTTCATGACCATCCTCATGTTTATTGTGCTCGTTTTTAAGTTCAGCGGTTACACGCATCTGCCTGGGCTTTCTGAAATTGGTGACTGCTTTGCTGCAGGCCTTGCTAAAATGACCCATCCGTGGCGAAGCCTCCTTTTGCACATTACACTTACCTGGTCCATCGTGCCTGATCTCGGCATGAAGTTGAATGAACCATCCTGGTCGCTCACTAGCTTTTTCGTGTGCTACGCTGTAACGCCCTGGTTTAGCCGTTGGCTATTTAAACAAAGCGATCGCACGCTCTGGATTCTTTTTGGAACGCTCTTTATTCCGGGCATTCTGTGGGCGACTTTCTTCGGCCTTTCCGACAACCTTTGGTTCGACAGTTACGACGCCAAGTACCGTTTCTTCCATATTTTTGCTCCTGTCCGTATTTTCGAATACCTGTTCGGCATGGTACTCTTTAGGCTCTTTAAAGAAGGTCATTTTGATTTTCTCAAGCGCAATTGGGTGAGCGGTGTCGCTCAACTCGTGATGCTCGCCGCCATTTACGGCAGCCTCTTCTTGATGCGTCCGGAGCTGAATCCCGGATTCAACTATTTCTTCCACCATTCGCTCCCGATTTTACTGTACGGCCTTTTCTTGGTCTCGCTGCTCACGGGCAAGGGCTTCATGGCTCGCTTTTTCTGCATCGGAATTGTCCGTAAAATTGGCCGGGCGTCGTTCTATCCGTACCTGATTCACCTGCCGATCATTACGATTGCCTGGGGAATTTGCAACCTGAATTGCCCCAAGAATACAATTCTTTTGCTAATCTTTATTTACACGGTTAGCACGCTTTACAGTGAATTCAAGGTCTGGCGGCGCAAGAAGGCGAAGACAAAGTAATTTTTACTTGCCAATGTCTATTAAAATGTTAAACTTGGAATGAGAGATTGTTTCAAGAGGTTTTTATGAAGTTCTTAAACTTGGCCGCACCGGTGTGCTTGGCTATGGCTTTGGTTGCGTGTGGTGATGATTCGTCTAGCTCGCCGAATGTTCCTGCCGACAATAATTTGCCGCAACAAGATACTTCTACGGTTACGCCTGCGACTAATCCGGATAATCCCGCTGGCACCCAGGATTCTGTTCCTCAAAATACGACTCCTCAGGATTCTGTCCAGCAGGGTTCGACTGAAACAACCCCTACAGATAGTGTCCCGCCGACTCCGAACGATTCCTTGCCGGTAACCGAGCCGGAAAATCCGGTAGAAACAGACCCCTATGCGGTGGGAACGGATGTCGATGAACCGTCTTATGTTTCGGCTTGTCAGGTAACTCCGTTGGAAAATGGAAAGGGCGATGGAGTTTATTGCGACACGACTTATGCTGGCCCGATTTTTTATGATACCGATGAAAGTGCTTATGATCCTGCAGCCGATAACGGTGCAAAATTTGTAAGTATCAATAAGGTCTTTGAATCTTTAAAGGAAGACGACAGGGTCGTGTTTGTATTGCGCCATGCAGATAGACAGGCCAGTTCCGGCAAGACCTCTCACTTGACGGATGTGGGTGTTTTCCAGGCGCAGAGCGTGGGCAAGAAGATTGCTTCTGCAGAACCGGCTTATTATGCTCATTCTGAATACGTTCGCACTCGTGAGACCCTTGAAAATATTGCTAAGGGTCGTGGTGAAACTACGTTTGAACACGATGCATACCCGATTTTGAATGGTAGCTGGTATATCAAGGATAATGCCAAGTATGACGAGTATAAGTCCCTGGGAACCGATATGAACTATACGGTTACCACGGAATGGGCCTATAATGGGGAGTATGCCGATGCATTCTATGATTTGGATGCACGTACCAAGCAGTTTGTGGACGAATTCTTGGTAAATGTGATTTCCAAGAAGAGCCGCATTAGTGTTGTTTGTTCGCATGACCAGTTCCTGGTTCCGCTCGTAATCGCGATTTCCGGACGCCAGATTGGCTTGCGCTACTACGAAGATCGTTCTTGGATCAATTACCTGGCAGGGATGGCCGTGGTTATTGGTGCTGATGGAACGCAGACGCTCGTACCTATCAAGGGACTTGCATCTGGCGCAAATTAAAGTTGTTTATGTGGGTTGGGTGTTCAACATTAAGGAATCCATATGAATAATCTTTTCAAAGTTGGTGTAGGAGCATTAGCCTTTGCGGCAGTGACTTCTTTTGCGGGACAGTATCCGTTCCCGCAGAACATGAAACATCCGAATGGTCATATTATCGAATATGCCAAAACGGATGTAATCAAGGATCACTATAAGTTGTGGAAAAAGGCCTGGTACAACCCCCAAAATGGCTGGGTCTATGCACCGGATGGAACCTGCTCTACCGTTTCCGAAGCGATTGCATACGGTATGTTGATTACCGTGTACATGGACGATGAAGAAACGTTCAAGAATCTTTATAAAGTTTGGACTTCCAATACGGTTGGTGGTGCTACTAACGGTGGTATGAATTGGCGTCTTGGTTGCCAGTCTGATAATGGCTCTGCAACGGATGCTGACGAAGATGCCGCTCTCGCCCTTGTGATGGCATCCAAGCAATGGAATAATGGTGGTTATTTGAGCGATGCAAAGGCGCTTATTAATTGGATTGCCGAGAACGATGTTGATGGTAACAATTCCCTCAAGCCGGGTAGCAACTGGAATCCGGCTCTCAACCCGAGTTACGTGGTGCCGGGACACTACCGTCTGTTCCAAAAGGTCACGGATAACAGCAAGTGGTCTACCATTCGTCAAAAGGCCATGAAGGATTTGCTCGATTGCCAGGACTCCAAGACTGGTCTTGTGGGCGACTGGTGTAGCTGGAGTGACCATAAGACAATCAGCTCTCCGGGCGCAGCCGTTTCAAACGATGTTGGCTTCTTTGATGACGCCGCCCGTACCCCGTGGCGCACCGCTTGGGCCTATTACTGGTATGGTGATAGCGAGTCTAAAACGTTCAATGAAACTGTGACCAAATGGCTTATTCCGGAAACTCGCACGGCAAGTGGCGTGAATTCGGGTTATAAGTACACCAATGGTACGTATGAAGCGGATTTGAGCGATGAGCGCAGATTCGTTTCTTCCACGTTCTCCGGCGGTCTCGGCCTTGCCACATCTTCTGTTGATAGTGATGCTGCTAAGACTTATCTCGGTACGGTTTATAAGGTTCTTACCAGCCTCAAGAGTTGCGAATCTGCCAATGGTTGCGGTGAAGGCGTTGCCGGTGAAAAGTACTATCCGGCAACTTTGAACATGCTTTACCTCCTTCTCGTGACCGGTAACATGCCGAACCTCTATGATTTGACTGGCTTTACGAAGTTTACCCCTGATACGTCCAAGGCTCCGTCTGTTGGCAAGATTGGTGGTGTGCAGCAGAAAATGGGCGATTCTACGGTTAGCGTTTCGGGTCTCTGGAACTGGGGCGCCTACCATGACAAACTCGGCATTGGCACCAAGATGGTTCCTGATTCTGGATCTTCACCACTCTTTAAGAAAGATGACGGCTCTATCTATGCCGAAGCTTCTATGGAAATCGGTCCGGAACCGGAATATGTTGCAGGTGCAAAACTTAAGTATCCTTCTGCCGGTATTGCAGTGTCCTTCAAGAGCGACAATTGCAAAAAGGACAAGAGCTGTGGCGTTGATTTGTCTGCTCTCGGAGTTAAGTACCTTCGCGTCACGGCGAAGACTTCTGGCCCGATTCGTATGGCCGTCTTGAATACCATTACCGATGAAAATGCTGAAAAGGGTCTACAGAATATGGGCGCCGGCTCTGAACCGGGTATTTATGTGGATAACACTGAAGACTACAAAGCTGTGACCTATGATATGACCCCGTATGAATGGGGCTTCATGGGTGCTAATGGTGAAAAAATTACCATTCTTGATTGGGTGAATAAGAATGCGCCTCCGGGAGCAGATATCATCAAGAATGTCAAGGGTTTCAAGTGGGAAGTCAAGGATGCCAAGGGTGGTCTTGGCGAAATCTCTATCAAGTCCATTGAATTCCTTGATGCTAACAAGAGTGTTATTGACCCGTCCAAGATTACGGGCATGACCATTCAGAGTAATCCTGGTACTGACCCGGGCACCGATCCCGGTACTAATCCTGGTACGGATCCGGGTACTGACCCAGGAACTAATCCTGGTACGGATCCTGGCACTGACCCGGGTACCAATCCCGGTACCGATCCTGGCACAGACCCTGGCACCAACCCGGGTACTGATCCTGCTGCAATCCAGATGGCCCAGGCCCTGTCTATGGCTAAGATTTCTGTCGCTGGTATGAACATTGCTGTCGATGGAGCCAAGGCTGGTGCTGACATTGCCGTGTTCTCCCTCCAGGGCAATAAGGTCGCTTCTGTCAAGGCAACCTTCGGTAATGCCTCCGTGACCGTTCCGACTAAGGGTATTTACCTGGTCCGCATCGGTAACAAAATCAGCAAGGTGACTGTCAAGTAATTTTGATTGAACTAAGCAATTAAAGAAGACCTCCGATTCAATCGGAGGCCTTCTTTTTGTGTGTGAAGGAGTAAAATGTAATTACATCTCTTCGAGTTCTTTGCCCTTTGTTTCCTTGATGAACTTTGCCACAAAGAAGATGCTGAACGCTGCAAAGAAGGTGTAAATCATATATGTCGGTCCCACGCCAATGCCGTCATCGCCGGTAAGCACCGGGAATGTCCAGGTGACCACGAAGTTTGCAAACCATTGTGCAAGGCCGCAAATAGCGATGGCGATGGTACGAATACGGTTGTTGAACATTTCGCCGAGCATCACCCACATGACCGGTCCCCACGTTGCCGCAAAGAAGGTGATGTAGAGGTTTGCTGCAACCAAGGCAATCACCGGTGCTGCTCCCGGCAGGGTTCCGTCGGGCTGAATGTTCATGAAGCAGAGTCCGAGCGTGCCCAAGGTAACGGCCATGCCGATGCTACCGATTAACAGGAGTGGTTTGCGGCCAATCTTATCGATGAGCAAAATGGCGACGACAGTCATTACCAGGTTCACGCCGCTAGAAATCACGCTCGTGAGGAAGGCGTCGCTTTCACCGAAGCCCACACTCTGCCAGAGCATTGTTCCATAGTAGAAAATCACGTTGATGCCCACAAGCTGCTGCAAAATTGCAAGGCCGAGGCCCGCCCACAGAATCGGGGAAATCTTTTCCTTGCCGTCAATGATTTCGAGCAAGTCGATAAACTTGGCTGCTTTCTTGTTTTTGAAGGTGGACTGAATCGTTTCGACTTCTTCGTCAACACCGCTGGGGTTAATCTGGGCGAGAACTTTCTTGGCTTGTTCTAGGTATCCTTTGTGTACAAGATAACGCGGGGATTCCGGAAGTTTCCAGGCGGCGTAGCCGTAAAGTACAGCCGGAATAATTTCGACCCAGAACATAATCTGCCAGGCTTTGATATGGCCGATCATGGGTGCGTTTGCAGAACCTGCGATGCGCACAATCAGGTAGTTCGAAAGTAGGGCAACAAAGATACCGACCACAATGGCCATTTGCTGCATCGAACCTAGGCGCCCGCGCAAATGGGCCGGAGCCGTTTCGGCGATGTAAATCGGGGCGATAATGGATGCCATACCGATGCCGAGACCGCCAATCACGCGCCACAAGATAAAGTCCGGGATGCCGAACGGAATGCCAGATCCGATGGCACTCAGCAAGAATAAGTCAGAGGCGAAAAGCATGCAGCGCACTCGGCCTAAGGCGTCTGCGATCTTACCTGCAAAGAATGCACCGACGGCAGCGCCAATCAGTGCAAGCGAAACAGACCAGGCAAGTTCATAGTCTGTCGCATGAAAGTGTGCTTTCAGGGCTCCGTTCGCGCCGTTAATCACGGACGAGTCGAAACCGAAGAGGAATCCGCCGATTGCGGCAGATAGGGTAATTAGCACAATGTGCCTGAGATTTGAATTTGTATTTGTCATAACTATTACCGTTTGGGTTGGTTATTGATAAACAATATATTTGTTTGTTCGAAAAAATGCCATATCAAATAATCAAAATAAAAGGAATTTCTTATTCCAAATTGGAATATTCCAAATTGGTCGTAAGGTGTCAAAATGCCGGTATACAATGTATGACACCTGCGTTTTGGGCGTGAAAACGGGCACGTTGAATATGGTTGATTCTAAAAATTTCTAAATTTGAACCCGAAAATTTAATGCCCGTGGCGCGGTGCCGCGGGGTTTGAGGTAAATCATGTTTCGTGAAGTAAAGAAAGAAGAGACCTTCCCGCAGATCGAAGAGCGCGTGCTCGGATTGTGGGACAAGGACGAAAGCTTCAAGAAGTCGCTTGACAGCCGTCCGGAAACTGAACCGTACACTTTCTACGATGGCCCTCCGTTTGCGACGGGCCTTCCGCACTACGGTCACCTGCTTGCCGGTACCATCAAGGACATCGTTCCGCGTTACTGGACCATGAAGGGCAAGAAGGTTCCCCGCGGTTTCGGTTGGGACTGCCACGGCCTTCCGATTGAATCCTTGGTGCAGAACGAACTCGGTCTCGCGGGCGTTGCCGAAATCCAGAAGCTCGGTGTCGATAAGTTCAACGAAACCTGCCGTAGCAAGGTGCTCAAGTACACCAGCGAATGGAAGAAGACCGTTCGCCGCATGGGCCGCTGGGTCGACTTTGACAAGGGCTACAAGACCATGGACAAGAACTTCATGGAATCTGTGTGGTGGGTGTTCAAGCAGTGCTTCGACAAGGGCCTCATCTACCAGGGCTACCGCATCCAGCCGTACAGCCCGGCTCTCGCTACTCCGCTTTCGAACTTCGAAACGAACCAGGGCTATAAGGACCGTCAGGACCCGTCCCTGACGCTCATCTTCCCGCTCAATACGGAGGTCGCCAAGTTCAAGGACACGAGCATCCTCGTGTGGACGACGACCCCGTGGACACTTTATTCCAACTTCTGCATTGTTGTGGGTCCGGACATGGACTACAACCTTGTGGAACAGGACGGCAAGAAGTACTGGATTGCCGCTAGCCGCACCGCCGCCTACTTCAAGAATCCGAACATCGTTGATACCTGCAAGGGTTCCGAACTCGTGGGCAAGGACTACGAGCCGCTTTCCCGTATCTCCGATGCATTCGTGACGCCGGACCAGCTGTCCCGCCACTACAAGATTTACCCCGCCGACTACGTGAGTACCGAAGACGGTACCGGCGCCGTGCATACCGCTCCCTCCTTCGGTGAAGAAGACTTCCAGAAGGGTGCTGAACTCGATCTCGGCCTTTTCGACCCGCTGGATACCGAAGGCAAGTTCACCGACAAGGTCCCGATGTGGAAGGGCCTCGGTGCGAAGGAAGCCGACAAGGAAATTATCCGCTACTTCAAGGAACAGGGCCGCGTGTTCAAGCAGGACGTGATTGTCCATAGCTACCCGCACTGCTGGCGTACCGGCGTTCCTCTGATTTACCGCGCCCTCAAGACTTGGTTCCTGAAGATTGACGCCCCTGTCACGAGCAAGGACGGCGTGACCAAGACTCTGAAGGAATGGATGGTCGAAAACAACCAGACCGTGAACTGGGTGCCGGACCACATCAAGAACGGACGCTTTGGCAAGTGGCTCGAAGGCGCCCGCGATTGGAACCTTTCCCGCAACCGCTTCTGGGGTACGCCGATTCCGGTGTGGCTCAGCGACGACGGCGACATGATTGCCGTGGGCTCTATCGAAGAGCTGCAGCAGCTCACCGGCGTCAAGCTCGACGACTTGCACAAGCACTTTGTCGATAAGCTCACCATCGAAAAGAACGGCAAGGTTTACCGTCGCACGCCCGAGGTGTTCGACTGCTGGTTTGAATCCGGCTCCATGCCGTATGCCAGCCGCCATTACCCGTTCGAAAACAAGGAACTCGTGGAAAAGAGCTTCCCGGCAGACTTCATCGCCGAAGGTTTGGACCAGACCCGCGGTTGGTTCTACACGCTGACGGTGCTTTCGAACGCCCTGTTCCAGAAGCCGGCGTTCAAGAACGTGATTGTGAACGGTATTATCTTGGCCGAAGACGGTTCCAAGATGAGTAAGTCCAAGCGCAACTATCCGGACCCGAACGACCTCATCGAACGCACGGGTGCCGACGCCATTCGCTTGTTCATGATCAACTCCGCCGCTTTGAAGGCCGAAGACCTGCGCTTCAGCGAAGAAGGCGTGAAGGGCATCGTGAAGCAGGTGATGTTGCCGCTTTGGAACGCTGTTGCATTCTTTGTCTCTAACCACAATGCTGATGCCGCTAAGGGCCAGCTCACATGGAAGCCGGGTCAAGAAGTCAAGAGCGACAATGAACTTGACCGCTGGATGCTTGCAACCTTGCAGGATTTGGCCGCCAAGGTCGAAGTGGAAATGAAGGCTTACCGTCTGTACAACGTGGTGCCCGCCGTGATTGCCGCGGTCGATGACCTTACGAACTGGTACGTGCGCCGCAGCCGTCGCCGTTTCTGGAAGTCCGAAAACGATGGCGACAAGAACGCCGCCTATGCCACCATGTACAAGGTGCTGGTGGACTTCTCCAAGATTCTCGCTCCGTTCCTCCCGCTCCTCGCCGAAGAAATCTACCAGATTCTCGTGCGCGAAGTGGATGCCAATGCTCCGGTGAGCGTGCACCTCTGCGAGTTCCCGAGCGCCGACAAGTCCCTGATGGACGAAAAGCTCGTGGAACGCATCGCCATGGTGCGTGGCATGGTCGAAATGGGCCGCGTGATTCGCGCTACAAACAACGTAAAGAACCGTATGCCGATTGCCAGCATGACAGTCGTTGCTCACGGTAACGAAGAAAAGAACGTCGCCGAGACCATGAAGGACTTGATTCTCGAAGAACTCAACGTTCGCGAAATGAAGTTCCTCGAAGATGAGACGAAGCTCGTGCAGCTCTCCGCCAAGCCGAACTTCCTCGCCATCAAGGCGAAGGGTCCGGATTATGCGAAGAACATGAAGGTGATTTCTGCCAAGCTGAATTCGCTGAGCGTCGATGAAATCAAGGCTCTGCAAAATGGCGAAACCATCAAGTTCGACTTCGGTGAAGTCGGTGCCGACTGCCTGATGCTCAACCGCATCGTGGCCGACGGTATGGCCGTGGAAGCCAACCAGCACTTCACCGTGGCTCTGGACCTGAAGATCACGGACGAACTCCGCCGCGCCTGCGTGGCCCGCGAACTCGTGAACCGCATCCAGAACCGCCGTAAGGACCAGAACTACGCCATCACCGACAAAATCGAAGTGACGCTGTTCTCTGCAAGCGACGTCTTCAAGCAGGCTGTCGCGGAGAATGAGGCTTATATTGCCGGCGAGACGCAAGCTGTCGCCATCAAGTGGGCTGCCGTTGCCGATGGCCTCGAAGCTAACGATGCCGACGGCGAAGCATTCAGCTTCACGACGGTAAAAGCCTAAATACTCTCAAAAAGATTCTAAAAACGCTCTTTCCTTGTGAAAGGGCGCTTTCTTTATTTGGTCTTTTGTTTTAAAAAGTGTATATTTATGGGTGAGGTATGAATATGCAAACCGCTACAATTGAAATAACAACTGCAATGGAACCTTATGTAAATAAGCGTGATATGTGGCTGAAACAACGTGCGATGCTCCTGTACCCCTATATTCAAAATGGGACTATTTCGCATGGCCGTGCTGCCGAGATTCTTGAAATGGACAAGTGGTCTCTTATCCAGCTGTATGGCTCTATGGGTATCCCGTATATTGACATGGACGAAGCGGAACTTGAACGCGATATTGCAAACGCTTTAGCTGCTTGCGGAGAGTCTAAGTGATAGTTGTCTCTGACACGACTCCATTATTGACTCTGTTCAAAATTGGACGGATTGATGTTTTAAATAAACTATATAATTCCGTACACATCCCTTTTGCTGTGTTTGAAGAATTGACTCGCAATACTGAATACCCTGAAGAAGCGGAGTATTTTAGGAATTGCCCGTTTTTAGAAGTCCATTCGGACCTTTCTGCAGATAGAGTATCTCTATTGCAGCGGGCGACGGGGTTGGACCTGGGCGAAAGCGAAGCGATTATCTTGGCAGACGAAAAGCAACCGAGTCTTTTGCTGATTGATGAAAGCAAGGGCCGTGTTGTTGCAGAGAGCATGAAACTAACGATTACCGGAAGTATAGGCATTCTCTTTGCAGCATATCAGAAAAAGTTGCTTACTGCAGATGAAATTGACCAAAGTGTTACGATGCTTAGGGGCATGAACCGCTTTATCGGCGAAAAACTTTTCAACCTTCTGTTGTCGCTGGTACACAATAAGAAATAGGCCCTTTCTATTCCTTTTTCTCCCTAAAAACACTCTTTCCTCTTTACAAATTGGCCCGAATTCGCCGTTTTTATGGCAAAAACGCTCGTTTTTGTAAACTTTTTGAGCGTTTGGCCCATTTTTAAGTTATTTTTAAATTGGTAGAATTTTAACGAGGTGTTTATAGAATAAACCGAATTGACATAGTTTGAGCATTGCTCTTGTTCTCCACTTGGAAATCTGGAAAATTTCGAAATCTTCGAGAATAAGTCGCAAAGGTTCACGCCCTCTGGGCGTGGGTCGTTTGTGCATTTCGAAGATGGGTTTTCCAGAGCCTCAAGTGGAATTGCACTGACAACGGCTCACGCTTTTTGTTTAGTACAAATTCTAAACATTAACGAGGTCGTTGTGATTGTGCAATCTGGGGCTGCCGAAAGATGTAGGACGGATTTTGCGGACATTCAAAATAAAAAAGAATGTGGAGGTAACAGACAATGGCAAAGACAATTTTTGAGGAAATGGGCGGCAAATACGAAAGGCAAGGCGATTATTTAATACCGTGCTTAACTGTACCCGCCGAAGAAGAACAGCCGATAGGCATCTGGGGACAGCGGCATTTGGATTATCTGAAGCATCACTGCAAAGTTACATACACCAATCTTCTTACAAGCGGCAGACTTAACGCTTACCTTGCCGACATTGACAGACAGGCACAGGAACGCTTTGAAAGGCTCATAGAGGGTATGAAACAGGCACAGGGCATAACGGAACAGCTAAAGGCAGAAAACGCCTTAGAATGGACAGGATGCCTCAATAACATAAGGGCTTG
>JAEEGG010000655.1_pt1 | contig 104271 bp, 84 predicted proteins | sample 9134161 | NCBI WGS metagenome assembly JAEEGG01 (sample SAMN16246543, study PRJNA631951) | gut metagenome | biome: gut microbiome; feature: rumen; material: CR-attached | host: Bos | place: Iran: Karaj | collected 2018-10
TTGGTGTCAGACAAGGACCTGTTCCCGGCTGTGATGCAGGATTGCTGTTTCGCTTTCTATCAGATCGGTACTCCCACCTCTTATGAGGCGTTCAAGGAACTCTCAGAAAAGATGTTGGCCTACTATCCGGACGCCGCGCAGTACATGACCAATATCGGGTCTTATTACCTTGTTTATAAAAAGGATAACAAGGCTGCCTTGAAAATGTACAACAAGGTATTGAAGAAGCATCCGGACGATTACGCTACGATCAAGAATTGCGTTTTGTTGGCGAGGAACAGCAAGGATGTGAAGTTGGAGAAGAAGTATCTTCCGATGCTGATCCGGGTCACGCCTGACGAGACCGAGAAGGCCGCGTCCCAGGCCCGTCTCTCCGCGCTTTAACGGGATGAAAGCAGCCAGGGAAGGTTGAAGCGGTAGTGGAGGCGGCTGGAGATGAGGTGGATGATTCCGTCAGGGGTCTGGGTGCAGGCGAAATAGCCTTTGGGTTCGGCGTGCGTCGCATCCATGGTGAAATCTCCGGTCCATGCGCCTCCAGCGATGGTTTTACCCGAGCCGTCAGTCAGAAGTTTCCCATCAGACCAAGTCTCGCCCTCATCGTAAGACAAGAATATAGTCATGCCCTTATCCGTGAAGGTGGCCAACATGATCGGACCTTCAAGGAGTCTTTTCAGCACCAGCCTCTGACCGCTTCCGATAGGGGGAAAACCGCTGGCTTGGCATGTCCATGTGTATCCTTTATCAGTAGAATAACTGACAGGCATCTTCCCATCGATCGAATTGCCCCGGCCGAAAGCCATCAGGCGTCCATCTTTAAGCTCAACTATCCCGGCATGGATTCCTGGAATTGTCGCTCCGGTGTCTTCCCAAGACGCCCCGTTGTCTCGGCTTAAGTGGATAGACGTCCCGTCATCACCTCCTGGACCGGCATCGCAGCACTGGATGATCGTGCCGTCAGAACAGATTATCGGACCAGCGATAACCTGATGTCTCACAGCATGTTCCGTCTCCGCAAGGACGGGGTTTGACCAGGTCTTTCCATTGTCAAGGCTGGATCTCACGACCATCGCCAACCTTTTCCAGTCTCCGGAGTCCCCGACCCCGTTCACATGGATGATAGTCCCATCTTTGAGAGTCAGTAGGGAACTACCGGTCATATTCCTGTCAGGAACTTTGAAAAACATCGAGGCCGGATCCCATTCTTTTGCCCCTTCGCGGAATCTGGATCCGAGGACAACCATTTCCCTTCCGCTCTCAGCGTCGGTTGAGAACCAGATCGCCAGCAAGTCTCCATTATCGCACCATGTGATAGCTGGTTGGTGATTATGACTGTAGAAAGGAGTGCCGTCGGTTGGTGGAATGACAAAGGGAATCGGGTCCAGCCATAGAGGCTTGTCAGATGGATTTCCCCATCTGGCTTTTCCCCGTTTTATTTTGAGGCTGTTCAAAGGCTTGATATCTTTAATCTTATAGGTCTTGGGAACGTAGTCCGCCTCGACTACCCTGAAACCGATCTGGTTATGTTTGTCTCCCGGCATCGCCGCGGAGCGGGAGGAGCTGCGGAGGAACTCGACAGGAGTGTTATGGCTCCCGCCTCTAGTCACCTTGTAAAGGCCATTGGAAGGTCCTCCGGGGTCTTTCACAGGCTTTTCGGAATACTCCCCGTACCAGTCCATACACCACTCCTCGACATTCCCGTGCATCCCAAACAGACCGAATGGATTCGGCTGCCCGTAAATTGTCCCAAGGGAGACCGGAACCAGCTCTCTCTCAGTCTTTTGGTTCTTGAGCATGTCTTCAGGAAGATTCTCCCCGGTGTAAAACCGGGTTGTGGTCCCTGCCCTGCATGCATATTCCCACTCGGCCTCGCTCGGGAGCCGGTAATTCCTTCCGGTTTTCCCGGAGAGCCAAGCGCAATAGGCCAGGGCATCATCGAATGACACGAATATCACGGCCTCATCATCTCCAGAGGAGAACCCGCTTTTACCCCTCATGGCCTTATGCTCGGGACTGAACTGTTCATATTGGAGGTTGGTGATTTCCGTCTCGCTCATCCTGAACACTCTGGATATTGTCACCTCGTGGACCGGAGACTCATCAGCGTCGTGGCCGCCCCGATCGCTGCCCATCATGAAGGTGCCAGGTGGGATGGTGACCATCTTAGGCATCTCCTGCGCTTGCAGCGCGGTCGCTAAAAAGACAGTAGCTAACGTTATGAATATGGCCGTATTACGAGACTTTCTCATTATGGTGCCGTTGTTCGTAGAGTTCCCAGGAGTTGACAAGGTTCTGCCAGATGCTGTAGAGGCCTCCCGCTACCGATGTGACCGGAGTCATCCATGTGTACCCCAGCCAAATCAGGAAGCCGTTGTTCTTTTGGCCGAACGCCTGGCCGGCGGTTATGGAGTCGGCTCTCTTGATGGCCTCACTTTCGTCAACGCAAGTCCGTCTGCCTATTCTCCTGCCCAGAACAAACTGGATCAGGGTGCAGAGGAGAGAGACGACACAGATCATAATGGCGGCCCATATGGAAATATCGCTGCCTAACAGGGCCTTGGTAGCCAGATATATGGACAGGCAAAGGGTGAATCCCCAGATATAGAAAGCCCAGCCGGCGATTCCGACAATTTTCTCATGAAGTTTCTTCATGGTGTAGCGTACTAACCAGGCCAGCAGCAAGGGAAACACCAGCAAAGGGAAGACCTTGGCGCAAATCGACGCGAATCTGGTCAGGAAAGAAACCCCCTCAACCGGATGGACCATCGGGATTATCAGCGGGATGACCAGTGCGGCCATGATATTGATAATAACTACGTAAGTGACGGTATCAGAGAGGCTTCCGCCAAGTTTGTCGGTAATTACTCCGGCAGCCGCGGCTGTAGGGCAGATGAAGCAAAGCATCGCGCATTCCACGAGGATCCGGATCTCTCCGGCAGGCAGAGCCATGGCCAAGAGGGAGAGGGCGACAAAAGCGCCCATCTGTAAGACCAGGACTAGAAAATGCCATTTCCTGAACCGCAGATCCTTTGGAGATACCTTATTGAACTGCAGGAACAGCATAATGGCCACCATGATAGGTTGGACATCCTTGGCGAATTTCGAGAATGCGGGCTCAGCGGATTCCGCGAGAGGATGTATGAGGTGCAGAACCAGACAGATTGTTATCCCTGCGACAATAGCGATGGGAAGCATCCAGTCCTTTATGAATTCGATTATTCTCGACATGTATTCGATTTTGAGGTGCAAATATCGCGAAATAATTGATAACTTTGTAGTTTGGTGTTTTGAATATTAATTATTTCATCAGATGAAAAAACTCATATTTATGATGGCAGCGACAATCGCGTTCGCCGCATGTGGTCCCAAGCAGGCCAAGGTGCCGGCTATTGACTTGACAAACTTTGACACCTCTGTTTCCCCGGCGGTTGATTTCTATCAGTACGCCACCGGTGGTTGGCAGAAGAAGAACCCCCTGAAGCCCGAATATGCCCGTTTCGGCTCATTCGACATGCTGAACGAGTTGAATGTCGAAAGGCTTAACGAGATGTTCCAGGGAATGACCTCCATGAAAGCCGAGAGGGGCAGCGTGGAGCAGAAGATCTCAGATCTCTACAAGCAAGGGCTTGATTCCGTGAGGCTTAACCAGGAAGGTGCGGCTCCGGTCAAGGCATATTTGGATCAGATTTACGCTGTTAAGGACAAGGCTGGCCTTGTCGATCTTGTCGCCCAGATGCACAACTGTGGCCAGGGCGGTTTCTTCGGTGCTTATGTCGGTTCCGATATGGTCGACAGCGACAGCCAGATTCTTTATTTCGGCCAAAGCGGACTCGGAATCGGGGACAGGGATTATTACTTGAAACCTGAGAACGCGGCTTTGAAGCAAGGCTATAAGGCTTTCCTCGAGAAGGTCTTCGCTCTCGCCGGTATCGAGGCTCCCGCTAAAGCCGCGGCCAACGCCTTGGCTGTCGAGGATGTCCTCGCCGAGAACTCATGGGACAGCATCAAGGAAAGAGATGTCGAGGCACAGTACAATGTATATAGCTCTGAGACTCTCGCGAAAAGCTTCCCTGGATTTGATTGGAACGCCTACCTGACCGCTAGGGGGATTCCCGCCCAGCCCAAAGTCATCGTCGGTGAGCCTGACTTCTTTGAGAAGTTCGGAGTTTATTTCGCCAATGAGGATCTCGACATATTGAAAGACTATCTTGCCGCCAGGGTCATCAGCGGAGCTTCAAGTTCCTTGAGCGATGACTTCTATGCCGCTTACTTCGACTTCTTCAGCACCCAGATGTCTGGCATCAAGGAGCCCAAGCCTCGTTGGAAGAGGGCCATGCAGGTTCCTAATGGCATCCTCGGCCAGGCGGTCGGTAAGATGTACGTTGACAGGTATTTCCCTGCCTCATCCAAGGAGAAGATGATAACCTTGGTTGACAACCTCAAGGAAGCTTTCCACCAGCACATCGACGAGCTGGACTGGATGGGTGACGAGACCAAGGCCAAGGCTCATGAGAAGCTCAATAATTTCATTGTCAAGATCGGTTATCCGGATGTGTGGAAGGACTATTCCACTCTCGATATCGATCCTGAAAAGAGCTATTGCGAGAACCTGCTCGCCGCGAGGAAGTGGAGTATCGCTGACAATCTTTCGAAACTTGGCAAACCCACCGACAGGACCGAGTGGGGAATGTCTCCGCAGACTGTCAACGCTTATTACAATCCCAGCACTAACGAGATCTGCTTCCCTGCCGCTATTCTCCAGCCTCCGTTCTTCAACCCGGATGCTGACGACGCGGTCAACTATGGTGGCATCGGTGTCGTGATCGGTCACGAGATGTCCCATGGTTTCGACGATCAGGGTCGTCTGTTTGACAGCAAAGGTAACATGTCCGGATGGTGGACAGCTGATGATGACGCCAAGTTCAAGGCGAAGGCAAAGATTCTTGCGGACCAGTTCAGCGCTGTTGAGGTCCTGCCCGCCAAAGACGGCCAGCCCGCCCTCATGGCTAACGGTGAGCTCTCCCTCGGTGAGAATATCGGAGACCATGGCGGACTCAGCATCTCCTACACCGCTATGCATAACGCCATCGCCGGCAAGGATCCTGGCCTGATTGACGGATTTACTCCGGACCAGAGGTTCTATCTTGGCTATGCGGCTGTCTGGGCCCAGAATATCACCGACCAGGAGAAGGCCCGCCGCACAAGGCAGGATGTCCACTCATTGGCTGTCAACAGGGTCAATGTGTCAGTGAAGAACTTCCAGTCCTTCTTCGACGCTTTCGGAATCAAGGAAGGCGACCCGATGTGGCGTCCTGAGAGCGAGAGGGTCCATATCTGGTAAAAATTGGAAGCGACCGGTTTCATAGCCCGGCGCCTTCGTTTCGGAGGGAAGATCGCGATGGTGTCCATCGCGGTCTCCTTCCTGATTATGATTATCGCTGTCTCGGTCTCCTCCGGTTTCCGTGAGGAGATCCGTGACGGCATATCCGACCTCACCGGTGATGTCCAGCTGCTCCCGGCGGACATGAACTATATCAACGATTCCTCGCCGATGTCTATGGAGGCTGACTTTATTGCTGATATAGAATCACTTCCGGAGGTTAAACGGGTTGTTCCCGCTGTCTACAGAGCCGGAATCATCAAGAATGGGGAGAATATTCACGGAGTATTGTTCAAGGGAGTGCCCAGGGAGCCTGGTGATGCCGATACGGTTAAGCTCGGCGTCCGGATCCCATCAAGACTGCGGGATCTTATCGGGGTTGATGTCGGGGACAAGATGCTCTCCTATTTTATAGGTGAGAATGTCAAGGTCCGCAATTTCAATGTGACTGGGGTATATGACGGAATAATGGACGGTACGGATAACATGGTTGTCCTCGCCGACATGGCCGACCTCCAACGGCTCGGGGGATGGGCGTCGGATGAGGTCTCAACTCTTGAGATATCCCTTGTGCCGGCTATGAGGAACTCTTTCGGGATGCGTGAAGCGTCTGACAAGATCGGGATGATAGCTATGGAAAACGGTCCCGAGGATAGCGGACGTCTTGTGGCCACCTCTGTGATGAGCCGGTATCCCCAGATATTCGACTGGCTGGACCTGATCGATTTCAATGTGTTGTTTATCCTGGTGCTGATGACTATTGTGGCGGGGTTCAACATGATTTCCGGCCTCCTGATAATGCTGTTCCGGAATATCTCTACTATAGGCACCCTCAAGTCTCTCGGTATGACCGACAAATCGATAGCGAAGGTGTTCCTGAAAGTCGCTTCAGTGATAGTTCTTAAAGGAATGCTGATCGGCAACGCGGTGGCTATATTCCTTTGTGGGCTCCAGAAATGGACCCATATTCTCAGGCTCAATCCAGAGAACTATTTCGTTCCATTTGTCCCGATTCACCTGGACATACCTATGATCCTAGTGGCGGACGTGCTGTCATTCATTGTCATCATGCTCCTCCTCTTGATCCCCTGTCTCTTCATCTCCAGGGTCGATCCCGCCCAGACTGTCAGGGCTCAGTAAGCCAGAAGGTGCTTTCCCTCCATAGGAGACATACCGTTTGATAACAGCTTCAGTATATGCTGCCGTGGCGGAGCTTCTTTCCTTTCCCTCAAGGTCCTGTAAAGCTCTTCCTCCACCGCTGTTGTAGGCGGCTATGGTGAGCCATGTCAAAGTCTCCGTATCCTCGGTGTATCTTGATAGCATGTCTTTGAGAAAAGCCAGATAGCGAGTTCCGGCGGCTATGTTCTCTTCGGGATCGAGAGGATCCCGTACGCCGAACCGGTCAGCGGTCACTGGCATCATTTGCATGATTCCAAGAGCCCCTTTCGGAGATCTCGCCTGTATCCGGAACTTTGACTCGCTCCATGCAAGAGCCGCGAGCAGACGCCAATCCCATCCGATGGTTTTCGCATGTGCCTTGAATATATCGTCGTATGGGCTTATCATTCCACCTTTCAAAGAAAAACGGCGGTTCATCTCTGAATACTCCGCTGTGCCTTGGAATTTGGCGAACCACCGTACGAGTTCCCGTGACCGATGTTTGTTGGCTCTAAGGACCCATACTATTGAGGAATCGCCCATTGCCACGGATACCACACCTGCCGTATCCATATATTTAGAAGCAGGAATGACCAAGATGTCTAAGCTACCCTGGGAAATAGAGTCGATATAATTCCTGATCCCATCTCCGAGCTCCACGGAGATCGAGTCGCTGTGACTTTCTCCGAATACCTTGAGTATCTCATAGTTGAATCCTGTGGCAAACCGGTCCAAATTGTCGTCGGAAGAATCAATACTGATGACACACCTCAACAACCCATCTCTGAATGAATCCTTGTCCTTCAAATGGGAAATCCTGTTCCCGGTGATTGGAAACAGGACGAGGGCCATCAGGACGGCCAAAATTTGCGGATACACTCTCATCAGCGACGGCGAGATCCGCCACCTCTCCTTGAACCGCCACCCCGTGAAGAACTTCCTCCGGAGGACAGGCCGGAGCTGGCGTTGACTTTCTGATTCTGTGACGGTTGCAGGTAGAACGGCCAGTAGACTCCGAACTTGAGGGCACGCTGGGTCCTGATATAATTGTGGGCGCTGAAGTAGTCGTTTTTCTCCATTGGCCAGCCTTGTCCGACATTCTCTACCTTAACGAAAATGCAGGCCCTCTTCCACTGGGCGTTGACGAAAGCGTCGATGACGGGACCATTATTGTACTGCTCCTTCCTCTGGTTGTAGAACACACCGACCGCGGGGTTCCAGCCCGGAGAATAGAACTTGGTGTTGTACCATGCGTCTCCTCCCATCTGGAGTTTAAGAGTTCCTTGGGATATGTTGAACTGGAGGTACACTCTCGAATTGAACGCTAGCTGAGGTACCGGCACCACTTCCTGATTGGACGACACCTGGAACAGCACACGGTTGTCTAAATGAAGCGGGCCGAAGGCGAAATTCTTGTTAAGAGCGGCGCTCAAGACGCTCATCGGCGCGGTATTCTGCCTCACTACCGCAAGGGAGTCATAATAGATATTACCGTCCAGAAGAGCGTAACCGACTTCGGCGCTGATCTTCCATCTGGGGATATCCAGCTTCGCCTGTACCTTGGTCGTGGAGGTCTTTCCGAAATCATTGTCCCACCTGTAATGGTTGGAGAAAAAATGATTGTGATAGTGCTCAGGCTCCTTTAGCGAGGTCTCGAAATGGAGATTCAGCAGTACAGGACTCGTTCGGGCTCTCCTGAACGGATGAAGGGTAAGCAACGCATTGGCTTTCAACGACATGTCATTCATCTCGCTGCCAAGGAACACATAGTCTCCTGTGGCGTCCCAATGGATGTAGTCACGCAGTTGACCCTCTACTCCGGCGTAAACGAATGTGGAGTTCCAGACCGTGTTGGTGTTGCCCTTCAGGAAGGTCGGATCAAAATCGTACCAGTTGGTTATCCTGTTACCGATACCTCCGTTCAACTTGGAAACAATAGCGTCGTTCGCCCATGGCTGGAGCCGCAAAAAGATTCTGTTCTCAAGCTTGGAGACTCTGACCGAGTCGTAAGAGTTGGTCGGGTTATAAAGAAAGTCCTTGTAAAATTGCCTGCCGATCTTGTCGGTAGCAGCGATCTGGTCCTCGTACCACTTCCGGAACACGGTATATTCGGAACTATGCCCGATGAAGGCGGTGGTGATGTCATCTGGGTCAAGAGTGTCCGCGGCCGCCCTTTCCTGAGCCGCCAGAATCACTAGGCTGTCCACAGAGACGATCAAAGTGGAATCTCCAGAGGCGAGGATCTTCTCCCTGTATGCCTTGTCCAGTTTCTTCTCTCTCATCGTGTTGATGAAAGTGAATGGAATACGGTACTGCTGGTCTAAGACAAATGTCTTCTTATGGATACTGTTCGAGGCATTGGTCAGGTGGACAGGGTACTCGCGGGCATCCAAGGTCGTGTCCCTCACCATGCTGTTGTCGGTGGTACCGCCGTTCTCTTTTCGAGTGATTCTATTATTGATATAACCCGCATGCAACAGGTATTTCTTGCCAGTGTAGTTGATAGAAACCGACAGGGTCTTGTTGGCGGTGGTCTCGTTCTCCATGATTCCGTTGCCGCCGAATCGGTTATACTCGAAGGTATAGTTCAGCTCCGGGAATATGTTCTGGCTGGTCAGGATATGGAGGTTGTCGGAAGATTTTTGCGAATTGGCGAACAAGGTTCCGAAGTAAGACAACTCTGTGTAGGCGGTCTTCGTGTTGTAGAAAGGCAGAGTCTTGGCCGAGTAGCTCCAAGACTCGTATGGCTCATAGAAAGACATTCCGTTCTCGCTGTTCCGGCGGAAATAATTGTAATACTGTACGGGGGAACCTGATACACCTAACCATGTGGCGTTCAGGTCTTTACGGAAGAACGGGTAGTCATGGAAACGGAAGTCGGCCGAGGTGTCCGGGAGCTGGATATCCATCTTGTGGAACTCCCTTTCGTGGGTCCACTGGATAATCCTCTTGTAGAGCATGGAGTCGGGCAAGGCGAAAGTCTCCAGAATTCTAGGAGTGTTCTCCCTTATGCTGTCCCTTCTCTCAATCAAACTGTCTTTGACATGTTGCAGGCTGTCGGCAATGCGTCTCTTGATTCTCTCCTTTTGCTCGATTTCGTATTTCTTCCTCTCCATTTTCGACAAACCGGCGAACCAAGCGTCGAACTCGGCTTTCTTGCGGGCTGTGTATTCCAAGTTGTAAAGGGAGTCCAGTATCGGCCAGTCAACAGAGTCTCCGGCATTCTTCAGGGAGTCACTGACTATGCTATGTACCAAGGAGTCGATAATGGCGACATAATACTTGTACCGGAAGGGATCTATGTCTTTAAGGGAATCCGGCGGGAAAATGGAATCCCTGGCGGTGACCAGTGGCGTGGTGTCAGACAACTCAAGGAAGGTTGAGGTGTCGTACTCGTCGATTATTTTCCCGCCACCCCGTTTGATGAATATATTCCTGTACTTGATCGTGTCCGGCTTCTGCGGCCCCTCAGCGGAGACGAAACCGAAACCGGGATCCCCTTTTGAGACGCGTGGACTCATGCCGATGGCGTGGAGTGAGATCACACACACCACAAGCAGCGGGAACCATATTCTTTTCAAATACTCTTTCATCCAGGCGGGACGTATAATCCCACAAAGTTAGTCTTTTTCCATCTTTCCAACAAATCCCGCGCCGATAGGACATTATCACGATAATTTTTCGTATATTGTAGAACTATGAGAAAAGTGAAGAAAATATACGAGACAGACCCTTGGCTCACACCCTACAAGGAGGCGATAAACGCTCGCCACGAGAGGATTCTTGCGGCGAGAAAAAAGATTGTCCCAAAAAGCTCTGAAAGTCTTTCTGACGGTGTCAACAACCATCTTTATTATGGTCTCCATAAGGAACCTGACGGGTCCTGGGTCATCCGGGAATGGGCTCCTAACGCCTCGAGGATTTATCTGATCGGCGAGTTCAACAACTGGAAGAGGACATCGGCCTATGAGTTCAAGGTGGCCGGCGCCGGTAACTGGGAGTTGCGTCTGGAGGGTATGTTCCTCGGGCACGGGGATCTTTACAAGTTGTTTATCGAGTGGCCTGGTGGAGGTGGAGAAAGGATTCCAGCTTATTGCACTAGGCTTGTCCAGGATCCGGTGACCAAGGTCTTCTGCGCCCAGGTCTGGGATCCTGCCGAACCATATTCCTGGAAACATGACAAGATGCTCAGGCGTCCGCATCCGCTTATCTACGAATGTCATATCGGGATGAGTTCAGAGGAGCCTAAAGTCTCAACATTAGATGAGTTCAGGAAAGATGTGCTGCCCAGGGTAAAGGATCTCGGGTACGACACCATCCAGATTATGGCCCTCCAGGAGCATCCTTATTACGGATCCTTCGGCTACCAAGTCTCTAACTTCTTCGCTCTTAGTTCCCGTTTCGGCACTCCGGAAGAGTTCAAGAAACTGGTTGACACTGCTCATGGGATGGGAATAGCCGTTGTGATGGACATTGTCCATTCCCACAGTGTTGACAATGAGGCCGAGGGCCTCAGCCTTTTCGACGGCCGGGATGACCTGTATTTCTACCAGGGCCCTCAGGGACACCATCCCGCATGGGGCTCCCGCTGTTTTGATTACGGCAAAGATGAGGTCGTGAGGTTCCTTCTCTCCAACTGCAAGTTCTGGCTGGAGGAGTACCATCTTGACGGCTTTCGTTTCGACGGGGTCACGAGCATGATTTATTGGGATCATGGCCTAGGCAAGGATTTCGGTGATTACGCCCTATATTTCGACCAGGGAGTTGACGAGAATGCTGTGACTTATCTGGCTCTCGCCAACATGCTCATAAAGGAAATCAAGCCTCAGGCCATCACGATCGCCGAGGATGTGAGCGGCATGGCGGGTTTGGCCGCTCCATTTGATGCCGAAGGAGTAGGATTTGACTTCAGGATGGCAATGGGTATAGCCGACCATTGGATCAAGTGGATCAAGGAGAAATCCGATGAGCAATGGAGCCCCGGGGAGATCTGGTACGAGCTGACGAACAAGCGGGCTGATGAGAAGACCATCAGCTATGCCGAATGTCACGACCAGGCTCTTGTGGGCGACAAGACCATCATCTTCCGCCTGATTGACAAGGAGATGTATTTCTCAATGAATAAGGACTCGCAGAACCTGCTGGTAGACAGAGGAATAGCCTTGCATAAACTAATTCGTCTGGCCACTGTCGGAACCGCCGGGGACGGATATCTCAATTTCATGGGTAACGAATTCGGTCATCCGGAGTGGATTGACTTCCCCAGAGAGGGGAACGGATGGAGCTTTGACCATGCCAGGAGGCTTTGGTCACTCTCTGACAACGGCTTCCTTCGTTACGGCTGCCTGAGGGAGTTCGACAAGGACATGATCGGCATTGTGAAGAAGAATGGCATAATGGCTGTCAAGCCGGAGTTGCTAAGGGCTGATGAAGAAAAGAAAATCTTGATATTCAAGCGCAAAAACCTTATCTTCGCGCTGAATTTTAACCCGGCCGGATCCTTTGCCGATTATGGCTTCCAGGCCCCTCCGGGCAAATATGTCAAAGTCCTCGATTCCGATGAGGGGAAGTATGATGGATTCTCCCGGCTCGGGCCAGATTCCGAACACTTTACCGTCGACGGAGAGTTGAGGCTTTATTTGCCGAGCCGTTGCGCGCTCGTGCTGAAAAAAGAAGATTGAAATTAGTAATACAGTAATATGGCTTTTTTGAAATTCAACAAGTCCGAGCTGGTCAATCTCTCATATTCATTGAAACGGGAGATTATCAACGCCAACAAGACCGGAGCCTATTGCAACACTTCCATAGTCACTTGCAACACTAGGCGTTATCATGGTCTTCTGGCCGTTCCGATTGACAAGTTCGGAGGAAAGACGCACCTTCTTCTCTCCTCTATGGATGAGAGTCTTGTGCTGAATGGCAAGCAGTTCAATCTGGGCATACACTGCTATGGCGATATCTATGAGCCCAGGGGACACAAGTACATCATCGATTTTGAGGCTGATCCGGCTCCCAAGGTGGTTTACAAAGTCGGAGGCACCATGTTCGCGAAAACGATCCTTCTCGCTCCTGACGCCGATCAGGTCCTGATCCGCTACGAGATGCTGGCCGCTCCGGCTAAAGAGAAGCTTTTGCTGACACCTTTCCTCGCTTTCCGCGACATACATGCCCTGACCGAAGAGAACAACTCCGCGCGTACTGAGGGCTGGGAGGTGGCCAATGGTATGGCTTGGAACCTTTATGACGGCTTCCCTGATCTGAACCTTCAGTTCAACACCAAGGATGTCAAATTCGTCAACACCCCTTGCTGGTACAAAGGAATCACTTATTCCGATGAGTACAGGAGAGGATTTGACTGCCGAGAGGACCTTTACGTCCCTGGTCATTTCGAGGTGGAAATGAGCGAGGGTGACTCTATTGTGTTCTCGGCTTCCGTGTCAGAGATCAAGCCTGTCGGGCTCAAACGTCATTTCGACTCGGTCCTGTCGAAGATTCCTCCGGTGACCTCTTACCATGACCAGCTTGTCCGCCGCTCGGACATCCTTATCCGCAACCGTGGCGGGCGCAAGCAGATAACAGCTGGATTCTCATGGATGCAGACCGGCCTTTTGAGAGAGACTTTGATGGCCCTTCCCGGCCTGACCCTCTATTCCAAAGGTGACAAAGCTTCTTTCGAGGAGATTCTTGATAATCTCATCGCTGACGAGCAGGAGAGGCTTTTCCACAAGACCACTCAGGTGGAGGCTCCATTGAGACTCACCAACGTGTTGAGGCAATATGTTGATTTCGGTGCCAATGAGAAGGCTGTCTGGAACAAATATGGGCAGACCGTGAAAGGGGTTCTCCAGAGCTACCTGCCGGGAAGGCGCGCCGAGGTTTCAATGCAGCCTAACGGCCTGCTTTGGGCCCAGCTTGAAGGTTGGGCGCTCTCTTGGATGAACGCCTACATCGACGGCAGGCCTGTCACGGAAAGGGCTGGATACCAGGTGGAGACCAACGCGATGTGGTACCAGTCCATCCTTTACGCTGTCGAGATGGAACGGAAATATGGCAACGACGGAGAGTTCGAAACGTTCTGGTCCAGGATTCTCAGTCTTGTGAAAGAGAACTTCCAGGCTGTCTTCTGGAACCAGAGGGCAGGCTACCTGGCCGATTATGTGGACAATTACGGTCAGCATCTCGAGGTTCGTCCGAATATGCTTTACGCTCTTTTGGGAGATGATATTCCTGTCGAGCCGGAGGTCGCCAAAGCTGTGCTTCAGGTGATTGACAACGAGCTTGTCACCCGCAGGGGAATCAGGACTCTTTCTCCCAGGGATATCAATTACAAGGGTGTTTACGAGGGCTCCCAGCGTGAGAGGGATCTCGCTTACCACGGTGGAAGCACCAGGGTCTACTTGCTCGCTCCTTATGTGGAGGTCAGCTTCAAGATGAAGGGTCCCTCCTTCCTGAAGAAAGCCCAGTGGCTGGTTGAGGGGTTCTATGAGGACATGAACAAGCATGGTGTCGGGGCATTCTCCGAGCTGTACGATGGCGATCCGCCCCACGAGCCTCACGGAGCCATATCTTCGGCATTGAGCACTTCAGCCCTGCTGAAAGTTGATAGTATCATAGCGAAATACGAGGAGGAACTGTAATATGAGAGTTCTGATGTTCGGGTGGGAGTTCCCGCCCCATATCGCCGGAGGGCTCGGAACAGCCTGTTACGGCATTGTCAAAGGCCTTGTCGAGAATGGCGTGGAGACTATCTTTGTGATGCCTTCCGCGTCTGGAGATGAGGACGGGAGTGTGGCCACAATAATCAACGCCAGCGACGTGCCTGTCATGTCGGTCGCTTCCTCGGTCGACGAGTTCCTTGACAAGGTGCGTTTTGTCCGTGTCGGGACCAACATGATTCCTTATACCAACCCGGATGAGTTCTATGAGCTCGTCGAGGCCGAGAAGAAGCAGCGCGAGGTGTCTTCCGACAAGATTTACGGGTCGAAGTACCGTTTTTCCGGCAAGTACGGGTCCAACCTCCTGGAGGAGGTCGCCCGTTATGCCATGGTTGGTGGGACTATAGCTGTGGAGCATCAGGATGAGTTCGATGTCATCCACGCCCATGACTGGCTGACCTACCTCGCCGGAATAGCCGCTAAGGAATTGACCGGCAAACCTCTTGTGGTGCATGTCCACGCCACCTCTTTCGACCGTGGTTCTGAGGATATGATCGACTCAAGGGTCTACAGTATTGAGAAACGAGGTATGGAGGCCGCGGACAAAGTGATGGCTGTCAGCGACTTGACCAGGAATATAGTGATCAACAAGTACGGTATTTCCCCCGACAAGGTCGTGACGGTCCACAACGCCGTGGATTTCAGCGGCCGTGAGAATCTCCAGGTCGAGAGGGGAGTCCGCGACAAGGTTGTCACCTTCCTCGGCAGGATCACCTTCCAGAAGGGTCCGGAATATTTCATCGAAGCCGCGGCCAAAGTCCTTAAGAGGACCTCGGGAGTGCGTTTCGTGATGGCCGGGAGCGGGGACATGATGAACCGCTGTATCCGACATGCCGCCCGTTTGGGAATCTCTGACCGTTTCCATTTCACAGGATTCTTGAGGGGAATGGATGTCCAGAAGATGTTCGCTCTTTCTGATGTTTATATAATGCCCTCTGTCTCAGAGCCTTTCGGAATCTCCCCGCTCGAAGCCATGAGGAGCAACGTCCCTTCCATCATATCCAACCAGAGTGGTGCGGCCGAGGTCTTGAAATATGCCTTCAAGGTCGATTTCTGGGATGTCGACGCTATGGCGGACGACATCTACGCCCTTCTCAATTATCCCGCCCTCGCTGATTTCGCGGCGAAGGAAGGCTACGAGGAGGTCAATCGCTTGAAGTGGAACCATGCCGCCGCCAAGATGAAGAAAGTTTACGAATCCGTCATAAAATAATCAGCCATGAAAAAGAGTATATGTCTATATTTCCAAGTCCATCAGCCCACTAGGTTGAGATTGTACCGTTTCTTTGATATCGGCAAGGACTCCCATTACTATGATGATTTCACGGACAGGACCATCCTCCATAGGATTGCCCAGAAGTGCTATCTTCCGATGAACCAATTGCTTCTGGATCTTATCAAGAAGTATGGGAAGGATTTCAAAGTTACCTTCTCGATCACTGGTTCCGCTCTTGAGCAATTCGACAGGTATGAGCCGGATGTGGTGAGGAGTTTCAAGGAGTTGGCCGACACCGGCCATGTGGAATTCCTCGCTGAGACATATTACCACTCCCTTGCCTCCCTGGCCAATGAGGGTGAGTTCAAGCACCAGGTGGAAAAGCATGTCAAAGCCATCGAGGATCATTTCGGAGTCACTCCCAAGGCTTTCAGAAATACCGAGTTGATATATTCCGACGGCATAGGCAAGCAGGTCTATGGAATGGGATTCAAGACCATGTTGACTGAGGGAGCCCGTCACATCCTCGGATGGAAGAGCCCGGACTTCGTCTATTCCAATCCTATCCAGCCGGGTCTCAAGCTTTTGCTGCGCAACTACCAGTTGAGTGACGACATCGCTTTCCGTTTCTCTGACCAGGGATGGAAAGATTGGCCTCTTACCGCGGACAAGTTCCTCTCATGGATGAAAGCCGCTGACGGGGATGTCATCAACCTGTTCATGGACTATGAGACTTTCGGTGAGCATCAGAAGGAGGCTTCCGGAATATTCGATTTCATGAAGGCCCTTCCCGGAGTCGTCCTGGCGGACGGATCTCTTGAGTTCACCACCCCTACTCTTTGCGCCCGCAAGCATCAGAGCGTAGGTGAGATAGAGGTTCCGGATCCTATCTCATGGGCTGATGAGGAGAGGGATGTCACCGCATGGCTCGGAAACGAGCTCCAGCAGGATGCCTTCAACAAGCTCTATGAGCAGTCCGAGAAGCTCGCCCTCCTCAACAATGCTGTCCTTTGGGAGGATTTCGGCCACCTTCAGGAGAGCGACCATCTCTATTACATGAGCACCAAGTTCTTCTCCGATGGGGAAGTGCACAGTTATTTCAACCCTTACAACACACCTTACGAGGCGTTCATCAATTACATGAACGCCCTGAGCGACTTCATCATCAGGATTGATGACGCTGTCGCCACTTTCGGGCAGGCCCCTGCCTCGGAAGAGGTCAAACCCGCTAAAAAGAAAAAGAAGTAAATGGCAAAAGAACTGATCAATCCGGACTACTTGTTCGAAGTCAGCTGGGAAGTCTGCAACAAGGTAGGAGGAATCTATACGGTTATCGCGACAAAGTCGCTTTACCTTAAAAGCCAACTCCACAAACACCACATCCTGATCGGACCGGATGTCTGGATGGACACTGAGAGCAACCCCGATTTCATCGAAGACAACCACCTTTACAGTCTATGGAAAGCCCAGGCCGCCTCTGAGGGACTTAGAGTGAGGCTCGGACATTGGAACGTCCCTGGCCGCCCCATAGCCATACTTGTGGATTTCAAACAGTATCTCACCAGGCAAAATGACATCCTGACAGAGTACTGGAAGCGTTTTGGAGTAGACTCCCTCACAGGTAACTGGGATTACAAGGAGAATGTCCTGTTCGGCTACGCCGCTGGTCATGTCATCGAGAGTTTTTACAAGTTCAACCTTACCGTCGCCGACAAGGTCGTGGCCCAGTTCCACGAGTGGCAGACCGGGTCTGGCCTTCTCTACTTGAAGGACACCCAGATTCCTGTAGCCACGGTATTCACCACTCACGCCACCGTTGTCGGACGTTGTCTGGCCGGGAACAACCTTCCGTTGTATGACTCGATGCAGCTCTACGATGGAGACCAGAAAGCGGCCCAGTTTGGGGTTATCGCTCGTCATTCGATTGAAAAGATTTCCGCCCAGAACGCTGACGCTTTCACCACGGTGAGTGAGATTACCGCGAAGGAATGTGAGCGCTTTCTTGGCCGCGAGGTCGATGTGGTCACTCCTAACGGTTTCGAGAATAGCATCACTCCCGCCACTGACGAGCTCTTTATCGAGAAGCGCAAGGGCGCCCGCCAGAGGCTCATCGAAGTCGCCACCGCCATGTCCGGAGAGGAGGTCTCGAAGGACGCCATCCTAATTGGAATCGGTGGAAGGTACGAGTACCGCAACAAGGGAATCGACGTGTTCATCGACGCTTTGAAAAAGCTATCCGACACCGATCCCGCCGGCAGGGACATCCAGGCCTTCATCATGATTCCGTCCGGTCACAATGGGGCTGACAAGGACCTGGTGGCGAAACTTTCCGGAACGGGATCTCAGGATTACACGACCCAGGTTTCCCATTATCTGATGGATCCTTGGTCAGATGTGGTCACCCGCCGTTTCAGGGAATTAGGGTTCAACAACGCCAAGGGAAGCCGTGTGAAGGTCTATTTCATCCCGTCTTATCTCAATGGTAACGACGGAGTGTTCGGCAAGAAGTATTATGACCTTCTCGCCGGACTTGACCTGACTCTGTTCCCGTCATATTATGAGCCTTGGGGATATACTCCTCTGGAGAGCCTGGCTTTCAGGATCCCTTCTTTGACCACAAGCCTCTCCGGCTTCGGAATGTGGGTCAGGAGCCATTATGGCAAAGACCATCCCGGCATTACAGTCCTGGACAGGAACGACTCCAACTACTTCGAAGTGGTGGACGGTGTCGTGGCCAGAGTCAAGGAGATAGCATCTCTGGATGCCGACGGCAGGAAAAAGTACATGGAGTCCGCTAAGGATGTCTCCACTATCGCCCTCTGGGAAAACCAGATACAGTATTACAAGGAGGCATATTCAGTGGCCTTGGGCAAGGTCATCGCCTCAAAAGGGGCTTTCCCCGACGATCTTAACAAAGATAAACCAATGGCATACGACAAGATAGAAATAAATGCCCCCCAATGGAAGAGCGTGATGGTCACTCGCCATCTCCCTGAGGCCCTTTCCGGGCTCGAGACACTTTCAAAAAACCTCTGGTGGTGCTGGAATGAGAGCGCCAAGGCTCTCTTCAAGTCCATCGACTCCGTGGTCTGGCACAACACCAGCCACAACCCGATGGCCCTTCTTGATATAGTGAGTATCAAGAGGTTCAATTCCCTCGCCAAGAACGAGGCCTTCCTGAAGAGCTACAACGCCGTCATGGATGAGTTCAATTCCTACATGGCCCTTAAGGCTGAGAGGACAGATCCTTCGATAGCGTATTTCTGCATGGAGTACGGTCTCGACACTTCCCTCAAGATTTATTCTGGAGGTCTTGGTATTCTCGCCGGAGACTACCTCAAGGAAACCAGCGACATGAATGTCAACCTTGTGGCTGTCGGCTTCCTTTACAGGTACGGTTATTTCACCCAGGTTCTTACGGGACAGGGTGAGCAGGTGGCCCAGTACGATGCCCAGGACTTCACGAAGATCCCCGCAGAACCGGTTTTGGACCAGAATGGTAACTGGATGACCACAAGCGTGGCTTTCCCTGGAAGGAATATCACCGCGAGGATATGGAAAGTGGCTGTCGGACGCACGGATCTCTATCTGCTTGACACTGATTATGAGGCCAATATCCCTGAGGACCGCCAGGTGACCTACCATCTTTATGGTGGCGACTGGGAGAACCGTCTGAAGCAGGAGTTGCTCCTCGGAGTCGGAGGTATCAGGGCCCTTAGGAATCTGGGTATCAATCCTCAGATATATCATTGCAATGAGGGACATGCCGCATTCACCGGTTTGGAGAGACTCCGTGAATATATCCAGGAAGACAATCTGGACTTTGGTGAGGCTGTCGAGGTGGTCAGGGCGTCTTCCTTATTCACGACCCACACCCCTGTCCCCGCTGGCCACGACTCCTTTGACGAGGGCCTTCTCAGGAAGTATATAGGCCATTATCCCCAGCGCCTCAAGGTTGACTGGGAGACTATGATGTCACTGGGTAAGCCGAACGGCTCTGACCAGAACGATAAGTTCAGCATGAGTTTCCTGGCCTCCAGCCTCTCGCAGAATGTCAATGGCGTGTCCTGGCTTCATGGTGAGGTCAGCAAGGGAATATTCAACAGGATGTACCCTGGCTATCTCCCCGAGGAGTTGTTCATCAGCTATGTCACGAATGGTGTGCATTACCCGACTTGGGCGGCGGCCGAGTGGCAGAAGATCCACGCCAAGGTCTTTGGCCCGGAGTTCAAGACCCATCACTATGACAAGTCTTGCTTCGACGGAATCTACAATGTTGACGACGAAGAGATTTGGAGCACCCGGAAGATCTTGAAAGAGAGACTGATAAAGGTGGTCAAGGAAATCATATCCGATTCCACTCTTTGCAACCACTATTCCCCGAGTCAGATTGTCGCCATAAAGGAGAATCTGAGGGACGATGTGCTCACTATCGGTTTCGCCCGCAGGTTCGCGACATATAAGAGAGGAACCCTTCTCTTCACCGACCTCGATCGTCTCGACGCGATAGTCAACGATCCTGAGCATCCCGTGCAGTTCCTCTTCGCTGGTAAGGCCCATCCCGCCGACAAGGCTGGACAGGACCTCATAAAGAGGATTGTGGAGATTTCCAAGCAGGATCGTTTCCTCGGAAAGATCGTCTTCGTTCCCGGATATGACATCCGTCTCGCGAAACGTCTTGTCCAGGGTGTGGATGTGTGGATGAATAACCCCACTCGCCCCCAGGAGGCCTCCGGTACTTCAGGCGAGAAGGCTTCTATGAACGGTGTCATGCATTTCTCGGTGCTTGACGGCTGGTGGGTTGAAGGTTATAAGGAAGGTGCCGGTTGGGCGCTTCCTCAGGAAAGGGCTTATGATGACCAGGGTTATCAGAATGAGCTTGATTCCGCTACTATCTACACTATTCTCGAAAACGAGATCGCACCCGCTTATTATGATGTGGATCCCGCCCTCGGTCTTTCACCCAAGTGGGTCGGCTACATCAAGAACACTATCGCCCAGGTGGCCAGCAACTTCACCACCAACAGGATGTTGACTGACTATTGCAACCAGTATTATATTCCTCAAGCCAAGAGGGCTGAAGAGGTCATTTCCGACGACTTCCGCCTAGCGAGGAAGATCTCCGCTTGGAAGAAGATGGTTCGTCGCCAGTGGAAGAACATTGAGGTGATTTCCCAGACTCAGCCGGATGCCTCCTATAACCTCTCAATGCATAACAGCTTAAAGGTTGAAGTGGTACTGAACATTGGAGATCTCGCTCCGGAGGACATCGGTGTTGAAGTGATTTTCGCATCGGTTGACCGCAAGCATAAGCTTCACATCCAGGAGCGTTACGAATGTCAGGTGGTTGAGTTCAACGATGGTGTGGCCAAATACCAGACAGCTATAGTGCCGGACAAGACTGGTATGTACCAGGTGGCTACGAGGATGTACGCCAAGAACCCTCTGATGCCTCACCGTCAGGACTTTGAGCTGGTGAAATGGTTGTAGCGACTGGTTTTTTCGACGGTGTCCATCTTGGGCACCGTCTTGTGCTTGAGAAACTTGTCTCCGCCGCGAAGGAGAGGGGAGAAGGGAGTGTTGTGGTGACCTTCTGGCCCCATCCCCGAAATGTCCTGCAGGATGACGCCAGGAATCTCAGGTTGCTGACATCCTTATCTGAGAAGAAAGAACTGATTTCGTCCATCGGGGTGGACAAGGTTGAGGTGTTGCCTTTTACCAGGGCCTTCAGCCGTTTGACGACCAAAGAGTATCTTGAGGAATATGTCAAAGGCAGGCTTGACGGGAGTGCTATCCTGCTTGGCTATGACAACCGTATAGGAAGCGACCTGCTGGGTCCTGACGAAATAGGGGAAATAGCTGAAAGTGTGGGCCTTGATGTTATCCGGACGAGCAGTCTCTCTGTCCCTGGAGGGAAGGTGATCAGTTCCACGAAGATTCGGGAGGCTATATCATGCGGTGATGTGGTGACTGCCGCGGGGATGCTCGGGTACAAGTATTCATTACTCGGGGTCGTTGTCGCGGGCAACCGGCTTGGACGGACGATTGGTTTCCCGACAGCGAACATGAGACTTTACGAGCCTTTGAAACTGCTTCCTGGCAATGGAGTGTATTCAGTCGAGGTAGAATCCCTTGGGCGTCATTACCGAGGGATGTGCAACATCGGCACCCGGCCTACGGTCAACACCGGCAGCGACCGGACTGTCGAGACGAATATCTTTGATTTCGACGAGGACATCTACGGGCTAGACTTGAAGGTCACATTCCTGAGGAAGATCCGGGAAGAGTGTCGTTTTGTCTCCATGGAAGCCCTTAAATCTCAATTGGTTCTTGACCGCCAGGCCTGCCTGGAAGGTTAAGTGTTCAATTGGATTGTTTTATTTGATATCTTTACACTTCGTATAAGCTATTTGGAGAATGAGAAAGAGTTTGATAGCGTCTTTGTTCTGCCTTGGGGCGCTCTTTGCCGCAGGGTGTTCCTCTCATGAGGGTAAGGTCATGAAAAGGTTCATGTCCAGTGAGATAGTTTTTCCTTCCAGTCTCGTGAGGATCGAAGGCAGCCAGGAGAAGCATCCTGACCTGAATGTCCCGGCAGTGCGCCTTGTCATCTATGTTGATTCGCTCCAATGCTCCTCCTGCCATCTCAACCGAATGCCCAAGTATTCCAAGTACGCCTCTCTTGGCTCATTATATCCGGATTTCGAGATAGTGGGTATAATATGGCCGAATGCCGAGAGTCGGGAGACGATCGCCGCGGATGTCGCGCACCGCTCTTTCCCCTTCGACATATTCATAGATGAGGATGGCTCTTTTGGTACTGCCAACCCTTCGATCCCGAAGAATCGTGACAGCCATTGTTTCCTTTTAGGGACTGATTTCAGGCCTATCCTGGCGGGAGATCCCGCATCCACCAAGGGAAAAGAGATGCTTCTTGACAGAACGTTATACTCGATTTACGGAGAGAAGTGAAAAAGATTTGATTTTACGGGCTTTTTGATTACATTTGCAATTGACGAACAGGGTTCTGCCAAGCAAGGGCGGAACTCCGTTCGGTTTATGTGAAGAGAATAAACCAAGTATTATGGCAGATATACATTACATGACCCAGGAAGGGTTGGACAAATTGAAGAAGGATCTCGCCGAGGCTCTCGCCCAGCGTCCCGTCATCTCCGCGGCGATCGCGGAGGCCAGGGAGAAGGGTGACCTCTCCGAGAATGCCGAGTACGACGCTGCCCGTGAGGCGCAGGGCCTGCTCGAGGTAAGAATAGCCAAACTTAAAGATTTGGTGGCTAACGCCAAGGTCATCGACGAGTCCCAGGTCAGTACCGACAAGGTGCAGATGTTGAACAAGGTCAAGGTTGAGAACCTGACCATGAAGAGTGTCATGGAGTTTACCATCGTAGGAGAGACCGAGGCTGATTTCGCCCATGGAAAACTCGCCGCGACCACGCCCATCGCCCGTGCCCTCCTAGGCCATTCCAAGGGAGATATCGTTGAGGCTACGGTGCCTTCAGGCGTGATCAGGTTCAAGATTCTTGACATTACCATTTAAGGCTATGGCTACTATTTTCTCAAAGATCGCCGCGGGGGAGATCCCTTCATTCAAGGTTGCTGAGAGCGAGGATTTCTACGCTTTCCTCGACATCAATCCGATGGCTCCCGGCCACACCCTCGTGATTCCCAGAAAGGTTGAGGACGACTATATCTTCAATCTTGATCCCGCCACCTATGAGGGGCTGTGGGCTTTCGCCCGCAAGGTAGCTCTCGCGATCAAGGCGGCCATCCCGTGCCAGAGGGTCGGAGTGGCTGTTCTGGGGATGGAGGTCCCCCACACCCACATCCATCTCGTGCCTCTTCAGACTGAGGCTGACATGGATTTCAGGAAAGAGAAGCTCCACCTCTCCCCGGAGGAGAACAAGGCGATAGCAGAAAGAATATTCCAGGAATATGAGAAATTATAGTTTTATATTAGTGGCGGCGACCATTCTGGCGGCCGCTTCTTCGTGTTCAGACAAGACCCGGGTGGATGGAGTTCTTACCGGAGCCCCTGATTCAAAGGTCGTTTTCACCAAGCTTGCGGGAAGTTCCTTCAACGTGCTTGACACTGTCAAGACAGGTGCTGACGGATCTTTCTCGTATACGATTGATGTCGCGGAGGGCCAGCCTGAATTCGTGTATATCTTCCATGATGACACCAAAGTCGCGTCCCTCCTTCTCCAGAAGGGTGACAAGGTTAAAGTGACTTCGGATCTCAATGGTAACTACACTGTTGAGGGATCCGAGGAGAGCTCGAAATTGAAAGTGGTCGAGGATGATTTCGCCTCGTTCATGAAAGATTTCTCTGCCTCTGTTGACGCCGGTGACAGCCCTTCGGCTTCGAGAAAGTATGTCGAATACTACAGGTCCAGGGTCAAATATGTGATGGATAATTGCAAATCATTGACTTCCATCCCGGTCCTGTACCAGAAGATCAATGATGACTTCCCTGTGTTCAGCCAGTCTACGGACGCTATTCATTTCAGGACAGTCCATGACTCGCTTGCCACGGTCTATCCGGATTCCAAGTATGTTGCCGCCCTTGGTAACGAAGCGGATAGGAGGCTCACTGTCCTGTCTATCGAGCAGAAGCTGAGCGCTGCTGGAGAGGCGGGTTACCCTGATGTGGAGATGCCTTCCATTGACGGGAAGAAAGTGAAGATCAGTGATTTGGACTCAAAAATGATCATGGTTCATTTCTGGCAGGCCGCTGACGCCGCACAGAAGATGTTCAATCAGGATGTCCTCCTGCCGATCTATAAGACCTTCCATCCCAAAGGTCTGGAGATATATTCAATCTCTTTGGACACCGACAAGGGAGTATGGGCAAGTGCCGTAAGGAGCCAGAATCTTCCTTGGGTCAATGTGTGCGACGGGCTCGGAGCGGCCAGCACTGTCATCTACACGTACAATGTATCAGGTGAATTGCCCGTTGCCTTCTTTATTGAGAATGGGGAACTCAACCCGACGACTGTCTCTTCTGAGAAAGAGCTCAGGGCCTTCCTCTCTTCAAAGCTGAAATAACCCTTCTCAACCACATAAAAAATAACACTACATGGCATTAATGATCATTCAGCTGCTGATAGTTCTCGCCGCCCTCTATGTCGGCTCGAGATATGGTAGCTTAGCGCTCGGCGCGATCTCTGGAATCGGCCTGGCTATTTTGGTTTTCGGCTTCGGAATGAAGCCCGGTACACCTCCCACCGACGTTATTTACATAATCATCGCCGCGGTCACATGCGCTGGAGTCCTGCAGGCTTCCGGTGGTATGGATTGGCTTATACAGCTTGCGGAGAAGATGCTAAGGAAGCATCCGGATCGTATCACAATCCTGGCCCCCTTCACAACCTTCTTCCTTACTGTTCTCGTGGGTACCGGTCATGTTGTATATACCCTTATGCCGATTATCGTGGACATCGCCATCAAGAAGGGAATCCGTCCCGAAAGACCTTGCGGTGTGGCCTCTGTCGCATCCCAGGTGGGAATCACTTGTTCTCCGATTGCCGCCGCGGTGGTCGCTTTCGTGACTATTTCCAACTCTAACGGCTATGATGTGTCTATTCCTCAGGTGCTTATGGTGACCATTCCCGCTTGTCTTATCGGACTTCTTTTCGCCGCCTTGGCCTCTTTCCGCAGAGGAAAAGATCTGGATAAAGATCCTGAGTTCCAGAAGAGGATAGAGGATCCCGCTGTTCGTGATTATGTCTACGGAAGTGATGCCACCACCCTTGACAAGGTTATCGATAAGAAGGCGAAACTGGCTGTTTACATATTCCTTTGCGCCATCCTTGTGATTGTCGCCCTGGCTTTCTGCCAGATGGTGATGAGCAAGGAATCTCTGGCCAGGCTTCCGAAGATGAATATAGCCATCCAGATCATTATGCTCTGCGCCACAGCCTTGATGATCATTTTCAGCAAGGTGGATCTGAAGAAAGCCGCCGCTGGTTCTGTCTGGCGGTCTGGAATGGTTGCTGTAGTCGCTATCTATGGTATCGCCTGGATGGCTGACACTTACTTCGGGAACTATATGGACCAGATCAAAGAGATGCTGACCGGGATCGTGACTCAATACCCTTGGTCTATAGCCTTGGTCTTCTTCCTGGTTTCCGTTCTGATCAACTCTCAGGGCGCCGTGGTCGTCGCCATGTTGCCTCTGGCCTATTCCCTTGGCATTCCCGGGCCGGTTCTTTTGGGTGTACTACCGAGCGTTTACGGCTACTTCTTCATCCCGAATTACCCTTCGGATATCGCCACGGTCAACTTCGACCGTACGGGTACGACCGTGATCGGAAAGTACCTTTTGAATCACAGTTTCATGATGCCGGGATTGATTAGCGTGATCGTCTCCACCATCGTGGGTTATTTGATGACCATGGTTCTCTTCCCGGGCTATTTCGCCGGACTATAGTCTAATCGGAGCGTTTTAGGGAAATAGCTGAAAGACAATGCTTTATGAAAAATGTGTAGCTTAATAGGCTACACATTTTTTGTAAAGTATTAATACACAAATGTTTCTGAAAAACAGTGTTACATTTTCATTCTTTTTTCGTTTATTAGAGTAGAGAACTGAAATTGATGGCAAAGGATTTCCTGACAGAGGCGTTTTTGTCGTTGAAAGACAGGTGGAAGGCGGAGGACGCCCTCCAAGAGGCTTTCTGCCGCCTTTGGGGACGGAAATACAAGGCAAGGAGCTTGAAAGAGGCGGTTGGTCTGCTGTCAAGGACTGGAAAGAACATCGAGATCGACGAGTTCAGAAAATCCAGCAGAAGAAGGACAGTTGGTTTTGAGGGTTTGGCGATTGAGGATGAGGGAGGTTCCCGGGGTGAGATGGAGTCGCTGTTCAGAAAGGTTGAGGCGTCAGTGGAGAAGGAATTGTCTGAGACTCAGAAAGAAATAATCAGAATGCACGAATATGAAGGGATGACTTTCGAGGATATAGCTGATGAGCTCAGCATGGCTCCGGCGGCGGTCAGGATGCAGGCATCAAGAGCCAGGAAACTGTTAAGGGATAAATTCAGGGAAGATTATGAAAAGTGTTAATGAATTGATAGAAGGCTATTTCGAAGGATCTCTCTCGCAGGACGAGGAGACCGCCTTAAAGGTATTCTTGGCATCAGAGGAAGGCCAAGGCCCTGAATATGACGAGGCGCGTGCCGTCATGGGCTACTTCGCCGCCGGCCGTGCTGTTATTCAGAACGCAGCGAGACGGAGGAGCCTTCGACGCCGGGAGGCCGTATGGACTCGATTTCTGGCTGTCGCCGCGAGTCTGGCAATAATCATCACCCTCGGGGTGAGTCTATATAATAAAACTAATGTTTGTGTCTCGTACGTGAGCGGACAAAAGATCACCGACAAGGAAGTTGTAATGAACGACGTCGACAACATCCTCGCTGATCTTCTTTCCGACCGTACGGATATGGAAGAACAACTTACAGGTATTTTTGGAGAATAGGTACTTATGAAAAGATTCATAATCATAACCTTAGGCGCATTCCTGTCCTTGGCTCCACCTGCCTTGGCTCAGGCTGGCCTGCAGATAGACAGTCTTTTTAACGGGGCTATTGTGCCGGCTTCCACTATCACTGAATCCGTTGTCAGTGGTAAGGAGCTCAAGTCGTACGATCTGGATTATTTCCGGAGCGTCAGATTCAAGGCGACAGACGCCGAGATAGACAGGATCATCTCCTGGTTAGAGGTTGACGCGTTGGTTGCTGTCAACAAAGAAATGGATTCCGAGGAAGGCAAGTTGGTTTACGCGCTGCTTAGTTTCCCGGCCGACAGGAACAGGAACAAGTACGTGGGCTACCAGATCAAGGAAGTGTCCGGCGGAAAGTTCGTGACAGTGGTTTACCTGACGGGGAAGGCTTCGTTGTCTGACCTGAAGGTCATTTTTAAGCATAGATAGAAATAGTTGATGATGAAAAAGATAATTATCGCGGCCATCATTGCCGCAACCTTCACTTCAGTCGATGTTTTCGCCCAGGAAAGAGCGGACACTGTAAAAAACAAGGCGGCCGATGTCACACCACAAACAGATACTATCCTGATCCAGCTACCTAGTGGCTCCTCTGATAGGAAGCACGTTCATCTGGATTTCGATATCCCTTTTTATAACAAGATTAAAAAAACCGGCACCAGTGCTGTAGTGGGTGCTATGGGAGTGGGAGCGATATTCTCCAACTCGAGCGCACCGCTGGATTTCAGCCCGCAGAATTCCCTGGAATTCTATTACTATGCCCTTGATTCACACACGTATACCCACGGACACAACACATTCTCATTCGGCCCGGGAATCACTTTCAGGAATTTGGGGCTTACAGGAGGGAACGCGATGAGCATGGCTGAGAACGGGCAGATTCCTGTCGCGCCATTCCAAGGCGGGGCGCTGAAGGTCTCCAAATTGAGGGTGTTCAGCCTGAACACGCCCCTGTTGTATTCATTCGATTTCGGAGGTGGATTCGGTTTTACACTTGGCCCGGTGGTCAATCTCAATGCCGGCAGTTCCATCGTCAACAAGTATAGCCGTAATGAAGATAAGGATAAGGATAAGTACAAGCGCGTACACTGCAACATAATTACGGTCGATGCGATGTTCCAGCTGAACCTCAAGTACTTCAGTATTTTTGCGAAGTACTCGCCGATGAATCTTATGGACAAGAAATACTGGCCCGAGTTCAATACCTGGTCCATTGGAATAGCCCCGTTCTGATTATAATTGACATTTATAAAGCGTTTACAATGAGATTATTTATTCATTTAGCTTTGGCGGCGATGGTTCTCGGCTCGTGCAGCATGATTGGATCCATTGCCGAAAGGGGAAACGGCGTCGCCGTGACAGCACCCATCAAGGTGGAAGGATTCAGTTCCATATCGATCCCGTCGTCAATCGACGTTGTATATACAATCTCCGACGAAGAACAGTCGGCCTTGCTCACTTGCGATGAAAACCTGCTGGAATATTATGACATCCACGTGGAGGGGAACACATTGGTTGCCGATGTCAAAAGCGGAACTATTTGCTTGTCTCCGAAGGTCAAGACAGTCCTGGCTGTCAGCGCTCCCGTTCTCGAGGGTGTGAAAGTGTCAGGGTTGGGTGACTGCACAGTCCAGGGTGATATTCCAACTTGTGACCAGTTCTGCCTGAGATGTTCCGGAAGCGGCGGCATCTCGGTTTCCGGGTCAGTCAGGTGCGTGGCATACAGTTCATCGGTTACTGGCAGCGGTGAAATCAGTGTGGGAAGCATCAATGCCCAGTCGGCGGAAATCAGCATATCGGGATCCGGGGACATAACCATCGACGGTATCTCTGCCGGCAACATAAGGGCACGCACCACAGGTAGCGGTGACATAAGCCTCGTGTGCAAGGATGCCGGAAGCATTGACGCATCCATCTCCGGTTCAGGCAATATACGTCTCAGTGGCACCGCCGGCAGCCTCCGGAGCAAGCGCTCCGGCAGTGGAAGTATTTACACAGAAACCCTACGGATTCCCTAAACGAAAAACGGTAGATAAAACCTTCGGAATCCCTTTCCTTTCTCGGGAATATTCATTAAATTACATAGGTTTTGGCGTTGGTTCGCCGAACTGGCTACTACATCATCATTGACGGGTTATTATTTAGATTCCGTGCAAGATTTCCGCTATTCGGGATTTAATATATAGACTTTAAGATATAGACAAAGATGAAACAATGGATTTACCCGCTTATCGTTCTTCTGCTGTCGGCATGCTCTGGGTTGTCGGGAGTTGAGGAAGGCGTAAAAGGAGAGGAAGTGGAAGAACTGACTTCAGTTTATATCTCTCGTTGTTCTGCTTCATCTTCCATGGAAGTGCCTATAAAATTCGTTGAGAGGATTTTCCCTAGCGACGCTTTTATGCAGGTGAAAAAGGATGCCGGAGGCAAGCAGGTAGACTTGGTTATACACTATGAGTTCCCTTCAGAAAATGGGGGATCCATGAGTGAAACCTTCGATCTTTACCTTAAATCCGTTCCTTTTTCGAAAGAAGGAACAAAGATGTGCTTTAACATAACCTCCCTCACTGGCATAGTTTCAATAGGAACTAACAATTCGGAAATCCCCTTCACGGATGTTAGTGTATCCGGTATGTTGACTCTCCTTCCTGATGCCCTTTCGACAGATCTTTCAATTTCAGGGTTCTTGAATGGTTATCCATTTAAAATGGTGTTAGAAAAACTATCAACGAACAAACCGGAATTCCCTATGTCCGGGGAAATATGTGGAGACCCATTCAGGTTCATGATCAGTTTTACCAACGATACGGCCAAGGAAATAACGGTAGAATTACGCTCTGTTTCAGGGGGAAATGTAGCTGAATCCATCCATCTGGATGTCGGAGAAACGTCTTCTTTCTACAGTCATGATAATCTGCTGCAATTGTATGTAACCGTCATCTCCCCGAAGGGGGGTGATCCCATAATAGTCGATAACTGGGAAGACCTGTCCTTGTCTATAGCCAGGGATTTTTGTATCGGCAACTTCAATGGAACTATAAAACCTCATTTTTTCACACTTTTGACCAACATAGTCAAAGATGGTTTTCTTGACAGTACCGTTCCAGACTAAATTACCGTCTGTCTTTTTTGCCTTTACAGGCCTTGATAGTGTCGAAACCTTGAGGATTCTATAGAATCCCTTTCGGTTTTCGCGAATATTCATTAAATTGCATAGGTTTTGGCGCTAGTTCGCCGAGCCTATGTTTTTTTAAATATCTAAACATCTAACATCATGTCACTGAACAAAGTAATGCTGATCGGTAACGTTGGAAGAGACCCGGAGATACGTTACCTTGACGGAAACAACCCCAACCAGGGTGCGACGAAGGTGGCCCAGTTCACCCTCGCCACGACTGAGCGCTATCGTGACCGCAATGGAGAACTTCGCGAGAACACGGAATGGCACAACATCGTGGCCTGGAGGAATTCTGCCGATGTGGCGGAGAAATTCATCCGCAAGGGCACCCAGGTCTACATTGAGGGCAAGCTTCGCACAAGGTCATGGACTGACCAGACGGGTAACAAGAGATTCACCACGGAGGTGGCGGTTGACAATTTACAGTTGCTTGGTAAAAGAACCGATAATCCCGGAGCTGGCGAGCCTAGTCGCCCTTCGACAAGCTCAGGGACCGGTTTCCAGCCGCAGCAGCCGGTTTACCAGCAACCTCAACAACCTGTGTACCAACAGCCCGCCCCTCAGCATCCCGCTCCGCAGGAGCCGATGGACATCTCCTTGGGAGATAATCCCACCGATGACCTTCCGTTCTAGTATCCTATTGTAAATCAAAATATTCCTATAAGACATGAGCTCAAAACTTGACGTTGTCCTTGGCCTCCAGTGGGGCGATGAAGGAAAAGGCAAGATAGTGGATGTGCTGGCCGGTCGCTATCCGGCTGTCGCCAGATTCCAAGGAGGGCCTAACGCTGGCCATTCTCTCCATTTCGACGGAAAGAGTTTCGTCGTGAGGAGTATCCCTTCCGGAATTTTCCGCGAAGGATCTGTCAACATCATTGGCAGTGGAGTCGTGCTTGATCCCGTCACATTCAAAGAGGAGTGCGCCAATGTTTCCGCTATGGGAATCGAACCCAAGGGGAAGATAGTCATATCCAAGAAGGCGCATCTTATCCTTCCTACCCACAGGCTTCTTGACGCCGCTTATGAGGCGGCCGCCGGAAAGGGCAAGATCGGATCTACGCTTAAGGGCATCGGCCCGACCTATACCGACAAGGTTGGACGTCATGGTCTAAGGGTCGGGGATATTCTCGCTCCTGATTTCAAGGACCGTTTCGCCAAGCTAAAAGGACGTCACCTAAGGCTTCTGGCGGATCTTGGATTTGAGTGTGACCCTGACAAGGACGAGGCCGCATGGATGGAGGCTACCGAATTCCTGAAAGAGTTTGAGCTGGTTGATTGTGAGTATTTTGTGGATAGCCTGCTTAAGAACGGCAAGCCGATTTTGGCGGAGGGTGCCCAGGGTTCCATGCTTGATGTGGACTTCGGGTCATATCCTTTCGTCACATCTTCTTCTACCACCGTCGGAGGAGTCTGCACCGGACTAGGTCTGGCTCCTTCGAGGGTAGGGAAGGTTTTCGGAATATTCAAGGCGTATTGCACGCGTGTCGGTAGCGGTCCGTTCCCGACTGAACTTTTCGATGAGACGGGGGAGACTCTCCGTCGTGTCGGGCATGAGTTCGGGGCTGTGACCGGTCGTCCCCGTCGCTGCGGCTGGTTGGATCTGGTCGCCTTGAAGTACACCGTTATGATTGATGGTGTGACTGACCTTATCATGATGAAGTCCGACTGCCTGGATGATTTCGACACAATAAAAGCTTGCACCTCTTACAAGGTGGAAGGCGTTGAGACTGATCAGGTTCCTTTCGATATCTCGGCCCAGATCGAGCCGGTCTACACCGAGTTCCCTGGTTGGAAGAAAGATCTCACCGGAATCCGTTCCGAGGCGGAGCTTCCTAAGGAGTTCAAAGATTATATCAAGTTCATAGAGAACTACCTCGGCGTCCCTGTCAGCATCATCTCCCTCGGCCCCGACCGCGAAGCCACCATCGAGCGCTAAAGCGCCTTAAGGGCGGATTCCATGGCGGAGAGGTCAGGAGTGAGGCCGGTCATGAATGGGTACCCGGTCAAGGCCTGGTAGAGAAGCCATCTGTCTCCGGGAACATATATTCCATCGGCTGCGGCGAGTTTGCCTCTGGCGACCTCGTCGAAGGATGGGTTCTTGTAGTTGGCCTCAAGGATGACCTTACCGTCGCATGCCCCCTCTCCAGCGAAATCGTCGGCACTGAACTCTTCGATTTCCGGGAGAGCCATAGGTAGAGTGTAAATAATTAGATCACATTCTTTTACGGCTTCCTTGAAGTCCTTTATCGGATCCGGAATGAAACCATATTCGGGCATGGCCTCAGCGATAGCCTGGGCCTTCTCGAACGTACGATTCATCAAGACAGTGCCGAACCCTAGCTCACCAGCTGCGACAGCTGCTGCCCTCCCTGCGCCTCCACAACCAACAATAAGGGCCTGAGGTTGCTGGTAGAAACGCCGCCCAAGGCTCATCAGGAAGAATTGGTGTAGCTTGATGAAGAAGCGGTCACCATATTCCTTGATGAATTCTTCGACTATTCCGGGATAATAGGCCTCAGCGATAGCCGCGACTATGCCTGTGAAGTCGGAGTTGTGGGCGGAGATGCCCTCGGTGGTTTTCACAAGAAGGTTGGTGGCTCCGATTCTGGCGACTGGGCCCGAAATCACGCCCTTGCCAAGTTCGGCCAGTTCCTCGACCTTGGCATAGGCCAGTTCCTTGAACGGCGCGGTCACGTTGATCGCTGAATAATCCTCGAACTTCTTGAAAGATGTCTCGAAATCAGCACCTTCTATCAGGTCATATTTGTAGGCCGTTCCGTCCGGCTGCTCCTGCCCTTTATACGCCGCCTCGAAAAGAAGAGGGCTCCTTGATGTCGCTATCGGATCCCCGATTAGACCATATTTTCCCATGAGCGTTTTTTCTAACTTGTTTATTGTGAATTGTTTATTGAATCATGCATGGATTAATATTCCATGCATTGAGCTCTAATAAGCTATAAATCAGATGCTTCTGTAAAACGCCCGCTACGTTGCCGTACGGCTTCGAAGAGGAGGATGGCGGCGGAGACTGACACGTTGAGGGAGTCCAGGGCTCCGAGCATAGGGATGCGGATGTGCTTGTCGGCGGCTTTGCGCCAAATGTCTGTCAAGCCGGTTGACTCGGTGCCCATCACGATCGCTGTGGGGCCGGTCATGGGGGTGTCGTAGTAGAGCGAAGAGTCCTGAAGCTGGGCTGTAAGTATCTGAATATTATTTGCTTTAAGCCAGGATATGGTCTCTTCGGAAGTGGCTGCCGCGACCTGTCTTGAGAATATGGCTCCGATGCTGGCTCGGATAAGATTGGGGTTGTAGAGGTCGGTCAAGGGGTCGCAGATTATCACGGCGTCGGCACCTGCGGCGTCAGCGCTCCTCAATACGGCTCCGAGATTGCCGGGTTTCTCCACTCTTTCCAGCACCACTATCAAAGGGTTCTCGCTCAGCTTGATATCCTCCAGCCTCCTGTCCTTGTACTTCATCTCGGCGATTATGCCCTCGGTCCCTTCCCGGTACGCTATCTTCTCATACACATTCCTGCTGACATGAAAGACTTTACACCCTTCAGGGGGTACACCCTCCTCGGCGGGAGCATAGATCTCCGGGCAGATGAAGATGGTGTCGGGGACGAAGCCAGCGGCGATGCAGTGGTCCAGCTCACGCTGGCCCTCAACGACGAACAGGCCCTTTTCCCGCCTTGCCCTGGATTTCTCCTGAAGCTCAAGAAGTGCCTTGATTTTCGGGTTTTGCCCCGAGGTGATAATTTCCGGAACCATCATTAAATCAACGGGATATTGTTTTGGGAGCAAATTGAACGCATCTCCTCAGGCCATACGGACGCTTGTATTTCCCCGATGTGGGCCTTCCTGAGGAAGAACATGCAAAGCCGTGACTGGCCTATTCCGCCTCCGATGCTTTGCGGTAGTTCCCCATTAATAAGCTTCTGATGGAAATACAAAGAAGCCTTATACTCCTCACCTGCTATGCTCAATTGCCGCGTTAATGCCTCACGGTCGACACGGATACCCATCGAGGAGAGTTCGAAACTATGCTCCAGGACGGGATTCCAGACTAGGATGTCTCCGTTGAGTCCAGGTAAAGTCTCACCATCATATTCGCCAGGTGTGCTCCAGTCGTCATAGTCAGCGGAACGGCCATCATGTTTGCTCCCGTCTCCCAGCGCACAACCGATGCCGATCACGAACACCGCACCGAACTCCTTGCAGATCGCGTCCTCGCGCTCTTTGGGGCTCAGATCAGGAAAGCGACGGCGAAGCTGCTCGGCATGTATGAAATGGATTTCATCCGGAAGGACCGGCTTGATGGAAGGATACTTCTCACAGACCATGTATTCGGTCCTGAGAAGAGTGGAATAGATCCGGCGGACAATATCTTTCAGGAATGCAGGAGTGCGTTGGCCTTCATACATGACCCTTTCCCAGTCCCACTGGTCCACATACAGGGAGTGGATGTTGTCAAGCTCCTCATCAGCCCGGATCGCGTTCATGTCAGTGTAGATCCCGTAACCGGGTTCGATGTGATATTCGGCAAGGGTAAGGCGTTTCCACTTGGCAAGGGAGTGAACTATCTCACAGACAGTTCCTTCCATGTCCTTGACCGGGAAACGCACTGCTCTCTCAACACCGTTGAGGTCGTCATTTATACCGGTGCCCTGTTTGACGAATAGTGGAGCGGTGACACGACGGAGCCTGAGTTCCGAAGCCAGGTCCATCTGGAAGAAGTCCTTGATCTCCTTGATGGCCCCTTCGGTCTGACGGGGATTCAACAGAGGCTTGTAGCCGGATGGCACGAATATTCTCATACCATTTTCTCTGGACGCATCTGCGGGAAGAAGAGGACGTCCTGGATGGTTGTCTGGCCTGTCATGAACATGGTCAGACGGTCAATACCCATCCCAAGGCCGGAGGTCGGCGGCATGCCGTACTCAAGGGCGCGCACGAAGTCGTAGTCGATGAACATGGCCTCGTCGTCGCCATGGCTCTTAAGAGCGGCCTGCTCCTCGAACCTCTCCAGCTGGTCGATAGGGTCGTTAAGCTCTGAATACGCGTTGGCCAGCTCCTTGCCGCAGACGAACAGCTCGAAGCGCTCGGTGAGGGTGGGGTCGACGCGGTGTCTCTTAGTCAGAGGCGACATGGAGACAGGGTAGTCGATGATGAAAGTCGGCTGGATCAGATGGTCCTCAACGTAAGCTCCGAATATGGCGTCGATAAGCTTGCCTTCGCCCATGGACGGCTCGAACTCAACATTCAGCTTCTTGCAAGTCTCCCTGAGCTGCTCCTGATCCATTCCGGCAAGATCCACTCCGGCGTATTCCTTGATCGCCTCAAGGATGGGGAGACGGCGATATCCGGCCTTGAAATCGACCTCGTTCTCGCCGATCTTCACCTTGGTGGTGCCGTGGAGCTTGAGAGAGATCTTCTCGAGCATCTTCTCCACGAACTCCATCATCCAGATGTAGTCCTTGTAGGCTACGTAGATCTCCATGCAGGTGAACTCAGGATTGTGGGTCTTGTCCATTCCCTCGTTGCGGAAATCCTTCGCGAACTCATAGACTCCGCTGTAGCCTCCGACTATCAACCTCTTGAGATAGAGCTCATTGGCTATTCTCATGTAAAGATCGATATCCAAGGCGTTATGGTGGGTGATGAACGGACGGGCGGTTGCTCCACCAGGAATTGACTGGAGGATCGGGGTCTCGACCTCAAGGCAGCCGGCCTCGTTGAAATATTCCCTCATCGTGGAGACGATCTGGGCCCTCTGGACGAAGACATCCCTCACCTGCGGGTTCACGATCAAGTCCACGTATCTCTGGCGGTAGCGGAGTTCCGGATCGGAGAAGCCGTCGTAGACCTTGCCGTCGGCGTCTGTCTTGACGATCGGGAGAACCCTCAATGACTTGCTCAAGACAGTCAGTTCCTTGACATGGACACTGAGCTGGCCAGTCTGGGTGATGAAGGCGAAGCCTTTGATACCCACTATGTCACCGATATCCAGAAGTTTCTTCCAGACGGTGTTGTACATCGTCTTGTCTTCCTCGGGGCAGATTTCATCCCTTTTGACATATACTTGGATCCTGCCAGTGGAGTCCTGGATTTCTCCGAAAGAGGCAGCGCCCATGATCCTGCGGGACATTATCCTTCCCGCCAGGCAGACATCCTGGAAGTTGCCTTTCTCGGGGTCGTAACCTGCCTCGATCTCCTTAGCGGTCGTATTGACCGGATAAAGGGGTGCTGGATAAGGATTGATGCCTAGTTCCCTCAATTTCGCCAGAGATTCCCTGCGGATGACCTCCTGCTCACTCAACTCAATGTTCGCCATATTTTATAAAAAATTAAAAATCAACCAAAAAAGCCTCCCTATTGGGCTCAAACTACAAAAATAAGACATTTAATCTATAAACCGAAATTGTAATTGTTGAATAAAGTCATTATATTTGCTTAATATGGCTAAAGAGCGCAAGTGGATAATCAAGGAACCGGCTGATCCGGAGAAGGTGGGAAGGCTTTCCGCCGAGCTGGGCATTGACCGTGTCTTGTCCGAACTGCTTGTCAAAAGGGGAGTCGAAACCTTCGAGCAGGCCCGCTCTTTCTTCCGCCCCAGCCTTGACAATCTCCATGATCCGTTCCTGATGAAGGACATGGACGCGGCGGTCAAGAGGGTGCGTAAGGCCATCACCTCCGAGGAAAAGATTCTGGTTTACGGGGATTATGACGTGGACGGCACCACAGCCGTGGCGTTGGTGTATTCCTTCCTCAGGAGATATTCCCAAAAGGTGGATTTCTACATTCCGGACCGTTACGATGAGGGTTACGGCCTGTCTTATAAGGGAATAGACTGGGCGAGTGACGGCGGTTTCGGGCTGATCATAACTCTCGACTGCGGCATCAAGGCCAATGAGAAAGTGGAATATGCCAAGACCAAAGGAATCGATGTGATCATCTGCGATCACCACCTTCCGGAGGATAAGCTTCCTTCCGCGGTGGCTGTCCTGGATCCCAAGAGGGAGGACGACACCTATCCATTCGACGACCTTTCTGGTTGCGGAGTCGGCTTCAAGCTTGTCCAGGCATATTCAAAGAAATACGGCATCCCGTTCGAGACCTTGATCCCGCTGCTGGATCTTTTGGTCGTGAGTATCGCCGCTGACCTTGTCACGATGGTCGGGGAGAATAGGATACTGGCTCATTTCGGCCTTAAGCAGCTTAATGAGAATCCCCGCAAGGGATTGCTCGCCATGGCGACTTTGTCCAAGTTGGAGCCTGGTCATTTGACCATAGACGATATTGTGTTCAAAATCGGCCCCAGGATCAACGCCGCCGGCCGTATGGAGACGGGAAGGCTCGCTGTAGAGCTTTTGACCGCCGCTGACGACCATATCGCCAACATTGTCGGAGAGCGTATCAACGACAATAACAACGAGCGCAAGGGAATAGACCGGGAGATTACCCAGGAAGCCTTGGAGATGGTCCAGAACGGAACCGCCCTGTCTACTGGCGCCGCCACGATAGTCTACAACCCGACTTGGAACAAGGGTGTCGTCGGTATAGTCGCCTCCCGTCTTGTGGAGGCCTTCTATAAGCCCACAATAGTACTTACCAAATCCAACGGGTTCATCACGGGATCGGCCAGAAGTGTCGCCGGCTTCGATCTTTACGAGTCGATCGAGAGCTGCGCTGACCTTCTGGAGAATTTCGGCGGCCATGTTTACGCCGCTGGTTTGACTATGAAGGAAAGCAACTTGGACGAGTTTGTGCGCAGGATCGACAAGTTCATCGCTGGAAAGATCACGGATGAGATGCTGACTCCGGTCACGGACATCGACGCCAAACTCGAGTTTAGCCAGATAACCCCCAAGTTCTTCAGGCTCTTGAAACAGTTCCAGCCCTTCGGTCCCGGCAACAATAATCCTGTGTTCCTGACTGAGAACGTCTCCGACGGCGGCAATGGTCGCAAGGTCGGTGCCGGCGGAGTCCACATGAAGCTTGACCTGATTGATGAGAAACAGCCGTTCCACCAGATTCCGGCTATCGCTTTCAATATGGCGGATTATTACGAATATATCAAAGCAGGCAATCCATTCGACATCTGTTATTCTATCGTCGAGAACTACTACCGCGGCAACTCCACCCTCCAGCTCCGTATCAAGGACATCAAGGAGCGGGAGGAGTTTATCTAGCTGTTTTTCAGCTATTTCAATCTTTCCTCAACTGGCCTGCGAACAAGACCAGGCTAGATTTCATAATAGATCACTTGCCGGTGTACTGCCCGATGAAGAAGATGGCTCCGGTGCTGACCTCGGTGATGGCGTAGATAAAGGGGTGGTCGGCGTGGAACTCGGGTGTCTTGAATCCGGAACCGGCGGACATGACCATCCCGACCATTGTCGCCGCCGCCGCCTCGGAGCCCTGCTCGTCGACCTTAATCCGGGCTTTGTGTAGCACATCGTTGACATAGACCTTGGAGCTTGTCATCTCTGAGAAATCGGCGGAACCCATTGAGAACGCGTCCCTTATACCCATATCATATAAGACGTCTTTCAGAAGGAGGAGATCGGTCGAGGTCTCGAACACAGGAATCTTAACATCGACCTCCCTCTTGCTCATGTTGTTCATCAGCTTTCTCCAGGAGTCCTGGTCAAGAGAATCCTTAACGTCTTCTATCTTCTTGCCATCTTGTGGCAGCAGAATCACCATCCTGTACGCTTCATTTCCATAGGGGAGGCAAAGGGCGGCACACAAATCGTTTATCCGGCCCATAGGGAACGTGTGCTTCTGCCACATCATGCGCACCTTCGAACGGGTGCCGTCTTCAAGTTTGAACTCCTCGTCCTTGGTGGCAGCCTTGTCGAACTTCTCAGACCATATCCCCTTGAAGTACACCGCATTCATGAAATAGGCGTAACTGTCGGATTTGGGCTGCTGATCCAGGATCGATGGAATCATCCCATGGGTCTTCTTGTCGCACCATTTGTTTATCGCACCTTTCACGTCATCCTTCCCAAAATCCTTGTAGACAACCTCGGCGTTATAGGATGACTTTATGGTCTTTGAGAAGGAGTCCTTCAAAGGCACTCGGTTCTTGTTGATCACCGCGGCGTTGCCGATCTCCATCGTCGTCGACGGGTCCACCTTCCGTGACTGCTCTAGCATCGACTGGCAGAAAGAGTTAAGCCCCTCTACGGATCCGTCCTTGTAGCCGAGCACATTGCTGATCTCGTCCCTGGTCTTCCCGGTCGCCCCGTTGCTCACCATCCCGAAGTCCATCGTCACACTCAAGGGGGAGATCACCGTGCTTTTTCCTTTCTCCATGTCGGAGACCCGCTTGTATAACTCAATAGCAAACCCGTTGTTCTCCTGGACAAAGTCCATCTCGGAACGCGTCAGTACAAAGTCCTTCCGCTCGATCAACTTGTCCGAAGGATTCTCGGTCTTGTCGCAACCGAAAAGCAGGGGAAGTCCGATAATAATCAATGTGTAAAAATACTTATTCATGACTAAAATGACTAAAATAACTAATAACACCTGATCCCGTAAACGCAAGCGATATTACTAACATAATCATTCCCTCCATAAGATACATACGGTATTATTGGATCGACATAATCCGGTCCATTTGTCGAATCATAGGTGTCGAGCAAGTAGAAACCATCTCCAAAACCTCCATCACCAAAATTATGGAGCACGTACTCATTAGTCTCGATCCCATAGTAGTTTATATCACCGCTGGCGCTGTAACCGATACATACTCTTGACCTGTCGTATACTCCATGAGCAAGCCATGCGTGTCCTATTCCACTAGCCGTATCTCCAGTAATGATTACCGGGTAACCATTTTTTAAATCCTGAATAGCGGTATAAGAGTATAGATATCCTACTGTGCCACCGTGAGCATATCCAAAGTTTTCAAATGTATCTGGGATATCTGTATTAAATGAGGAACTCCCTTCGGTTCCATATACCACATTAAGATTCTGGCTAAGTCCAAGTTGTTGAAGTAGTCGTCCAACATAATACTCACTATAATTATCGGTTGCCGCCGAGTTGGCTATCATGCTATCCCAATTGAATGCGTATGCTCCATATGATAACGGATATTTATACATCGACATTAACATTGCCATAGCTACAGGGCCACAACCTGCAGGACACCTTATACCATCAATTACAGGACAATACGCATTGAATTGGTTTCCGGTTCCTAAACCCTGATACCATTTAACTTGACAATATCCAGTACTTGGAACATAGTAGGTTTCTTGCCATTGTCCATACTCGTAATGATCAATCGAGTCTCCCCTCATTGGAATCCGTGCCGCAGCTTCCAACCTCTCCATAATAATGGCAAAACCAGGATTCTCAATCGGTTCATTCTCCGAGAATGTCCCGGAGAAAGACAGCCCCAGGACACCTTTTTTCGGATCATTTGAGACAATTGCGAATCCGAGTGAATCCGCAAAATTTAGGATATACATTTTAGGAGACTTGGAATCATTGGATCTCGCATTGGAATCCAGCGACTTGACCCATGATGATGCCACACGACGCTCTTCTCCATCAACCCTTGTTATGGTAGGCTCAACTTCTTCAAGGAAAGAATAAGCTTCATCAATCGCCTTTTCTAAAGTCAAATAATTGTCAGGTTCGATGATCCTGGCGGTTGTAGGGGTTTGTTTTTGACAACTAAACACGGTGACAACCAATGTGATCATCACGAGAGGAAGAGTCCATCTGAAAATAGAATAAATACCTTTCATATTGTTCTACATTATAAATCCCATAAACAAGAAATCTTGCATTATAAAACGAAAATAAATTAAACATCAGGTTCTTGTCTTCCACACCGGACGCTGAAGTGCGGGCTTTGTAGAACGGTCGCATGACCCGAAAAGAAGAACGACAGCAGATATGATGATAAAGACCAAACATTTCCTCCCATCGTGGTTTCGCATAGTACTAATATTAAGATCCTGACATCAAAGAACAAGATACTACTAATATAACGTTTTAAAAGCAGTATTTTGCCCTCGGTTAATCCAAAAGAATAAATAATTCTCCAAAAAGAAATTAATTAGCGGACTGATACTTCGTATCCTTTCATGCCGTGCCGGGAAACGACCAAATCCAGGCACGGCATAACCTCACAGGGCCGAAAGCCGAGTTACTTCGCCAGCGCCTCGAGGATCTCGTGGCGGGCGGACCGGAAGTGGTCTGTGGACATGTCGTAGGTTGTCCAGTTATAGACCGTCTGGCGGCAGATCTCCTTAGCTTTGGCCTCGTCCTTCCTAGCGAGCATCTGGAGCAGGGTATAGTCGGCGATACCGTCCCTCATAGCCTCAAGACGGATGGATCCGTAAAGCTTCTTGTCACCGGGGTATATGATCCAACTGTCTCCGCCGGGGAGGATATTCCCGCCCTCTGTGTTGATCCTTGTCGTCTCATACCATGGATCGCCAAACCATTGGTTCAGACCCCAGTGGAGATAACCGGTGGCGCCGAACCTGAAGTTGATCCAGTGGAGCAGACGGGTCTTAAGGAGTGGCTGCTCCAGGAAGCGATTGGCGAACTCTCCTTTCGGAGCGAGGCAGGTGTAGAACCACACCTCGTCGCCGGCCTTCTGCCTCTCTTTGTAGAATGAATGGCCAGATGAATAGAAATCAAGCTGAGGGACCCAGATGTCCACGATCTCGGAAAGCTCATGGGAATGGCAGGCCTCGATGATCCTCGCATCGGGGGCGTAGCGCTTGAAGAAGCGGGCGATAGCCACGTATGAGGCATAATTATCCCCGGCAGGCTCATCGGCTATGTGCTGGCAGTAGATTGAGTACCAGCCTTTCTCCTTGATGTGGGAGACAAGGGCGGGGGTGAACTGGGAATAGTACTCCGCTGCGGCGGGATCCTCTATCGGGAGTCTGCCCTTTCCGGGCACATCCACTCCGAAAGGACTGTTCCACAATCCGACCCGGCCGCCTATGTGGCTGACTTCAAGGAGCTTCAGTACTCCGGCATTCTGGAATATCTCCACCATCTTGTCGAAATTGGTGAAGTCGAATGACCAAGTTCCGCTGTTCTTGGTGGATGTGATGGTGTTGACAGGGATCAGTATCGTGTTCTGGTAGGTGTCTTTCATCACCTGGGCGAGGGCGCGGATATAGTCCCAGTACTCCTCGGAATACATTTCCCCTTCCGGATTGAAATAATGGAACCGTTCCTTGTTGACGCTGAACCAGTTGGTTACCCATAAGGTCGGATCCTCAAGGACCACAGGGAAGACCTTGACGGCGATGTCGCTCTCAAGTTTGAAACCTTTGCCGCTAACAAGGATCTTCCCCTTGTACTCTCCTGGCGCCGCATCCTTTGGCACGGCGACGCTGGCCCAGACTGGCTGGGTTTTTCCTGCGGGGATATCCCTGGCGACGTTGTCGTCATTGATCGGGTCGGGATAAAGTCCGGAGGCAGAACGGATCACGTCAACGGCCGGGCTGAGGGTCGTCCTGCTCTCATGTACGAAGTCCACGAAGCCTGTGGTTACAGCCTTGAGGCTGTGTCCGGTCCCATCTGTAGGAACTACGACAGAAATCTTCACATCCTTGAGCTCTGCCATTCCCCTCAATGAGTACTGGAAAGTGGCATGCTCTCCGGCGGCGACTTCCTCGACCTGGGTGTAAGGCCGATCGATGACTGTCTCCGGAAGCAGTTTCACAAGGGGATCGACCCTGGTGAGGGTTACGCTGATATCCTGGCAAGAAACGGCCGCCAATACCGCCGCGGCGCTGGCGAGAACGTGAAGGGCAATTTTTCTCATATCCGTGTTATTAATGCCATAAATATAATGAAAAACGGATCAAGTCCAAAACCATGTTATCACATGAGCGTGACGATATCCACGGCGGCGGCGAGGTAATCGTCGCCGTCGACGTTAATTATGTGGTGGGCGGTCTTCTCGTAGATGGGGCTCCGGGTGGCCATCAGTTCCTCGACCCTTGAGCGGAGGCTCTTGCCGCCTTTAAGCATCGGACGGTCACCAGGCCAAGTCTCGAGGTTGTTGACAAGTGTGTCGATGGAAGCCTTGAGATAAAAGCAGGTGGAGTTCCGGCGGATCATCCTGCGGCAGGCCTCGGTTGTGACAGTCCCGCCTCCGAGGGAGAGGATGTACGAGGTTCCGGTCAGTTCTCCTGTCATGAATATATCCTGAAGGGCGGATTTTTCCATTTCTCGGAAAGCCGCCTCTCCCTCATTCTCAAATATTTCCGGAATAGTCCTACCAGTCATGGCCTCGATGTAGGAATCGAGGTCGATGAGCTCCATAGAGGGGAGCAGCTTCGCCAGCTCTTTGCCGACGCTGCTTTTCCCGCTCCCCATGAAGCCTATGAGGGAGATGTGGTCCATATTATCAGAATAGAGTCGGTTCGAAGAAGTCGCCTTCGGCGGGTAGGTCGTCGATGTCAGGGATATCCTTGGAGTCTAGATCCTTCGCTTCGCTCAGGATGACATTTGGCGTTTCGGGCATAATGTCGAGAGGTCCCTCATTGGTCTCCGGTGTTTCGACAGGCTCTGTCCCTTCGACAGGCTCAGGGACCGCGGCGGACGGCTGTCCGGCCTCCACGTCTGGCTTGTCAAGCGGCTCGATGAAGTGGACTTTCTTGAGGTCGTACTGGTGGCACTTCTTGCCCTTGGCGGTGAATCCCTTCTTCGCGATAAACTCCTCAGCATCAATATTCTCCGGATCCCTATGCTCATACTTCTTCCCGAAGATCACCTGGAACTGCGGATGCAGGTCATCCGTGAGATCGACAAGGTAGGACTTCGCCCCCGGAGCGATGAATGATTGCGGAGTATTGTCGCTCAAGACGAAGCTGAACCTCTTGACATAGAAGGCCTTGGCGGTAGCGTCCCAATAAAGGGCGGTGAACGTCTTGCCAGGGTCGAACTTCTCTATGCGCAGAATCTGTCCCTGGTAACGGTTCGAGACATCGAAGGAAGTAGTGTAGAAAGTACCGTCCTTGAATATCGCCAGAACCTTGTCCTCAGGACCGAACTCGCCGAGGTAGAGACCTCTCTGCTCATCGTTAAGCTTCTGGATATCAGCGTCGAACCAGATGTCCTTACCACCGATTGTGGAAACACCCTTGCTCTTCAGCTGAATCTTGGAAATGGCGAATTTCGAGACGAGGTTGCCCCTGGAGGTCTTACCCTTGATGCCCAGTGTCGAGAAGTCATATTCCATCTGGGTCTTCTTGAGCTTCGGACGTGGACGCAGGTAGATCCTGACACTCTCGGCCTCACCATTGGTGTTGACGGTGAACCAGAGAATCTTGGATCCTTCCTTACCGGTCGTGATGTCGTAGTCCTTGTCCCTTGTCACGCTGGTGATCGAGAACCTCTTGGCGTATGATACTGAAGTCTTTCCGTCACGGTAGATGACGTTGTAGATGGTCCTCTCGTCGCCCCTGTTGAACACGCCGACATATAGCAGGTCCTTCCAGAAGAAGGCCTTGTCAGTGACCTTGGTGATGCGGTACTTGCCGTCCTTCGCTATCACCAGGACCTCCGAAAGGTCGGAACAATCGCTGACAAAGACACCGTTGTCGTCCTTCTTGAGGTTCAGACCCACGAAGCCCTCCTCGTAGTTGGCGTAGAGCTTGGCGTTGTTGCTTACGACCTTGGTGACAGCGATGGTCTCGAAGGCTGAAATCTCGGTGAGTCTCTTGAACTGTTTGCCGTACTTGGCTTTCAGACCTTTGAACCAGGCTATGGTATATTCGGTGATATGCTCGATGTTGTCCTTGACCTTCTCCATCTCGTCCTCGATCGAGGCGATCTTCTCGTCCATGGCCTTGGTGTCGAACTTGGATATCTTGCGGACAGGCTTCTCGACGAGCTTGTGGATGTCATCCATGGTGATCTCCCTGCGGAGGAGGTCCTGGTAGTTCTTCATCTCGGCGAACACATCGTCTAACTGCTCTTCCCAGCTCTTCTGGTCCTGCTCGAGGATCTTGTAAACCCTGTTCTCGAAGAATATCCTCTCGAGGGAGTCATAGTGCCACTCGTCCTCAAGTTCGTCAAGGCGGATGCGCAACTGCCATTCCAGAAGGTCCTTGGTGTGGTTGGTGTCATAGATGAGTATGTCCTTGACACTCAGGAACTGAGGCTTGTTGTCCACAATCACGCAAGCGTTCGGGGCGATGTTGCACTCGCAGTCGGTGAAGGCGTAGAGAGCGTCGATCGTCTTGTCCGGGGAGACATCGTTCGGCAGATGGATGATGATCTCCACCTTGTCCGTGGTCATGTCCTCGATCTTCTTGATCTTGATCTTTCCCTTTTCCTTAGCCTTGACGATCGAGTCCTTGATCACCTCCGAGGTCTTACCGTAAGGGATCTCGGTGATGGCTATGGTGTTCTTGTCAATCTTCTCGATCTTGGCTCGTACTTTTACGCTTCCGCCACGGGCCCCGTCCTTGTAGTTGCTGCAGTCCGCGCTTCCGCCGGTAGGGAAGTCCGGATAGATCGTGAAGTCCTTGCCTTCAAGTATGCTGACGGAAGCGTCCAGCAGCTCGTTGAAGTTGTGCGGGAGAATCTTGGAGGCCATACCGACGGCGATGCCTTCGGTGCCTTGCGCGAGTAGGAGAGGGAAGCGGACAGGAAGTTCTGTCGGCTCCTGGTTGCGACCATCGTAAGAGGTCATCCAGTGGGTGATCTTCGGGTCGAAGACAACCTCTTTGGCGAATTTGCTCAGCCTGGCCTCAATATACCTCGGGGCGGCATTGCTGTCACCTGTGAGAATATTACCCCAGTTTCCCTGGCAGTCTATAAGAAGGCCTTTCTGTCCGAGCTGGACGAGAGCGCCGAGGATGGAGGCGTCACCGTGGGGGTGGTACTGCATGGCCTGGCCGACTATGTTCGCCACCTTGGTGTGGCTACCGTCGTCCATCTTGTACATCGCGTGCAGCACACGCCTCTGGACAGGTTTGAGACCGTCCACTATGTGCGGCACGGCCCTCTGGAGTATGACATAAGAGGAATAGTCCAAGAACCAGTCCTTGAACATTCCAGACAGCTTAAACTTGTGACTGTCAGAGCTTAGCAGCTTGTCATACTTCCCCGTGGAGGGAGCTGCGGTTTCCTCACCTGCCTCTTCCTCAGAATTCTCCTCGTCTCCTGTCTCCTCCGGATCCTGTATTCCATCCCACTGGTCGTCAGTCGCCATATTCCTTTCTCCTTATTAATTATTCCTCGTAACCGAACCTGCGCAGAGCCCTGCGATTGTCTCTCCAATCAGCGTCAACCTTGACGAACAACTGGAGGAAGACCTTCTTCTGGAAGAAGTCCTCCATCTCCAGCCTGGCCTCGGTCCCGGTCTTCTTCAGGGCAGATCCGCCCTTGCCGATAATAATACCTTTCTGGGAATCCCTGGTGACAAGGATCACAGCGCTGATCTCATATCTCTCCTTTCCTTCCTTGAATTCCTCGATGACCACCTCGCAGCTATAGGGTACCTCCTGGCTGTAGTTCTCCAGGATTTTCTCCCGGATTATCTCAGAGGCGAAAAAGCGGAGGTTCCTGTCTGTGAACTGGTCTTTGTCGAACCAAGGCGGAGACACAGGAAGCTTACTCACAATAGCTTCCAACACGCTTTCGAGGTTGAACCTCTCTTTGGCCGAGACCGGAATGATCGTGGATCCGTGGAGGGTTTCCTGCCAATAGTTAATCAGCTCAAGAACCTTGGTCTGGTCGCTAATGTCTATCTTGTTAATGACGACGACCACCGGGCACTCCACTTTCTGGAGCTTGAGAATATATTCCTGGTTCTTGTCGCTTTTCTCCACCACGTCAGTCACATAGAGGATGATGTCCGCGTCACCGATGGCGGCGTCCACGAACTTCATCATGTCCTCCTGAAGACGGTAGTTGGGCTTGAGCATGCCCGGAGTGTCGGAGTAGACTATCTGGTATTCGTCAGTGTTGACTATTCCCATGATCCTGTGACGGGTCGTCTGGGCCTTAGCGGTGACGATCGACAGTTTCTCCCCGACAAGGGCATTCATGAGCGTGGATTTGCCCACATTCGGATTACCGATTATGTTGACAAATCCAGCCCTGTGTTCCATATTATTTCCTCCGTTAGACATAAGCCCCCATCTTGAGGACATTGACCTCGCCCTCGCTGAGGAATCTCCACTCGCCCTTCTTCAGGCCCTTCTTCGTCAAGCCGGCGAAATAGACCCTGTCAAGAGCCTTTACCGTGTAACCCAGGCTCTCGAAGATCCTGCGCACGATGCGGTTCTTTCCCGAGTGGATCTCGATGCCGAGCTTGCGGTGGTCCTCAGCGTCGATGTACTCGAGCTCGTCGGCTTTGATGTTACCGTCGGAAAGCTCAAGACCATCGGTGAGGATTTTCTCCTTGTCAGACTCTTCGAGAGCCTTGTCAAGGATGACCTGATAGATCTTCTTCTTGTTGTAGGAAGGATGAGTCAGCTGCTCGGCGATCTCACCGTCGTTGGTGAACATCAGGATTCCGGTAGTGTTCTTGTCGAGCCTTCCGACAGGGAAAACACGCACATGGCAACCCTTGATCAGGTCCATGACGGTCTTCTCCGCATGGGGATCGCTAGCGCTGGTGACGTAGCCCTTAGGCTTGTTCATGACGATGTAGACCTTCTCCTCACCCTTGAGTCTCTCTCCGTTGAAACGGATATCGTCCTTAAGCACGTTAACCTTGGTTCCGAGCTCGGTCACGACCTCACCATTGACGGTCACGACTCCGGCCTGGATCAGGGTGTCAGCCTCGCGACGGGAGCAGACTCCTGAATTGGCGATGAACTTGTTGAGACGGATCTCCTCCTTGATGGGAGTCGCCACGTTGTCATTGTCCGAGAAGGAACGGTTCTCGATCTGGGGCTTGCGTGAGAGCATCTGGTTGATGCCAGCCTCATCGTTGGCAGTGAAATGGGGACCGTTCTTGCGGACCGGCTTCCTTGTGGCAGGCCTCTGGCCTCTCATCTTAGAGTTGGGGCGACCCTCGACGTAAGAGGGACGATCCTCTGAATATCTGGGCTTTCCCTCACCGTAGCGGGGTTTGCTCTCTCCATACCTCGGGCGGCTTTCCCCGCGCTGGGGACGATCCTGGTTGAAACGTGGCTTGTCCTCGCTGTAGCGGGGCCTGTCCTCACCATAGCGAGGGCGGCTTTCACCATAACGAGGCCTGTCCTCACCATAACGGGGACGGCTTTCTCCATAGCGAGGCCTATCCTCACCATAATGAGGACGACCTTCTCCGCGCTGGGGACGATCCTGGCTGAAGCGAGGCCTGTCAGAGCCATAGCTGGGCCTGTCTTCTCCGTATCTCGGACGGCTCTGTCCATTAGAACGTCTCTCACTGTTCTGTCCATAGCTCGGACGGCCGGTCCTGTTACCTTCAGAATAGTTTCTGTGATTGTCGTTGCTGTAAGATCCTACTTTCCTTCTGGGCCTGAGTTTGCGCCCTTCAGCTGAATAATTTCCTGTGGATCCTTCTTTTCCCGCGTAATCCCTACGCTCCTCGTGGTACTCCTGACCACCATTGAATTTTTCTTCCATGATACGATGTGGCTCACGCCACTGATTAAAAATGAATAAGTTCTCTAAATAATTATTTGAGTTTGAAAATATAAGTTATTGTTCCTTGTTGGAGTGCGGGCGCATCGGCGCTCTGGTTGAAGTGGGCCTTCATCGCGGCCGCCCTCGCGGCGGCCCATAAAGCCTGGTTGCTAACGGTGGTGCCTTGACCACCCGCTATCGCCTTGGTCACGTTTCCATAGTTGTCCACCCAGATGTCCACAACGACCTTACCTTCGTCCTGGACAGCGTAATCAGGCCTCGGCAGCGCTCCAAGGACACTGCGTCCCTTGACGTGGGCATTGGGGGCTCCTTCTGTTTTGCCGACCTGGGTGTTGCCTTTGGGATGTCCGGCCTTGAACTCGGCGGACGGATTGGTGGCTCCGTGGGGGGCGAGAGAAGAATCCTTCTTGCTCATGCCGGGGAAGAGGGCGTTCTGGTTGATCTCTTCCTTGGGGGTTGGCACCTCGACATCTCCGAAGTCATCAGGTTTCGCCTCGGCAGTCTTGTTGGTCCTGTCGGACTTGATGGGAGACTCGCTCCTCTGGATCAACTCGACAGGCTTGGTCTTGTCAATATCCTCAGCTTGTGGCTGGCGGCCAATCCTCTGCCTCCTGATCTGCTGAGCCTCGTCTTCCTCGAAATCGATCAGGAAGGTTTGCTCCTCAGGCGGGGGATAGATGTATTTCAGGCCTGTGAAAGCGCAGGACAGCAAGACCACCAGATGGACGGCGACCGTTAGGACGACCCCCGTCATGGTGGAGACTTTCGCCTCCTTCTCTCTCTCTCGAAGATACTGTTTCATCACTCAGGCTGTGTGGCCAATATCACTTTATAATGGTTCCGTTTCGCGATATTCATCACGGACACGACCTCCTTGACCGGCACACTCTCGTCGGTGTAGATTGAGAAAGTCGGATCCTCCTCTCCTTGGAGAAGGCCAACGAGACCATCCTCCAATTCGGTGAACTGGACCGGGTTCTCATCACCGTTGAGGTGATAGGTGTACATCTCGCCACCCCAGTCCTTGATAGACACGCTCACGGTGGGCTTGGCGCTCACCTGGCCCGTGCTCTTCGGAAGCAGGAGCTTCAACGCGTTCGGATTGACCAGTGTCGAGGTGACCAGGAAGAAGATCAGCAGCAGGAACACCAGGTCAGTCATCGAAGACATTGACATCTCCGCATTGACCTTTGTGGATCTCTTGAATGCCATCTTTTAGTTCTCCTCTTCGTTATCCGCAGGCTCGTGCAGAAGGTCGATGAAATCGATAGTCGCTGTCTCCATCTTGAACATCAGGTCGGAGATCTGCGCTGTGAGATAGTTGTAGCCGAAGTAGGCGAGGATACCGACGATCAAACCTCCGACAGTGGTGATCATGGCGGTGTAAATACCGCTCGAGAGGAGGGTGATGTCAATGTTGTTGCCGGCGTTGGCCATATTGAAGAAGGCCTGCACCATACCGAGGACGGTTCCGAGGAATCCGATCATCGGGGCGCCTCCGGCGATGGTGGCGAGGGTGGGAAGTCCCTTCTCAAGTCTGGCGATCTCCACGTTACCGGTGTTCTCGACAGCGGTCTGGATGTCGGTCAACGGGCGGCCGATCCTCTCTATTCCCTTCTCTACCAGGCGGGCGACCGGAGAGTCATACTTCTCGCAGAGCGAGAGGGCGCTCTTGACCTTGCCCTCATGAATATAGTCACGGATGTCTCTCATGAAGTTTTTGTCAACCTGCTGGGACTTGTGGATCATCCACCATTTCTTCCCGAAAATGTAGATGGCGATCACGGACAAGATGGCGAGAACAATCATAAGCCATCCGCCCTTGGCGGCCATCTGGATCAATGAGAAACTCTGCTCTACTTGCTGGGGAGCGGCTTGCATAGCGGGCTGGGCCGCATTAGCGACGGTCTCGGCCATGTCCGTAGCGACGGAGTCCAGGCCAACCTGTAAAAGATGGAACAACATAAAATTACGTACGTTTATTGATAATCATCCAACAATACATGACGCGAACTGCACATATCACGCCATCAACTTGCAAAGTTAGTGAAAAAAAACGACTTTTTCTAATATTCTACTTTAGTAAGGAATAAAGCGTGTCCCGGGACGGACTCCCCGGCGTCACTTCTGGAACCCCCTTCCACCAAGGTTGCCATCCAGTCCTCCTCCCTGCGGCCTCTTCCTATCTCGAGTAGGGAGCCGACCACGGCTCGGACCATGTTCCTGAGGAACCTGTCGGCGCGAATGGTGAACACGAGATAATCGCCCTCTTCGGCGGGATATCCCATCATGCGGACATGGTCCGGAACGTAGGTTGACCACGTGGCTAAAGACACGGTGCAAATCGAGGTCTTGTTGTCGCTTCCGACCTTCTCGAAGCAGCTGAAATCATGTTTCCCGAGAAGGAGGGCGGCAGCCCGGTTCATTTTTTCCACATCGAGCGGGAAGGTGAAAAGACAGGAATAATCCCCCATGAATGGGTCTTTTTTCCTGTGGATAAAATACTTGTATTCCCTCATCCTCGCGTCGAACCTGGCGTGGAAATCCGGCGAAGCCGGAAGGATGGCGTGAACCACTATTCCATGGGGCAGGATGGCATTTATTTTGTAGCCGAATGCCCTCGTGTCAAGGTCCGGAACCGAGGCCTCGAAGTGAGCCGCGTAGCTTATCGCGTTGACCTTCGAGTCGGTTCTGCCTGCACCTGTGACGGTGATTCTCTCCCTCAAGAGAGTCGAGAGAGCGTCCTGGAGACATTCCTGGATTGTTCTCACTCCGTTTTGCATCTGCCAGCCGCAGAAGTCGGAGCCGTCGTAGGAAAGGATGATCTTGTAGCGCATGGATGTGGCTGTTAACCTTTACGCGAAAATATAAAAAAGACATACAAATGGAAAATGTGAACATCAAAGAATTGAACGACAGGATCCAGCGTGAGAGCGCGTTTGTCGACATGCTGTCTCTTGAGATGGGGAAGGTCATAGTCGGTCAGAAGCAGCTAGTGGAAAACCTGCTGATCGGCCTGCTGGCTAATGGACATATCCTCCTTGAAGGTGTCCCTGGTTTGGCCAAGACTTTGGCTATCAGCACCTTGTCTCAGGCGATTGACGCCAAGTTCAGCCGTATCCAGTTCACTCCAGACCTGCTGCCTGCCGACCTTGTGGGAACTATGATATATTCCCAGAAGGACGAGAAGTTCGAGGTTCACAAGGGCCCCGTCTTCGCCAATTTCGTCTTGGCGGATGAGATCAACCGTTCGCCCGCTAAGGTTCAGTCAGCCCTTCTGGAGGCCATGCAGGAGCGTCAGGTCACCATCGGTGATGAGACCTTCAAGCTCCCTGAGCCGTTCCTTGTGATGGCGACCCAGAACCCTATCGAGCAGGAGGGAACATATCCTCTGCCTGAGGCGCAGGTCGACCGTTTCATGCTGAAGGTGGTCGTGAGCTATCCCAAGAAAGATGATGAGAAGCTGATCATCCGCATGAACAACACCGGAGAGTTCCCCAAGGCGTCACCGGTGATCAAGCCTGAGGACATCGTCAGGGCCCGCCAGGTGGTCAGGGATGTCTACATGGATGAGAAGATCGAGAGGTATATCGTCGATATCGTCTACGCCACGAGGACTCCTGAGGAATATGGTCTCGGAAAACTCAAGGACCTCATCTCCTTTGGAGGTTCTCCTCGAGCCAGCATTTCCCTGGCGATGGCGGCCAAGGCCTTCGCTTTCATAAGGAGAAGGGGATATGTGATCCCCGAGGATGTAAGGGCCGTCTGCAACGAGGTGTTGCGTCACAGGATTGGCTTGACTTACGAGGCCGAGGCTGAGAATGTCACCACAGAGCAGATAATCGCTGAGGTCATCAACGCCGTCCAGGTTCCTTAATGATTGTTTCAATATGCCTTCCAACCCTTCAGCTAACGAGCTCCTCAAGAAGGTCCGCAAGATAGAGATCCGTACCAGGGCCCTGTCGCACCAGATCTTCGCCGGGGAGTATCACAGCGCCTTCAAAGGCCGTGGTATGGCCTTCAGCGAGGTGCGGGAGTACCAGTATGGCGACGATCCTCGTTCCATGGACTGGAACGTGACCGCCAGGCTGCGCGCTCCGTATGTGAAGGTCTACGAGGAGGAAAGGGAGATGACGGTGGTCCTGCTGATAGACATCAGCCGCTCGGGTTTTTTCGGGACCAAGGAAAAGACGAAACGCGACCTGATCGCTGAGATCGCTGCGGTGCTCAGTTTCTCGGCGATTATAAACAATGATAAGGTCGGCGCTCTGTTCTTCAGTGACAAGGTAGAGAAATTCATCCCTCCGAAGAAGGGCCGCAGCCACCTGCTCCACATTATCCGCGAGATCATCGAGTTGAAGCCGACATCTGACGGTACTGATGTGGGAGAGGCGCTCCGTTACCTTACCAACGCCCTTAAAAAGAAATGTACGGCCTTCGTGCTGTCGGACATGCTGGATGTCGCTCCTGACGGGACGCCACGGTACGAGGACGCTCTTAAGGTGGCCCGTAACCGTCACGATATCTCGGTGATAAAGGTATATGATCCCAGGGAGAAGACGATACCCGCTGTCGGCTTGGTCCATGTCAAGGATTCCGAGACAGGAGAGTCAGCCTGGGTGAACACCTCCAGCAGGAGGGTAAGGGCTGAATATTCCCGTTGGTTCGGTCAGGTTGATGATAACGAGCGGAAGTTGTTCAACCGCTACCAGATAGATTCCGTGGACATAGCTACGGATGACGATTATGTCAAGGGTCTGATGGCGTTTTTCGGGAGGAGATGAGAATGAGGAAGTTGTTGAATATCATTTTATTGACCATTATTTCCGGGACCGTTGCCCTTGGGCAGGGAAAACTGGTCAGGTCGGAAGACTCCTTCTTGATACAGCTTCAGGAAAGGGACTCGGTCCTGATCGGTGATCAACTTCGCTACGGGTTCCATATCAAGAATCTTCCGGTTGGAGTTGGAGTGATGCTTCCGGATTTCTCACAGGGGTTCATGCCTGGGGACAGTGTGGAGATCGTCCGTTCCTGGGAGATGGACACGCTCAAAACCTATGGTCCGAAGAAGTCCCCGAAATCCCGTGACATTGATTTCTCGGTGGTCATAACTTCCTTTGAGGAAGGGAATTACCTCTTGCCTCCCCTCTCGATTGTGAGTGAGTCCGCACCGGGCTCGCTTGACACAATTGTGTTCAAGCCACTGGAGTTGGAGGTATTCACCATCCCTATCGACACCACCACATTCGAGGTTCACGACATCAAGGGACAGATCAAATATCCGGTGACTTTCTCTGAGGTTCTTCCGTATCTGCTTGTTGTTCTCGCCATTATCTTGTTGGTCTTCCTGATCCGGGCACTTATCATAGCCAGGAAACGTAGGGTGTCGCCTGAGGCCGCTCCAGATGAGCCTGCTTATTTGGTCGCTCTGCGCAAACTTGAGAAGTTCCGCGGCGACAAATACTGGGCGAAGGATAAGCAGAAGATGTTCTATTCCGGAATCACGGACACTCTTCGTGAATATATCGATGCCCGTTACGGGATCGACGCTCCCGAGATGACGACGGCCGAGATTTTCGACAACCTTGGACACACAGATGTGCCCGCCGACCTCTTCGTCCAGACCAAAGAGCTCTTTGAGACCGCGGATATGGTCAAGTTCGCGAAGGCGTTCGCCACTGATGAGGAGAATGCCGCCGCTGTGCCGCTTGCCGTGCGTTTCGTCACCTCGACCTACCAGGTGGAGACAACAGAAAAAGAAGGAGGGACCGAGTAATGTATTTCGAGTATCCGAAACTGCTTTGGCTCCTTCTGGTTCCCGCTCTGCTGGTCCTGCGTTATCTCTATCTTGAGATCTGGGACCGCAGGCCGCATTTGAGAGTCTCCAAAGCGACGCCATGGAAAATGGGCGGGAAGTCGATCCTGGGCGTCATCAGGCATATTCCATTCATTCTCAGGACCGCGGCTCTTTGCCTGATTATCATCGCTATAGCCCGTCCCCGCTCTTCCTCGAAGGTCGACAGGGTGGACACCGAAGGAATCGACATCGTGTTGGCGATGGATGTCTCTACCAGTATGTTGGCAAGGGATTTCTCTCCGGACAGGATCAGCGCCGCGAAAGACATAGCCATTGAGTTCATCGCCCAGCGCCCTACGGACCGGATGGGAATCGTCGTTTTCGCCGGGGAGAGCTACACCCAGTGCCCTTTGACGACCGACAGGGCTACCTTGATCAATCTGATGAAAGAGATTTCCACCGACCTTATCGAGGACGGTACCGCAATTGGTAACGGCCTTGCCACAGCGGTGGCCAGGATCAAGGATTCCGACGCCAAGAGTCGGGTTGTTATCCTGCTTACTGATGGTGTCAACAATAGCGGCGAGATCGCTCCAGAGACCGCCGCCGAGATCGCCAAGACCTATGGCATAAGGGTTTACACTATTGGAGTCGGTGCCAATGGCGAGGCTCCATATCCGGTGATTACACCTTGGGGTGTGCAAGTCCAGAACATGAAGGTGGAGATTGATGAGAAACTGCTCACCAATATAGCTTCCGTGACCGGTGGCCGTTATTTCAGAGCCACAGACAACACGAAGCTGTCGGAGATATATTCGGAGATCAACAAGATGGAGAAGGCGAAAGTGACAGTCGACAGTTTCCCTGTTTACAAGGAACTGTTCGGGGGATATGCTCTCGCGGCGTTGATTTGCCTTCTGCTTGAGATGTTGATCAAAGCTTTGGTTTTGAGGAGGTTGCCATGATCATATTCGCCCATTCACAATATCTGCTGCTCTTGCTGCTGATCCCGTTCTTCTTCCTCGGCATGGCGCTGTGGATGGGGGCGAGACGCCGGCGTCTTCGCAAGCTGGGAGACGAGGCTCTCGTGAATGAGTTGATGCCGTCGTGGTCCCGCTCCAAGAGATGGGTAAGGGCCGTCCTATATTCCCTTGCGTTTTTCTTTTTCGTGATCGGCCTTTCCAGGCCCCAGATCGGCGCCAAGTTAAAAGAATATAAAGTCAAGGGTGCCGAGATCATGGTTGTCCTGGATGTGTCCAACTCAATGCTCGCGCAGGACTATTCCCCGAACAGGCTCGAGAGGGCAAAGTTGGCGATATCAAGGATCACTGACAGGCTTCAGGGAGACAGGATCGGTCTGATCATATTCGCTGGAAGCTCATTTGTCCAGTTGCCTATCACCTCTGATTATGTCAGCGCCAAAATGTTCCTCTCGAACATTTCGACCGAGTCCATCCCGATCCAGGGTACTGCGATCGGTGACGCTATAAATACAGCCGTCAAGAGCTTCAGCGCCCAGAGTGAGAACAGCCGCGCGATCATCGTGATCACTGATGGCGAGAACCATGAGGATGACGCTGTCGCCGCCGCGACACAGGCGGCCGAGGCTGGGGTGAAGGTCTACACTATAGGTGTCGGATCCGTTGAAGGTCAACCGATTCCGATGGATGGAGGCCTCTTGAAAGACAAGGAAGGCAATATCGTCGTGACCAAACTCGATGAGGACACCCTTAAGGAGATCGCCCAGGCCGGAGGTGGAGCTTATGTCCATGCCGGCAACGACGAGTTCGGCCTGACACCGATCGTTAACGACATAAAAAAGATGCAGGAAGAGGAATACAGTTCTGTCGTGTTTGAGGAATATGACGAGCAGTTCATGTATTTCCTTGGTATAGCGCTAGCGCTCTTCGTGTTGGAGATGCTGATAGGGGAGAGGCGCTCCCGCAGACATTTGTTTGACAAGAGATGAGAAGTGGTTTTAAATACTTTTTGACGTTGTCATTGGCGTTTCTTTGCGGTCTCAGCCTGTCCGCTCAGGTTGACCGCAGGGAGGTGCGCTCGGGAAACCGTCAGTTCAAGAAAGGCGACTGGCAGAAGAGTGAGATTGACTACCGCAAGGCTTTGGTCAAAGACTCGACTTCTTTCGCCGCCTCGTATAATCTTGCCAGCTCTCTTTACCGTCAGAACAATTACGAGGAGGCCGGGAAGTCGCTTGAGAAGCTGAAGGATCTCGCCGCGGACAATGTCAATGCTGCTGATTATTATTACAATCTTGGTGATGTGGCGGTCCAGAAAAAGGACTGGGGTGCCGCTGTGGAGGCTTATAAACAGTCTCTTCTTCGCAGGCCGGATGACATGGACGCCAAAGAGAATTACGCCTACGCCAAGTTGATGCTCCAGAAAGATGGAGGCGGCGGTGGCGGAAACGGCCAGAATCAGGATCAAAACCAGGATCAGAACCAAGACCAGAATCAAGACCAGAATCAGGACCAGAACCAAGACCAGAATCAAGATCAGAACCAGAACCAGGGACAAGGTCAAGGTGATGCCAAGATATCTCCCCAGCAGGCTCAGCAGATGCTGAATGCTATCCAGGCCAGGGAGAAAGAGACACAGGACAAGGTGAACAAAGAGAAAGCCGCGGTCCTTAAATCCCGTCAGAAGGACAAGAATTGGTAAAGATGAAAAGATTGCTATACATATTGGCGCTCGTTGCCGTGTCACTCATCACGGCTCCGGGTTCGCGTGCCCAGAACTCAATCAAGGTCGAGGCTCCGAATGTGGTCGGTGCCAACGAGCAGTTCAATGTGACTTTCATTATCGAGGGAGAGAAGAGCCCTTCTGACTTCTCATGGTCTCAAGGTGATGATTTCCAACTTGTTTGGGGACCTCAGAAAGGGACTTCCACAAGTGTCCAGATCATAAACGGGAAGCGTACTTCTTCTCATCAGTCGACATTCACTTATATCCTTCTGCCAAAGGCTACCGGCACATTCCAGATTCCAGCGGCATCGGCCACTGTCTCCGGTGAGAAGATATATTCCTCACAATTCTCAATCCAGGTCGTGACTGACGCTTCATCCGCTGGTCAGGGTGGCCAGGGATCCCAGTCATCCGGCGGGTCGTCTCAAGGCGGATCCGGAGGCTCTGGGAAGCAGGCTGCCTCCGGTGAGATTCCTGCGAGCGACCTGTTCTTAAGATTATCCCTCAGTCGTTCGGAGGTTGTTCTGGGAGAACCGCTCACCGCTACTTTAAAGCTTTACCAGAGGGTTAATATCGCCGGATTCGAGAATGCCAAGTTTCCTAGTTTCAACGGCTTCTGGAGTCAGGAGACCTATTCGCCGACAAACATCGAGTTCAAGAGGGAAAGCTTCGACGACAAGATCTACAACACCGCCGTGTTGAGGTCTTATGTCTTGATTCCGCAGCAGGCCGGAACCATCACCATCGATCCGGCGGAGCTTGTCTGCCTGGTCAATGTCAGGGTCAACACGGGCACTTCCAACAGCATTTTCGACAGTTTCTTCCAGGACGAGTACCGCACTATTCGCAAGAGGGTGACCACTTCGGCCCTCAAGGTCAAGGTCAATCCTCTTCCCGCCGGACAGCCCGCTTCATTCGGTGGGGGCGTGGGCAGTTTCGGAATATCCGCCCGCCTGTCATCGGATGAGCTTAAAACACACGATGCGGGGTCGCTTGTCGTGACTATCTCGGGACGTGGAAACGTTTCCCTGCTCGAAGAACCCAAAGTCAGTTTCCCTCCGGATTTCGAGGTTTATGACACCAAGTCCACCGAAAACACTGACAAGAGTAACGGCGGCACTTCCGGTAGCAAGTCGTTCGAGTTCCCCTTCATCCCTCGCAGCGCCGGCGAGTTCACGATCCCTTCGGTGGAATATTCCTACTACGACATCAATACTGGGAAGTATGTGACTCTACGTACTGAGCCTCAGCATATTAAGGTCGCAAAGGGCAAGGGGTCCGAGTCCTCTGGACCTGTGACGGTCACTACTCCCGGAGTCGAGAGAAGGGACGTCAAGAGCCTGGCGAACGATATCCGCTTCATTTCCACCAAGAAGCCATCACTCGAGAAAGAAGGTTCCTTCTTCCTGGGCTCCACTTTGTTCTGCGTACTGCTTGGCCTGATGTTGGCCGCGGCTGTCGCTATCTGGCTCGCTTTGAGGAAGGTGGCGGCTATGAAGGCTGATGTCGCCAAGACCAAGAACCGCAGGGCCACGAAGATGGCCAAGGTAAGGCTCAAGCAGGCCGGAGACTTCCTCGGAAAGAATCTTTATACCGCATTCTATGAGGAGCTCCACAAGGCTTTGATAGGTTTCATATCAGATAAACTCAATATGGATATGTCTGATCTCAGCGGGGAGAATATCGCTTCCGCTCTTCTTGAGGGAGGGGTCTCCCAAGAGGACACCGACGCTTTCACTGGTCTCCTCGAGGCATGTGAATTCGCGAGATATTCCCCTGATGCCGGCCATGAGGCTATGAGCGCGCATTATGACAGCGCCATCAAGGTCATCTCGGCCATTGACTCCAGCCTGAAGACAGTCCGTTCCAAGTCCAAGGCCGTCTCGGCGATAATAGCGGTTATCCTTTCTTTGGGAATATCCTACAACATCTCTGCCCAGGAGGCAGGACAAATGGTTGTAGCTTCTTCAGATTCAACTGTTTCTGAGGTTGGAAGCGGGGATTTGTGGCAAGATGGTGTGGATGCGTATACCAATAGCCGTTTCCAGGACGCCGCCGCCGCTTGGGAGTCGCTCCTTGCCACCGGAGTCGCATCTCCTGAGCTCTATTGCAATACAGGAGACGCTTATTTCAAGCTGGGCAATTACCCTAAGGCGATCTTGAATTACGAGAGGGCTTTGAAACTGGATCCGTCGTTCGCTGACGCCCGTTACAACCTTGAATTCGCCCAGAGTTTCGTCCAGGACAAGATCGAGGCCGTACCCGAATTTATAATCGAGAGTGTCGGACGGAAAATGTGCTATACTCTTGGATCGGATACTTGGGCAGTCTTGTTCCTGGTATTCCTCCTGTGCGCGTTGGCGCTTGGACTGATGTTCTTGTTGTCATCTTCGATCGGTAGACGCAGGGCTGGTTTCTATCTCGGAATAGTTTTTCTTGTCCTCTCGCTGCTTTGCCTTGATTTCTCAGCTTGGCAAAAGAGGGACTACGCGAAGAAAGACAGCGCCATCGTGATGCTTCCTGTCTCTTCCGTAAAGAGTTCTCCTTCAAGTGGTAAGGATTTGTTTGTCATCCATGAGGGCACGAAGGTCAAGATTCTTGACAGTGTCGGTGAATGGCAAAATATAGCCCTGGCGGATGGCCGTCAGGGCTGGATCGAGTCTTCAGCGATCGAGATTATCTAGCTTATTCCCACTCGATTGTGGATACAGGCTTGTCGGAGTAATCCCAGAGTACTCTGTTGACACCGGGAACTTCGGCGATAATCCTGTCCCGGATAGTGCGGAGAATAGCCCAGGGAATCTCCACTGATTTAGCCGTGACGGCGTCTTTGGTGTCGACAGCGCGTATAACCGCCGCCCAACCCATGTAACGCTTTCCGTCCTTTATTCCAGTTGACTTGACGTCGGGAATAGCCACGAAATACTGCCAAGGGGTAGGATTCATCTTACCGATCTCCTCACGGACGATAGCGTCGGCTTCCCTGACCGCCTCAAGCCTGTCACGGGTAATCGCTCCGACACATCTCACCCCGAGTCCCGGACCAGGGAACGGCTGGCGGTAAACCATGTTGTCAGGAAGACCGAGGGCTTTACCCACGACCCGGACCTCGTCTTTGTACAGGAGTTTCACTGGCTCAACCAATTCGAAATTGAACTCCTCAGGCATTCCACCAACGTTGTGATGGGCCTTGATCCCGTCCCTGGACTCCAGGATGTCGGGATAGATTGTTCCTTGACCAAGGAATTCGATGCCTTCCAACTTCGAGGCCTCCTCGGCGAAGACGTCGATAAACTCCTTGCCGATTATCTTTCTCTTGGTCTCAGGATCGTCCACTCCGGCGAGTTTGTCCAGGAACCTGTCAGTGGCGTCCACGTAGACAAGGTTGGCGCCCAACTCTTCCTTGAACACCTTGATGACCTGCTCCGGTTCTCCTTTTCTAAGCAACCCGTGGTTGACATGCACGCAGACCAGTTGATTTCCGATGGCCTTGATCAGCAACGCGGCCACCACAGAAGAGTCGACACCTCCCGATAGCGCCAGCAGGACTTTTTTGTTCCCAACTTGTTTCCTTACTGCCGCTATTTGCTCATCGATAAAGGCTTGCGCCAATTCTGGAGTCGTGATTCTCTCCATTGATTCCGGTCTGACATTTGGATCCATGTTGTTTCCTCCTATTTTTGATTTATAAATAATTCTATAGCGATATTATAAGGTCTGTCCTCCTATGAATTCCCTCAATATGGATGTGGGCGGAATCGCCGCGATCTCCGAGGGTTGGAGAGCCACGATGTAGTCCAGGAACTTAAGGAGCCGCACCGCCTCGGTGAAAGCGGGGGAACTGGGCGAGATACGTCTTAGGAGCGGCTCGGCGTAATACTTAAGCAGCGGCAACTCGAAGATGACTCCGGAGTTGAAAAGGAAATCAGCGTTTTCCTGGAAAGGGAATATGTTTTTCATCTCCCCTCGGCGTACACTGTACCATCTCAGGAGGGTATCCTCGGGGGTTGTGTTCCTTACCCGATTGTCCCGGACCATTCTGCGGAGCAACCTGTTGTCTGAAGTCGACAGGTTGCTGTTCTCGTCAAGATTAAGGGAAGTCATCGCGGAGACATAGACCCTGAATATCCTTGAATTATCGACCGCTGAGGTCATCTCAGGGTTTAGGGCGTGAATTCCCTCCATGATCAGGATGTCCTTGTCCTCGAGGTGAAGCTTGTTCCCTACATAAGTTCTTCTTCCTTGTCCGAAATCATATTTCGGTATCTCCACTTCTTTTCCTTCGAGCAGGTCGTTAAGCTGACTATTCAGCAACTCCAGATCCATGGCGTGGAGCGACTCGAAGTCGAGCTTTCCGTCCTCGTCAAGAGGTGTCTTGTCCCTGTCCACGAAATAATTGTCCAGCTCAATCACTTTGGGCTTGAGACCCAGCACCTTACATTGCAAGGCGATTCTCAAGGATGATGATGTTTTCCCGCTGGAGGAAGGTCCGGCTATCATTACGATCCGTTTCTCGAAACGGTTCTCGTAAATCTTGTCGGCGATCTTGGAATAGTTCCTCTCGTGGAGCGCCTCAGCGAGGTTTATTATCTCTACCGCCCTTCCGGCTTTGATGGCGGAGTTAAGGGTCCCGACACTGTCGATACCAATGATGGAACACCAGTTGGAATAGTCTTTAAGGGTGGCGGCCACCTTCGTGTGCCGCTTCATCGGCATGACCTTGGTGAAATCGGTCATCTTCGGTCCCTGAAGGCAGAAACCGTCTCCTATTCCGGTGATATCGAAGGTCTTAAGGAAGCCTGTAGAAGGGATCAGAGGCCCGTGGAACGAGTCGGCGTTGCCGTCTAGATAGTAGACACTGCAAGTGAAGGTACCCACACTCTTCTGGAGGATCGCTTTGTGCGGCTGGTTGTTCTTCAGGAATATCTCCTGTGCCTCTTCGGAGAACATCTTGACCTTTGTGAAAGGAAGGTCTTTGGCGATGATCTCCTTCATCTTGTCCTTGATCGCGTCGATCTCCTCATCAGTGACAAAATGGACCTTTGCCCGGCCATCCTCCATCTTTCCGATCTCATGGAGCTCACAGTACAGTCCGCTCGGCAGGGAGTGGTCCACGACAAGCACCTTGTCCGGATGCAGGGCCCTGACAGCGTTCTGGAGGGTGAAACACAGGGAACGTAGGTAACAACGCCTTCCATCAGCATGGTTGAATCCGATGAATTCGACCTGGTGGAAAAGTATTGGTCTGTAATCCAGTTCCTTCAGTTGGTTGTCCACGAGGGCGGCTATGACATCCAGTTTCTGCCCTGTCTTGGGGTCTGTTACTGTCTTGCACCACTTACGGGCCAGATCCCCCAGCGTGCCTCCCATCTCGATCCTATGGTTCTTCCCGTCGTTCTTGCAGAAAATCGTTATCTCTTTCTTGTCCATTATTCTATGGGTCTATCCTTACAAATATACTTAAATTACGGATTTTCGCGTATATTTATACAAGATTAATTCAACTGCCATGAGTACAAAACGATTGATAGCGATGGCTCTTGCCGCCATTCTGTGTTTCTCTGCCTTCGGGCAATCATATCCTCTTTCAGATGACCATCTCGCCTCTTTGTACGCCAATGCTGACGGGAAGTATGTCTGGCATAATTGGAAAGGCAGTGTCTCAAAATGGCAGAAACGCTTCAGGGCCGATCTGGAGAAGTCTTTGGGCATTGACCGGATGCGTGAGGAGATGAAGGGTTTCAAGCCTGAGGCCAAGCGGATTGACAGTGAGGATATGGGAGCTTACACTCGTGAGAGATGGGAGATATTGACGGAGCCTGACGTGCTTCTGCCTGTCATTATTTTGCGTCCGAAAGTGATCGAGGGACCGAAAGCGTTGATGATCACCCCTCATGGCCATTCCAAGAACACCGAGTTGTATGCTGGAGTCTATTGGGACGAGAGCGACAGGTCTCTAGCTGAGGACGGAGAGAGGAATATAGCGGTGCAGGCTGTCGAGGAAGGTTGTATTGCCATAGCTCCAACCGCCAGGGCGTTCGGTAAGACAAGGACCAAGGCGGGTCTCGAGGCGGACGCCACATCCTCTTGTCATGAATATATGCTCCACGACCTTATTGTAGGTCGCACCCTGATTGGAGATAGGGTCTGGGACATCATGAAGATAATAGACTGGGCTATCGAGTCTTTGCCGGTCGATCCGGAGAAAATCATCGTCTCAGGCCACTCTGGGGGCGGCACGGCGACCATCTATGCGGGTGCGGTTGACACTAGAATAAAGTTCTGCCTTCCTTCGGGTTCATTCTGCTCTTATGAGAAAAGTATCCTTGCCATGCCCCATTGCGAGTGCAACTACCTTCCCGGAATGCTTCATCTCGGGAACATGGGAGATCTCGCGGGCTTGCTTGCGGGACGTTACCTCTGTATAATCCAAGGAAAAGATGACGGCATATTCCCGATTGATGGAGCGAGGGAAGAATTCGAGAAGACGAAGGAGGTTTTCGCCGCTTCTGGCAAGGGCGCTTGCGAGCTGGCTGTCGGAGATGGTGGTCACCGCTACTACAAGACGCCCGCTTGGGCTTTCTTAAAGAAATATATTTCTGTTTTTTAATACGGTTTTTCTGTTTTTGATGGTTTTTGTTGTTTCCTTGGGCTACCTTAGCCGGAAACAACTTGGACTATGCTTATCAACATCTTGGCCGCCAAATGCATCGGCATCGAAGCGGTACCTGTCACCGTAGAGGTCGACATCACATCCGGAATAGGGGTTCATCTCGTCGGTCTCGCTGATGTCGCCGTGAAAGAGAGTCTCCTCAGGACCATAACCGCCTTGCAATCCCTCGGGTTTCATATTCCCGGGAAGAAAATAGTAATCAATCTGGCCCCAGCGGACATGCATAAGAACGGTGGGGGATACGACCTTCCCATTGCTCTCGGAATCATCGCCGCCTCAGGGCAGAGGGAACTGCCTGGACTAGGGAAGTACATAGTAATGGGCGAGTTAGGGCTGGATGGCTCCCTAAGGGAGATACAAGGCTCACTGCCGATCGCGGATCTGGCGTCTTCGCTCGGAAAAGAGGGTTGCATCCTTCCTCTGGAATCGGCAATGGAGGCGACCGAATGTTCGGGGATTGACATCTACGGAGTACGGAACCTGCTGGACGTGTTGAGGATACTGGAAGAGGTGGAGGATGTCGGAGACCTGCTTGTTTGGAATACTCCGTTATACAGGTCGCTCCTCGGGCAACGGTCTCGTACAAAAACACAAGCCGGGACAGAAATAATGGATTTCTCGGAGATTATCGGCCAGGAAAGTGCGAAAAGGGGAGCCGAGATCGCTGCCGCCGGGGGACACAATCTCATTATGATCGGTCCGCCGGGCAGCGGGAAAAGCTCCCTGGCTAAAGCCATGGCCGGGATTCTTCCTCCCATGACAAAAGAGGAGTCCATTGTCACCAGCAAGATATATTCGGTCTATGGGATGAAAGGATCCATGATCGGCCTTATTCATGACAGGCCTTTCCGGGCTCCGCATTACAGCGCCTCGTTGCCAGCGATTATCGGAGGCGGAGCGGGGCAGGACATACGTCCCGGTGAGGTCACTCTGGCACACAATGGAATACTCTTTCTCGATGAATATGGGCAAATGCCGAAATCGGTCCTGGAGGCCCTTAGGGGGCCGATGGAAGATAGGAAGGTGACCATTTCCAGACTCCGGTCAAAACTTGAGTATCCAGCCTCTTTCATGCTTGTGGCGGCCTCTAATCCATGCCCTTGCGGCTATTACGGAGAAGGCGACAGATGTCGCTGCACCCCAGGCCAGAGGGCAGGTTATCTCTCCAAACTCTCCGGACCGATTATGGATCGTATCGACATACAACTTTGGCTTCATCCGGTTGATACCAAGAAACTAGTGGGACGGAAAAAAGGGGAGCCCAGCTCGATGGTAGCGGCCAGGATTCTAAAGGCCCGTGAGATCCAAAAGGAGCGTTTCGATGGCACGGGAATATTCACCAATTCCGAGATGAGCGGGCGGATGCTGGAGAAGTATTGCCCTTTAAAAGAGGAGTGTGAGTCACTGATGGAGAAGCTGATGGATAGTCTTGGATTGTCCGCCAGGGCATATTCAAGGATACTGAAAGTGGCCAGGACAATCGCGGATCTTGAGGGAGTTCCGGGAATAGAACCGGAGTTTCTAAGCGAGGCGGCATCGTACAGGTTCTTGGACAGAATCGAGGGATTATGATGGATAATGTCATTAAAAAAGGTTATATTTGTGTGTTAAAACCATTATTTGTTATGAAGAGATTACTGATTGTATTGGTCGCTTTCTTCGCGATCACGACTGTAGCCTCCGCCAACCCTTACAAACTTGACGAGGCTTCTGTTGATTTCGCCATCGAGAATGCCGTCGCCGTTTCTCCCTATGCCCTGCTGGCGGAGATTCCCGCCCAGCTCCCGGCCGGGATGCCCGCTTCGGCAACAGTTTCTGCCGGCAAGAGCCCCGTTGGAGCTATCCTCCTGACTTTCTTCCTCGGAGGATTCGGCGTCCATCGTCACTATATGGGCACCCGTCCCTGGATGTGGGCGATCTACACATTCACTGCAGGCGGAATCTTCGGTATCGTCCCGTTTGTTGACCTTATCGTTGAGATTGTGGCAACGGTGGAGGATAACTCGATTGCCAGGTACTGCGGCAATACCTCATTCTTCATGTGGGGTTAATGCCGCGCCGGCTGCTCATAACAGCTTTTATTCTCATCTCCATCCCAAGTTTGATGGCCCAAAGAAGGGTCTCGGCCGGGATGGAGGTGAAAACTTTATATGGGGGCAAGGTCACGACAGTCGCCAGTAAAGTTTATTGCACGTCCTCAGGCCGCCTTGTCCAGGTTTTCGAGTCTCCTGACCAATATTACACCATCACCAATCCTGACGGAGAGTTCAAGATTTATTACCCCGGTACAAATGAGGTCTATTCCGAACGGAAAGAGGATTTCAGCGATAGGGACAATGTCTTGTATCTTTTCCTTTCCGGCCGTGGAGATGACATGGGACTCGGTCTTTACGGTTACAAATTGGCGGGAACCGTCCGTGAGGATGGGGGTATCGTAAAGAGAACCTATGTCCCGTCTTCTCCAGGAAAGGGAGTGGCGAAGGTTGAACTTGTCCAGGAGAATTATCTGCCTATATATCTGGCCTATTACAATGACGGCGGAGCGGTTGTGAGCAAGGTTTACCTTTCCTCATATTCCCGTCTGGGCAATATGATGTTGCCTCTCCGGGTGACCTCCGTCCAGTTCACATCCAAGAAAGACTCCACGCTGGTCCGCACAATCTATTCCGATGTCAAAGTTGACGGGCAGGATCCGATGTTTGATTTCCAGGTACCGGCCGGTGCCAAGCCAGTCAAAAACCTTCCGGCCGGCAGGAAGTGACATCACCATGCCACGCCGCATCCATATCATTATACTCCTCTTAGCCTTATCGTTTCCCGCTCAAGGCCAGGTCCGGGGCATCCTTGGCTTGCCGGACCGGATCATGTCCTCCTCACGAATAGGCCGTGTCTCGACTCGAGAAGTTCCTACCATCCCGGTAGCCGACACGTCCAGAATCCAGTTTCCAGTAGATGGAAAAAGGAATATATCAGAGGACTATGATTTCTTTAAATATTTGAAAGATAACGATTTCCGGACTGACGCCAAGACTCTGGTCCTCGGAAGTTATGCTCCTTCTGACACTTTGGATTTCTTAAGAGCCACGGTTCTATTCTCGGATCTTAAATTGGCTCAGGCGTCAGAGTTGTTCGGCAGAGTCCCATTCGACTCTCCTTTCGGTCCCGAGTCATTCTATTATCAGGTCGTGTCACTAACAAGCGCGGGGGAATATGATAAGGCTTACGGCCTGTTGTCCCCTCCGTCAATCCAGCCCCGTTTCTCGGAAGGCGGGCCTTATGCTGAGCTGACAGCCCTACAAGCCGCTGGTCTTTCGTTGCTTAGGGGTAAAGAAGATGAATGGTTGCGGCATAGTTCTTCTTTCACGTTCGGAGACTATGCGTTGGCGGAAAGTGAGAGAGTCTTGTCTGAGATAGGACAAAGGCGTTTCAGCTCCAAAAGCAAACATGCTGGTGTGGCCGCCCTCGCCTCTGCGGTTATCCCGGGAGCGGGAAAAGTCTATGCTGGAAGACTCGGTGAAGGTGTAGCCGCTTTCTTGACGGTAGGCTCTTTAGGGGCGATTACTGCCGAGAATTGGGTCAGGCATGGAGGGAAGGATTGGAGGACAATCCTTGCGGGATCCCTCTGCGCGACTTTCTATCTCGGAAATATATATGGTAGTTATATGTCTGTAAGCATTGAGAACAATGACAGGATCACAGCTGAGAACACCGCTATTGTCTATCATCTGCATCTTCCTCTTCGTACCGTTTTCCGTTAAGGGGCAAGAAGTGGATCGGGACGACCCGCTGGAGGAGGCACTCCGGTGGGAGAGGGTGGTGTATTCCTCTGACGATCCGGTCGTGGTCCAGGATGCTTTGGTCTCAAAAGCCGCTTGTCTGGCTCGGTCGGGATCGTATGGCGAGGCTTTAAGGACTTTGGACAGGATCCGGATGTATCTTCTTTCTTCAGATAAGGCTTCAGATATTTTGATGCTCAAATCATTGTATTCCAAGAGGCTGGGAGATAACGGTGCCGCTCTGGGTTTCCTTGAGGAAAGCGGTTCGGCTGAGAACCATCCAGCATTGTATTCTGTCCTTCTCGCGGCTTCGAGAAGATTCGCGGAATCTCATGAGCAGGCGCTTAGAGCCGTATCCACGCAGTCTGAAAAGGCGGCGGTGGAGTCTTTATTCAAAAAGGTTCCAAGGATTAAGAAGGAAGGTACCGCCGCCGCGTTGTCATTTATCCCTCCAGCCGGCCAAATCTATCTTGGACGTCCTTGGGTTGGACTTTTATCCATGTTGCTTAATGTTGGATCCGCCGGTTTCACCGCCTTTGAGATTATCGGCCATGATTGGGTGACCGGCTTGCTTGGTGGAGGATTGCTCCTTAACGAGACCTTCCTGAAAGGGAATATATCAAAGAATATCGCCTCGGTTGAAGAGGCGAACGAACTGTCTGTCAAGAGGTTCTCTGAGTCTTTAGAGGAATTGCTAAAGCCCGGACTCAATCCTGGGAATCCCAACTGATTGTCCTGGACTCGTCAGGATTGACCGTTATGGTCACCTTGAGAGTCTCCTCGGGAAGGATTTCCTCAATGTTTTCTGGCCATTCGATTATGCAGGGGAATCCGCTGTCGATATAGTCATAAAAACCGATGTCAAACGCTTCGGCGACCTTTGTGACCCTATAGAAATCGAAATGGAACAGGGGAGTCCCGTCCCCGGTCTTATATTCGTTGACGATAGCGAATGTGGGTGAGCTGACGGCGTCTTCCCGGACACCGAGATGGCGGCATAAAGCGGTCGTGAAAGTGGTTTTTCCAGCGCCCATCGGAGCGTAGAAGGCAATAATTTTATTGTCCCCGATTTCGGTAAGGAACTCACCGGCAGCCCTGTCGATGTCCTGGAGATTCTTTATGGTGATTGTGTGTCTCATTATCTCGGCCGTAGCCATGTCTCGGGGTTCTGCGGAGTCTTTCCGGACCATATCTGGAAGTGAAGCTGGGTCTCTCCGCCGATAGTGTCAACTGTACCGATGCTCTGTCCCGTGCTGACCTTGTCGCCTTTCTTGACAGTGACATTCCCCATCTTGCAGTAGAACGAGAAGTAATTCCCGTGCTGGACAAGGACGCACTTGTTGTAGCCAGGCATCACGACTATCTGTTTCACCTCGCCGTCAAACACGGCTTTTATTGATGAACCTTGCCCCATAGCTATGGAAATACCGTTGTTGAATGGGAGTTTGAGATTAGGGTAGACGGGGTCGTACCTTTGCCCATAGTGCTCAACTACGGCTCCTTCCGCCGGCCAAGGCAGTTTCCCTTTATTAGACTCGAACTTCTTCGCCAGAGTGTAGTCAATCGGCTTGGCAGGCTCTTTTGTGGTGGTCTTTCCGGATCCCTTTGAGCTGGATTTCTCGTTCAGGGCCTGGTTGATGATCCTTTGGATTTCCCTGTTCAGGGCCTCGACTTCCTTCTGCTTCTTAGAGAGGTCCTGCTGGTATTTCTTCTTGTCTTTCTTGAGCTGGTTGACAAGCTTTTGGGAGTCGTTCTGTTCGGCCTGGAGCTTACCCATATCCGCCAGTCTCTCGCTCCTTAAAGCCTCCGCGTCTTTCTTCAGCAGTGCGAGCTGGGATTTTTCTTTCTCCAGAGTGTCCTTCGTGGCAATGATCTTCTCCGCCTGTATATTCATTTGCTTGGAAAGGTCACGAAGGTAGCCGTATCTGCGGAAAGCCTGGCCAACATTATCGCTCGCGAGGATATACATGTACCAGACCTTGGCGTTGCGGTTCTTGTAGGCGCTCCGGACAAGCCTCTCATAGTAATCAGAAAGAGTGTCCAGCTTGGCCTGCATTACCTTGATATCTTTCTCTTTGGCGGATATCGCTGAGTTGAGCCCGGCGATGTCACGGTCGCTCTCCGCCACCAGTTCCTTTCTGGCGTCCACCTTCTTGCGGATCAATGTGAGCTGGTTGAGGGCGTTGACGCTCTTGGTGGTTATAGCCTTTATCTGCCCGTCAAGGATGGCGATCTCTTTTTGAAGCCTGGCCCTCCTTGATTCCTGGGCCTTGGTGTCTTGGGAATATACGGTCAGAGTCCCGGCCAGAAAAGCCAGGATGATGGCAATGAATATTCCCGCGAACCTTCTCATCAATCCTTGCCCTCCGCTTTCTTGTTAGCCTCCTGGGTTCTGTAAACCTTGGCGAGATCATATTCGCCAAGCGCCTCAAGCACCGCGGCGTAATGACCCAGGCATGTGGCGCTGTCCTTGGCCCCGTAAATCATAGCCCTCTTGAACACCGCCTTGGCGTCCTGGTTCTTCCCCAGTAAATGGAGGATCCATCCATATGTGTCGAGATAAGTGGAGTTGTCGGGGTTCTTGTCCACCGTCTTCTTGCTCATGGCGCAGGCCTTCTTGAGGCTCTTGCCTTTGAGAGCAAGGTAGTAGGCGTAGTTGTTGAGAGTCGGGCTGTAATCGGGATTGGCTTTCAAGACTTGTTTGTAATATGTGAAAGCCTCTTTCTCGTTACCCATCTCATAGTACATGTCCCCGATATTCGCCAGAGCGGGAATAGTCACAGAGGTGTCTCCAGGAGCCATTTCGATCATCTTCCTGCTGTTGTCTATGATTCCCTGCCAGTCTTTCTTATTGTAGAGGGCGGCATTTTTCATCTCGTAGAAAGAGACCTCCTTAGGGAATCTCACGAGAGCGCTGTCGGAGGCTGTGATCAAGGCGTCCCAGTCGCTCTGATACCCGAGCATTTGAACGTAAGTCGCTGTGGCGTCAAGACTTCCGGGATTTTTCTCCATGTTGAGGCGGATGAGGTTCTTGGCCTTATCGATCCTCTCGGTGGCATAATAGTACATGCCGGCGGACTTGAGGGCCGTGCTGTCGGAGGGATGTCTGGCGACCATGGTGTCGTAAAGCGAATCCAGCCTCGGCCTGAAACTCTGCACGAATCTCGGCTCAGACCGCTGGAGCAGCATTCCCAGGTATTGCGCCTTGGCCTGGGGTTCTGTCTGTCCGTCATCCACGAATTTGTCCAGGATGGAGAAGTAGTCCACATAGTTCCTCCTGATGCGGTACACCTCACCCTCGCCAAGGAGAGCGGGAATGTAATCTCCTTGAAGATCAAGAGCTTCCTTATAATATACCAAGGCCAAACTGTCATTGTACTCGGCCAGAGTATGGTCTCCGAGTTTGGTCAGCACGAAGGCCGATGAATATTCCTTATTATAATCCTGAAGGACCTTGAGCGCTTCCGCGGGCTTGTTTTGGCGGAGAAGGATGTCGTATTTTGTGGCGGTCACACTCTCGTTCTTGCCGAAGACAGCCTCGATCTGGTCCATAGCGGCGAGCGCCTTATCAAATTGGTTTCCTTTCAAATAGAGGTTGACCAATGAGAAATAGATATCGTTCTTTTTGGGATATTCCTTGAGAAGTTCCTCGTAGGTGGCGATGGTCAAGTCATCCTCCCCGGTCATTGAATATGCCAGGGCGAGCCTGTCCTTGTACCAATAGTTGGCGGGGTCGATCTCGGAAGCTTTCTTGAGCGCGTTCTGGGCTCCTTTAACGTCTCTTACATAGAGGGCGCACATACCCTTGTAATACCATGCGGCGTCATTGCCGGGATCGGCGATCACAATCTCGTCCAGCAGTTTGGTGGCTTTCTCGAACTGCCCGTCGCTCATAGCGCCGACCGCGTCGATAAGCCTTCCGTCAAGTCTCCAGTTATCTTTTGTCTGCGAATATGCCTGACCAGCTCCAAGGGCGGTCAGGATAATCAAAGACACTATTATTCTTCTAACTAATCTCATATTGAAGACACGTCTTTTTCAGCCGGAAGACATTATGCAAAAATAGTGCTTTTCGAGGAAAATGCCTTATTTATTATTGACAACAAAACAACCTTCGTCGACCATTTACCCGGATAGGGCGCGAAGCGCAGGGAGACGAAGGTTGTTTTATTGTCAGAAATACGTGTGAAGCTATCTTCCGCCGGAGTGGCCGCCTCCGGAGAAGCCTCCGCCGCCACCGAAGGAGGTGTGACCACCGCCGCCGCTCCAGCCACTGCCACTGCTCTTGCTGGCGGCATAGCTTGAGGCCGCACGGTTGAAATAACGTGTCGAGTCGTTGAATGTGCTCCACATGACAGTAGGTGTCACATCCTGGAACTGCTCCATGGTCTTGGACAAGGTGAAATACTCAGGGCAGACTTTCTTGAAATCCTTGTAGACCTGCTCGGCGATTCCATAGAGTGAGGCGAAAATCAGGTAGTTGTTCCATAGCCCGACCTCAACAGCGCCCCTGTCCTGGATGAGGGTGAAGTCCTTGAGGAACTTCTTGAGTCCGAATACTTCCCGCACTTCCTTCGCGGTGAGAGTCTTTAAGGTTATAGAGGAGTCTTTGATCTTATTCTGCCAATTGTAGATCTTTTTCCCGTGCTTGTTGGCCCATTTCCTAAGCTCCTTTTTCTGGAGGATGGAGTCATCTCCGGCAGCCTCCTTGAAGAAATTATATAGGTCGAGCTCCATGTTGAGATCTGTCCCGGAAACGTCATTGTCGGTGAGGGTCAGTTCATTGATTTTGAATGCCGGGTCGCCGCTGAGCTGGGGGACAAGCTGGAAAGCTCCACGGTAGAAAAGCCGCATCATGTAAGCGGAGATCAACCTCTCGCTCTCCTGCTGTCCGGTATTGGTTGAGAATGTCTTTTGTGAGATGAGCCTGATTATATTAGATGCTCTCTTGAGATCCCCGTCCACGGGAACTCCCCTGAACCAGTCGACATCGCTTTCCTTGCCACCAAGAAGCTCTTTACGACGCTTTTTGTTGCTGATTTCCGCCCAGATCAATCCACCTACCAGTGCCAGGCTGATAAGCCCGAGAAAAGCGAAGAGTAGGAAGTCAAAGACTTTTTCGAAGAATTTGTTATCTTTTTTGTATTCACTTCCTTTGAGAGCCTTCTTCCTCACATCATCAAAAGTCTTGTCCTCAGTCAACTCGGGAGTGAATATACCTTTCTCAAACCCGAGAAGGGCGATCAGGGTGCTCCTGCTGGAGAACGGTTCGGTGGACCAGTACTTGGCCGCACCGTCCACCACCTCGGCCTCTCCATGGAAGCCGAAGCCCCACAGGAGAGTGTTTTCGGGAGTGAGGATAGTGCCGTTCTTACGAATTGTCAGGGAGACATCGTCGATCCCGTTATCAGTTGAGGTGATGAACTGGTGGTTGAACCCATCCTTGTCAGAATAACCCTTCACAAGGCCGGTGAGAGTGTATGTGACAGTGAAGGTATGGAGTCCGTTACTGCCTACTCCCCAGCAAACCTCATAGCCATCTGACTTTTTGACAAGACCGCACCGGAAGGCCTTTTTCTCACGGCTACGGCTTATGTTCCAATTGGTTCCCTCGTTGAAGAATTCCATACCGGACTCGTCAGTGACTCCAAGGTCAATGATCTTCATCTTGCCGAGGTTCTCCTTGCCGAGGTACCATTCGGTGATATCGCTCTCGACATCAATGACCCATGTCTCTTTAACAAACGCCGAACCGTCGTCCTGTAACTCAACATCTATCCGCACCGACTCAACCTGGTTTTCGGCCAGTGAGGGAACGGATAGACAGAGAAGGACGACGCCCAGGATAAACCTAAGCCGTCGCATAGCCGTTTACTTGTTGAATATGTCCGCGACTGAAGGAGCCTCCGCCTTCGCGGCGTCTTCGGGAAGAAGATCGTGGGTGGTGAAGCCGAACATCGAGGCGACCAGATTTGAAGGGAACTGGCGGACCATCATATTCAGTTTCGTGACAGAGTCGTTGTAAACCATCCTGGAAAGACGGACGTTCTCCTCGTACTGGCGAATGCTTGCCATAGTGTCGTTGAACATCTGGTTCGCCTTGAGGTCAGGATAAGCCTCTGCCACAGCGGAGAGACGGGTCAGGACATCCATGATGGCGTTCTCCTGCTCGGCAACCTGTCCGGGAGCGACATTTGTCGCTCTGCGGGAAGCGATGACATCGGTGAGGGTGTCATGCTCGTGGGCGGCATATTGCTTAGTCATCTCAACGAGGTTGGACACAGCGTCCCATCTGGACTTGAGCTGAACGTTGATCTGTCCAAAGGCGTTCTTCATCTTCTCCTCGAGTGTGACGAAAGCCCTCTGTGTCCTGATGATATAAAGGCCGATGATGACCAGCAGTGCGATAATAATGATTGTTACCATTTTGTTAAAGGTTTGTTGGTTAGTTATTTCCGTTATCCTACCACCCAGACGAGCACATGGTTGTCGAAGGTGATGTATTCAAGCTCAAAGTCCTCCTCGTAGCCGTCCTTGTGGATGAAGGTGGCATCCAGCTCACCTTCGCCGCGGGGGCGGAAGCGCTCAACCTCAATCTGCTCGGCGAAGTCAACAGGATACGCTGAGACCAGTTTGTAGATGGCCTCCTTGGCGCACCAGTAGATAGCCAGCTGCTCGTTGCGTTTGTCATCGTCAAGGTCATCGATCTCTTCCTCTGAGAGGGCTTTGCGCTCCACAACGGAGAAATCCCTGGCGAGTGACTCGATGTCGATTCCCACGTCCTCGTTGTCATTGAGGATGACAGCCACATACTTCGCGGTGTGGGTGATACTGATGTTCGTGACGCTGTTCTCGAGGTAAGGCTTGCCGTTGTCGTGGTGGCTGAGGTATACCTTCTCTCCGAAAAGCTCGCAAAGAAGGGCCCTGACAGCCAGCCTCTGCTTACGCATGGACTCGCTGCCTATGAATGAGATCTCCTCCATTTCGTCACTCGGGACGGAGGCGAGCTCCCGAAGTTCCTCTTCAGTTTCGGTTATCTGCCAGACGCCAATGAGCGACCGGCTGTCTTCCAATTCTTTCTTTAGATATAGTGCCATAGTTAAAATGCTCCCCGGAACTGTCCGGCGAGTGATTTGTTAATATTCAAAAAGGGGTACGACAACGGGTCGTCGGATCGGGGATCCGCCTTGGATGTGTCAGTCAGAATACAACTGGGAGGCTCCATAAATAAATGTTGTCGCTAATATATCACCACAAATATAATGATTTTTTGAAATACAAAGAAAAAAGCCCCGAAAGTTCAGGAAACTTTCGGGGGCAAATCAAGCGTGATGGCTGTTACTTTTTCGATTTCCCGGTGGAATCGGAGTGGATGTAAGGGTTGCTACTGCTATAGTTGCTGCCGTTTATGTAGATGATAGCTTTCTTCCCGGATCCGGATGGATCGTCAGGAATAGAGGTAACCGGCAGATACCCTTGATCCCATTTACTCCAGCTTTGACCTGAGCGGTGATTGCCTTCGAGTTTCCAATACAGGTTGCCGTAAACAAAGCAGTTCTCGTGATCAGTCAGATCTTCGGTAGGAAGCACCCTGGTTACCCTTTCTTCGCCCTGGCTGAAATTCTTGCGGGTGAAATCCGCATAACCGCTGTCGGTGTCTTTCGCGTATTTGCCGTTATGAGGAGACTCCCAAAGCTCATAACCGTAAACGGTGTTCCCATCCCTGTCTTTGCTCTTGATCAGGTGGATCACCTTGTATTGTATTTTGTATTGCATCGAACTCTGGGCCACCTGGCTTGCCCTTTTGTTAATTTCGATGCTTATGTGCTTGGGGCAAGGAACATATTCTGTCTCGTAGTACACATCAGTAACCGCGCGTTTGGCAACACCACTGTTTCCGATGAAACGGACAGTGAAGTTTTTGGGAACACCTATATTGGCTGCGGAGTAACCGGAATTCTTATTGACGACCTTCATAAAGTCCGAATTGCCGTTATTAGCGTCGTTATTGTAGAATATCTCTTTGTCATCTGAGTTACCACTTTGGACAAAAGCCCAGAACCTGCTGGTCTTTTGGGAGTTAGTGACATTCTGGGTGGAAGCGAGGCTTACACTCGCACCTGCGGCATTGACATCTACGCTTTCATCTCCTTTGAATGTGAAGTCTTTGGAATGGAACTCGCGGAAACGGTAGGCTCGACGACCGTATGTGACACTGGAAATAATACCAATAGGGCCATTGGAATTCACTCCCGACTTTATTTTAGCGGCCGTCACATCTGAGCCAAAGAGAGAAGTAGGATCGTTATTGATTGCAGACGCGGAAACGGTGTAGAAATTCTGGGAGAAGTCTTCCACGGAGATTATTTTCAACTCATCGGTAGTTGTGCTCATATCCACTTTCGCTTTGTTTTTCAGATACGAGGCGCTTACTTTTAGGTCAGCCGCCATATGGGATGAGCTGGAGTAGTAGTTTGTGCTGCCGGATGCCGTGTAGCTGGCATCTGTCCCGCCGATCATCTTAATCCAGTCCACGATCTGCTGGTGCACATGAGCGTAATCATTGGTCACATCGGCGTAGCTTTTGCCTCCAGGTACGCTCTTGTTGATCGTCAATCGTACTTTACCAGGAGCGAAGTTGCAAGGAACAGGGTCGCCGTCTGCAAGTTTCGTGTTGGCATACACAAGGTTGCCAGGGAAGATGACTCCAGGATCAGCTCCGAAAAACTCCTCACTGTTACTTGAATTGTCCCTTTTCTTGTTCTCTAGGACAAAGGCACCTTCGCTGTTGACAATGATCTTCGGGAGATCTTTCAGGGATTCGGGCGTGCATTTAATCAGTGCCTTCGCGTTTTCCTGGCTTCTATACTCGGAACTGCCCAGATACTCTTTGATATAAGAAGCGTTGCTGCTGTTCACAGATGTCGATGGCCGGGAACCAGCGTTTGAGCCAGAGTTTGTGTTTGTGCTGGTAGAAGGCCGGCCGCCCTTGTTGCCTGTACTATTCTCTTTCTCTTTGGCCTTCTTCGCATCCTCCTCTTCCTTCTTTTTCAAAGCATCGGCAGCCGCTTTAATCGCAGAGAAGCTTGGCTTTGCATTTGCGTCTTCCACAGTCTTCGCCGCTTCTTTCTGAGCCTCTTCATTTTTTTTGTTCTCGCGGGTAGCTTGCATGGCTTTTCTTACAGCCTCCCTAGATACATTCCTGTTCTTTGTCGTTTGGGCTGCCGCACCAGATGATAGGGCAAGCGCCGCCATGATGATGAGTAACAGTTTGTGTTTCATTTCGATTGGATTTTAGGGGTTTGTACTCTTGGTTGTGATTGTGTCTAAAATGTCGTTAAATACTTCCATTGTGGAAGGATTTGAACTTCTGCTGACTGAATAGACGCAGTAGTTTCCGACAATTTTCGTTGAGAATACCAGATAGATGAATTTGTCATCTTCCTGAATCTTAGAAAAGGAGAACGCTTCTGGGTTTGAGGGGGGAGATGACCATTGGATATCGCTCTTTTCCAGAACCGAAACACCCGGAATTGAGGATACATTCCGTTCCATTTCATCAACTTCGGCTGCAAGTTCGCCTAGGAGCTCTTCTTGAGGGACTGTGTCCAGGAAATTTTCGGAAAACTCGCTGATCCCGATTTCAATCCTGGATTGCTTATCTTTCTTCTCCTGAATGAGTAGGGAAACGAGTCCTTTATCGGGAACTTCCTGAATATTGGATACTTCCATGCTGCCTGATGGATACTTGATCTCCAAGTTCCGGAATGAGTATGTTCCTGCGTCACGTGCCCCTCCTTGACACCCTGCCAGAAGCGTCAAAACATTCAGGAGAAGAAGAAAAACTTTCACGTTATGGATAGATTATTTCTTGCCCTTCTTTATTCCGATGAATTCGATGTCGGAACTTGCGCTGACATACACATTCTTTTCCACTTCTCCGGCGAACATGAGTGTGCTGATTTGCCCATTATACTTCACTGGATCTATGTAATTGTCGCCTATCGACTGTGACCAATCGCCAGAATACTTTGTCCTGACGCTACATTTTATGTTTCCGTCTATGTATTCGTTAGGCTCGAGTTCAACGGTGCGGGTCCATGTGGTGTAACACTTCATTTCCGGCTCAATCGGACTATGCTCAATACCCCTCTGCAAAATCTTACCTGTGTTAGGATCTATCTTCAAAGTTTTATAATAGAACTTTGGTTTCACCCTCGCGACAGCGGGATTACCCCTGTGATCGACTTTCGCATGAACCTTGAAATACAAGGAGTTGACACATTTGCGGTATTCAGCGGTTTTGTAATTCCCGGTGGTTGAGCGCTGGCAGGTCTGCTGAGATCCAAGGTATGTTGTTTTGTAGGACATCGAGACCCCCTGGTTTGCCTGGTTCATTGAAAGGGCTGAGTTGGATCCGTCATTCTTCTCATATTTAGCCATCACGGTTCCGACAGTGGCTTTGTCCTTGATCAACCCGGATCCGAGGCTGGGATCACCACCCCTTAAATAAACCGTCACATTACTTGCCTCGGAATTCCTGGTGATATTGGATGTCGATGTGAAAGATGCTCCGGAATAGGAAGCCGAGACGGAGGCATCCAGCTTGAAATCGCTGGCATTGTACTCGGAGAATTTGTAGAGCCTGCGACCGTAAGACATCTGGCTGATAAATACGAACGGACAATTATGGTATCTTTCCTTGACAGCTTTCTTGATGTCATCGACGGTGACTTCCGGGCCGAACAGGTTGGAGTAGTCATTGTCCGCCGGAGTCACGACCACATTGTAGTACACCTGGGACAGGTCGTCAAGATGGGTGATCGTGGTATGAGACTGATTGGTGGACACGGAACCGCTGAATTGCGCGGCGAACTTAAGGTCGCATCCTGCCTTTATGGCGATTTCTTCTTTGCTGGTATAGTCCCCTGTAATAGATTTGATCCTAGCTGGTTGCCTGTAGCCGTTTGAGTTATACATCTGACGTACAAGGGTCTGGACAGCTTCCTGGATCTTACCGAAAGTTATTGGGACATCCTCCACTACGAACTTGTTACCTCCGGTGTCTATGTCAAGGGCCACATCAACCTTCCCTGTTCCCAGGCCGGCCACGGGAATCGGGTTGCCATCCGCGAGGTTCTTGTCGGCAACTAACAGTCTGCCCGGGAAATAATCGTTGTTGTCCTCGGTGAAAATGTCCCCATCTTTCTCATTGACATCATGCGGGATTTCCCTCAGTTCGTAAAGGATTCCTCCTTCCACTACAGTTTGAGGCAGGCTGGCTCCTTTGATATCCCTGATGAGATTCTTGGGGTTCTCCAGTTTGAACATCTCGTTCAAGAGATAGTCGTTGATAGCCTTGCGACGAGCCTTGTCCTTCTCGGCCGCGGACTGGTCGGAAGACGTTTGGTTGGTGGCTGTCTGACCGATGACTTTAATGGCAGTGTTACGATCCTGCCCAGCCTTCTTTATGGCTTCTTTCTGTTGTTCAGTGATAGTCCCTTGTTTGACAACAGTGCCTTTTTTGACGGTGCCACGTTGCTGGATGGTGCCGCGCTGTTGCATTTGCCTGACGGTGGTCTGGGCGAAAGCGCCTGAGGCGATGGTGAGTGCCGCGATGGCTGAGAGTAGAAGTTTGTGATTCATGGCAAATATATTTTAGGATTATTCTTTTTTTCCGATAGCAATTTTAGTTCTTTTTTTCGAGAATACTTTGAGTATTTTTACTCATTCTCACTTAATTTGGGGGAAATTGCTATCTTTGTGTGCCCAATATAAGAAATATTTATAAAACATTTTATAGAAATGGCTTTTTTGACAAATGACAAACTGGTCATCGTCGGCGCCGCCGGAATGATCGGATCGAACATGGCCCAGACCGCCGCCATGCTTAAGCTTACCCCTAACATCTGCCTTTACGACATCTTTGAGCCCGGTCTCCTCGGAGTCCTCGCTGAGATGGATCATTGCGCTTTCCCTGGTGTGAACATCACCGCCACCATTGATCCCGCTGTCGCCTTCAAGGATGCCAAGTACATCATTTCCTCTGGTGGAGCTCCCCGTAAGGAGGGTATGACCCGTGAGGATCTTCTCAAGGGCAACTGCAAGATCGCCGCTGAGTTCGGAGAGAACATCGAGAAGTATTGCCCTGACGTGAAGTTCGTCGTGGTCATTTTCAACCCGGCTGATGTCACCGCCCTCACCGCTCTTATCCGTTCCGGATTGAAGCCTGAGAAGCTCACCTCCCTCGCCGCCCTCGACAGCACCCGTCTGCAGGAGGCTCTTGCCAAGGAGTTCGGTGTCCAGCAGTGCAAGGTAACCGGTGCCCACACTTATGGTGGTCACGGAGAGGCAATGGCAGTGTTCGCTTCCCAGGTCAAGATCGACGGCAAGCCCCTTGCCGAGATGGGTCTTTCCGAGGAGCGTTTCGCTGAGATCAAACACAACACAATCCAGGGTGGAAGCAACATCATCAAGCTCCGCGGCCGCAGCTCATTCCAGAGCCCCGCTTACTGCGCTGTCAAGATGATTGAGGCCGCTATGGGCGGAGAGCCTTACACTTGGCCGGCCGGAACTTATGTGAACAATGAGAAGTACCAGAATGTCATGATGGCCATGCCGACCGTTATCGACGCCACTGGCTGCCACTTCACCAATCCTGAGGGCACAGCTGAGGAGATGGCCGCTCTCGACGCTTCTTACGAGCACCTCTGCAAGATGCGTGACGAGATCATTTCCCTGGGTATCGTCCCTGAGATCGCCGACTGGGGCACGGAGAACCCCAACCTGTAGTTTCTCACTTTGAAAGGATCCTTAATATATTGGCTAGCAGCACTGCTGCTAGCCTTTTCTTGCTCAACGAAGGCACCGGACGAGGTGGAGGCCATCCTGTCCAGGCAGACTGTCCGTTTCACGGAACCGCCGTCCAGGATTCCGGCGCCATATTCCGTCGATGCCCCTTTACTGGGGAACGGCCAGACAGGCGCAGCCCTGTCCGGACCTCCTGAGGCATTGGTTTTTCACATCGCCCGCAATGATTTCTGGAGGTTGAAGTCAGCCCATGACGAGACATATCCCGTAGTGCTTGCCCATGTAGGAATATCTATTCCCGCCCTTGAAGGAGCCACCTACGAGGTCAGCCAGAGTCTTTATGATGCCACAACTGTCGGACGTTTCGTGAAAGGAGAACAAGCGGTCATTATGAAGGCCTACATGGCTGCCACCGAGGATTTGTTGGTGATCAGCTTGAGTACGGAAGGCAAGGAACCAGTCGAAGGGTCGGTTGCTTTGGAACCCGCTGATTCTGAGGTTCCTTTCCCGGGAATAAGGGAAAGCGGAACCACTTCTGGCGGAATAAGGTATATCACAAGAGCCTTTGATGACTCCACTGTCGAAATCCCGACCAAGGCCGCTGCCGCGATGCTAGCGGAGACTGCTGAGGATGGCTCTTTTACCTTGAATCCCGGCAAGCAGCTTACCATCGTCTGCGCCTTCTCCAGCAACTTCAAGTCCGCCGACTGCCTCCAGACCGCTATTGATTGTCTCGGCAGTATTAGCAGCTGGAGGCAAGCACAGCCCTCGTCTCGCTGCGCTTCGCTCCCTATCCGGGTAAATGCTCGCCGAGGGCTGTCTTGCCTCCGGAGTGCCAAACCATTGAAGCATCTCAGAAAGGAGCATGAACAGTGGTGGAAGGAATACTGGGAGAAGTCGTATGTGAATATTCCGGATCCGGACATCGAAAGGCAGTACTATGTGTCGCTTTACGGGATGGGCTCATGCAGCCGTGACCATGACTTCCCGCCGCCCCTTTTCGGCACCTGGATCACAATGGAGCCACCTTATTGGATGGCCGATTACCATCTGAACTACAATCACATGGCTCCATATTACGCCCTTTACTCGGCTAACCGCATCGAGCAGGCCGACCCGTATTACGGGCCACTGCTTGCGGCGATTCCGAGAGGGGAGTACTATTCCGAAACGGTGACTGGAATCAAAGGAGGGATTATGCTCCCGGTCGGGATCGGCCCTCTGGGAATCGAGACCACCCGCTGGACAGAAGCCATGGAGCGGAACCATAAGGATTGGCGTGAGATGGGTAACATTGAGGCAGGAGGCATGTTCTGGGGGCAGAAAAGCAACTCCGCCTATGCCGTGGCGAACCTCGCTATGCAGTTCTATCACACTTATGATGAGGAGTTCACAAGAAAAGTATATCCCTTTGTAAAGGGAGTGGCCACATTCTGGGAGAACTACCTTACCCTAGATGGAGACCGCTATGTGATCTATAACGACGCCATACATGAGGGGACAGTCGGCACGATGAATCCGGTCACATCTCTCGAACTGGTCAGGATGGTGATGGAGACAGCCTGCGATATGAGCGAGTTCCTCGGGGTGGACGCTGACCGCAGGGCGGCATGGAAAGACCGGCACGACCGGCTATCGGATTATCCATTGCAGGAACGGGAGGGGAAAACGGTTTTTCGCTACACGGAGAAAGGCACTGACTGGTGGCCGGACAACACTCTCGGTATTCAGCATGTTTACCCTGCGGGCCAGATCGGCCTCGCGAGCGATCAGGAGCTCAGGCAGGTGGCCTGGAACACGATTGATGTGATGCGCAGGTGGCTGGATTTCAACGGAACCAACAGTTTTTATCCCGCGGCTGTCAGGGTAGGTTATCCGGCCGACAGCATCCTCACGCACTTGAAGGAGTATTCACAACACACTTACCACAACGGCTTCCAGAAGGATAATCCCCATGGGACCGAGAACTGGAGCACTGTTCCCAACACTATCAACGAGATGCTTTGTTCGGGGCATCAGGGTATAGTTCGCCTGTTCCCAGGGTGGCCTCGTTCGCTCGACGCGTCCTTCCATCAGATCCGTGTAGAGGGCGCTTTTCTGGTGTCGGCCTCCATAAAAGATGGCGTGGTTGGGGATGTGACAATAGTTGGTGAGAAGGGGAGACCTCTCGCGTTACTGAACCCATGGAATGGGGAATATATTAATTTAGAGACAGTTCCGGGAGGAGTCTATTCTTTTACGAACATGGAATGAGGCGGGATTATCCTATTGCTTGTGAAAGCTATTTCCCCGTTTTTCCAAATATATGTTTTGATATTGGAACCTGATCCCGTATGCCCGGAGAAATAAATATCCCCCTTAGAGGTGACCGCGATGTCACCGGCGTTTGTGTTTTCATCTGGTTGAACAGTGTATAGCCTGTTTTTGTTCTTGTAGACTTTGACGCATGAGGAATTACTCTTCCCGCCATATTCGCAAATAACCGAATACACGTCATTACCGTTGACAGCGATATCACAGCTTTCCGAGTAAGACCTGTCACCTGACTTGGTTACAGCATATTGCTTCTTGCCGTTTTTATACAGGTTTTCAATATAATAGCCTGAGGAACTGAATTCACCTTCGTAGACAAGGCAGAACACGTCATCATTCTTGTTCACCGCCACCGCGTCAACAGTCGGGCCGACCTTGATTCCAGTGCCGTCAGAATAAGAAGTAGCCGTGACTTTGTCACTGGTATCCAATTTCCATAGGGTGGCGATGTGGACTCCGTCTTCCCTCGTTAAATGACCTGCTATGTAAAGGTTGCCTTTGGAATCCGCGGCCATATCTTCGACCCATACCTCGTGTTTAGACTTACCTTTGTGGATGCTGACCAGCTTCGCGGTCTTCTTTACCGGATTGATTTTCCAGACCGAAAGATCCGAATTAGAGTTAGTTGTGTTCGCGATGAAATAATAACCTCCGCCTGCCGCGGTTTCATATCCGTTCACACTATTAATAGAATACTGGTACATGGTTACTCCGTTCACGAATACTTTGCCATCGGAGTAATAATAGATATTCCCATCCAAGTTGATGGTGGGATTGACATAGGAGTTCGTGAAAAAGAGTTTACCATCTTTGTAGATATCCCTTCCCTGCAAATAATATAAACCAGCTTTGGTAAGAGATGTGATTGTCACTTCGCATTTAGCGGTTAACTTTCCTTCATCGGAAGTCGCTGTGATAGTGACGGTTCCGTCTTTCAAACCCTCGACCACGCCGCCACTTGAAACTGTGGCGATGGATTCGTCCGAGCTCTTCCACGTCACCTTCTTATTTGTGGCGTTTTCTGGAGTGTATGTGATTTTGAGTGTCGAAGGTGTTCCAAAGGTCACTTCTGTTTTCGCGGGAGAAATCTCAATTTTACTCAAGGGCCTGTGTTTGGCTGTGACGGTCACTGAGCAGCTTGCGGTTTTGCCTCCATCCGCGGCAGCCACTGTTATATTAGCGGTGCCGGCACCTACGGCCGTCACTTTCCCAGTCGCGTCAACTGTGGCGATGCTTGTGTTGGAGGAACTCCAATTCACATTTTTGTTCGTGGCATCCGCGGGAGTAACGGTCGCGGTCAGGGTCTCAGTCTCTTCCTCCGTTAGGTTGAGGGAGGTTTTACTGATTGAAACCCCAGTCACTGGTATGCTGGGTTCCTCTTGAGGTCCGCAACTGATGACAGTCGCTGAGCACAATACGGCTATAAACAATGCCGCAGCCACTTTTAGGATAGCCTTTTTCATATTTTTGGTCTTTTTATTCTTTGATTACCAAGCTGTTCGGATCAATGCTCTTTGAAAGAGAGTAAAGGGCCTTTCCGTTCTTCCAGATATAATACTGGGTATTCTTGCCATTATCGTATCCGGAACAATAGACGTCCCCTTTTGAGGTGACAGCTATGTCCATTGGGTACACACTCTCGCCTTGCATCAGATTGTACAAGGCATTTTTGTTCTTGTAAACCTGGTTCTTAGCGATCTTCGCCTCCGATGGGTTATGACTGACTAATTCATTCACAAGGATATAGACATCGTTGCCAAGGACAGCGATATCGCAACATTGTGAGGACTGCCTGACGCATTTGCTGGTGACAAGATATTGCTTGACTCCATTCTTGTAGAGGTAAAGGTTACAATAACCATCTGTGCCATATGTCCCGTCCCACACAAGGCAGAAGACGTCGCCATTATTGTTCAAAGCCACGGCATCGACAGCCTCCGCGCTCTTTGTGGAGCCACTTGAAAGCGAAGTCGTTGTGACATTATCGTTCGGATCGATTTTCCAAAGTGTGGCAGTATAATATCCGGAACTGTTTTTTATGTATCCCGCGATATAAAGGTTGCCCTTTGAATCGGCTGTCATGTCATTGATCCAGAACGAATGGGCTTGCCCTTTATACACTTCTATATCGTTGGCTTTACCGGCTTTGGGATCTATCTTCCATGTCCGCATGACAGAATGGTCGGTGTTGTTGTCAGGGATGAAGTAATATCCTCCACCGGAGGTTGAATAAACCCCGTTGCAGTCTTCGCTGAATCTGAAATACGCGACTCCATTCCAGAATATATGCCAGGTGTTGCTGACATTAGTCCGATGCATGGAGCAATAATACATGTCACCGACAGGATCGATACTGACCCCGAACGCCAATGGTATATTGAGATTCTCTCCATCGCGATAAAGGTAGCGGTTCTGCGCCCAATAGACGCCAGGCTTTAAGACCGCGAGTACCTTGACCTTGCAAGTGGCCTTAAATCCTCCTTCCTCTGAGTTGGCCGTTATGATAGCCTCGCCAACGTCCATACCCTTTACCTCACCTGTGGAAGATACGGTTGCCACGGCGTTATTGGAACTTTTCCATGTGACGTTCTTATTCTCCGCGTCGGCAGGAGTGAACGTGACCTCAAGCTGTTCCGTTTTGCCCATAGTAACCTCCAACTCGCTTTTTGAGAGGGCTATTCCCTTGAGCCTCAAGTCTTTTTTGACATGAATACCGCAAGTTCCCTTAATCCCGTTCCCGGCCTTCGCATCGATATACACGATGCCATTCGAGACGCCAGTGACCACTCCCTTGTTGTCCACGACCGCGATACCCGGAGAGCGGCTTTCCCAGGTGATGCTTTTGTCGGACGCGTTTTCCGGGGATATCGTGGCTGAAAGCGCCACTGTCTCGCCCTCATAGATTACCGCTGTCTCCGGGGAGACAGAGATACTTTGCACCTCGATTATTTTTGCGGAGACTTTCACCTCACAGGTGGCTGTCTTGGAACCATCTGATGTGGTGACGGTTATTGTGGCTGTACCGGTTTTGACGGCAGTCACCTTCCCGTTTCCGTCGACGGTCGCGACTCCAGAAGCGGATGATTTCCAACTCACAGTCTTGTTAGTGGCGTTGTCAGGAGTGACAGTCGCGACAAGGGTCTCCGATCCTCCCTCCTCCAAGCTGAGCGAACTCTTGTTTAGTGACACTCCCGTCACAGCGATCGTTGAGGGAGTCACAGGTACATTGTCATTTCCTCCGTTATTTCCGCCGGGTTGCTCCTCTGGTCCGCAACTGAAAATAATCGCTGAAGATAGCATGGTAACCGCAATGGCAGTGGCCACTTTAAAAATAGTCTTTTTCATATATCCGTCCTTAGTCGTTCAGTCAATAAAGATATTAAGCAATTCCAAGATTTCCAAACGATTACTTCTCGGAAGAGTGTCAGTTGACCGCAAAGTTTCGAATGAAGCATCCGGAGCGGTCGCCTTTCAGTACTTTGAGCTTGAGCACATGATGTCCAGGCTCGAGATTGTCAGCGAGCATGTGAAGCCATGGGATATGCAATCCTTTGCTCCAAGGGGTGAACGTGTCGAGCAGGGGATATTCTTTCCCGTCGATAGTGTAGGACAAGATTCCGGCGTTTGGACCGCAGGTGCAGTAGAGCCCAATAGACTTGCCATCGAACTCAAGTGTGAGAGATCCTCCTTCCTCGCAGACCAATGTCGGGACATGGACATATTGCTTACGAGTCCCGGCTCCATCAGTCGGCATCCAATCCTCTTCGAGGTGGAAGCCCTTGAGTTTCAGCGCTGAAGTCGGAGGAAGAAGGTGCCCGTTCTCGTAACAATCAGCCTCCAGAGGTTTCTCCGACAGGGGGTGCGGGGCTCTGGAATAAGCCTTGGCTGGTTTTGTCTGCGCGTCAAGCAGATTCTCGATTGCCGCGGCGTAGATTTTATGACCGAACGGGGCAGGATGAGTGCCGCCGAATGTGTCCCAATCAAACTCGCCAGCCTTCATTCTGGCCGCGACCTCCGATGCCAGATCAATTGAGTTAAGATGGTAGTGGTTGGCGACCCTCTCATGATTGAGTATGACATCGGGTATCTCTCCGCTGTCCAGTAATGGAATGAACGGGTCGTAGATGAAATGAAGAAATATGATGTCCATGTAAGGATTGGCCTTAAGCGCATGACGGGCAATGCCTTCCATCCCAAGAACCTGTTCCTTTGGGCCGAAGAAATTAGTGTGGTCATTGACCGCCGCCTCCACGAACAAGAGATCAGGCACACCCTTGGCCAGCACATCTTCCTGGAAGCGGAAAGCGTGGGGAGTCGAGCCAAGTGAGGATATTCCAGCATCGATGAAAGTGAACTCGGTGTCCGGGAAACGCTGCCCGAGATCGTCCTTGACCATCTCTTTCCAGCCTTCCATTTCTGTTATGGAGCCGCCGAGGAAAGCGACTGTTGCCTTTTTTCGTACGGTCATCGCTTCCAACGAGTTGTCCAGATTGCCGCGGAGATTGATTCTCTGTTCGGCGGTGAACGAATCAGTGTGGGCCTTGATGAAGTCCACAACCGGAGTCGGGTCCTCCAGGCTGTGGGGATGGTGTCCGCAGTCCGGCTTGACGATAACCTCGACTATACCTCCCATGGCCTGGTAGGCATCTCTGACCTTATGCATATTCTCATCATAAGGTACTCCCTCATCCGCTCCACCGCAGACGGAAATGATTGGTATTCCTGCTTTGGCGATACGTGGAAGATGGTTGAGGGCATTGCCGATGAAGCTACTGTCCACATCCTCGTCTTTCACACCCCACTCTTCCAGAAAGCCATGCCAGAACTCCGGCTGATGCCGCCCGGGCCAGGATGTAATGTCGCAGACAGGAGCGTCGACATACAGGCAAGAGACAGTCTCGGGATAAGCGTCCGCCCAAGCGAACGTGAAATAACCTCCCCGGCTGAAACCTTCGACACAGACCTTTTTGTCCAAATTGAAAGCCGGGACAACATAGTCATAGAAAGATTTGGCCAGTTTGACGGCCCTGGGACTGCCATATAAATGAGTCACATCGTAATAGGCGAGATGCCAGCCTTCCTTCAGAAGCGCCTGATCCACAGAAGGGAAGGCTCCGAAAAACGCAGGCCGCCAGATCCATGGATTCCCCGGTGCGGCTTTTTTCGGAATCACCACAAGGGCATCCCTGCCCTCGACCTGGAAATCATATCTGTCACATCCTTCCCAAGTGGATTTCTCACCTGGATACTCCTGGGCTGAGAGAAAAGCGGAAGCGAATACCGCGAGAGTCAGAAAGAATCTTTTCATATCCCAAATATAGGCATTTTTGACTTGAAATGTGGCTGATAATTATGTACATTCGCGTATAAACGATAACAACTGTCAAGATGAGTAAGAAGGTTTTTCTTTGTTGTCTTTTAGTATTTCTTTCATTATTCGCCTCAAGCGCGCAGCAAGTCACTACCTTCGAAGGCCGGTTTTTTTCGAAAGATCCTAAGGCTGATGGGGTTACCGATCTCCATGGGGAGACGGAAGTGTTTGACAATGTCCAGCGCTTGGCTTTTCTGAATAGTTATGCCACATATGCTTCCAAGTTCTGGGGAGATCCCGGGCTTGACACCCCTCTATTCAAGGAATCAGACATAGAAGAAAAACTGGCTGGAATAAAGCCTCAGCCTTTGACATCCATCAGGCGTACAATCCGCCTTGATGAATGGAAAGCTTATGGATATAAAAAAGGCAAGGAGGCCTCGCAGGCCGCGGGTTGGGCAAAATGGACCGCCTCTGGTGCCAAGATTTCTGACGGATGTCTCGTACTTGACGGGAAGTCGGCCTCTCCAGAAATTCCGGCCCTTGACTGGCGTTTCAGAATGAAGGTTTCTTTGGCGGAAGTCTCTCAGTGCCTGCATGTTATCCTGAACTCTTCCAACCGCATTGATATCCCAGTCGGCCAACTCAAGGATTTTGAAATATACGGTGACCTTCCCAACCGCAGGCTATTCCTGTCGTCGGGAGGGAAAACCGTACGGGAGATATACCTTGACTCTCCATCGTATGAGGTGGAAGTCCCTGTGGACAAGCAGACCGCACCGGTAGTGACGGGCTCCGAGGTGATCACTTCTTTTGCCCTCGATGCTTCTGAGGGCAAAGCCTCCGTCGATAAGTTCGCTTTGTATGCTTTTGTCCCTCACTTGGATGATCGTGGTACTCCGTATTGGTCGGAAATGATTTACGATGAGGATTTTAACGATGTTCCTTCCATGGCGGGTTGGCAGGATAATGGATATGACGACTCCGCTTGGGAGATAGTCCGCCTACCATCAGCTCTTGGTGGGAAAAAGTCTGCGGGCGAGAGTTATTATCTCAGGACAAAGGTGAAGATCGGTGAGTTCGCTCGCGCGTATCTCGGGCTTGAGTCAATCGACCCTGCTGGAGATGTCTGGGTCAACGGAGAACCGGTGGCTGTCCTTAAAGGCAAGATTCCCAGAAACATAGATGTCAGCGAGTATCTCAAGCCGGGTGAGGAGAATGTCATCGCGGTCAGGGTGAAGCCATATTTCTCTACAAACACGATGCTCCACTCCACTTCGGACCATAATTTCGGATGGTCATTGGGCCGGGCGACACTGGTTTTGAACGGGACTCGCGAACATCTGGCCGGAGCATTGGTCCACACGGCCGCCCTTGAGGGCTCCAAAGCCCTTCAGCACCATAGGATAATTTTGAGTAACGAGACCAGAGACTCTTGGAAAGGAAGCTTGGAAATCAATTACTTCCCTTGGTTCCCCGAGGATGGTCCCAAGGTCGCCTCTCTTTCCCGTGAGATCGATTTAAGGCCGCGAGTCGAAAATAATGTCGACATTGACCTCGAGCTGGACGATCCCGCGCTCTGGTTCCCCTATGATCCAAAGCTTTACAAGGTTGAGGTCATTCTCAAGGATGAGTCCGGGAAGCCGATTGATGACTATGTCACAACGACTGGCGTCCGCCTGATTGAGCAGATTAAAGGTGAGCTATTCATCAATCACAAGCCTGAGATGTTGAACGGAGGCCAGATATTCGGTTACCGTCTCCCTGTCGAGAACACACCGGTCACAATCCGTTGCGCCACCGACGAGATGGTCATGAAGGATGTGTTGATGGCCAAGGCTCTGGGCAACCTGTTAAGAATCCACGTGCATGCTGAAGGCTCCACCCCGGAGGGCCTCAATGATGCGAGATACGCTGAATATGCCGACCAGCTTGGACTTTACCTCATTTGGCAGACTTCCGGCTGGATTCGTGAAGGAGAGGTCTGGAACGTGGACATCGAGAACTATCCGCTTTATATGAAGTCGGTTTTCAATCATCCTTCGATCACCATGTGGGAGGCCAGCAACCATCCTAACAGATTCAAGACGCATGATTTCAGCGATACGGGTGATTACTTCACGAGCATAATCTCCACCATTGCGGGGACAGATTCGAGCCGCCTTATTTCCCCGACATCGTTTTGGCAGCATTCCCATTACGGAAACTACGATGGCACAATGGATTACAAAGGGAATCCTTTGCCCCGTAACCCTTGGCTGACGTATAAGATGGTTACCCGAGGGAGCCAGGATTCATATTCCGGATATGACAATGACTGGAGCCATTTGCGGAATATTCCTAGTCCCTGGGCTAAAGAGTGTCTGGACGCTAAGGATGTGTGCTACTTCAATTTTGAGCACGAGGAGTCCATCGCCCAGCCAAACTGGGCTCTTGGCCGCAAGGAACCGTTCTATAAAGTGTTCTCCTACGAGAAGAATTACGAGGAAGCTAATGTCGGAAGGCGCTTGGAGGCAAGTGAGTGGAGGATCAGCCAGGCGTACCAGGCCTTCTCGGCTTGGGAATCCATGAAGATCCAGACCCTTCTCGGAGTCTGCGGCTTCTCATGGTGCTCTCTGGAGTCGGGCCCCAATATGTTCACGTACCAGAAACCGCTTGTGGACCCGTTCAATGTCCCTAAATTGGCTTTCCATGCCAACAGGATGGTGTTCGGAAGAACTTGGGCGGGGAGCGATGATGTCGATGTGGCTTACGGCCCCGGCGATGAGATTCGTCCGGTGATATTCAATATGGATGAAGCCTGCTCGGTGAATTTGACAGTTGAGCTTCAGAATGAGAAGGGCAAGGTGTTGGAGCGTAAGTCATTCAAGGGCGTTCCTGTCTCTGCCGGACGTTCGGTGACGAGGCTTGAGCCGTTCCGTTTCAAGAATAACTCTGAGGGTGTCAGGTTTGTTGTGTATAAGCTTAATAAACTATAAATCATGTTTTTGGGTAAATATTTAGCGGTATTGGCCGCAGGTCTGGCGTTTTTTTCCGGCTGTTCTTCCAAACCATCTGACGCTCAGGCCTCCGCTCCTTCCGAAGATGACTGGCAGAGCCGCTTTGAAGAGATGCTGCCTCTTCTCGGCCATCGCAACTGGATAGTTATCACAGATATGGCCTATCCTCTTCAGTCAGGGCAGGGGATTGTGACTATTTATGCTGACCAGCCATATTTAGAGGTTTTGAAGACTGTCGTTGGAAAAATTAAAGAGGCTCCCCATGTTTTCGCCCATGTGTATAACGACAAAGAATTGGAATTCATTACAGAAGAGATGGTTCCGGGAATAGGTGAATTACGTTCCGGGATGCGCTCCATCTGTGGGCCGGAGGTGGAGAGTGTCATGCATGAGAAGTTGATAGCACGTCTGGATGAGGCCGGGAAGCTTTTCACGGTGTTGATAATCAAGACTCCCCAGACCGTTCCATACACCACCACATTCTTCGAGCTAGACTGTGCCTATTGGGACGCCGATCGCCAGAGTGCCCTTGATGCCCTTATTAGATGACGCTTAGAAAAAGAATATATCGTATTTACAAGCGGTTCATGCTGAATCATTTCCGTCGCACGTTCATCGACCATGAATGGGTTAAATGGAAAGGATACAAGGTGGACTGGGAACACCCTCGTGATATCAACGAGAAGATCCAATGGTTGTTGTGCTATTCAGACACCTCCATGTGGACTCTTTGCTCGGACAAGTATCGTGTCAGGGAGTATGTGAAGTCCAAGGGATTGGAGGACATCCTGATACCATTATTAGGCGTCTGGGATAATGCTGAAGATGTTGATTTTGAGTCGCTTCCTGATAAGTTTGTGATACGTTGCAATCACGATAGCGGGTCCACCATCGCGGTGGATAAGACTAAAGGTTTCGATCCTGAAGCCATCCGTTCCGAGCTGGCTACGCACCTTAAGAACCGTTTCGGGTACCGGGTTGGTGAGCTTTTCTATAACCGGATCAAGCCTAGGATAGTCGCTGAACAATTCCTGGAACAGGACATCCCCTCGCTGGAAGGACTTCCGGTAGATTATAAGATATGGTGTTTCGATGGCGAGCCCTATTCGATTTGGGTCAATTACAACCGGACAAGGGAATCGACATTTATCAATGTCTATGACCTGGATTGGAACCTCCGTCCTGAAGCCTCGAATTTCAACGAGCGCTTTAAGGACGGAAAAGGAGTGGTTCCCAAGCCGGAGTGCCTGGATGAGATGTTCGCTATTGCCAGAATCCTCTCGGAGGGATTCCCTGAGGTTCGGGTCGATCTTTACCTTTCAGGTGGAAAGATTTATTTCGGCGAGTTGACTTTCGCTTCGGTGGGTGGAATGATGAAGCGATTCTCGGATGATTATTTGAGGGAACTTGGCGCCCAGTGCGTCCTCCCGGAAAAGAATAAAAGAAATACAAAGTGATATGAGAAGTAAGGTTGTTTATTTGTTGGCGTTATGCCTGCTTGCGGCTGGTTTCCAGTCGTGCGGGACGCAAGGTCCGGAAATCCAGAGCCAGTGGAATGGCGCCAGGGTGGCTTTCCTTGGGGATTCCATAACTGATGAAGGTCAGCTCAAGAGCCAGGACATCTATTGGCATCAGCTTGTCAAGATATTGGGAATCAAGCCTTTCTGCTATGGAATCAGCGGCCATCAGACCTCCCATATTCTTGGACAGGCGGAGAAGTTGAATGATGAACACGGACAGGATGTCGATGCCATTATCATATTCATAGGGACGAATGATTTCAATGGAGCTGTTCCGCTCGGGGAATGGTTTGAGGAGGATGTGGCTACGGTGAACCGGAACGGTGAGATGACGCCTTTGAAGCATAGGGTGCCGGTGATGGAAGGCAATACAACCAGGGCGTCCATCAACAGGTTCATGGCCTATCTCAAGCATAACTATCCCACCAAGCAGGTCATTCTGTTGACTCCGATACATCGAGGCTATTTTAACTGCGCCCCAAAAAACATCCAGCAAGACGAGAATCTTGCCAACCCGCTCGGGCTCTATATTGATGACTATATTAAAGTCATCAAGGAAACCGCTGATGTTTGGGCTGTTCCGGTAATTGATCTCGCGAGTGTCTGTGGCCTTTTCCCGTTGGAGCCCGAGCACGCCCGATATTTCCGTGAAAGTGGCATGACAGTGAAATATACACCCACGGAAGCCGCCGCGGCTATCGCTGGGACGGAGCAAGGCCTTGAGCATCATGACCTTCTGCATCCGAACACAGAGGGCCACTTTAGGATGGCTTACGCCCTGGCCTACCAACTGCTGGGCTACCCTTCTCATTTTTAGCTGATTATAAACACTTGATACACGCATTATGAAAAAAGCCTTGTTGGCCACCTTGCTTGGCCTCTCTATCCTGGCCTGCCCGGCCTTGTATTTTATCGCGGGTCCTGAGTTGGATGCCGCCCAACTCCATGTCCTCAAAGTTTTATTGATAATAATGGGCTGCAGCGGCCTGTATTGCTTCGTCGTCGGTGAGATCACCGGGAACAACAGCCAGATGGATAAGCTCTGGAGTATACTTCCGGCTGTCTACACTTGGGTTATCGCGGCGTCTGGCGGCATGGCTCCCAGGCTTGTGGTGATGGCTGTCCTCGCTACTCTCTGGGGTGCCCGTCTTACTTTCAACTTCGCTCGGAAAGGGGCCTATTCAATAAAATTCTGGACAGGTACGGAGGATTACCGCTGGGCAGTGTTGCGCGCCAAGAAAGAGTTCCAACCTCACTGGAAGTGGGCTTTGTTCGATTTCTTCTTTGTCTCACTTTACCAGAACGCGCTTGTGCTGGCGATCTGTTTTCCTGCCCTGGTTTCAATGAGTTCCACCGCCACTTTCAATTGGATGGACATTCTCGCGGCGGTTTTGATGGCCGGATTCATCATCTTGGAGACAATCGCGGATGAGCAACAGTGGAAGTTCCAGAGCAAGAAATGGGCAATGATAAAGGAGGAAAAGAAGCTCGAGGAACTGCCAGCTCCGTACAATAAGGGCTTCAACACCAGCGGCTTATGGGGCCGTAGCCGTCATCCTAACTATTTCGCTGAGCAAGCGATCTGGATCTGCTTCTACATATTCAGCATCGCCGCAGGAATCGGCATATTCAATTGGAGCTTGATAGGAGCCTTGTTGCTGGTCGTCCTGTTCATAGGAAGCTCATCGTTCGGCGAGGAGATAAGCATGTCCAAATACCCGGCTTATGCCGGCTATCGCCTTACTGTCCCTCGATTCTTCCCGTCGTTCAAATGAGCCGATTCAAACTGCCCAACACCTATGTCATCATCGCCGCGATTATCATATTGTCGGCGGTGATGACATGGTTCGTGCCGGGCGGGCAATATGTCAAGGCGGAAGACGGCTCCTTGACCTATGAAGCCGTAGACTCGGTTCCGCAGACTTGGCAGGTGTTCACCGCCATTTATCATGGCTTTGTCAAGCAGGCCGGGATAATCATTTTCATCCTTGTAGTAGGTGGTGCTTTCTGGCTTCTGAATGCCACGGGCGCGGTTGAGGCTGGCATCAAGCGCTTCATTGTACGGATCGGGAACAGGGACATTCTGGTGCTTGTGGCGCTGACGATACTATTCTCCTTGGCGGGAACTGTCTTCGGGATGAGTGAGGAGACTATACCTTTTGTGGGGATAGTGGTCCCGCTGGCTATCTCCATGGGATATGACGCCTTCATGGGAATGTTAGTGGTCTATGTGGCCTCAAATGTCGGATTCTCAAGCGCTTTCCTGAATCCTTTCACAGTAGGAATTGCCCAGGGGATGGCTGATCTCCCGCTTTTCTCTGGGATGGGCTACAGGCTTTTCTGCTGGGCTCTCCTGACTTTGCTTCTGGTGGTTTTTGTGGTGATATATGCCCGGACCTTTCGACAGGCTCAGGGTCCGAATCCGGTTGGTGAGCCTGCCGAACCACAGGTTGGTGAGCCTGCCGAACCACTTACCCGCCGACAGACTTGGATTCTTATCGTATTGCTTCTCACCGTAGTGGCACTAATCGTGGGGGTCACCTGCTTCGAATGGTATATGCCGGAAATAACAGGCCTGTTCCTCGCGATGGGAATCATCTGCGCCATTATCGCCGGCTTCGACTCGGATCGTACGGTCAAGGAGTTGATGGCTGGGGCCAAGGATATCCTTTCCGCAGCTCTGGTCGTTGGTTTCGCTTCCGGAATTATTGTGATATTGCAGGACGGGAAAGTTGTCGATAGCGTTCTCCATGCCATGCAGGAAGGGCTTGAAGGGGGAGGAAAGGCGGGATCCCTTTGCGCCATGTATGGCATCCAGGCAGTAATCAATTTCATCATCCCCAGCGCTACAGCCAAGGCTGCTATCACAATCCCGATAATGGCCCCGTTCGCGGACATGACCGGTGTCTCCCGCCAGGCGATGGTCCTTGCGTTCCAGTTCGGTGATGGATTCACGAATATGATCACTCCCACTTCCGGAGTGCTTGTCGCTGCTCTCGCAATGGCTCGTATTCCTTATGCCAAATGGGTCAGGTGGATTTGGAAAATGGTTCTGGCACTGCTGGTGATAGGACTTTTGCTGCTCCTCCCCACAGCGCTGTTCCAGATAGCTGGTTTCTAAATCGGATTATTCCCCTATTCCTCGACGAATAGGCCGTCCCTCATGAACAGGGAACGGTCGCACATGGCCGCAAGCTCAGGATCGTGGGTGACAATGACTATAGTCTGGCCATGACGCTCACGCAAATCAAAGAACAACTGGTGGATTTCGGCCTTTGTCTTGGTGTCGAGATTGCCGGACGGCTCGTCAGCGAAAAGGATGGCAGGTTCATTGACAAGAGCCCTTGCGATAGCGACCCTTTGTTGCTCACCTCCAGATAGTTCCGAAGGTTTATGATCCATTCTCTCACCAAGCCCCATCTCTTTCAGTAGGGTGGTGGCGGCAGACTTTGCGTCACGGTCCGACCGTCCCGCGATGAATGCCGGAATCATCACATTCTCAAGGGCATTGAACTCGGGAAGAAGGTGGTGGAACTGGAACACGAAACCGATTCTCCGGTTGCGGAACGCAGAGAGTTCCTTCCCTCCCAGATGCAGCACATCGGTCCCGTCAATCTCAAGGGAACCGGCATCAGGGGTGGACAGTGTCCCGAGAATCTGCAGCAGGGTGGACTTGCCGGCGCCGGAGGCGCCCATTATGGAGACGACTTCGGATTTCCCGACTTGGAAATCTATTCCTTTCAGCACCTTGAGGTCGCCGAAACTCTTCTCAATTCCTTTTGCTTCTATGATCATGATTCAAATATACTTCTTTTTTGGCATTTTCCGAAAAAAGGAATACCTTTGCAGTCCTATCGGGGTGTGGCGCAGTTGGCTAGCGCATCTGCTTTGGGAGCAGAGGGTCCCGTGTTCGAGTCACGGTACCCCGACATATTAAAAATCGCACTTGCATTCAGCAAGTGCGATTTTGTTTAATACAAGGGCTTTGTCCTGCTCGGGACAGAGCGAATAAAACTAGAACACGAAGCCGAGACCGAGCTTGAGGTTGGAGCGATGGGTATTGGTTGCGTTCTCGCCCTTGTAAAGGTTCATCAAGCCATAGTCATAGCCCACGGTAATCTGGATCGCGGACACCTGGAAACCGACACCGCCGCCGAGATAAACGTTGAACCGGTTGTAGTTATCGTTTTCATAGTTGTCGTAGTTCCTGTCAGCGCTACTTTCACCGATTCCACCTGCAAGCTTCGTGGTGGAAGCGAGGCCGTACTGGGCGGTCGGGCCGGCGAAGATGAAGAAGTTGGAGTCACTGGCGAGGTTGAGGTTGTAGTTCAGATACAGGGGGACATTGACAGCGTGCTCCGTGAAGGTGGATGAGGCGGACACTGGGATACCAAAAATAGTACCGGAGCCGCTATCCTTGTTGGTGATCATTGAGTAGTACAAACCGGGGGCGATGCCGAAACCGCCGGCGAGCGGAATGTTGAAGGAAATTCCGGCATAGGCGCCGTTGGAGTTGATGGATTTCGAGTTGGACTCGCTGAAACTCTGGGAAGAGTTCAAGTAACCCGCGTTAACGGATGTCTGGGCGAAAGCCTGGGTGCCGATCAGCATCAGGGATGCGGCCAGAAGAGTTGAGAAAAACTTTTTCATACGCTTATTATTAAGGGTTTAAATGTTTCCGGGGGTATTATATATCAATAATCAAGCCATGTCCCGTGTCTTTGAGAGGTAGAATGACGGGGTGGGAATGGCCGGAATTGGGCTGATGGAAGACTATCTTCAGATTATTGTCGAAATCCTTGAAAACCATCGGATGGCCGCCGTCTTCTTCGAATATCGGTTCCGGATCGCAGGTCCAAGGACCGGCTATCTTGCCGGAAACGGAGCGGGAGATAGCCACACAGTATTTGCCATTCTTGAATGACGACCACAAAATCAGCAATTCCCCGTCTTTGGTTTTGTACACGAAATTGCCATCGGAAACATATCCAGGCCTCGTGGTCCCGTCAGGCTCCGTCCAAGTGTTGATTGGCGAGACCCATGGGCCGTCGGAGGCTTTGAATATGGTCATTGGCTCCCCGGCCGCTCCGGAGAGATCATCCTTGAGTGGCATAAGCTCGAAAGACCCGTCCACCACTTGCACCCACTCATGACAGAATACCATGTAAGGAACCCCGTCCTCAACCCATAGGGTGCCATCCAGGGCCATATAATTCTTGGGAGTCGTCAGCTCTTTTCCGATAGGAAGAAAAGGTCCTTCAGGCGAATCGGACCGGAATACCTGTGTTCCACGATACGTGAAGGCAGGCCAGTTCTCGACACGCTCCTCCCACTCCCGGTCAGTATTCAAGGTCGCGAAAAGATACCAGGCACCTTTGTATTGATGTACCTCCGGTGCCCAAACCGGTCCGGTGATAAAGTTATCCTCCGGTACGGTGAACACCCGCTCAGGCCCCGTCCAAACCTTCAAGTCCTTACTTTTGAATACCTCGACTCCTCCCAGACCTTCGGATGTGGAGGAAGACCTGTAAAGATAATAGGTCTTTGTCGATTGGTCAGCGACGATGAACGGATCCCTGCAATAGATGCTGTCAGTATGGACTCCAGGCTCCTGGGATGCGGATGCCCCTTTCCGATCCTTGCAGGATACTGACAAAGCAAGGACGGATAAAAAGAGTAAAACAGACTTCCTCATATACTTCTTGTGCTTGATTTCCCGATTTCAACCAAAGTTACGAAAAAAAAGCGTACCATCTCGGCACGCTTTTTTTGTTCGACAGACTACTAGTTTTAGTGTGAACTGTCACCTTTTGTCGGTTTTGCTGTTGTCGTTTTTATTAAGTTTGTGAATTTGCTGCCTGCGGAAATTCTCCTCGCCAATGTAAAGTCTGGCTATTTTGTCATTGGATAGGATCTTCCGATATTCTACAGTGTACTTGCGTTCAATGCCTTTGCCGGCTTCTTGGGCCTCAAGGTATTTGTCCAAAAGGGCGCCGATCTCTTTGTCATCCTTACCGCTTTCAATGCTCTTTTCCAGAGCCCTGTAAGCGTCCATGGCGAGCTTCCAGCACTGGCGTGTCTCTGACTCGGCCATATTGTAAACCGGCCAGAACTTCTCGGCCTCGGCTGATGTCAGGTCCATGGCGTCGGTCAGATATGCGATCTTCTCGGCCTTCATCCTGTCCTGCCAATTCCTTTTCTGGGGAGGGTTCCCCTGTGCGCCCGCATTCCAAGCGCAAGAGATTGTAATTATGGCGATTATCGCCAGGGTTTTGATTTTTCTCATAGCCTTCTGTTAATATTGGTCACCAGCATAAGCGAGGTGTTCAGCCCTCACTCCCGTCTCAATAAGATAATTGATGATGTCATCATCCGAGATCTCTTCGACATCGAACTCTTCGACATTGTAAAGGATCTCCGGGTTGGTGATTGAAATAATGTCCGCATAAGAGTTTTCTCCGTAGAACTGATCAGTGGATTGACTCTTTGTGGTGTCCTTCAGGATAGCGTTGCCGATCAGTACGATAGCGGCGAAGGAAGCGGCCAGTGCCAGATATGGCCTGACTCTGCTCCATGGTCCGGGATGCGCTGTGGCAGATTCAACCGGAATGGAATTAAGACGTGCTTTAAGGTCGTCAAAATAACCTTCCGGCACGTTCGGGCGATCTTTCCCGATGTTCTCGAATATGTCCTTTCCTGTTTGCATTACCGATTCTTTGACAAGGTATTTACAATAAAGTTTAAAATCATTTTATATTTTTCTCAAGCGTGGCCTTTATTTTTTCAGCCGCGAAATGATAGGATGCTTTCAGCGCCCCGACGGAGGTCCCGAGAATCTCTGATATGTCCTCATACGACAGTTCGTCGAACCATCTCATTATGAACACCGTACGTTGTTTTGCCGGAAGCCGCTGGACGGCTTTCATAAGGAGCCTTTGCGCCTCGTCCCCATCCACTCCGGTGTCCTCGTCTATTTTCTCTTCAAGCTTGGAAGTGACGCTTTCGAAACGCAAAGCGGAACGGATTTTCTGTTTTTGGAGAAAATTCAGGGACTCGTTGGTGGCTATCCTGTAGATCCATGTGTAAAGTTGGGAGTCGCCCCTGAAATAGGGTAGTGAGTTCCAAATTTTAAGGAATATCTCCTGAACCATGTCGTCGGTGTCGTCATGGGAACAAAGAAAACGCCGGACATGCCAGTAGAGTCTCTCACTGTACGAATCAACGATTTCAGTGAAAGCTTTTTCCCGCTGACCGGATTGGTAAAGGTCCAATATTTCCTTGTCCGTCATCCTATCATGTACTCTCTCAATCTTTCAAATGTACGACAATTTGCTTACTTTTGCAATTATGAAGCATATACGCAATTTCTGTATAATCGCCCATATCGACCATGGCAAGAGCACCTTGGCTGACAGGCTCCTTGAATTGACCAAGACCCTGTCCAGCCGTGACATGGAGGCCCAGGTGCTTGATGACATGGAACTGGAAAAGGAAAAAGGCATCACTATAAAGAGCCATGCCATCCAGATGGAATATGTCTACAAAGGCGAAAAGTATATTTTGAATCTCATCGACACTCCCGGGCATGTGGACTTTTCCTACGAGGTTTCCCGCTCGATCGCGTCCTGCGAGGGAGCTCTTTTGGTAGTGGACGCCTCACAAGGCATTCAAGCCCAGACTATCTCCAACCTTTACCTTGCTGTGGATCATGGGCTGGAGATTATCCCGGTGTTGAACAAGATCGACATGGAATCAGCTCAGGTTGAGGTGGTTTCCGATCAGATCGTGGATCTTTTGGGTTGTGACCATGAGGATATTTATAAAGTGTCCGCCAGGACAGGGGAGGGTATCCCGCCCATCCTGGACGCTATCGTGGAGAAGATTCCAGCCCCGAAAGGTGATCCCCAGGCCCCCCTTCAGGCATTGATTTTCGACTCCGTGTTCAACCAATTCAGAGGTATTATCGCATATTTCAAAGTTTTGAACGGGTCGATCCGGAAGGGAGACAAGGTCAAGTTCGTGGCCACCGGGATGGAATATGACGCCGAGGAAGTCGGTGTGCTCAAGATGAAGCTTTGCCCCACGGATCAGGTCTCGACTGGAGATGTGGGTTATATCATATCCGGAATAAAAAGGGCGGTTGAGGTGAAGGTGGGAGACACCATCACCCACGCGGACCTTCCTTGTGAGAGCGCCATCGCCGGTTTCGAGGAGGTGAAACCGATGGTTTTCGCCGGAATGTATCCTGTCCAGGCTGACAAGTTTGAGGAGTTGCGGGCGACTCTTGAGAAATTCCAGCTCAATGACGCGTCGTTCGTCTATGAGCCTGAATCATCTCTCGCCCTTGGATTCGGTTTCAGGTGCGGTTTCCTCGGGCTCTTGCATCTGGAGATAGTCCAGGAGCGCCTTTTCAGGGAGTTCAACATGGATGTGATCACGACAGTTCCCAACGTCTCTTACAAGGTCTACACGACTCAGGGCGAAGTTATCGATGTCCATAATCCCTCCGGCCTTCCGGCGCCCACCCTCATCGATCACATCGAAGAGCCATACATCCGCGCGCAGATTATCTCCAAGACGGATTTTTACGGGCCTATCATGAAGCTTTGCATGGACAAAAGAGGAACTCTTATCGGGGAGCACTACATCACCTCCGACAGGGTCGAGCTCACTTATGACATGCCTCTTTCCGAGATAGTCTTTGACTTCTACGACAAGCTTAAGTCAATATCCAAGGGATATGCCTCCTTCGACTACCATGTCATAGATTTCCGGCCTGCCAGGCTTGTTAAACTTGACATACTTCTTAACGGTGATCCCGCTGACGCGCTCTCCTCTCTTATCCATGAGGATCATGCCTATGATTTCGGGCGCAAGATGTGCGTCAAACTGAAGGAACTCATTCCTCGTCAACAGTTTGACATCGCCGTCCAGGCCGCTATCGGCGCTAAGATAATCGCCCGCGAGACTGTCCGTCAGGTCCGTAAGGATGTCACAGCGAAGTGCTATGGCGGTGATGTGACGAGGAAGCGCAAGTTGCTCGAGAAGCAGAAGGAGGGTAAGAAAAGGATGCGCCAGATCGGTACGGTCCAAGTGCCCCAGAGCGCCTTCATGGCTGTCCTCAAACTTGATTCTTAAAGAATATGTCCAAAGTAGCTATACTGGTCACTATCCATGAAGGTGACGACGGCTCCGCCGGTTGCCTGGAGGAGTGCCAGAGGCAGATTGATGCCGTGGCCTCGGAAGGAAAGTACACTTTTTCCATATTCCTGAATGATGCCGGGGAGAAAGGATATCAGGCGGTTTGTGAGAAAGCGTCCAAAGAAGGTGCGGACTTTTTCTTGTGGCTCGACCACGACCTTGCTTTGGAAGAGGGAATGCTGGCATGCCTTCTTGAGAATTCAGAGTTCCTCCGCCATAAGGCTGTGATCGCCGGCACTGTCTCCCGTCCGGACAAGAGCCTTCTTTTCGGTGGAAGGACCCGGAGGGGGCGGCTTATTGAACCGGATCCCATTATTCCTGTTCCCTGCCACCTGTTCGACTTATCGATAGCCCTTGTCCCGGAATACGTTTTCTCGCATATCGAAAATCCATCTGATTTCTTCCGCAGGGGCCTGCTGAATTACGGCTATGGGGCGAAACTGGCTGCCGCCGGAGTTGCCAGGATGGTCGCTCCTGGAGTGCTTGCCTCGACAAAAAGGGATCCACAGATTCCCTCCTGGAAGGATCCCGAGAGTTCATTGAAGGATAAAATCATCTGGTTTTTACGCTCACTTGTCAAATAAAAACACTATCTTTATAGATTGGTTACGCCAACAAATGATTAAACACCACATAAGTTATGAAGCATCCTAAAATCGGTATCCGCCCGACCATAGATGGTCGCCAGGGCGGTGTTCGTGAGAGTCTGGAAGATAAGACCATGACCCTGGCCGCCAACGTGGCGGAACTTATCTCGTCTAACCTCAAGTACAGCGATGGCTGTCCTGTCGAATGTGTGATAGCCGACACTACGATCGGCCGTGTGGCTGAGAGCGCCGCTTGTGCGGAGAAGTTCGAGAGGGAGGGAGTCTGGGGAACCATCTCTGTCACTTCCTGCTGGTGCTACGGCTCTGAGACTATGGATATGCATCCTCTTTGGCCGAAGGCTGTATGGGGATTCAACGGCACGGAGCGTCCCGGAGCGGTGTATCTTGCCGCTGTCCTCGCCGCCCATGCCCAGAAAGGTCTGCCCGCTTTTGGTATATATGGCCATGACGTGCAGGACTTGGACGACAACTCCATCCCTTGCGATGTCGCGGAGAAGATTCTCCGTTTCGCCAAGGCTGCTGTGGCTGTCGGTGAGATGAGGGGTGAGTCTTACCTCTCCATCGGTAGCGTCACGATGGGTATCGCGGGATCTATCGTTGACTGCGATTTCTTCCAGAAGTACTTGGGAATGAGGAATGAGAGTGTCGATGAAGTGGAGATTCTCCGTCGTATGGATCTCGGCATCTATGATCCTGAGGAATATGCCAAAGCCAAGGCTTGGGTCGAGAAATATTGCATGCCGCAGGAGGGCTGGGACAAGAATCGTCCCGAGAAACAGAAAACCCGCGAGGAGAAAGACAAGGACTGGGATTTCGTCACCAAGATGACCATTATCGTGATGGATTTGCTCCATGGCAATCCTAAGCTCAAGGAATTGGGATTCAAAGAGGAGGCTCTTGGACACAACGCCATCGCCGGAGGTTTCCAGGGCCAGCGTCAGTGGACAGACTGGATGCCTAACGGAGACTTCACCGAGACCTTATTGAACACCAACTTCGACTGGAACGGCCGTCGTGAGCCTACCATTCTCGCAACTGAGAACGACTCTCTCAACGGCGCCGCGATGCTTCTCGGCCATCTGGTGACCAACCTGCCTCAGATATTCTCTGACGTGCGTACTTATTGGAGCCCTGAGGCTGTCAAGAGGGTCACTGGCAAGGAACTTACCGGCAAGGCCGCCCCGGGAATCATCCATTTGATCAACTCCGGAGCGACTACTATGGACGGTTGCGGCCAGAGTGTCGACGCTGAGGGCAAACCTGTGATGAAGACCTTCTGGGAGATGACTGACGAGGACGAGAAGAAGTGCCTCGAGAACTCATGGTGGATGCCGGCTGACCGCGATTACTTCCGCGGAGGTGGCTTCAGCATCCATTTTGTCTCGAAGGGAGATTTCCCTGCCACCATGATGAGAATCAATATTGTGGATGGTCTGGGACCTGTCCTCCAGATCGCTGAGGGCTGGGTCGTCAATGTTGAGCCTGAGATCCACGATGTGCTTGACAAGCGCACAGATCCGACTTGGCCGACCACTTGGTTCACTCCTCGCCTTGATCCCACGAAGGACGCCTTCAAGGATGTCTACAGCGTGATGAACAACTGGGGAGCCAACCATGGAGCCATTTCCTATGGCCATATCGGCGCTGACATGATCACCCTCGCCTCCATGCTGAGGATTCCTGTCTGCATGCACAATGTGGATGACGCCAAGATATTCCGTCCGGCCGCTTGGAACGCCTTCGGAATGGATAAGGAGGGCGCCGACTTCCGCGCCTGCGCCAATTTCGGACCTATCTAC
>JAEEGG010000658.1_pt1 | contig 103857 bp, 85 predicted proteins | sample 9134161 | NCBI WGS metagenome assembly JAEEGG01 (sample SAMN16246543, study PRJNA631951) | gut metagenome | biome: gut microbiome; feature: rumen; material: CR-attached | host: Bos | place: Iran: Karaj | collected 2018-10
GCCATGCGATATCTTCGGCATTGTTCAGATAGCCGACGTGCCGCCAGCCATCCTTATCGTCGCCGGCGCTGTAGAACCCGATGTAGGCGCCCTTGACCCCCGCCTCGGAGGTCACGTTGCCGAACATGACCGCGTCGGCGCAGCCGTCGCCGTCCATGTCGTAGCTTCCGAGGTTGTCCCAGTCGGAGGCAACATAAGGCGCAAAGGCGCTCCACCACTCGTCCTTGCCGTTCATCCAGTAGCCGTGCGAATAGTTGTTGCCGGTCCAGACGAACATGACGTCGGAGGTGCCGTTCCCGTCGCGGTCGCCGCGGACAGCAGGAGTGAGCTCCTCACCGATGGTGATGCTGAGCAGGTTGTCGTTCAGTTCCAGGGTGTAGTCCACCCCGCCGATATTGGTTGTCTGTCCGACCATGAGCCTGCCAAGCGTCGTGTCGGAGGTGTTCCTAACAGACATAGAATAATCAAAATCCTCCGTGGGATTTTCGATGAGCTTGTATTTGCCGTTTTTCTGCGTTTCCGCGACCGTGAGCGTAATGGCCGGGTGTCCTGTCAGGTTGGAGGGCAGGATCGCGCGCGCCTCGGCTCCGGGCGAAACGGACGACAAGTCGAGTTCCAGGTAGCTGTGACCGTGGATTGAGACGGACGCGCCCTCGGCGGCGTGGAACAGCCCGGTGATCTTCCCGTCGTACACCTCGACTTTCCCGCCGGATTCGACGATCATGTTCGAGGCGACGCCGCCGCTGATGGTTGTTGTGCCGTTTGAGAAGATGCGGGTGTCGACGGCTGTTCCGCCGCTGGAAACAAGTAAATCACCGTAGTCGCAGATCATGGTGCCGGAGATGAAACCGTTCCTTCTGACTTCGGCCCTGCCCGGGTTGAACCAGATCGTGCCGTCTGCGGCGCTGCTGGTGACTTTGCCGCGCAGGATGGTGTCGAGAGCTCTGGCTCTGCCACTCAGCAGTGTTCCGCCGCCCAGAATCAGTGTTCCGCCGCCCTGGACGTAGGTGTCTCTGACCGTTTTTCCGCCGGAGACGGTCTTTGTCTCGGAGACGATGCTTGTGCCGGATTTGAGGATCAGGATGTTTGCGTCCGCGACATTGTTTTTGCCGGAAAGCTCCTGGACGTCGTTGTTCTCGTCGACGGTCACGCGGACGTTGTGCATGCCGACTTCAAGTTTGCCGAGGTCGACGTCCATGATCTTGTGTGTGGTCTGTTTGGAAAGAGAATAAATGAAACTGGAGCTGACAATGTCGCCGTCGACACGGACGGCGGTGTAAAAGTCGCCGCTGTCCTTCGATCCGGTGTTCTGGATGGAATAGGTCAGGTACACGGTCGTCCCGGCGAAACAGTATTCCGGGATGGCGGTTGCGCCTTTGGTCCCGGCGAGGATCACTTTTTCCTCGCTTCCGGACGGGTTCACGAGCGCCAGGTCCACGTCTCCGTTCACGTTGATCCCGATGACGGCGATCGACTGAAGCGTACGGTCCGCGCCGGAGTAATAATACGTGCCGTCCCAGACCATGCGCTGGCCGGATTCGTAGCAGTCGTCGAAGATGATCTCCTTCGTCGAGGCATTGTAGCCGTATCCCGTCATGGAGTGTCCCTCAATGGAGATCAGGACGGGGCGACCGGAATCGATCTCGCGCATATAGTCCTCGAATGTGAAATCGCCGCCGTTGCAGTCGACCTGATAGATACCGGATATCTCGAGGTCCATCTGGTATCCGCGGTCTTGTGCGTACAGGTACAGCCCGTACAGCATGGACGTGTCTTTGTAACTGACGGTCCAGATGTTGCCGGTTGTGACGTCGTTGAATTGGATATCGCTGTAGTTCTTTGTAAGGAGATCTTCGAGCGAACAGTAGGTCACCGTAGTGCCGAGGTTGCCGTTGCCGCGCCAGTACTGGCCGGTGCCGAGGTAGTCGGCGATGCAGTCCCAGACGTCGGTCCTGATATCCGGGCCGGCCCCGCCGTTCGTGAACGAGTATTCGAGTTCCTGTTCGGGCGTGGTCGGGGTGCCGTTGCGGGAATGGAACCGGTACACGTAGCTTGAGGTTGCGGTGGCTTTGCCAAGCACGGTGTCGAAGGCGTCCATGTCGTAGGCGTTGCCGTCCGTGCCGCGCGACTTCAGCGCCACGGTCCCTTCGATCATGTTGGAAAGGTTCGTCCCATGGTAGCCGTAGAGGTCGTAATACCCGAGGAGCATGGCGGCGGCGGTCGGGGTGCAGCCGTACATGTATTCGGCTTCCGGCATGATGTTGTAGAGGAGGACATCCCCTCCGGGGCCCGTGCTGGTGTAAGTCGGCATATCTGTCTCCGTTTGTGTGTGTTTGCTGCGTTATACTCCAATACTATATCATCTTTCAATCCGTTTGCAAGCAAATAATCCTTCTTTTTCCGGTTTTATCCGGAAAGAAAAAACGGCAGAACGCAGATAAAAAACGCCCCCCGGTTCCGAGGTTGGACCAGGGGCGCAGAATGTCAGGCGCGGGTCGCAGGAAACGGCCCGCGCGGCGGAAACGATCTGAAAAGATCAGTCTTCGTCTTTGAAGAGCTTGTCGATGGCGGCGGCCTTCTTGAGGAGGTCGGCGGCGGCCTTGTCGGAGAGTCCGAAGGTGTTCGCCGCGGCTTCCATGGCTTCGGCATGGTCTTCGAAGTTGCCTTCGAGGAATTTCACTTCACCGTCGCCGAACACGACGAAGATGCCGTCGAAGAATTCGGTGGGATCCTCGTAGAAGACGACCGTTTCTTCCGGCTTGTCGGCCTTGGAGGCGGCTTCCGGCGAGACGAGGACGACGAACGGGAAATCAGTTTCGTCGGTTTCGCCGACGGTCTCAAGACCGTGTTCCGCATTCCACTTCGCGAAGACCGCGCCGCTGCCGTCTTCCGCGACGGTGAAGAAGACGCCGTTCCCTTCCGGAATCTTCGCTTCCTTCAGCAGTGCGAGCGCGGCGGTCGTCTGGACCTGACGTTCCAGAATTTCGGCGGAATTCGGTCCATCGTCGTTCATGCTGTCTATGATCCCCTTCGCGAACGGTCCGACGTAGGGGAGCAGGCCGGAGACGAAGCCGGCGACGGTGCCGGAGTTCAGGAGCGCGATCTGCAGGTCCTTCGTGACCGTGGTGAAGACGAGGCCTTCCGCGTCGATCTTCGAGGTGGCGAGGGTGGCGTGGAAATTGCTCATGATGGCGAGGGAGGCGGGATCGGTCGCGGGGACCGCGCCGCCCACGACGTCGTTCGCCATGGCGCCGAACGTGGCCGTGATGCCGGCGATCATCTTGAAGTAATCTTCGGAAACATAGGAGAAGCTGGAGAAATCCTTGTCCGCGAGGGCGAGCATCTTGGCAAACTCGGCGTCGGCGGTCAGGTCGGAGCCATTTCCGGCGATGCGGTCGCGGACGGCGGCTTCATCGTTGGTGGCGACGAGGTAGTTCCCCGCCTGGAAGATGGCGATGCCGTCCACGGGGACGATCTTGCCGTCCTTCACGATTTCGGGGCTGGACTGGGAGATGAAGTTCTCCAGCGCTTTCCAGCAGAGGTCGCTTTTCGTGGTGATGACGAAGGCGAATTTCGGGATCAGTGCCATGATCGCCGCCGCGGGGTCTTCCCCGGCGAGGACGCCCTGCATGTCCTCTTCCTTGAACTCGCGGCCTTCCACGTAGAACGACAGGCCGGAGATGCACTCGAGGAGCTTGTCGGGCTGGATGCCTGCGCTGGCGAGATCGGAGATCTGCTCGTCGACCGCCGCCATGGTCTCTTCGTCCAGCGTGGCGCGGAGCTTCTTGTCGACGAACGCGTAGAGCACGCCCGGCTCGAACTTCATGGAAACGGCGAGGGCGGATTTCGGGGAGGTGAGCTTGAGCTCGGGAGCCGCGCCCTTGGAGGGGGCGCCGACGAGGTCCCAGAACACGCCCTTGCGTTCCGGCGCGTACTCGAAGTCGATGCAGCGGTAGTAGTCGCCGTTCTTCTTCACGCTGGTGCCGGAGCCCTGGAAGGTCTTCAGCCCGAATTCGTCGACGATGCCGCGGATGGCGGTGAAGATTTCCTTGGCTTCGGGGGTGTCCGCCGGGACCAGGACGTTGAACGAGTCGAACATCTGGTCGACCATCTGGCAGGCAGCCGCGCCCTGCGTGTAGCTGAAGGCGATGCCGCCCTTTTCGAGGCGGGACGTGGTCTTGTCGAAGACTGCGGCGTCGTCCTGGGCGCGACCGCTGAACGGAAGGGCCGCGAGGGCGGTGAACGCGAATGCCGCGATCCAGGCGAATTTGGAGTGTTTCATGGTGTTTCTCCTGTGGAATATGGGTTAGTGTTGGTATAAGCGGAAACACAGCCTCGGGACGATGTCACGAGGACAAATTCCAAATAATCTACACCCCGATTCCGGTTTTTCAACCGGATAGCGCAGTTATTAAAGAATTATTTAAGAAAAATCCGGACAATATGAGGCGATGCGGAGAGATTGAGGTGGAGAAAAGACGGAAGAAAGACGGGGGCAGGGCGGCATTTTTCGGACTTTTTCGGAGGATTCCTCTTGATTTTTCCGCCGTACCGCCTATTGTTTTAACTGGACTTTTTTTCCGCACTTCTTCTGAAAGGGCCGAACCATGACACATGACGAAATCAAAGCGTTCATCGCGGACCGCACCCGCGAAGGACATAATCTCTCGAAAATCCAGGACATGCTCGCTGAACAGGGCGTGAAAATGACGTTTATGGAACTGCGCCTCATCGCGTCCGAGATCGAAACGTCGTTCTGGCAGAAGTCCGAGCCTCAGCCGGAAGCCGCGCCCGAGGCTGAAAAACCGGCGCAGGACGCCGCGCCCGCCGATGAGGCGGACGAGCTCCCCGCCGACGATGCCGGAGCGGAACAGCTTCCCCCGGACGATGCCGCGCCCGCGGACGATGCTCCGGCGGCGGACGACGACAAAAACAACGCCCCGCGCGGACGCACCACGGTCACGATCGATCAGCTCGCGCGGCCCGGATTCCTGGCGACCGGCGGCGTGTCGTTCGGGTCCGGCGCGAGCGGAAACTGGTGCCTCGACCAGATGGGCCGCCTGATGTTCGAGAAGCTCGAAGGCAAGCCCGACCGCCAGGACCTCCAGGAATTCCAGCTGGAGCTTCAGCGCATGTTCGCGAACTGATCCGTTTTTCCGATTTTCCACCCTCACACATATTCTCACCACACAGGAAAGGTATTCGCCATGATCCCTTATGCCTTGTTCGCCGCGGCCGCCGAGGCCGTCCAGCCCGCCACCGCCGCAGCTGAAACCGCGCCCGCGACGGCCCAGCAGAAACAGTCCCTCCTCGAAAGCCAGTTGAGCGAGACCGGAAACGTGGTCCGCCAGATCCACGAACAGGGTCCCGGGTTCTTCACGAACCTGTGGAACAACCACAGCGACGATGTGATCCGCTTCGTGAAGGCCGTCATCCTGGCGCTGATCGTGCTCGTGGTCATCAAGCTCGTTTCCATGGCGGCGCGCAAGATCATCGCCCGCTCCTTCAAGAAATTCGAGGGCGACATATCCCTCACGCATGCCACATACACGATCGTCCGCACGCTCATCTGGGTGATCGGCCTGCTCATCATCCTCGACCTCTTCGGATTCAACACCGCGAGCATCCTGACCGTGCTCGGCGCCGCCGGACTTGCCATCGGCCTCGCCATGAAGGATTCCCTCAGCAACATCGCCGCGGGCATCATGCTCCTGATCCTGCGTCCGTACAAGGTGGGCGACTACATCGACAGCGGCAGCGTCAGCGGCACCATCGAGCAGATGGGCCTCTTCTCCACCATCCTGAAGACCCCGGACGGACTCTTTGTCTCCACCCCGAACAGCGTGGTCTTCGGGACGCCGATCAAGAACTATTCGCGCAACCCGCTCCGCCGTTCGGACATCACGGTCGGCATCGCGTACGCCGATTCGCTGCCCGTCGCCATTCAGGCGATGAAGGACATCATGTCGCACGAGCCGATGGTCCTGAAGGACCCCGCGCCGGAAGTGCTCGTGTCCGAACTCGCCGACAGCTCTGTGCAGCTCACGCTCCGTTACTGGACCGCCACGGCGGACTACTGGCCCGCTTACTGGACCATCAAGGCGCAGCTCAAGCCCGCGATCGAGGCCGCCGGCCTCAACATCCCGTTCCCGCAGCGCGTTGTCACGTTCATCAACGCCTCCGACGCGGCGAAGCCCGGCGCGTAAGGTTCCGTTTCCCCGTTCATCAGGGAACCTTTTGTACAACAATTCAGGGGAGATCCGCTTGCTTGCGGACCTCCCCTTCAGCGTCTTTACGGTTTCACCTGATATGGACCTTTTCATCCTCATTAATCTCTGATTTGCGCGTCTCGCGGTCAAGTAAAAGTTAATGTGCCGCAATCTGAACCCCTTTGTCGTTCGCGTCTCGCGGTAAACTAAAACTGTTGCCGAGCGTGAGCGAAGCCACCACGGCGGCGGAGCCGCCCCCAGCAACGCGGGGACGCAACGCGTCCTTTCCCCTCCTCTTTTCGAGGCGGGAGGTAGGCAAAGATATTTAACTCTAAATTCTATAAAATGGGACTTTTTTTCGAAAAAAAGATATGAAAAACTATTGAATGGACAAAAAATGTCCAGTCGGATGTGCTATATTAGTTGCAGAGCAACAACAGAAAGGCCTCCAACATCATGCCAGTGAATAAAAAACAATTGTTTCGTCTGGTTCGGCTGGTTGCACAGCTGAAGGAGAATCGCTACCCGAATTGCGTCAGCTTCGCGGAAGAGATGCGAAAAGGCTTTTGGGATGATGGTCTGGATCACGGCTGCTCGGAAAAGACCATTCGCCGTGACATTCAGACCTTGAAGACCGAATTCAAAGCCCCGATCAAATTCGACGTGGCGAAGAACGGGTTTTACCTCACACATCACGGGTGGACCTTCAACTGCCCGATGGTGGAAGACGACGAAATGCTTGCGGCGGTCCTCGGTGCGAGAATCGCGGAGCACATATTCCCCTCGCCGATGAAAGAGCGGATCAGGAATGCCGTCGACAATCTGCTGACCGAAAACAACCCGGATTTTCTCGACAAGGCGCAGGTCAGCTCGCTGACGATCATCCCCTCGAACCGGGCAGACATCGATGCAAAAGTCTTCGTGCCGCTTTTTCGTGCCTGGCAGGAACACGAGATATGCCGCATCACCTATCTGAGCAGCCATCGCGATATAACCGAACGCAAATTCGAGCCCCACGCCCTCGTTTTTTACGATGGGGTGTGGTATGCCAAAGGCTTTTGTCACTTGAAGAAAGATGTGCGGGTGTTGGCCCTGAGTCGTATGAAGGCTGTCATGCCGACGGGGATCACATTTACTCCGGACCAGAAGATCATCCGTTCTGCCACAGAAGAAACGCTCTTCAATCCGGAAATCGTCGAAAATGTCGTTATTCGTTGCGACAGCTACTTGTCCAACCTCGTTCAGACGCATCCGCTCCACCCTGAACAGGAAATCGTGCCATTGCCGGACGGCGGTTGCGAGCTCCACATCAAGACTATGTCAAAATACCGCCTCGTTACTTGGACGATGCGGCAATGCAGCAATGCCGAAATCATTTCTCCGGCATCCGTACGGAAACACATCCTCGACCTCGCGAAATCAATTCTGAAAAAACACGATTCCACAACCAATACAACTAATCCTCAAAACTCCCCTCGTCGGACAACCCAAAAGAAAGGATGAAACCATGTGCGAACTTAAGCCGTTTTTCCCGAACAAAACAGCAGAAAAGCTTTATGAATATGCGAAAGTAGAGGTAAAAAAAGAAAAAGGCAAGACCGAATTTGTTAAAGATTGTGATGACAAGGATCTTATAAACGAGTTGCTCAACCCGTTAGGCGCGTATCCGCATGCTTTTGTTCTTGGCTGTGTTATGGATCGGCAAACAAAGGCTGAAAATGCGTGGCAAGTTCCGTGGATCGTTTTCAAGGCTCTCGGAAGATTTGATATTGATTACTTGGCTATATCCATTGATGAGATCCATAAGATTTTCAAAGAACAGGTCAAACATCGCTTTAAAGACATAATGGCGGATTTGTTCTGTTGTGCAGTCAAAAGGATTCAAAGAGACTATGACGGAGATGCCAGCAGGATTTGGAATGATAAACCTTCAAGCGGTTTGCTGATTTATCGTTTCCTGCAATTTAAGGGTGTCGGGATAAAGATCGCGACAATGGCAACTAATATCCTCATGCGTCGGTTCGGAGTAGAACTTAGAGACAGGAGAAGCATTGATGTTTCACCGGACGTTCATACCGTTCGAGTTTTTCAGAGGCTCGGTTTGACCTCTTTTGATAAGGATAATGAAATCAAGGCGCGAGAGGGAACAATGTATATGGCTCGTGCGATCAACCCAGAATACCCGGGAATCTTTGATTATCCCTGCTGGTTTGTTGGCAGTCATTTTTGTGATGCCCAAGGCCCCAAATGCAAAAAAGAGGATGGTCAATGTCCCTTTTTTAATTTTTGCCCCTCAAAAATTGAGAACTAAACGAGGTCTTTAGGAAAGGATTTGTCATATGAACAACTATACGGAATCTGTCGCTAAAGAGCGCCATTTCCCAAGCTCAACGTTGTTGAAAGAAGACGTTTCTCAGAAAGAGAAGGTAAACACCCGAAGTACAAAGGCAAAACTGGAAGAAATCCTGTCCAACTTGAAGATCGACGGACATGTCACAAAGGTTTCCGTTGGCCCCAGCGTAACGCAGTATGAAATAACGCTGGAGCCGGGTGTCAGAGCCGACAAGGTTGAAAAGAATAAAAAGGCCATTACGGAAGCTTTGGAGGTATCCAGTATTCGCCTTGTCATTCCGATTCCGGGGAAAAACGCTCTTGGAATTCAGGTGCCGAACAAAACAGCCACTCCGGTTTATATGCGTTCGCTCCTCGAATCGAAGGAATGGAACGAATCCAGGGCAGCCGTGCCCGTCCTGCTGGGACAGGACATGGAAGGAAAAACAGCCATTCTTGATTTTGCGAAAGCGCCGCATCTTCTTGTTGCCGGGGATGCGAAGTCGGAAGTGTCCGCCTGCTTGAACACGATCATCCTGAGCCTTCTCTTCAAGTTTTCTCCGAATGAACTCACGTTCCTTATCCTTGCGCCCAAGAGCGGACCATTAAGCGTGTTCGGTCGGATTCCGCACATGCTTGTCCCCATTGTGAGCGAACCGAAAGAGTATGTGCCGACGCTCCGATGGGCAGCGGATGAAGTGGACCGCCGCTATAAGGTGCTGGCTAAAGTCAAGGCAAAGAATCTTACCGCGTTCAATTCCCGGCTGGCGGATTCGCAACTTCTTACGGACGATAATGGAAACGTGATCCCTCAAAAACTCCCGGTTCTCGTGATTATCATCAGCGAACTCGCCGATGTCATGGCGACCGAATCCGCCGACAGAGAGGACGCGGAAACATGCATTTGTCGTATCGCGCAGAATGGCCGTGCCGTAGGCATCCACCTGGTCATCGCAACTCACTCGCCTCGCAAAGAAGTCGTTACCGCCCTCATCAAGGCAAATTTTCCAGCCAGGATCGCGTTTCGCGTTGATGACATCAAGAAAAGCCGTCTGCTTTTGGACACGAAGGGGGCAGAAAACCTGCTCGGGAACGGCGACATGCTGTTCAATCCGCCGGACGGCTCCCCATTAAAGCGCATTCAGAGCCCCTTTGTCTCTGAAGATGAGGTTTCCAAGGTAGTTGCTGAGGTTCGCAAGCAATCTGAAGAACAGCAATGACGGAACAGGAATTCAATGCTCTGAAAAATCAAACTGTGGCTACGTTGTTTCAGGTAGGCAAATGTTACGAAACGGGTGATGGCGTTGGCAAGGATGAGGCGGAGGCTGTCAAATGGTACCGTATGGCGGCGGAGCATGGTTGCGCCGATGCGATGTTTGAACTCAGCAAATGCTATACATTCGGTATTAGCGTGAGGCGGAACCGTGTAACAGCGGCAAAATGGCTGCAAAAAGCCGCCGAGCATGACCATGTGAGAGCAATGTTTATCCTCGGCAACTGGTATCTGTCAAAACGGCGTGGCATTGAATACAACCCACGCAAAGCCGCCTGGTGGTTCCGCAGAGCAGCGGACAACGGTGATGCTTGGGGCATGTTTCACCTCGGGGAATGCTATGCGGACGGTGTCGGGATGAAGAAAGATTATGACGCGGCGTATTTATGGTTTTGCCGTGCCGTGCTTGCCGCCCCTGACGATGAGGTTTTGTATCAATCCGTCCAAAACAAAATCTATGACCCGAACTTGAAAGAAGTTCTGGGAAAGAAAAACTAGGCTAAATTATTCTATTTGCCGCTTCGCTGGGGGCTCGCATTCGCGAGCCTCGGTGAACTCGTTTGCACGAGTTCGACTGATTACTTTACCGCGAGACGCGAACGGCAGAGTAACTTTTGAGTGAGGAGGGCATTTGTTTTCCTGACCGCGGGGCGCTAACGGCAGAGGGTATTATTACTGCTGAGATAGGGGCGGATCATTCGTCCCGGCGGGGAGCAGCCGGGCACTGCCGCAGTGGAGGCTATGCCTCTCAGCTGAGGATCATTCGGCCTGGTGGCGGGGATCGCCGCAGAGGATGTTCATCGCCATGGTGAAGAGGGAGAAGGTGACGTCGGCATCGTAGGCGGCGCGGTGGGGCTGGCCGGGGAAGTTGTCGGGCACGGGGAATTTCGAGCGGAGGAATTCGAGGCTGTAGCTGGAAAGTCCGGGATATGCGCGTCGGAAGATCGGGATGCTGTCGTAGGCGCCGCCCTGGATCAGCTCCATGCCGCAGCGCGCGAGGCTCTCCTGCATGAACGACAGGTCGAACCGGGCGTTGTGCGCCACCAGACGCGATTTCCGGGCGAAATCCATGAACTTGAACCCGGCCTCCCTGAACTTCGGCGCGTCGGCGACCATGGCGTCGTCGATGCCGGTCAGCGCGGTCAGACGCGGCGGAATGGGTACGCCGGGATTCACGAGCGTCTGGAACCTCGAAACGGAGCCGTCGAGCTCCACGCGTACCGCGCCGATCTCGATGATGCGGTCGCGGACCGCGCTGAAGCCGGTCGTTTCGAGGTCGAAGACGGTGAACGGTCCGGAGCTGAGCCAGTTCATGGGGGACGGATCCTGTTTCAGTTCGGGCGGACGCTCACTCCTGCGCCAGCTGGTGTGCGGCGAGGTCGTAGCCGTGCTTGCTGGAGATGTTGATGGGGCAGGGCTTGATCTCCCAGATCTTCTCCGCGTACTCCTCGATGGAGCGGTCGCTGGAGAAGTAGCCCATCTTCGCGATGTTGAGGAGGCACTTCTTCTGCCATTCGGCCGGCTTGCGGTAGAGCTCTGCGACCTGCTCCTGGACGGCGGCGTAGGAATCGAAGTCGGCCGCGCACATGTAGTTGTCGGAGTCGAGGCTTTCGAGGATCGGCTTGAAGATGTCGAACTCGCCGGGCGAGAAGAAGTTGGTGCGGATGAGCTCGAGCGCGCGCTTCAGCAGCGGGGATTTCTCCACGAACTCGTTCGGGTGGTAGCCCCGCTCGCGGAGCTGGCGGACCTCGTCGACGTTCATGCCGAAGATGAAGATGTTGTCCTCGCCGACCTGGTTGCGGATCTCGATGTTCGCGCCGTCGAGCGTGCCGATGGTGAGCGCGCCGTTCAGGGCGAACTTCATGTTGCTGGTGCCGGACGCCTCGGTGCCGGCGAGGGAAATCTGCTCGGAGAGGTCGGCGGCGGGAATGATCTTCTCGGCGAGGGAGACGCGGTAGTTGGCGAGGAAGATGACCTTCAGCCTGTCGCCGATCGCCTTGTCGTTGTTGATGACTTCGGCGACGGAGTTGATGAGCTTGATGATGAGCTTCGCCATGTAATAGCCCGGTGCGGATTTCGCGCCGAAGATGATGGTGCGCGGGACGAAGTCCATGTCCGGGTTGTCCTTCAGCTTCAGGTAGAGCGTGATGGCGTGGAGGATGTTCAGGAGCTGGCGCTTGTACTCGTGGAGGCGCTTCACCTGCACGTCGAAGATGGAATCGGGGTTGATCTCGACGCCGTTGTGTTCGCTGATGTACTTGGCGAGGACGAGCTTGTTGGCGCGCTTGATCTTCGCGAGCTCCTCGAGGAATTTCCTGTCGTCCGCGAACTTGGTGAGCTGTTCGAGCTGCCGGAGGTCCTTCGGCCAGCCGTCGCCGATCTTGCCGTCGATGAGGCGGGAGAGTCCGGGGTTCGCCTTCTTCAGCCAGCGGCGCGGCGTGATGCCGTTCGTGACGTTCACGAACTTGCCGGGGAAGAACTCGTTGAAGTCGCGGAAGAGGCCGTTCTGCAGGAGCTCGGTGTGGAGCGCGGCGACGCCGTTCACGTGCTTGGCCGTGACGACGCACATGTATGCCATGCGGACCATCTTCTCGGGCTGTTCCTGGATGAGGGACATCCGCGACTGCATGCTGTTGTCGTTGATGTAGCGCGTGGCGACCTGGCGGAGGAAGAGGAAGTTGATCTGGTAGATGATCTCGAGGTGGCGCGGGAGAAGCTTTTCGAAGAGGCTCACGGACCAGCGTTCGAGCGCCTCGGACATGAGCGTGTGGTTGGTGTAGTTGAAGACGCTCGTGGTGACCTTCCACGCCTTGTCCCAGGAGTAGTTGTGGATGTCGATGAGAATTCGCATCATCTCGGGGATGGCGAGGGCGGGGTGCGTGTCGTTGAGCTGGACGACGATGACGTCCTTGAGTTTCTTGAGGTCCTCTCCGCTCTTTGCGAAGCGGGAGAAGATGTCCTGAAGCGAGGCGGAGACGAGGAAATACTGCTGCTTGAGGCGGAGCTCCTTGCCCTCGTAGTTGTTGTCGTTCGGGTAGAGCACGCGGGTGATGTTCTGGTCCAGGCTGGATTCGAGGTTGGCGCTGATGTAGTCGCCCTGGTTGAACTTCGTGAGGTTGAACCCGTAGAGCGACTCGGCGGACCACAGGCGGAGCGTGTTCACTGTATGATTGCGGTAGCCGGGGATCGGGGTGTCGTAGGGCATTGCCTTCACGTCCTGCGTGTCGACCCATCTGCGGCGGTCCGGGTTGGCATCGTCGCGGATCTTCTCGACATGGCCGCCGAACTGGACGACGCATGCGAGCTCGGGACGGCGGATTTCCCACGGGTTGCCGCGGCTGAGCCAGTTGTCCGGCTCCTCGACCTGGTAGCCGTTCTGGATGATCTGCTTGAAGATGCCGTAGTCGTAGCGGATGCCGTAGCCGAACGCCGGGAGTTCCAGCGTGGCCATGGAGTCCAGGAAGCAGGCCGCGAGACGTCCGAGGCCGCCGTTGCCGAGACCGGCGTCGACTTCCTCGTCGCGGATTTCGTCGATGTTGAAACCGAGTTCCGCCAATGCTTCGGCGGCGTCTTCTTCGACGCCCAGGTTGACCATGGCGTTGCCGAGCGTGCGGCCGATCAGGAATTCAAGCGAGATGTAGTGGACGACGCGGGGCTTCTTCTCTTCATATTCGTCGCGGGTGGCGATCCAGTCGCGCATCATGAGGTCGCGGATGGTGAGCGCCAGCGCATGATAGCAGTTCAGGTTGACGGCTTTTTCCGGGCGAGTGCCGACAGAGCAGATCAGGTGGTGCAGGAAAAGCTTCTTCAGCATTTCCTTCGTTTCTTTCTTGGCCATGGTTTGAAAACTCCTTCTTGCAAGGCAGTGAAATGGGCTGTATTGTGTGCCGGAAGATTTGATTTGTTCCGGTGACCACGCGATCCCCGGTCGGAATCGGATGCCGTTCCGTTTCGGGCGCGTGCAAAAAACAATGCTATATACTATACTCCGGAATCCCTTTGTTTTCAACCCGGAATGCTATGCGCGGAACGAAAAACGCGTGTTTTGAACATGTTCCGGAACGACGGCCCGTAAAGTGAAAAAGGAAGCACGGCGGTCATGATTCAAAAAGACGGGAAAAAGACTGATTTCCGCTCTTGTCTTCTTGATTTCAAACCGTTTCGAGTCTATATTATTTTATGGCATCTCTCTTGATTGTGTCCGGCGGCTTTTCGCATCCGGGCAAAGTCCGACTGGAAAGATTCTCGACGGTTACGTTTTCAGGTAGCCGCCTTCATATCTTTCTTCATCGTCTTTTTGCCCGTCTGCTGAAAATCCATCCGCCCCCGAATCAATCGAGATACCTCTTGTGATGTTTTTTCGACAACAAACGGCGGGCCCGGCGCATCCAGTCTTTTCCGGTTCCCGCTTCAGAAAGGCGCTTCCCATGGACGAAACTCTCCTGAAAACCCCGTTGGCCGACGAACACGTCGCGCTCGGCGCGCGCATGGTCCCCTTCGCCGGCTGGTACATGCCGGTCCAGTACAAGGAAGGCATCCTCGCCGAACACAAGTACACGCGGGAACACGTCTCGCTGTTCGACATCTGCCACATGGGCGAGTTCACCGCCGCAGGACCCGGCGCGGCGGAAGCGCTCGACGCCGCGCTGGCGCGTTCCGTGGCGGACCAGAAGGACGGCGTCTGCCGCTACAATTTTCTGCTGAACGAAGCGGGCGGCGTGATCGATGACCTGATCGTGTACCGGATGGGCGCGGAAGAGTTCTTCATCGTGGTGAACGCGGCGCGGATCGCGGTCGATTTCGCAGAGCTCCGTAAACGTCTTCCCGCTTCTGTCAAGCTGGAGAATCTCTCCGATTCCATGGCGAAATTCGACCTTCAGGGGCCGGATTCGACGGCGGTGGTGACCGCGCTCGGTCTGGATGCCGCCGCCCTGCCGAAGTATTACCACTGGGCTAAGTTCAATCTTTTCGGGCTCGACATGCTCATCAGCCGTACCGGATACACCGGCGAGCTTGGGTTTGAGCTGTATTTCGATGCTGCGCACGCGGTCGACGTGTGGCGGAAACTCCTCGCCTGTCCGGGCGTGAAGCCCGCCGGGCTCGGCGCGCGCGACACGCTCCGTCTGGAGATGGGCTATCCGTTGTACGGCGACGAGATGGACGAGGCGACCACTCCGGTCGAGGCGGGATTCGGCGCGATGCTGAAACTCGACAAATCCGACCGTAAATTCGTCGGTTCCGATGCACTCCGCACTGTCCCGCCGAAAAAGCATCTGCGCGGGCTCGTGCTGGAAGGCCGCCGCGCCGCCCACACGGGGACGCCTGTCCTGCTCAACGGAACGCAGGTCGGCACGATCACGTCCGGCACGTTCGCGCCCTCGCTGGGCTGCGCCGTGGCGATGGCATACTTCGACGCTTCGGCGGAGATTCCGGCGGACGCGGAGTTCGAGGTGGAACTCCACCGTGCCGTCGTGAAGGCGAAACTCGCCCCGCTGCCGTTCTGGACGCACGGCACGGCCAACCCGAAAAAGTAACTCTTTTCTACTCCAAAAAACAAACAACCTTTTTACACCCATACCAACCCCATTTCAGGAGAAAACCATGGCGAAATACTACGCTGAAACGCACGAATGGATTGAACTCGACGGAACCACCGCTACGCTCGGCATCTCCAAATACGCCGCCGATGCCCTCGGAGACATCACCTATGTCGAGATTCCGGCGTCCGGCAAGGCCGTCGCGGCCGGCGAAGTCCTCTGCACGGTCGAGTCCGTGAAGGCCGTCTCCGACGTCTACGCGCCTGTCTCGGGCACCGTCGGCGAAGGCAACGCCGATCTCGAAGCCGATCCCGCCGCGCTCAACGCCGATCCGGAAAATACCTGGATCTGCAAGCTCGAAGGCGTGAATGCGTCCGATCTCGGCGGCCTGATGGACGCCGACGCCTACGCCAAGTTCGTCGAATCGCTCTGATCCATTTTTCCGTTCACCAGCAGAAAGGCGACAACCATGCCTTACATCCCGAATACCGACGCCGACCGGGCCGAAATGCTCGCCGCGGCGGGATTTGCCTCCATTGAGGAGATGTGGGAGAAGGCCGGGGTGAAGTTCCCCGCGCCCCCGCTCGACGGCATCCCCGAAGGCAAATCCGAGTTCGAGGTCATGTCGTACCTCTCCGGCCTCGCCGAAATGAACGCCACGCACCTGATCAACTTCGTGGGCGGCGGCTACTACGACCACATCATCCCCGCTGCCGCCGACGCCATCGCCGCGCGCGGCGAGTTCTACACCGCCTACACCCCGTACCAGCCGGAAGCCTCCCAGGGCACGCTCCAGGCCATCTACGAATACCAGACCGCGATCTGCCGCCTGACCGGCATGGAGGTCTCCAACGCCAGCCTGTACGACGGCGGCACCGCGCTCTTCGAGGCCATGATGATGGCCGCCCACATCACCGGACGCCGCCAGGTCGTGATCTCCGCCGCCGTCTCCCCCATCTTCCGTCGCATGATCGAATGCTACTGCCGGAACCTGGACCTGGAACGCATCGAGATCGCGGACGGACGCGGCACGGATTCCAACCTGGACGCCGTCATTGCTGCGATCACCGACCGCACGGCGTGCGTGATCGTGCAGTATCCGAACTTCTTCGGCGAGGTCGAGGACCTGGCCGGAATTGCGGCCGCCGCGCAGGCGAAAGGCGCGCTCGCTGTGTGCTCGACGTACCCCGTGGCGCTCGGCTGCCTGAAGACGCCCGGCGAGATGGGATTCGACATCGTGACCGGCGAGGGCCAGAGCCTCGGCATCCCGCTGAGTTTCGGCGGCCCGTACCTCGGATTCATGGCCGTGAAGTCCAAATACATGCGCAAGATGCCCGGCCGCGTGGTCGGCCGCACCGTGGACCTGAACGGCAAGACCGGCTACGTGCTGACGCTCCAGACCCGCGAACAGCACATCCGCCGCGAACACGCCACCAGCAACATCTGCTCCAACGAGAGTCTGTGCGCCCTGAACGCCCTGATCTACCTTTCCCTTTGCGGAAAGAACGGGTTCAGACAGGTCGGCGAACTCTGCATGTCGAAGGCCGTGTACGCACGCGAACAGCTCCTCGCGATCGACGGCGTGTCGGCGGTCGGTTCCGGCGCGTTCTTCAACGAATTCGTGATCGAGACCCCGCTCGACGGCGCGGAACTGGTCGGCAAGCTCATCGACAAGGGCTTCGCCGCCGGATTCCCGCTTGGACGCTATTACCCCGAACGCAAGAACCAGATCCTTGTGGCCGTGACCGAAAAGCGCACCCGCGAGGAGATCAAGGCGCTTGCAAACGCGATGGAGGCGCTGATATGAAGCTTATTTATGAAACCGGCCGTGCCGGCCGTACCGGCGTCGTCCTCCCGAAGTGCGACGTTCCCGCCGCGTCCGCGGTCCCCGCCGCCCTCCGCCGCTCCGAACCCGCGGGTCTGCCCGAAGCCTCCGAACTTGAGGTCGTGCGCCATTTCACCGGGCTCAGCCGGATGAACATGAGCGTGGACACCAATTTCTACCCGCTCGGTTCCTGCACCATGAAATATAATCCGAAGTTCCATGAGAAAGTGGTGCGTCTGGCGGGATTCGCCGACCTGCATCCGCTTCTGCCCCAGCTCCGCCGCGGCGGCGTGCTGGTCCAGGGCGCGCTGATCGTGCTCCACGAGACGGAACGCATGCTCGCCGAGCTCCTCGGATTCTCCCAGATGACCATGCAGCCCATGGCGGGCGCACACGGCGAACTCACCGGCTGCATGCTGATCGCCGCCTACCACCGCGCACGCCGCGACACCGCCCGCAAGTACATGCTGATCCCGGACGCCGCGCACGGCACGAACCCCGCGAGCGCGACTGTGGCCGGATTTACGACGAAGGTCGTGCCCAGCGACGCGGACGGCAACGTAGACCTGGACGCGCTGAAGGCGATGCTGTCGCCCGAAGTGGCGGGCATCATGCTGACGTGCCCGAACACGCTCGGCCTCTTCGACCCGAACGTGTCCGAGATATGCAAGCTCGTGCACCAGGCGGGCGGCCTCTGCTACTGCGACGGCGCGAACTTCAACGCCATTGTCGGACGCGTCCGCCCCGGCGACATCGGGTTCGACGTGATGCACGTGAACCTGCACAAGACGTTCTCCACGCCCCACGGCGGCGGCGGCCCCGGCTCCGGTCCGGTCGGCGTCTCCATCAGCCTCGTGCCGTACCTGCCCACGTCCCGCGTGATCCGTCGTTCGGACGGTATCTGCTGCCTGGAGTACAACTACCCGGAATCCATCGGCTACATCGCGCCGTTCTACGGCAATTTCGGCGTGATCCTGCGCGCCTACGCCTATCTGCTCACGCTCGGCCGCGAAGGGCTCAAGCGCGTCAGCGAAAACGCCGTCCTGAACGCGAACTACGTGGCGTCGCAGCTTGAGGCGTACTACGACCGCAAGTACAAGCGTCCCTGCATGCACGAATGCGTCCTTTCCGGCAAGCGCCAGCTCGATGCGAACGGCGTCCACACGCTCGATATCGCCAAGGGCCTGATCGACCGCGGATTCCATCCGCCCACGATCTACTTCCCGCTGATCGTCCCGGAGGCCATCATGATCGAGCCGACCGAGACCGAGTCCAAGGAAATCCTCGACGAGTTCATCGACGCCATGAAGGACATTGCCCGCGCCGCCGAAAACGACCCGGAATCCCTGCATGCCGCGCCCGTCACCACCCCGGTGCGCCGCCTCGACGAAACGCTCGCCGCGCGCAAGCCCGACCTGAAGTATACAGGCGACTGAGCGCTGTCGGCAGACAGAAGCATCCTGTATAAGGAAATCCCTCCCGCTTCCGGAAAAAACGTCCGGAGGCGGTTTTTTCTGTGTCCGTGTCCCGAAAAGTCCAAAAAAACGGGGAGAAATGGCGGATTTGAGTTGAAAAACGGGGGAAAGCATGGTATTGTATGGGATGTTGTTTTAGATTAACGTATAACCGACGAAACAAGGAGCGCACCATGAATTCCAAGAACTGGAAACCCGAAACCCAGGCTGTCCATTGCGGCTGGACTCCGAAGAACGGCGAACCCTGCCAGCTTCCGATCTTCCACAGTACGGCCTACAAATACAGCGACGCGCAGAGCGTGGCCGACCTTTTCGACCTCAAGGCCGACGGATTCTTCTATTCGCGCCTCGCGAACCCGACCGTCGCGGCGTTCGAGACGAAGATCGCCGAGATGGAAGGCGGCGTGGCTGCCGTGGGCGTGACCGCGGGCCAGACCGCGAACATGCTCGCGATCATGAACGTCTGTCCCTGCGGCGGGCACGTGCTCGCCAGCGCGGCCCTGTACGGCGGCACCGTGACGCTCTTCACCATGACGCTGAAGCGCATGGGCGTGGAGGTCACCATGGTCCCGCACGACGCCACCGCGGACGAGATCGTTGCGGCGGCGCGTCCGAACACCCGCGCGCTCTTCGCCGAGACCCTGACGAACCCGAGCGTGTGCGTGCTGAATTTCGAGGCATACTCCGAAGCCGCGAAACGCCTCGGCGTGCCCCTGATCGTCGACAACACGTTCGCCACGCCGTATCTGTGCCGCCCGTTCGACTTCGGCGCGGACATCGTGACGCATTCCGCCACGAAGTACCTCGACGGCCACCAGACGAGCATCGGCGGCGTGATCGTGGAGAAGGGCGACTTCGACTGGAAGAACGGCAATTTCCCCGAATTCACCGAGCCTGACGTGAGCTACCACGGCCTGATTTACACCAAAGATTTCCCCGCCGCGCCGTTCTCCACCAAGCTCCGCGTGCAGTGGGTCCGCGATACCGGTGCGATCCTGCCGCCCATGAACGCCTTCCTCATCAGCCTGGGGATGCAGACGCTCGCGCTCCGCATGGACCGCCACAGCTCCAACGCGCTCGAAATGGCGAAGTTCCTGAAGGCGCATCCGAAGGTCGCGTGGGTGAACTACCCCGGCCTCGAGGACAGCCCCGAGCATGAACGCTGCAAAAAGTATCTGCGCGCCGCCAGCGGCGTGCTCTGCTTCGGCGCGGTCGGCGGCAAGGAGGCCAGTGTGCGCGCAATTGATTCCCTCAAGCTCGCGTCCATCGTGGTCCACGTGGCGGACGTCCGCACCATGGTGCTGCATCCCGCCAGCATGACGCACCGCCAGCTCTCCGATGAACAGCTTGCTGCGGCGGGCGTTCCTCCGGACCTCATCCGCCTGTCCGTCGGCATCGAGAACATCGACGACATCAAGGCCGATTTCGAACAGGCCCTGGCGAAGATCTGAACTTGAATTGAGCCGAACGGAAAACGACGCATGAGAGTGCTGCTTCAGCGGGTCCGCAGGGCGTCCGTGACCGTGGCCGGCGAGACCGTCGGCGAGATCGGGCACGGCGTGCTGCTCTTCGTGGGCGTCACGCACGGCGACACGCGCGCCGATGTTGACTGGCTCGCGAAAAAGGCCGCCGGACTCCGCATCTTCGAGGACGAAGCCGGCAAGATGAACAAGTCCCTGCTGGACATCGGCGGGGATGCGCTCGTGGTGTCGCAGTTCACGCTCTACGCCGACTGCCGCAAGGGACGCCGACCGGGATTTGACCTGGCGGGCGATCCGGCGGCCGCCAACGATCTTTACGAATACTTCGCGGAACGCCTGAAGGCCGAGGGCGTCGGGCATGTGGCGACCGGACGGTTCGGCGCGGACATGCTCGTCTCGCTCGAAAACGACGGTCCGGCGACGTTCCTGCTCTCCCATCCGTGGGAATACTCCGTGACGACGAATCCGAACGCGGAGGCGGACGAATGAGCTTCTGCAACCTCGCTCTGCTCGGGTCCACCGGGTCCATCGGCAAAAGCGCCCTCGCGGTCGCCCGCGCCCTGCCGGACCGCATTCGCGTCTCCCTGCTCGCCGCGGGGAGGAACTGGGAGCTTCTGGCGGAACAGGCGCGCGAGTTCCATCCCGATTGCGTGTGTCTGGATGACGCCGCGCATCTCGACGACCTCCGCATCGCGGTTCCCGCCGGATGCAAGGTCATTTCCGGGCGGGAAGCCCTCTGTGAAGCCGTCGCCGCGCCGGAGATCACGACAGTGCTGTGCGCCATTGTCGGCACGGGCGGGCTGTTCCCGACCCTGTCCGCCATCCGGGCGCGCAAGACGATCGCGCTCGCCAGCAAGGAAGTCATGGTCATGGCGGGCCGCCTGGTCACGGACGAGGCGAAGAAATGCAGCGCACGCATCCTGCCCGTCGACAGCGAACACAGCGCGCTTTTCCAGTGCCTGGAGGGACGGCGTCCTTCCGAGGTCGCGCAACTGATTCTGACCGCCAGCGGCGGCCCGTTCCGCAATACGCCCGTGTCCGGAATGGACAAGATGACGTGGAAACAGGCGTTGGCGCATCCGACGTGGTCGATGGGGCCGAAAGTGACCGTCGACTCCGCATCGCTCATGAACAAGGCGCTGGAGATGATCGAGGCGCGCTGGCTCTTCGACGTGGAAGGGCCGCGCATCGAAGTCCTCGTTCATCCGCAGAGCATCGTACATTCGCTCGTCCGGTTCCGCGACGGCGCGCTGATGGCGCAGATGAGCCAGCCTGACATGCGGTTCCCCATCCAGTACGCGCTGACCTGGCCGGAGCACACCGCGTCGAACCTGCCTCCGCTCGATCTGGCGGAGATCGGTACGCTCACGTTCGAGCGACCCGACGAATCGCGGTTTCCGTCGCTCGGATTCGCCCGCGCGGCGCTCGAAGCGGGCGGTGCTCTGCCTGCGATCCTGAACGCGGCGAACGAGATCGCGTTCGAACGGTTCCGCGCAGGGACCATACGTTTTACTGATATCTGGCGGATCGTGGAGCGGACGATGGACGCGCTGGGACGGTGCGGCGACGAGACGCTCGACGCGGTCCTGGAGGCGGACGCCCGGGCGCGCGATTATGCCCGCGGGATCGTCCTGCCAAGCTCAATATGAATTGAAATCGAAAAGGAGATTTTGACTATATGGAAACACTGATCCTGATCGCATCGGTCCTGCTGATGGTGATCTTTTTCGGCCTGTGCATCATCGTGCACGAGTTCGGCCACTTCATCGTCGCGCGGTTCTGCGGCCTCCACATCGAGGCGTTCTCGGTCGGATTCAAGAAGATCTGGGGCAAGAAGATCAACGGCGTGGAATACCGTATCGGCTGCATCCCGTGCGGCGGCTACGTGGAACTTCCGCAGATCGACTCCACCAGCGACGAAGTTACCGACGCCGCGGGCAATCCGCTGCCGCACGCTGCGCCGTGGAAACGCATCGCGACCGCGTTCGCCGGACCGCTGTTCAACATCATCTTCGGGTTCGCCCTGGGCGTCGTGATCTGGATCGCCGGCATGCCGCAGCCGGATACCGATCACTACACGGAATTCACTGTGCGGACCGTCCCGGAGGACTGCCCCGAATACCGCGCCGGACTGCGCGAGGGCGACCGCATCGTGAAACTGAACGGCAGCGCGTTCGATCTGAGCTGGAACGAATTTGCCCAGCGGATCATGCTGAACGACGACAACGTGAAGCAGGTCACGCTGGAGATCGTCCGCGACGGCAGGACGTCCGAAATCTCCTACATGCCGGAACCCAACGACCGGCTCATGCCCGGCGAAAAGGTCATGATGCCGTTCTTCCAGCCCGAACTCCACGTCTACGTCTCTCCGTTTTACGATTCGCCCGCGGAAAAGGCCGGGATACGTGACGACGACCGTGTGACCGCGGTCGACGGCAAGCCCGTCTACGGCGTCGACGAGCTGATCAGCCTCATCACGTTCTCGGACGGGAAGACGCTCAATCTGACCGTGGACCGGAACGGACAGCAGCTTGAGGTCCCCGTGACGCCGGTTCCGCTCCCCGGCAGAAAGCCGCGTCCGCAGATCGGGATCTATTTCACGACCGCGAACGATCTCTGCGAGGTGGAGGAGACCATCCCCGGTCTGCCCGCGGACCAGTATCTGAAGCCCGGCGACGTGATTACGGCGTTCAACGGCGAGTCCCTGAAGGACGATCCCTTGAAATTCTCCGGACTCGTTGCCGAACAAGGCGTCGAAACCGATGACAAAGGCGAGCTGCACGGCAGGGAGATCACGCTGACCGTGAAGCGTGCCGGTTCGGCTGAGCAACTGGAATTCAGGATCACGCCGCGCATCGTCGTGCCGTACGAGATCGGCGTGAGCTTCTACCGTATCGATCACCCGACCCCGTGGAAACAGTTCTGCAACGTCCTGAAAATGACGAAGCGCACGCTGAAGAGCCTCGGCCACACGATCCAGAGCAAGGTCGGTCAGGACACCGGCTACACCACGATCGGCGTCCAGCATCTTTCCGGCCCGCTCGGCATCGGCCGCTACATGATCAAGACGTTCAGCGGATCGTTCATTCAGGGGCTGTACCTGGTCGTGATGATCAGTTTCTCGCTCGGCCTCTTCAACCTTCTGCCGATTCCCGTGCTGGACGGCGGACACATCATGATCGCGCTGATCGAGATCGCGATCCGGCGTCCGGTCCCGGCGAAGCTGGTCCAGCCGGTCACGTATTTCTTCATGTTCGTCCTGATCTCGTTCATGGCGATCGTGTCGTTCTTCGACGTGAAAAAGATGCTCCCTCAGAAATGGAGCGATGCGCTGGAGATAAAGATTCATCGTGCTTCCAATGAGCTGGAAGACGGCGAAACAACGGAATCCGCGGATGCGGAAACTGCTGTTGAAACCGAAGCTGAATCGGAAAGCGCGAAAACGCGGGTTCAGCAGGAGGCGACCGGTGAAACGGCGGGTGAGTAACCAACTGCATGTCGGGCGCGTCGCCGTCGGCGGCGGGGCACCGGTGTCCGTGCAGTCCATGACGAACACGCGCACGTCCGACGCGGAGGCCACGCTCGCGCAGATCCGCGAACTCGCCGCGCTCGGCTGCGACATCATCCGCTGCGCCGTGCCGGACATGCCGTCCGCCGAAGCCATGCGCCGCATCGTGGCGGAATCCCCGATCCCGGTGATCGCGGACATCCATTTCGACTGGCGTCTGGCGCTGGAGTCCATCCGCGCGGGCGTCCACGGCGTGCGCATCAATCCCGGCAACATCGGCGGCGCGGACCGCGTCCGTGCCGTGGCGGAGGCCGCGGGCGAGGCGGGAATCCCGATCCGGGTCGGCGCGAATACCGGCAGTCTGCCGAAGGGGCTGTTCGAATCGAAGCTCGCCGCATGCGGAGACCACGACGAAGCGATGGCGGAATCGCTCTGCGAAGCGGTCGGGACGCAGATCTGCACGCTGGAATCCTGCGGCTTCCACGATATCAAAGTTTCATTGAAGGCAAGCTCCGTCCCCGTCATGGCCGCCGCCTACCGCAAGTTCGCGGCGCGTTCGCCGTTCCCGCTCCACCTCGGTGTGACCGAGGCGGGGACCACGGCGCGCGGCATCCTGAAGAGCGCCGCCGGGATCGGCGCCCTGCTGCTGGACGGCATCGGCGACACCATCCGCGTGAGCCTGACCGCGCCGCCCCGAGAGGAAGTCAAGGCGGGGATCGCCCTGCTGGAGATCTGCGGACTCCGCGACGCGTATCCCGAGATCGTGTCGTGTCCCACCTGCGCCCGCACCGAGTACGACCTGATCGGCATGGCGGAACGCGTGGAGGAGCTTGTGGCATCCCTGAAGGCGTCCGGCCGCCGCATCGGCCTGAAGAAGATCGCGGTCATGGGCTGCGTGGTGAACGGGCCCGGCGAGGCGAAGGACGCGGAATTCGGGCTGGCCGGTTCGAAAAACGGCTTCGTGGCGCTTTTCCGCAAGGGCGTCCCGTTCGCGAACCTCCCGCAGGACGAGGCGTTCGAGGTGCTGAAACAGGAGATACTCGCCTCCGCGTCGGAAACGTCCCCGAAATGACCGCTCACGCGCGAAAACCATAACTTTTTGAAAATATTTCACAAAAATCCGGTTGTATTCCGCCGGTTTGCATGATATAGTACGTACTGGAAAAATCAACCGATACCGGGAGAACGCCATGAAACGCTTCAAACACCCCTTTACATTAGTCGAACTGCTCTGTGTGATTATCGTGATCGCCCTGCTCGCCGCGATCTCGATCAAGGTCACGCAGGTCGCCTATCGCCGCGCGGACGAGACGAAGACGAAAACCGTCATGGAGATCATCCGCACCGTGAACGAGCAGTACAAGGCGAAAAACGGGTATTATTTGCCCTCTGCTGCTCCGATCTGTGATTCAAACTTTATTGTGTCCGCCGAGAAAGCCTCCACAGGCTATTGCAGGATCAAATTCGTCAATACTGATTTTGCCGATTACCTTGGCGATGCATATGAAATGCTCAGATCAATGCCGGTCAAGAAAAAATCGGATGGAAAAACAAACGAAGATTATATCCGGGATGCCTGGGGTAATGAGATTCGTTACAAAGCTCCCGGCAGATACAACGAAGGTACGTATGATTTGTATTCTATTGGTCGTGACGAAGAAACATATATTTCCAACAGTACGAACATCGACAGTGAGAAAAGCACTTTGAAAAAAGAGGGGTTTGGCGATGATGTAACAAACTTCTCTCTGCCCCGCTGATCTATTTTGGCATGACATAACACAACCGAACAATTGAAGGAAACCATACCATGAAAACATCTTCCAGAAGATTTACTTTGATCGAGCTGCTCGTCGTGATCGCCATCATCGGCATCCTCGCCGGGCTTGTCTTCCCCGCCCTCGGCGTCGTCCGCAACAACGCGAAAAAATCCAAGGCGAGCAGCGAATGCCAGTCTCTGAAGTCCGCCATCATCATGTACGAGTCGGAATTCTCCTGCTGGCCCGGGAATGTGTCCGGTTCGGCCGACGGCCTTGTCAAAAGCGATGGCACGAACAGCGACTACGCAAAAATGTGCAAGGTTCTCACGGGCGAAAACGGCAAGAAAATGGTGTTCTACGAAGTCGGCGTAGGGTACGAAGAAGAAAAGGGTATCCTGGATCCGTGGAACCGTCCGTATCAGGTCATCCTCGACGTCGATTACGACGGCAAGCTCAAGAATACTCTTGAAGCGGTCTCCGCGGTCAACGCCGTCAACGGCCGTTCCGGCCAGGACCTCCGCACGAAGGTCGGCGTGTATTCGTTCGGCGTCGTCGAGACCGACAAGGACGCCAAAAAGCTGGACAAACTGGCTTCGAGAAAGAAGCTCGTCATCAGCTGGTGACGGATGGCCGCGTTTTAAGCCTGCCGTGAGCTTGCGCGGGGGCCTCCTTGCAGGGGCGCCCGCCGGAAGTTCGCGGCCTGAAAAAAAGAGATCGGAAACCGCATGGATATTGTTTACGGGATAATGCTGGACAACGGCTCCGGGTACAACGCCCGGTGCGACTCCTCGCTCGGACTGCACATCGGCGACTACTGCGTGATCCGCAAGGATTTCTACCTGGACTACGGCCAGATCGTGAAACAGTTCGACGCGCCGCCGCCGGAATCGACCCCCGCCGCGCCCGTCGAGGAGGAACGCGAATCGGGCGGGACCGTGTTTTCCGCGAAAAAAAATGAAATCTACGCGATCCAGCGCAAGGCGACCGTGGTGGACCAGGGCAAGGCGCACGAAAACCAGATGCGCGCGAAATCCGCCCTGCGGATCACCGGGCAGTACGTTGCCCGTCTCGGCCTGCCCATGAAGCTGATCAACGCGCATTATTCGTACGACGGCAAGCTCATCACCGTGCAGTTCAGCGCCGAGGGGCGCGTGGACTTCCGCGAGCTGGTGAAACTGCTGTCGCAGGAATTCAACACGCATATCGAACTGCGCCAGATCGGCGTGCGCGACGAGACCGCGATCCTCGGCGGCATCGCGAACTGCGGACGCCCGCTCTGCTGCTGCCGGTTCCTGAAGGACTTCGCGTCCATCAACGTGAAGATGGCGAAGGAGCAGGACCTCTCGCTCACGCCGTCCACGATCTCCGGCATCTGCGGCAGGCTGAAATGCTGCCTCAAATACGAGCACGAAGGCTATCTGGAGCTGGAGAAGACCATGCCGCGCCGCGGCGAACTCTGCGAATGCAAAGACGGACGCGGCCGCGTGGTCGACCGCAACCTCCTGACGCAGAAAGTCACGATCCAGCTGGAAAACTCCACGCACACCGTGATCTGCCCCGCCTCGGAAGTCTCGGTCGTGTACCTCGACAAATACAAGATGCGCGGCGGCGCGACGGGGCAGGGAGAATCCGCCTCGCAGAAGCAGTCCGGCGCTGAAGATGCGGAAACGGAGTCCGTCGAGGAGAAGGACCCCAACACGGCATCTCAACAGCCGCGGAAGCCGGCGCGTCAGGACGGACAGAACCGTCAGCACGTTCAGCAGCAGCGGAAACAGGGCGAACGTCCCCAGCGTCCCGCGGGCGAACAGCGTCAACCGAATCCGAATCGTCCGCCGCAGAATCAGAACCGTCCGCCGCGTCCGCCCCGTCAGGACGGCGGGAACCGCGACGGCGGCAAACAGAACAACCGCCCGCGCCGACCTCAATAAGCACGGACAAAAGTCAGTCGTTTGTGACCATTTCAACGCCGCCGGATTGATGTTCGGACGGCGTTCTTTTCGTGCCGGAATGCTTCATGCGCGCGCGAAAACGCGGAAAACCGCCTGAAATCACCTTGAAAATGTATGCATTTTCATGTATAGTAATAGGATAGATTTTTATCGGGCACATCTATTCATTGGAATCCGGCGGCTTTTCGCATCTAAGCAAATCCCGACTGGAAAGATTTTCGGTGGTTACGTTTTCAGGTAGCCACACTTAAATCTTTCTGCCTCGTCTTGTTTGCTTATCTGCTGAAAATCCATTCGGCTGAATGAATAGAAGTACCCTTCCGCCATTGTCTGTAGAAAGGAGCCGCACGAACATGCTTGCCAAACGTATCATCCCATGTCTGGACGTGAACAACGGACGCGTCGTGAAGGGAGTGCATTTCGTGGGACTCGTGGACGCGGGCGATCCCGTGGCCGCCGCCGTGGAATACAACCGGCAGGGGGCCGACGAACTCGTTTTCCTGGACATCACCGCCAGCAGCGACGCGCGCGCCAGCGTGGTCGACGTGATCGCAAAGACCGCCGACCAGGTTTTCATCCCGCTGACCGTGGGCGGCGGCATCCGCACGGCGGACGACATCCGCCTGATGCTGAAATCCGGCGCGGACAAAGTCTCCCTGAACACGGCCGCCGTGCTGAATCCCGACCTCATCAAGGCGGGTTCCGACCGGTTCGGTGCGCAGTGCATCGTGCTGGCGATCGACGCCCGGCGCGTCCCCGGCGAAAACCGCTGGGAAGTCTACACGCACGGCGGACGCCGTCCGACCGGGATCGACGCGCTGGAATGGGCCGTGCGCGGCGTTGAGCTCGGCGCGGGCGAAATCCTGCTCACGAGCATGGATACCGACGGCACGAAGGCCGGTTACGACTGCGAGCTGACCGCCGCGGTCGCCGATTCCGTGCCGGTGCCCGTCATCGCGTCCGGCGGCGCGGGCGACCTGGACGACCTCGCCGAGGTCATCGAAAAAGGCCGCGCGGACGCCGTGCTTGCCGCCAGCATCTTCCATTTCGGGACGTACACCGTGGGCGACGCGAAACGCTACCTCGCCGGACGCGGCATCCCGGTCCGAATCTGAACGGAACAATTTCAACACAACTTTTGGAGAATACAACCATGTCGAACGACCTTGCCTCCCGCAGTCTGGCCTACCACGCGAATCCGCAGCCGGGCAAACTGAAGATTCTTCCCTCGAAACCCTGCACCACGCAGGACGACCTTTCTCTGGCTTATACGCCCGGCGTCGCCGTGCCCTGCACCGAGATACACGACCACCCGGAGAAGATCTGGGAGTACACCGGACGCGGCAACACCGTGGCCGTGGTCAGCGACGGTACGGCCGTGCTCGGGCTCGGCAACATCGGCCCTGAGGCCGGGCTCCCCGTCATGGAGGGAAAATCCGTCCTCTTCAAGCGTTTCGCCGACATCGACGCCGTGGCGCTCTGCATCGGCGGCGTGTTCAAGGAGGACGGCCGCACCGATCCGGACAAGGTGATCGAGACCGTCGCCCGCCTCGAACCCTCGTTCGGCGGCATCAACCTCGAAGACATCGGTGCGCCCGCGTGCTTCGCGATCGAACCCGCGCTGAAGAAGGCGATGAAGATCCCGGTCTTCCACGACGACCAGCACGGCACCGCCATCATCTCCCTCGCCGGCATCCTGAACGCCCTGCGCGTGGTCGGCAAGAAGATCGGCGACTGCCGGTTCGTGATGAACGGAGCCGGGGCCGCCGGAATCGCCTGCGCGGAATACTACGTTTCCGCGGGCGCCGACCGTTCCAAGTTCATCCTCTGCGACTCGAAGGGTGTGATCCACGACGGCCGCACCGACCTCAATCCGCAGAAACAGCGTTTCGCCGCCCACACGGACGCCCGCACGCTCGCCGACGCCATCAGGGGCGCGGACGTCTTCGTCGGCGTCTCCGTTCCGAAGGCTCTCACCGGGGATATGGTCCGCACGATGGCGCCCGGCGCGGTCGTGTTCGCCATGGCGAATCCCACGCCCGAGATCTTCCCGGACGAAGCGCTGGCCGCAGGTGCGGCGGTGGCGGGAACCGGGCGCTCCGACTACAGCAACCAGGTCAACAACGTGCTCGGTTTTCCGGGCATCTTCCGCGGCGCGCTCGACACCCGCGCGTCCGACATCAATGAGGCGATGAAACTGGCGGCGTCCCGCGCTTTGGCGGACATCGTGGCGGAGCCGATGCCGGAGGACATACGCCAGCTGCTCTCCGCCGCATATCCCGAAGAGGCGGCGAAAGGCATTTTCGAGGGCGAGATCCCGCTGAAGGCGTCGTTCGTGATCCCGAAGCCCTTCGATCCGCGCGTCGTGCCCCGCGTGGCGCGCATGGTCGCCGAGGCCGCGATGGCCTCCGGCGTGGCGCAGATCAGGATCGACGACCTCGACGCCTACGAACGCGCCGTGGCCGCCCGCATCGCCCGCAACAACAAGCAGTGAAAACCGAGGTGCAGTTATGGCAAAGGTCATTCATTCCATTCCCGAACTCCAGCAGTGGTCCCGCGACGCGCATAAGGCCGGCAAGACCGTCGGCCTCGTGCCGACCATGGGATTCCTGCACGACGGTCATCTTTCGCTCATCGACGCGGCCCGCGCGAACGGCGCGGACGCCGTGGTCATCTCCATCTTCGTGAACCCGATCCAGTTCGGCCCGAACGAGGATTTCGCGAAATATCCGCGCGACTTCGAGCGCGACCGCGCGCTCTGCGAAGCCCGGAACGTGGACGTGATCTTCGCGCCCGGCGTGGAGGACATGTACCCCGAACCGCTGACCTGCCACGTTTACGAAAACACGATCTCCAAGAACCTCTGCGGCAAGTCGCGCCCGATCCACTTCGAGGGCGTGACCACGGTCGTCTCGAAGCTCTTCAACGCCGCGCTGCCCGACCTGGCGGTGTTCGGCCAGAAGGATGCCCAGCAGGCGGCGATCATCCGCCGCATGGTCCGCGACCTGAATTTCCCGATCAGGATCATCACCGCGCCCATCGTGCGCGAGGCGGACGGCCTCGCCATGAGTTCGCGCAACAAATACCTCTCCGAAGACGAACACCGCCGTGCGCTGGCGATTTCGAGCAGTCTGTTCCGCGCGCAGAAGACGTTCGCCGCGCAGCCCGGCGTTTCCGCGTCGAAGCTGATCGCCGACATCCGCGCGGAGATTACGGCGGCGGGCGGCCTGGTGGAATACGTCGAGCTGACCGATTCGGACACGATGCTGCCCGCGACGACGCTCGAACCCGGCAAATCCTTCACGATCGCGGTCGCGGCGAAGTTCGGCACGACCCGGTTGATCGACAACATCCAGCTCGGATGAGCTGACAACAACTTTCACGGACAGGACACAGCATGGCAGACGGCGTAAAACACGAGCATTGGGGCAGTTCATTCGGATTCGTCATGGCGGCGGTCGGTTCCGCCATCGGACTCGGCAACGTGTGGCGGTTCCCCTTCATCACGGGGGAGAACGGCGGCGGCGCGTTCGTCCTGATCTATCTCCTCTGCATCGCGCTGGTCGGCCTGCCGGTGATGCTGGCGGAACTCGCCATCGGGCGCGCCTCGCAGGGCGACCCGATCAAGGCGTTCCGGCACTTCGCGATCCGTTCGCCGCGCCTGCCGAAAGTGGCCTCGGGATTCGGACTGGGGCTTGCCGCCGCGCTGGCGGGGGCCCATAATTACGGCATGGCCGTCCTGCTGGTGATCCTGAGCATCCTGATCTACCACTACGGCTGGTCCACGGTCGGATTCTCCTGCACGCTCGTGGCGGGGCTGATCCTGTCCTACTACGCGATCATCGGCGGCTGGATCTTCCTGTACGCGTGGAAATCCTTCGCGCATGAGCTCGTTTTCGCCTCGCCGGAAGAGGCCGGGGCGTACCTCGGCAGCGTGTCGTCCGACGGCTGGCTGTCGTCCGGCCTGACGCTTGCCTTCATGCTCGCGTCGGCGGGGATCTGCTGGTTCGGCGTGAAGAAGGGCATCGAAACGGTCTCGAAGATCATGATGCCGCTGCTTTTCGTGCTCGTGGTCGTGCTCGTGGTCCGCAGTGTGACGCTCCCCGGCGCATCGAGGGGCATCGAGTTCTTCCTGAAGCCCGACTTCAGCAAGATCAACGGTTCGAGCGTGCTGGACGCCCTCGGACACGCGTTCTACTCGCTGAGCCTCGGCATGGCGATCCTCATCACCTACGGCAGCTACCTGAGCAAGAAACGCAACATCCTGAAGTCCTCGCTCTGGATCGTCTTCTTCGATACCCTCATCGCCATGCTCGCCGGTCTCGCCATCTTCCCCGCGCTCTTCGCGCAGGGCGGCAATCCGGGGCAGGGGCCCGCGCTCGTGTTCAACACCCTGCCGATCACGTTCGAGTCCATCCCCGGCGGCCTCGGCTGGCTCTGGAACGGCCTGTTCTTCCTTCTTCTGGCGATTGCCGCGCTGACGAGCGGCCTGAGCCTGCAGGAGGCGGTCGTGTCCAGCTTCATGCAGAACCTGAAGCTGTCGCGCCGCGTCTCCGTGCTGCTCTCGACCGTGCTGATCACCGGACTCGGATGCGTGATCTCGTTCAGCGTGAACGACTGGTCGCATCTGCCCTCGCTGCACCGACTGCTCACGGGACTGTTCGGCAGCGTGAAGGGCAGCCTCTTCGACCTGATCGACTATGTGGCGAGCAACTGGATCCTGCTCCTGAACGGCCTCGCGGCGGCGTTCTACGCCGGCTGGGTCTGGGGCACCAACGGCGCGGCGCACGAACTCTACCGCACCGGAGCCGACACGAAGGGGCTTTCCAGGTTCCAGAAGTTCAACCGCACGCGCCTCCCGATCATCTCCTGGTCCGTGTTCATCCGCTTCATCTCGCCCGTGCTGATCTTCGTGACGTTCCTGTCCGCCGCCGGATTCTTCCAGAAAGCACAAAAGTCCGCCGAACCTGAACAGCCCGCCCAGGAAGCCGTGCAGACGCCCGTGCAGCAGGCTTCCGTGGCAATAGAACTCGAAGCCGCTCCCGCTGTCGAGCCCGCGCCGTTCCACCGCCTGAAGGGCGCGGCCTGGCGTCCGGAACAATGGTGGAATCCCGCCGACGGCGCCGGATTCGCGTTCTCGGCCAGCGTCCGCTTTGCGGCGGTCCCGGAGAGCGTAGTGCCCGTGCTGTCCGTGTGGGAAGAATTCGACCTCTCCACTTCGCCTGACTATCCCGTGATCTTTACGGTCGACGGCGTGACATACGCCGTGAGCCGTCCTGCGGGCGACGAGGCGTTCTTCCCGGCGAACCAGTGGGTGAAGCTCGGCGTGTCGTGGGATCCCGCGAAGAAACGTCTGCTGGTCAGCCGCAACGGCAGAATGTATGCGGCGAAGAAACTTGAATCCGCGCCCGAAGCCGCCGCATCCGAGACCGTTTTCGACATCTTCTGCGACCGGCTGTATCCGCATGCCGTGGAGTCGGATCAGACGGCCCGGATATCCAAACAGGGCCTGTGATTTCTCTGTGTTCTTCCATTTTTTTCGGGTTCCGCGCTTGAAAACGGCGGAATCCGTGGTATAGTTTTGAAGTAAAACAACAAATTTGAAGGAGTTGAACTTATGAAACTGAAACATGCATTCATGCTCGCCGCATCCGCCATTCTGTCCGCCGTTGCGTTCTTCGGCTGCGCCAGCGAAGGAGATTCCAGCTCTTCCGCCGCCGCGCCCGCGAAGGACGCCGCGAAGGTAAAACCGCTGGTCGTGTACTGGACCTGGTCCGAGACGCACAACACCAAGGTCGTCGCCGAAATGCTCCAGCAGAAGACCGGCGCGGACATCGCCCTGATCGAAATGGTCACGCCGTATCCGAACGATTTCGGCAGCGTCATGCAGCTCGGCCAGCGCGACCTCCAGCAGCCGAAAGCTCCGGCGATCAAGGAAATGAACCTCGATCTCTCCAAGTACAATCCGATCTACGTCGGAACCCCGATCTGGTTCTCCACCTATGCGCCGCCGGTCCGCACGTTCCTCCAGTCCTACGACTTCACGGGCAAGACTGTCGCGCTCTTCTGCACGCACGGACAGGGCAACCCCGCCACGTTCAAGTACCTCGCCGACGCGAAGACCGCGGTCCCCGCGATCAACTACTTCCCCGAAGTCTTCGCGCACAAGGGCACGGAAGCCGCGAACGCCGGTCCCGCCCTCGACGCCTGGATTCAGAAAGTTTCCGCGAAGTAAGCCGAAGCTTTTTTCCATCTGACAACCTTGAAGGCGGACCGGAGCATTTTCCGGCCCGCCTCTTTTCTTCCTTCAACCGTACCATCCGAAAGGAACCGCACCATGCACGTGCTCCTGCTCAACGGCAGCCCGAACGCCGAAGGCTGCACCTTCACCGCCCTTTCCGAGATCGCCGCCACGCTCAAAGCGGAAAACATCACGTCCGAAATCTTCCAGCTCGGCAAAAAGCCCGTGCGCGGCTGCATCGCCTGCGGAGCCTGTCAGGAACGCGGCGCATGTGCGTTCCAGGACGACGCTCTGCCCGCGTTGATCGAGGCCGCGAAGCGCGCCGACGGCATCGTGATCGGATCGCCCGTGTACTACGCCGGACCGAACGGCGCACTGTGCGCGTTGCTTGACCGGTTCTTCTTCTCCTCCGGGAATCTCCTGAAATTCAAGCCGGGCGCGGCAGTGGTCAGCTGCCGTCGCGGCGGTGCGAGCGCGGCGTTCGACCGTCTGAACAAGTATTTCACGATCAACCAGATGCCGGTCGTGTCCTCGCAGTACTGGAACTCCGTGCACGGGTTCACGCCGGACGACGTCCGCAAGGACGCCGAGGGCCTCCAGACCATGCGCACGCTGGCGCACAATCTGGCGCGGATGCTCCGCATGGAGGCCGCCACGCCGCGGCGTACGGACGAAGAGGAACACCTCTGGACGAGTTTCCACGACGGGAAATAAGATCATCCCGAACCGTCAACGGACAATCCCCCGGCATGAAAGCACTGGACGATCTGACCTACGGCGCGGAATGCGCCCTTCGCGGCATCCGTGTTTTCTTCACGCGCCCGCGGCTGTGGCCGTATGCCCTGCCGCCGCTGCTGGTCGTCCTGCTGCTGTACGCCGGAATCCTCGCCGCACTCATTTGCTGGGCCGCTCCCGGGCTCCGGGAATGGGCCGTGGGGCTTTCCTTCCCCGAATGGCTGTCGTGGCTTCAAACGGTCCTGGACTGGTGTCTGTCGGCCTTTTTCTGGGTCGTCATCCCGCTGATCCTGCTCTATTTCATTGGAACTTTCTACGAGATGTTCGGCAATATGCTGTTCGATATCCTGGTCGACGCGTTCGAGAAGAAGGAGTATCCCGAACATCCCGGCGCGGACCAGTCGTACACAAAAACTCTTCGCCTGACCGCGGGCTATATCCTGCTGACAATTGTGTCCTACCTCGTTTATTTCCTGCTGTTCTGGGTTCCCGTCGTCGGTTTTATTTTTCGGGGCGCGATCTGCGGGCGGTCGTATCTTCACGACAGCGCCGTCCGTCAGGGATTCCACGTGTCCGTGCTGAAAAAACAGGTCGCAAAGAACCGCATGTCCGTGCTGGGATTCGGCATCATCGCTCGTTTCGCGGAGGCGATCCCGTTCCTGATTCCGGGGCTGGTAATCGGTGGCTCGATCCTGTATCACACCAGGATATTAAACGCAGACGACCTTTCGGCCCGGAAAAAACTCTCGGCATAAAAACGCCGGATGAATCGGATTCATCCGGCATGAAAAACAGAGGAGGAGGGGGATTATCCCGTTTGCTTCTTACTCCGAAACCGTGACGAATGTGCCTTGTTCGCTGGGCGGGAGTTCGCCGTTTTTCAGCTTGATCTGTCTGTCCTTGTCGGAATGGCAGACCGGGCAGTTTCCTTCCGGTTCCTCCATGGTGAGATGGCCGCAGACGGGGCAGAGATAAAAATCCAGGTCCGAAGCTTCCTCGGCATCGGGGTTGATCATCAGTTCGATGTCAATATCAGCCGCAAGTACCTTGTTTGTGATTTCAAGCGCGATCAGAACTTCCCGCAGGGTCTTTTCCGGATCGGCCTTGGCCAGAATATCCCGGTAATCCTTTACAGGAGCGAGAACGATCATCCTCGGATCCAGCTCAATCGGATAGGAGGCCGTGGAAATCTTCTCAAACTTATATTTTTTCAGAAGAATACTGATGATTGTTTCATGCCGGTCAACGAGGACCTGCTGGGAGTTCGCGAGAGCAAGGAGAATCTCTTTATCTTTGGAATCCTGTGCGGCGGATCTGCAGCGTTCGACGCATGTCTCAAGTTCCGCCTGCGTCTTCTGCATCAGCCGGAACGTTTCCTGATCGACGGTGCGTTTCGGCTGCTTTTTCCCGCAGGAACAGAGGCAGAAAACAGCACAGCAGACAAGGATCAGAACTGTTGCGAGAGATATGATTCTTTTCATGAAAAACGAACTCCGTAAAAAAAGATATGAACTGAACAGGCGGGAAAGAAAAAGAAGTTTCTTTTACCGACCTTAATAAAGATACATCGTTTTTCCGAAAAGTCAACTGAAAACAAGCTTTTTTTCAGACATTTCTCCTTTTTTATCATAAGCAGGGAACGAGTGTCCGCGTTTTCTGTTTGAAAAATGGTTTGAAAATGCGGCTAAGGAATGCTATATTAGGCGCAACATAACTTGTTAGTCCAGCATCTTCAGAAAGGCGGTTCCCATGTCCCTCCCATCCGCAAAAAAAAGCATCCTTTTCCTGTTTGTCCTTTGCGTGTCCGCATTGCTTTTCTCCTGCGTTTCCTCGAAAAAAGACGCGTCGGAAGGCATCGCGTTCGTGTCCGGCATGGGATACGGCTGGAACCTCGGCAATACATTCGACGCCTGGCCGAACATCGGCGGGCGGCGCGGCGGCCTGGAAACGGAAACCTCCTGGGGCAATCCGTATACCACGCGCAAGCTGATTAAGTATATCAAGGAACAGGGATTCGACACGATCCGCATCCCGGTGACCTGGGGACCGCACATGGGCGAGGCGCCGGAATACACGGTCGATCCCGCGTGGATGTCGCGCGTGGAGGAGGTCGTGGACTGGGCGCTGGCGGAAAAGATGTACGTGATCATCAATCTGCACCATGAAAAATCCTGGTTGGAAAAAGCCTCGAAGGACTACGAAGGGACCATGACGCAGTTCCGCGCCGCCTGGCGGCAGATCGCCGCGCGTTTCCGGGAACGCACAGATCATCTGATCTTCGAGTCGATGAACGAGATTGATTTCACGGACCTGCCGGCCGAGGAGAACGGCGCGCTGGTGAACCGCGTGAACGGCGAGTTCGTAAAGCTGATCCGCGCGTCCGGCGGGGCGAACAAAAAACGCTGGCTTCTGCTGCCCGGGATCGGGGCCGACCTCGACAAGGCATGCGACCATCTGGTCCTCCCAGACGATCCGCGCTGCATCGTGTCCGTGCATTACTATCTGCCGCCGCAGTTCGCCATCGCGACGCCCGGCACGAGCTGGGGCTACCAGTACAACTGGGGCAGCGACGAGGACCATAAGACAATGGAAGCCAACTTCGAGAAACTGAAGGAACACTATCTGGACAAGGGCATCCCGGTCATCATCGGCGAGTACGGATGCCTGCTGCGCAACAAGGACCGCGCGAGCCGCGTCGACTACTTCCGTTCCATCGTGCGCCTGTCGCGCGCAAACGGCATCTGCCCGGTCTTCTGGGACAACGGCGAAGAACTCGACCGCCGGGCGTATGTCTGGCGTCAGGAGGGCGTCCTGTCCGCCCTGACCGGGAATTGAGCGTGTGAACATGAAGATCGTCCCTGCCGATTTCGGGCGTCATGCTCCGTACATGCTGGCGCTGTTGAACAACGCAATCCTTCACACGACCTGGGTGTACGACTGCGACCCGCACCCGGAGTCGTACATGCGGGAGTATTTCGACGAGCATGCGGCGGGGAACTATCCCGTGCTGGCGGCGGAGTCCGGCGACGGCGCGTTCCTGGGGTTTGCCTCATGCGGCGCATACCGGCATCATCAGGGGTATCTGCACGCGGCGGAGCTGTCCGTCTATGTCGAACCGTCCGCGCGCCGGATGGGCATTGGGATGGCGTTGCTGGCGCGTCTGGAGGATGAATGCCGGAAGATCGGCATCCATACGCTCATCGGGGTGATCGACTCGGAGAATCTGCCGAGCATCGAGCTGCACCGGAAATGCGGCTACGAGTACGCGGGGACCGTCCGCGAGGCTGGACGGAAATTCGACCGCTGGCTTACCATCGTGTATTACCAGAAGATCCTGTGACCTGAGCCGGGAACAAGCTCAGATGTCCATCATGCGGGCCGCCTTCACGAACGCACGGCAGAGCGCGGCGCTTTCCGTGCGGTCCGAAGACGTTTTGACCCCGGTATTGACGTCCACGGCATAAGGGCGGACACGCTCGATGGCACGCGCGACGTTGGCGGGCGTGAGTCCGCCCGCGAGGATGACCGGGAGCGGGGATTCCTGCACGAACCGGGCTGCGCGGCTCCAGTTTCCCGTGAGACCGGTGCCTCCGACCTGTCCGGTCTTCGGGTTGAGCGTGTCGATCAGGAACGCGTCGATGAACGGCACGAATTCGGCGTATTTGTAAAAGGCGTCCTGCGGTTCGGGATGGATCGCGCGCACGAGCCTGGCGCACGGGGGCAGGGCGTCGCGGATTCTGGAGACTTCCTCCGGCGTGGATTCCCCATGGAGCTGGATGTTGTGGATCGCCGCGGCGTCGGCGAGGTCGAGGATTTCCTCGGGGGTGGACAAATGCGTGACCAGCCACGGCTGGACGAACGGCGGCAGGGATTTCGCGAGACGCCGCGCGGTACATGCGAGGATGAAATCCGGCGAAGGATGGACCTGTCCGACCAGAAAACCGACGGCGTCCGGCGAGGCGGAGAGCGCCGCCTTCAAATCCGAGTCGTTCCTGATGCCGCAGATCTTGATCCTCATAGGGCTGACATTTCTCAGCTGAAAAGCAGTTCGACTCCGCGCAGCGTGAAGTCGTCTCCGCCGTCCTTCATGCCGGCGAGCTCCGGCGCGCGCAGGAAAAACACGCGGTCGCCGCCGCAGGCGTAGACCGTGGGGTGGCGTCCCAATATCCTTTCGACGCGGGCGAGGAATCCCGCCACGGCGTCGATGGCGGCGGCGTCGGTGCCCATGCGGATGGCGTCGGCGGTGTTTGTGCCCGGGTTTTGCGGCAATTCGTCCGCGAGTTCGACGAACGGGAGTTTCGAGGTGTAGAGATTGAGTGCGCGGCGCGCGAGGGTGCGTCCGGGGAAGATCGCGCCGCCGAGAAAGTGTTTCTGATCGTCGACGATCTCCGCGGTGATGCAGGTGCCGAAATCAAAGGAAACAGCCGGGAGAACGGCCCTTTTGGTCAAGGAAACGGCATTTGCGACGCGGTCCTGTCCGAGCGTCGACGCATCGACAAGGGAGAAGTCCACGATTTTCGAAGCCGCCTCCGGCGTTGCCATCCGGCATCCCCGTGCCGTTAGCGCGTCAATTTTCTCCGCCACGACACAGGCCGCGAATACCTCCGCACCGTCCGGAAGCGAGGCCGGATCGAAGCCAGCCGTCGGGACAGTGCGGACCGTACGTCCGCCGTCGGAATCGGCCGCGAGTATCTGCGTATGGGTGTTTCCGATGTTCAGATAGCAGCGCATTTGCGTGCACCTCCGGAAAAAAGAAAAGGTCCCGCCTGAGCGGGACCTGAGGTGAGGCGTATCAACCGCCGCCGAGTGTCTGGATGATGGTGATCAGCGGGCTGAACAGTGCGATAACGATACCGCCGACGATGACGGCCAGGAAGACGATCATCAACGGTTCGATCATGGACGTCAGGGCGCTGACGGCGTTGTCGACTTCTTCGTCGTAGGTGTCGGCGATCTTTTCGAGCATGTCCGGGAGCTTGCCTGTTTCCTCGCCGACCTCGATCATACTGATGACCATGTCGGGGAATATCTTGGTGGACTGAAGCGGGGGCGCCATAGGTTCGCCTTCCTTCACGGCGTCGTGGACCTGCTGGACGGCCTTGGAGACGAGCTCGTTGCCGGCGGTGTCGCGGACGATCTGGAGAGCGTTCAGGACGGGGACGCCGGAGCCCATGAGGGTACCGAGCGTACGGGAGAACTTGGAAATGGCGTTGCGGGAGACGAGCATGCCGATGACGGGCGCGTTGTAGATGCCCTTGTCAAAGTAGAACCGCCCTTTCTCCGTTTTGAGGATGAACTTCGTGGCGATCACGAGGACGACCACGATGATGATGGCGATGATGATGTTGTTCTGCAGCCAGCGGCTGACGCCCATGACGAACTGGGTGATGGCGGGCAGCTGCGCGCCGTCGAGCATTTCCGTGAACATGACTTCGAATTTCGGGACGATGAAGATCATGAGGAAGATGGTGATGCCGATGGCGATGGTAAGCACGATGGCCGGGTAGACCATGGCGGATTTGACCTTGCCCGCGATCTTGGCGGCCTTTTCGCGGAAGCCGGCCAGACGGGTGAGGATCAGTTCGAGCTTACCGGCGGCCTCGCCGGCGCGGATCATGTTCAGATAGAGTTTGTCGAACGATTTCGGGTGCTGTGCGAGGGCTTCGGAGAAGGTCGAGCCGCCTTCGACGGAGTAGGCGACCTTGCCGAGAATGGTTTTGACGGCCGGGTTTTTCGCCTGTCTCTCGAGCGTCTTGAGCGAGCGGATCAGCGGGAGGCCGGCGTCGAGCAGGATGGCGAGCTGACGGGTGAAGACGGTCAGGTCCTTGCCCTTCATGACCGTGGGGCCGAGGTTGATGTTCAGTCCTTTCGCCGCGGACGGGCCTTTGGCCTTTTCCTTCTTGGCCTTGGCCGCCTTTGCGAGCGGCTTGATGGAGGTGGGGAACATCCCCTGCTCCTTCAGGAACGATGCGACGGCTTCTTCGCTTGCGGCTTCGTGCTGTCCCTTCTGTTCCTTACCGGATGCGTCCATCGCGGTGTATTGGAAGATCGGCATTTTATGAACTCCAGGTTATGTGAATGATAAAAGAGAATCCGGATCAGATGTTTGTGCCCGCGAGGGTCTGGACGATGCCTTCGGGGTCCTGCGCCTTCGTAATGACTTCGCCGTAGGAGACCATGCCCTTCTTGTAGAGGTCGACGAGGTGGGAGTCGAGGGTGTTCATGCCGTACTTCGCGCCGGTCTGGATGTCCGACGTGATGCGGAAGGTCTTGCCGTCGCGGATCAGCGCCTGAATGGAGGGCGTGGTGATCATGATCTCGAACGCGGCGACGCGTCCGGGCTTGTCGATGCGCGGCAGGAGCACCTGGGAGATGACGCCGACGAGACCGGCGGCGAGCTGGGTGCGGATCTGCGGCTGCTGGTTGGTCGGGAAGGCGTCGACGATACGGTCGACGGTCGGGGCCGCGCCGGTGGTGTGCAGGGTGCCGAAGACCAGGTGTCCGGTTTCGGCGGCGGTGACGGCTGCTTCGATGGTGACCAGGTCGCGCAATTCGCCGACGAGGATGATGTCGGGGTCCTGGCGGAGGGCGCGGCGGAGGGCTTCGGAGAAGCTCGGGACGTCCGCGCCGACTTCACGCTGGATCACCACGCTCTTCTTGTGGTGGTGGTAGAATTCGATGGGGTCCTCGACCGTGATGATGTGCACGGCGCGCTCCTCGTTGATGACGTTGATCATCGAGGCGAGCGTGGTGGACTTGCCGGAACCGGTCGGGCCGGTCACGAGGATCATGCCGCGGGGACGGTAGAGCAGGTCCTTGATGCTCGGGGGGAGGCCGATCTTGTCGAGCGGCATCATCTCGTTCGGGATCTGGCGCAGCACGGCGCCGATGCAGCCTTTCTGTTTGAACGCGCTGACGCGGAAACGCGCGCGGTCGCCGAACGCGAAACCGAAGTCGGAACCGCCGTCCTCGGCGAGCTGCTGGAGGTGGCGCGGGGAGGCGATCGATTTGACCAGCGCTTCCGTATCCTCCGGCGTAAGCACCGGGAGGTCGAGCTGGGTCATTTCACCGTGGAGGCGGATCACGGGCGCGACGCCGACTTCGAGGTGCAGGTCGCTGCATCCTTCGGTGACGACGAGATCCAGTAATTCATCCATTTCAACCATGTTGAGGGCTCTTTATGTTGATTACGTGTATTTGAGAACTTCTTCCATCGTGGTCTCGCCGTTCAGGATGGCGCGGATGCCGTCCTCGCGCATGGTGGTCATGCCGAGTTCGCGCGCTTTATCGCGGATGACGACGGCGGGCGCGGAGTCCAGGATCAGCGAGGATATCTTGCTGCTCATGCACAGCAGTTCGGTAATGGCTTTTCGTCCCTTGTACCCGGTATTGTTGCAGGTGGGGCAACCCTTGCCGTAGTAGAACTTGTTTTCACCGATGTCCTTCCGCTGAAGCCCGAGGAGCTTCAGGTCGTCGTCTGTGGGGACGAATGCCGTGCGGCAGTGCGGACAGATGCGGCGGAGGAGCCGCTGGCCGAGAATGGCGATCAGCGAGGCCGTGATAAGGAAGGGCTGGACGCCCATATCGATCAGACGGGTCACGGCGCCGGCGGCGTCGTTGGTGTGGAGCGTGGTGAACACGAGGTGTCCCGTAAGGGACGCCTGGACGGCCATTTCGGCGGTCTCGATATCGCGCGTTTCACCGAGCATGATGATGTCGGGGTCCTGACGGAGGAAGGCGCGGAGGGCTCGTCCGAACGTCATGCCGATCGCGTCGTTGATCGGGAGCTGCACGATGCCTTCGAGGTCGTATTCCACAGGGTCTTCGGCCGTGAGGATCTTGTCTTCCACCTTGTTGATTTCCTTCAGGGCGGAGTACAGCGTGGTCGTTTTGCCGGAGCCGGTCGGGCCGGTGATGATGAAGATGCCGTTCGGCATGGCGATGATCTCGCGGATTTTCTTGAGCGTGTCTTCATTGATGCCGAGGACGTCGAGGTCGAGGTTGACGACGGAGCGGTCGAGAACGCGGAGCACCACGGATTCGCCGTGGGAGGTCGGGAGCGTGGACACACGGAGGTCGATGGGGCGGCCGGCGATCTTGAGCTGGATACGGCCGTCCTGAGGCTTGCGGCGCTCGGAGATGTTCAGGCCGGAGAGGATCTTCACGCGGCTGATGACCGGGATTGCGAGGCTGCGCGGCGGCGGGGACATCTCGTAAAGCGCGCCGTCGATACGGTAGCGGATCTTGAATTCGTGTTCGAACGGCTCGAAGTGGATGTCCGACGCCTTGTCGCGGATGGCCTGGTAGAGCACGGCGTCCACGAACTTGATGATCGGGGCCTTGTTCGCGTCTTCCTCGGCGTTGGCGTAGGCGTAGTCGGAACCTTCCATGGCGTCCATCTCGGACAGGAGGTCGTTCACGCTGTTGATGTCGACGGGATAATACTTGTCGATGAACTTGTCGATCTGCTTCTCTTCGGCGAGGACGATCATCACGTCCTTGCCCAGCACGAAGCGCATTTCGTCCGCGATCTGGTAGTTCAGCGGATTGCGGACGGCGAGCGTCACGGTGGATTCGTCCGCGTCGATCGGGACGACGCCGAGCATGCGGACATTGTCCGCGTCGATGAGGTCGATGACTTCTTTCGGGACCTCCATCATGGAGAGGTCGACGACGGTCGTGCCGAGGCTTTCCGCGATGTAGTTGAGGATTTCGTTTTCGGTCAGGATCTGGAAGTCGATCAGGATCTGCTGAAGCGGTTTCCCCGTGCGTTCGAATTCCTCTTCGGCTTCCTTCATGTTCTGGGCGGAACACGCGTTGGCGTTCAGGAGGATGTCTTTCAGTGTTTGATTTTCGGAGTCAAGCATGATATAAGATCCGTGTGGTTGATTGCGTTATTCTTCGTCGCCGACGGTGACCGCGAGGACTTCGGAGACCGTGGTGGTTCCGGCGGCGGCCTTGCGGAGGCCGTCTTCGCGCAGGGTTCTCATACCGCTCTGGCGTGCCGCGGCGCGGAGTTTGTCGGAGCTTTCCTTGTTGTAGATGAGGTACTGCATGTCTTCGGTGATGAGGAAGATCTCGTAGATTCCCATACGTCCCTTGTACCCGGTGCCGCCGCAGGCGGGGCAGCCGCGTCCGTGGACGAGGTTCGCGGAGTCGAGGTAGTCCTTGTCGAGGTTAAGGAGGCGGATTTCGTCCGGGGACGGCTTGTAGGGCTCCATGCAGTTCTTGCAGACGCGGCGGACGAGTCGCTGCGCCATGATGGCGCGGACGGAGGACGCCACGAGGAAGGGCTTCACGCCCATATCGATCAGACGTGTCACGGAACTGGGTGCGTCGTTGGTGTGCAGGGTGCTGAACACCAAGTGACCGGTGAGCGACGCGTTGATGGCGATGTCGGCGGTTTCCAGGTCGCGGATTTCACCGACCATGATGATGTTGGGCGCCTGACGGAGCATGGCTCGAAGCGCGTTCGAGAAGGTCATCTGCACGATCGGGTTCACCTGGACCTGGTTGATGCCGCTGAGCTGGTATTCGACAGGGTCTTCCACCGTGATGATCTTGCGGTTCGGCTTGTTGATGGTGTTCAGAAATGCGTAAAGGCTGGTGGTCTTGCCGGAACCGGTCGGGCCGGTGACGAGGAAGATGCCGTCAGGCATGGAGATGATGCGGTCGATCTTTTCCTGGTCGTCGGTGTAGAAGCCGAGTTTCGGAATGTCGAGCTGGATGCTGGACTTGTCGAGGATACGCATGACGATGGATTCGCCGTGCGTGGTGGGGATGGTGGACACACGGAGGTCGAGCCCGACGCCGGAGACTTCGATCTGGATACGTCCGTCCTGCGGCACGCGCTTCTCGGAGATGTCCATCTTGGACATGATCTTGATGCGGCTGATGATGTTTGTCTGGAGGTACTTCGGCGGGCTTTCCATTTCGCGGAGCGCGCCGTCGATGCGGTAGCGGATGCGGAATTTCTTTTCCATCGGCTCCAGGTGAATATCGGATGCTCGGAGCTTGAACGCATTGTAGATGAGCAGGGAGACGAGCTTGATGATCGGAGCGTCGTCCTCGGGATTGCTGTTCGCTGCCTTCGCCGCCTCCTTCGCGGCTTCGTCCTCGTCCGTCTGCACGACTTCGAGCTTGGACGTGTCGACGCTGCCGACGTAGGAATCCACGGTGCCTTCGAGTCCGCCGTAACTGGCTTCAAGAATTTTCTGGATCTGCTTCGCGGGGGCGATGACGGCCTCCACGTCGCGTTTCAGCAGGAAGCGGAGCGAGTCGACGGTCTCCATGTCGGTCGGATCGGACATGGCGATGGTGAGGATGTCGTCATGCAGCATGACGGGGACGACCTGATACTGCCTGGCGGTTTCCGCCGGGAGCTCCGCGATCACTTCGTCGGGGATGACGAAGGCGGACAGATCAATGGTTTCAAGCCCGTACTGCTGGGCGAGCATGTTGATGATTTCCTGTTCGTCGACGTAGCGCAGGACCTTCAGCGCGTCAAGGATATCGAGTTCGCCGTCGGAGTCGGCGACTTTTTTCCAGCCTTCGTCGACCTGCTCTTTGGTCACGAATCCGTTTTCCTGAAGCAGCTCCAATACATAATCACTGTCAAGCACGTTTAAACCTCGTTTGGTGGGTAGAAAAATAAATATCGCTAAAAAATACGGCATGATTGCCGATTTTTCAAGTCGAAAAGTGCGTTTTTCCAGATTTATTGAAGAAAAAACGGTTTTTTCCGCTATTTGCTCTTTAAAATCGGCATTCGGCGTGGTATATTCAATGAAATGTTTTTTGTATTCTCAAACCATCCAAGGCTGACATCCGATGAAATATGCGATCCTGAGCGACATCCACGCGAACCTCGAAGCGCTGGAGACCGTGCTTGCCCGCTGCCGCGAACTCGCGGTGGACTCCTATCTCTCCCTCGGCGACATCGTCGGCTACAACGCCAATCCGCACGAATGCCTGGAGATCATGCGGTCTCTGCCCGTCGCGGCGTTCGTCAAGGGCAACCACGATGAATATGCATCGAACGGCGACACCGTCATGGCGGGATTCAATCCCCATGCGAAAAGCGCGGTCCTGTGGACGCAGAACATGCTGAACGAGGAGGAACTTGCTTTCCTTGCCGGACTGCCGTACAAGATGCAGGTGCGCGGGACGCCTTTCACCGCGGTTCACGCGTCGCTGGACAGCCCCTCGGAATGGGGTTATATCTTTGATATTCATCAGGCGATGGACAATTTCTCCTACCAGTACACGCAGCTCTGCTTCTGCGGACATTCCCACGTGCCGATCGCGTACTGCAAGAAAATGCTCGCGCGGCCCGGCGAACTTCCCGTCGACGAGCTGAAACTCTGGACGGTCAAACCCGACGAAGAAGGCATGATGTTCCGGTCCGACGAGGCCGACGAGATCGTGCTGCCGATCCAGCCCGGATGCAAGTACCTGATCAACGTCGGCAGTGTGGGGCAGCCCCGCAACCGCGATCCGCGCGCGACGTTCGCCGTCTACGATACGGATCAGCGCACACTTACACGTTACCGTCTGCCGTACGACATCGCCGGGACGCAGGAGAAGATCCGCGCCGCCGGTCTGCCGGAATGCCTCGCCACCCGTCTTGAACATGGCATGTGACCGCCGGACGGACGCCGTCCGCCGCATGGACCGGAGGAGACGCTGCGCACCATGAAGCGTTATCTGATTGTGAAACCGAGCAGCCTGGGGGATATCCTGCACGCGATGCCCGCCGTTTCCGCGCTGGCGAAAGCCTGTCCGGACGTTTCCGTCGACTGGGTCGTGAAACCTGCTTTTGCCGATCTGCCGCCGTATCTCCCGTGCGTCCGCCGCGTGATCCCGTTTCGCGACGGCAGGCTCCGCAAGCCGCTCCAGTTCCTGCCGGAGTTCATACGGCTTTGCTCCGATCTGCGGCGTGACCCCTACGACGCCGTGATCGATCTGCAGGGGCTGGTCCGGAGCGCCGTCATCGGGCGTCTCACCGGTTGCGAACTCCGGTGCGGTCCGGCGACCCCGCGCGAACGCCCCGCGTCAAAGTTCTACACACGATTCCTGAAAGGCCATGAACAGCCCGGTCACGCGGTCGAGATCAACAACGCTCTGATGAAGGATTTTCTCGGGCGCGAAGATCTGGATTTCAGTTTGAACCTGCCGGTGAACGAGAAGAGTGCTGCCCGCGTCCGTGATGTCGTGGCCGCCGCGTTCGGCGGGACCGTGCCGGAACGTTTCGCGGTTGTTGCGCCGGGCGCGCGCTGGGTCACAAAAAAATGGCCTGCCGATTTCTTCTTTGCCGTGATTTCCTCGCTTGCCCGCCGCGATCCGGGACTGAAATTCCTGCTCGCAGGGACGCGCGATGAAGCGGAGGACGTGAATGAAATCCTGGCGAAAAGCGAAGGGATGCCCGTCGCTTCGATCTGCGGCCGGACGAGCGTGGGCGAACTGCTGGAGGCGGTGCGTCTGTCGTCCCTGATGATCTGCAACGACAGCGGTCCGATGCACATCGCGGCGGCGCTCGGCGTACCCGTCGTCGCCATGTTCGGTCCGACGGATCCCGCCCTGACCGGGCCTTATTGCGAAAAAAAATCCGTGTTTATTCCGGAAATCGCTTGCAATCGCTGTTTTTTGCGCTACTGTAAAGATTCACGATGTCACGCGTCGGTCGACCCGGAAGCGGTCGCCGGGGCGTCTTACAACCTTCTTATGGAAAGGAGCTGAGCCATGTATTTCAGACTGCGTCATTTCCGGGCGGCGGTCCTTGTTCTGTTTTTGGTCCCTCTGTGCGTCCGCGCGCAGGTGGCGATCGTCGTCAAGCCGGTCCAGATCAACTATCTTCAATATGAATCCGTGTTCGTGCGCGTCGCGATGCGCAACCTCTCCGCGCATCCTCTGGCGTTCGGCGAGAACCTCGGCCTCAAGGGCAATCTCCAGTTCGAGATACGGCGTTCCGACCGCAACGATCCGTCTTTCATCCGCACCCCGAAGGACGCGCCGCTGCCCGACATGACCGGCGTGATTCTGCCGCCCGGCGGCGAGAAATCCTACATGTTCAACCTCAGCAAGCACTACGATCTGCGTTCCACCGGACGATATACCGTCAAGGCCGTGCTGCGCCATCCCCAGATGCCGACCCCGTACCAGTCCAAGGAAGCGCATTTCAACATCGTGCGCGGCAGCGTGATCTGGTCGCGCACGGTGGGCCTGCCGCTGCTCGACGACAGCCCGGAGGAGGCCACGGTCAACGAGGACGGCACGAAGGAGGAAAAGCACCGCATGATCAAGACGCGCGAATACCGCATCCTGAGCTATTTCACCGGCAAGTCCAACATCTACTGCCTCACGCTTGAGGACAAGGACAACCTCTACATGCTCCGGCACATCGGCTACGACCTGGGGCCCGATCTCCGTCCGAAATGCGAGATCGACTTCCTCTCCCGCCTCAGCGTCCTGCTGCCCGCCAGCACGAAAGTGTACGCCTACTACCAGTACAATACCGACGGCAACCTCGAAAACCGCCAGATCCTGATGAAGACCGACCGTCCGCCCCGCCTTGTGCTCGACAAGGACACCGGCATCGTGAAGGTCGTCGGCGGCCGCGAGGCGCGCAAGGACGTCGACTACGAGGAGATACAGGACATTCAGTTCCTGGAGGATATGCGCGATCCGAAAAAATCGTCCATTCTGGATGAGCCGCTTGACCGCGACGGGGACCTCATCCGCGGCCCGGAATCCCTCAATGCGAAGGACGCGGCGGAAAAGGCCTCGGAGAAAAACAAGGATCAGAACCAGAAATCCCTGCTCGAAGGTTTCTGAGCGACTTCCGCTTCAACTGTTCGTATGCGGCATAGGTTTCTGCCTGTGCCGCTTTTTCTTGCCTCCGAGTGATTTTGTTCAAAGAAAATATGCATTCGTGCAAAAAGTATATGGGAAAACGCCCGGAACGTGCTATTGTATGTTCATCAGAAAACCGTATTCTCAAAATCATGCTCCGGCATACGGGGCGAACAACAGGAGAAAACCATGAGTCCGAGCAAGAAAAACGCCGCTAAGAAGACTGTTGCGAAGAAGTCCGAAGCGAAAAAGACTGTCGCCGCGAAGAAGTCCGCGCCGAAGAAAGCCGCCGCGAAAAAGGCTGTTCCCGAAGTCTATCCGGGCGAGACCGCGCCGGAACGCCTCATCAAGGCCGACTTCAAGGCTGTGAAGGGCGAGAGGTCCGATGTCTGGCGCGACTGCGTCGGGGCGGGGCGCATCGGCGAAGGCCTGCGCGATACATGGCGCAAGCAGCTCGCGAAATGCAAGAAGGAACTCGGATTCCGGTATCTGCGCGCGCACGGTCTCTTCCACGACGAGATGCGCGTGTACAGCGAGGACAAGGCGGGCAATCCGGTGTACAACTTCATGTACATCGACGATGTATTCGATTTCCTGCTCTCCATCGGCGTCAAGCCGTTCGTCGAGCTCAGCTTCATGCCCGAAAAGCTCGCCTCCGGCAAGACCACGATCTTCTGGTGGAAGGCCAACGTGACTCCGCCGAAGAAGCACGAACGCTGGGCCGACCTCATCCGCGCGACCGTTCAGCACTGGACCGAGCGCTACGGCGAGGACGAGGTGAAGACGTGGCGGTTCGAGGTGTGGAACGAGCCGGATCTGGACGTCTTCTGGGATCCCGGCAAGAAGACCACCATGCTCGACGCCTACCTCGAACTCTACAAGTACACGGCGCGCGCGGTCAAGTCCGTGAACAAGGCGTATCCGGTCGGCGGTCCCTCCGGCGCCGGGCTCGACTTCATCGCTCCGCTCGTGAAATACTGCCGCAGGAACCGTCTGCCGCTGGATTTCATCTCGTTCCACCAGTACGGATTCGACCCCGAAAACCCGGCCCTGCCGAAGATCGACCGGTTCGGCGGCAACTACATCTACCTCATGAAGAACCTCCGGCACGTGGCCGACTGTTTCAACAGGAAGCTGGAGGACATCCGCAAGAACCTCCGTTGCGACGTTCCTGTTTACATCACCGAGTGGCACGCGTCGCCGTCTCCGGTCGACCCGGTGCACGATTCGTATTTCGCCGCGCCGTTCATCCTGGAACAGCTCCGCAACACGGAAAAGATGGCGTGCATGAGCTTGTGGACGTTCACGGACATCTTCGAGGAATGCGGACCCGCGCCGCGTCCGTTCCACGGCGGATTCGGCCTCATCACGTTCCAGAGCATCCCGAAGGCAGCCTACCGCGCGTATCAGTGCCTGGCGGCGCTCGGCCCGACGGAACTCGTCTCCAGCGACGCGTCGTCGTACGTCTGCAAGGACGCGAACGGCGGCGTGCAGGCGCTCTTCTGGGACCTCAGCCATCCCACGCAGGGCGGCAGGATCAGCAACCAGGACACCTTCTTCGATCCGCATCCGGCGAAAGATAAAGGCCATGCGCTGTTCAGCATCACCGGGCTCAAGGCCGGCGAATACGACCTGCGCGTGACCCGGATCGGCTACCGCGCGGGCGACGCGTATTCCGCGTGGCTGGAGGAGGACGGCGCGAAGACGGACATCAGCCGGGAGGAGATCGCACGCCTGACGCGCGTTTCCCAGCTCCGCCCGATGTACCGTGCGCAGGTCACGGTCATGAAGGGCGAGGAGTTCCAGCTCGGCCTGGACATGAAACAGAACGACGTTTATTTCGTGGAGCTGATCCCGCTGAAATAAGGAGGACAAGTCCTCCACTGAGGCAGTGCCGGGCTTCGCTCCGGCACGAGACTTTTCCAAAAATGAATCCCGTGCCGTTTGTCGCGGTACGGGATTCTTTCTTTCTGTTTTTTGATGGAGAAGATTATTCCTCAGCGGAAGCCTGCGGCTTTGCGTCCTTTTTCTCCGCCTCGGCCTCTTCGATGGCCTCTTTTGCCTCCTCAATGATTTCCTTCGCCTCCTCGGCTTCCCTGGCTTCTTCCTTGGCTTCTTCGGCCTGATACGCCTTCAGCCATTCCTGGAAATCGCCCTCGGGATTGAGCGGGATGCGGAGAACGCCGTTTTCATCGGGGATATTGGTATCGGCGTCCTGCGCCTTTTCAACAGGCTTTTTGTCCGGTTTCTGCGCCGGTTTCTTCGCGGGCTTCTTCGCCTCGGCTTTCTTTTCGCCGGATTTTGCCTCGGCTTTCTTCGGTTCGAGTACCGGCGGCGTGTATTTCTTCACGAAGCCGTCGAGGTATTCGGCGTAGCGTTTCGGCGGGTCGAAGTCCATGATCTCGTTGATCTTCCGGCGATGCTTCTCCGCGCTGCCGTCCGCCTTGTGAAAATCAATGTAGATATCCCCGTTCGCATCCAGCAGCAGGGCGGTCGGCAGAATGGTGATGCCGAACTGCGTGCGGAGCTGCCTGTTCTGCTGGGAGATGTTCTTTGGCTGAAGATGGGACGCGTTCGGGAAGTCGATTTTCAGGAGCACGAGCTTTTTGTCGGCGTAGTCCTGAAATTTTCTCTGGCTGAAAATGGTCCGTTCGAGGCTGCGGTCGGCGGCGGCGTCCGAATTTGTGAACAGGATATAGATCGGGCGCTTTGTTTTCAGCGATTCGGCTTTGGCTTTTTCAAAATCGGTGAACCACTCGCCCGCGGAGAGAGCGGGGACGAGCACGGCTGTTGTCAGGAAACAGCAAAGGGCGAAAAAGAATTTCATGGCATCACTCCTTTCTGTTGAGGTTTGTTTGTCGGATTTCCTTCATACTATACCACAAAAACGCGGAAAGTCAAGCCGGAAGGGCGGTATGTTCCCTCCGGTTCAGCTCAAAACTTTCATGAGCGAATCCTGGGTGACGGGTTTCATGACGATGCCGTCGAACATGCTCATGTCGAAGTTCGAGGAGTTCTCCGTATCGGCGGTGACGGCATAGATCGTGATGCCGGCTAAGTCCGGGTTTGCGCGGACGGCCGAAGCGAGCTCCATGCCGTTCATTTCCGGCATCCAGAGGTCGAACAGGGCGATGTCGGGCTTCGTGGTCTTCATCAGCTCGAGCGCTTTTGCGCCGGACGGCGCGGAGATCGGGTCGAATCCCATCTTGCGGAGCATGGCGCAGAGGACTTTCACGTTGAGCGGGACGTCGTCGACGACGAGTATCTTCTTCGTGAGGTCGAGCTTGCCTCCGCTTGTCTGTTCATCCTGCCTGAGTTCGGCGTCTGCGCAGATCCCGATTTCCGGGAGCAGGATGGTGAACACGCTGCCCTTGCCGGGCGTGCTTTCGACCGTGAGGGAGCCCTTCATGCAGTCGACAAGGCGTTTCGCGATGGAGAGTCCGAGTCCGGTTCCGTTTTCCGTGCGGATGCCGCGGTAGGACGACTTGTCCTGCACGAACGGCTCGAATATCTTGTTGAGGGATTCCTTCGAGATGCCGCATCCGGTGTCGGCGACGCGGATGGTGATGGCTCCGTGTTTTTCATTGAGTTTGAAGAAAGCGAGCGAGACGGTGACGGAGCCCTGTTTCGTGAACTTGACGGCGTTGCCGATGATGTTCAGGAGGACCTGGCGGAGGCGGCGTTCGTCCAGGTTGAGGACGGGGAGATCGTCCGGGACGGTCGTGATGAGGTCGATCCCCTGGGATTGCGCCTTGGCCGTGAAGACGGCTTTCAGCTCGAACATGAGTTCGCGCAGGTTGGTCGGCTCCGGCTGGATGATCATCTGGTCTGCGTCGAGTTTGGAGAGGTCGAGGATGTCGTTGATGAGGGAGAGCAGGGCGTTGCCTGCGTAATGGATGCTGCGGAGGTATTCGCTCGCCTCGTTGCGCGGGAGGGATTCGTCCTGGAGCAGCTGGCTGAAGCCGAGGATGGCGTTAAGCGGCGTGCGGATCTCGTGGCTCATGGTGGCGAGGAAGAGGCTCTTCGCCTTTGCCGCGGATTCGGCGGCCTTGATCGCGTTGTGCAGCTCCGTGACGTCGCTGCTGCAGCCGAAGATGAGCAGGCGTCCGGATGTGTCCCTGAACGCGACGTGGGAGATCTGCGCTACGCCGAAGCCGTCGTGCGTGGGCACGTCGACGAGGTGCGTGCAGACTTCGCCGATTCGTTTGGCGGCTTCGTCGTCCATGTCCTGGAATGACTTTGCGAGCTCCGGCTCGAAAAGGCCGGCGTAGTTCGTGCCGATGATCTTTTCCTCGGTCGTGTTGAGCTGGTAGCAGTATTTCTGGTTCGCCATGAGAAGGCGGTAGCCGTCGTCGTAATCGCGCACGGTGACGGTGTTGGGCATGATGCTGAAGAGGGTCTTCAGGAAGAGCATTGCGTTCGCCGCCTCGGTTTCCAGGTCGCGGACTTTCGTGATGTCCTGGATCATGAAGAAGAACCGCTGGTTTTTCCGGCGGGCGGATTTGTCCTTGACGGCGGTGATGCGGAAATGGCGGCGCTTGCCGAAGAAGTCGCTGCGGAAGGTGCATTCGAGCATGTCGGACTTGCCGTGGAAAAGCGCGCGCCGCTGCGTGAGGTAGTCCTGAAGGTCATCCGCGAGAATCCAGTCCTCGGCCTGAACTCGTTTCCCGTTTTCGAAGGGCCAGATGGCGTCGGAGGGCGACGGCGCGTCGAACGTGTCGGTTTCCGGCGTATAGTAGAAATAGCCGAGGCTGGCGAGGGAGGTCGCGGTCTGGAGCGCGTGCGTCTTGCGGTCGAGTTCCTCGCGGCGTTCGTATTCCTCCGTGATGTCGCGGAAGACGACGATCGCGCCGAGGAGGGCGTTTTTCGCGCCGCGGATGGGGGAGGTCGAGGTGGAAATGCGGCGCTTCGTCCCGTCCTTGGCGGTGATCGTGAGGCTGTCGCTGTTCGTGACGATGCGGTTTTCGCGGATGGCGGTCTCGACGGGAGAAAGCGTGGCGGAACCGTCGGGCGACGCGATGTTGAAGATTTCCTGGATGGTCTTGCCTTCGGCTTCCGACTGCGCGTAGCCGGTCATTTTTTCGGCGGAGTGGTTCACCATCGTGACGAATCCGAGACGGTCGGTGACGATGACGCCGTCGCCGATGGCGCGGAGCGTGAGCTGGAGTCTGGTCGCGAGGTTGAACGACTTCTCGCGGAGTTCGGCCATCTCGGTGGTGTCCTGCGCCACGACCAGAACGGCTTCATGCTTGAAGATCCGTTTGTCGAGCTTGGTCAGCGTGACCGTGTAGTTCCTGTCCCCGTGCTTGCGGTTGACGGTCATGGTCTTGCCGGAGATCGCCGTTTCCGCCATCTCGACGCGGATCGTGTTGGTCAGTGCCGTGCGGAGGTCGTCGAGGTTCTGCGAGGCGTCCGGGTCGTTGAACGGCACGTGGGCGTAGAGGACCTCGCCGGAGGTGGAGTAGGCCGCGACGAGGAGCGGCATGTGGCCGTGGATCGCGAGGAAGCGGCTGGTCATGTGACGGTATTTCAGGAAATAGATGAGTCCGCCGAGGACGAACGCGAGGAGGACGGTGAAGAGGATCGCGAGCGTGGTGAGGAGTTCCTGGTTGCGCTCCGTCCAGGACTGCGGCCTGTTGACCCATTCTGCGTCGGCGGGGATGGCTTCCTTGTCGTATTCCCAGTAGTTGATGCGCTTGTAGTTGATGACGCAGGTTTCGTCGACGACGGCCGGCGCGATCTTCGCGGCGGGCGACGAGCCTCTGGCGTTCGCGAGCTGTCCGGTGAGGGCGGCGGTCTTCTTGCCGACTTCCTCGATGGAGGACATGTAGCCGCCGATCGCGAAGTCCAGCAGGACGCGCCGCCGCCCGATGATCGGGAGGTCGTCGCGCACCTGCATGAGCTGGTACCAGATGGTCGAACGGCTGCCGATGCTGGGCAGGTAGATGTCCCAGTCGTTGGCGACGATGAACGCGTCCGCGGGGGCGGTGGCGAGCTTGCGGAAGGCGGCTTCGCGTTCCGTGTCCGAAATATAGACCGTGGTGAAGTCGCAGATGCCGGCGTATTCATTGCGGAGCGTCATGTCCTGCCTTTCGGACCAGCCGAAGCGCGAGGCAAGCAGCACGACGTGCTTGCGTTCCGGGAAGAGTTTGAGGCCGAACTCGATGTTCGTGCGCGGGTCGATTTGGCGGATGACCGCGGTTGTATTGGGGTGCTCCTGACGCCATTCCTCGGGGAATGCCTTCATGTTGGAAAGGATGATCGCTGTCTGGTCCGGGACGGAGGAAAGCATTGTCCTGAGCGCTCTGGACGCGGGTTCGCCGAATGCGACGATCAGTTTGTATTTTCCCGCCTCGATCGCCTCTTTCCTCGGACTGAGCTTCTCTTCCCAGCTGGTCTGGTTCTGATCGTGCAGAGAATCCAGCTCGACCAGGTCGCTTTCGAACATGATGCCGAGGTTCGCCAGCTCGTTGAAGTACGAGCCGGTCAGGTCCGTGCGGATTTCGCTCGCGGTGTGCTCCGAGAAGATGAGCAGGATATTGAACTGCCGTCTGTCCTGTGCGGACAGAGGAAACACGGCAAAGCAGAAGAGGAAAAGCAGGACCGCAAGGCGGAAAAGATTCGCATACATAAACAAGCCGGAAAACGGATTCCGGCCAGTTTCGGCGGTGCAGACGGGACGGATTTTCATATCAGAACACCTCAATTTTCGGCGGATGAAAGTCTGATCGAACGCGGAATGCGACCCCGACGGACTGCATTCCGTTCTTTCAGTACCATAACTTACATTAAAAAAAAGAGAATGCAAGCCCTGAAACAAGGAAAAAGACATTTTTTTTCGTGTCATCTTGCATTTTCCGGATTTCGTGGTATAGTTCTGTACCTAACACTTAGCTTCATCCCCTGCACACTTCAAAACTTTTCCGCTCAGAAGAATGCCGCAATTCGCGGCGTTCCGGCGGAGCCTGTACCGAACCATGCCGTCCGAAACGAAACAGAACACGCAAACCATCCGCACCGTGCGGTTCGTCACCGTCGTCGGGATGATATTGAACATTGTCCTGGCCGTCGCCAAGGCTGCGGGCGGACTGTTCTTCTACAGTCAGGCTCTGCTCGCCGACGCCGTGCACAGCTTGTCCGATCTCGTGACCGACCTGGCGGTGATCTTCGGCGTGAAATACTGGTCCGCGCCGCCCGACCGGCAGCATCCGTACGGACACGCCCGCATCGAGACGCTCATTTCGGCGTTCATCGGCGTCGCGCTCGCCGCCGTGGCGGTCGGACTTGTCTGGGACGCCGTCGGCACGCTCCGCCGCGGCTCGGAACACGGCCCCGCCGGATTCGCGTTCGCAATCGCTGTTTTTTCCGTCGTTTCCAAGGAGGTTCTGTTCCGCTGGACCCGTGCGAAAGCCCGCGCCGTGCATTCGAGCGCGATGGAGGCCAACGCCTGGCATCACAGGAGCGACGCCATCAGCTCGATTCCCGCCGCGATCGCCATTGCGCTCGCCTACTTCTTCCCGAAACTGAGCTTCGTCGACCCGGTCGGCGCCATCATCGTGTCGGTCTTTGTCCTGTACGCGGCATGGACGATCGTGCGCCCCACCTTGCAGGAGCTTTCCGAGACGGGCGTCTCCCGCGAAGAGCAGGCGAAGATCTACCGCATGGCGACCTCGCTCCCCGGCGTCCTCGGCGCGCATGCGCTCCGCACACGCAATACCGGCGGCGCGATCTGGGCGGACATCCATATCATCGTCAATCCTGATATGACCGTCCGTGAAGGGCACGACCTCTCGCATCGGGTCCGCGACTTGCTTGTGGATTCCGACCTGAACATCGTCGACGTGGTGGTCCATCTGGAACCGCCGTCTCCGTCACGTTCCAAATCCTCGTCGTCGAAGAATCAGGATCAGCCCGATCTGCCGTTCCAATCCTGACCTATTCTAGAAATATACATGTTCTGAAAATACTCCGGTTCGCATGGAATCCGAGCCGGTTTCAGGATTGTGTTTTGTTGCGAAAATGACTGAACTATCCGGAAACCGGAAAGGAATTGTGCGGCATGTCGAATACGCGGAGAAAAAAACGTTAGTTTTTAAGAGTTTTTACGGAAAACGATTTGAAAAATCGGGGAAAATGTGGTAAATTATATAATCGATAAAAAAATATCGAATGCGTCCGCCGTTGCACCGCGACGTTCGTTTTCGGTCACCTTTCCAACATATACATTGTTTCCACCGCATACCTGGAGCCGTTTTATGAAACGAAAGATCGTCATCTGTATGGGAAGCAGCTGCTTTGCCCGCGGCAACGAGGAGAATCTCCGCGTGATCGAGGATTTCCTGAAGTCGAACAACCTCCAGGCGGACGTGCTCCTGTCCGGCCGCTGCTGCGCGGGACTCTGCGCCGAGGGGCCGAACATCATCATTGACGACACGACTTACAGCCACGTGAGCAAGGAAGCCCTGATCGACATCCTGAACCGCGAGTTTCTCGCGAACAAATAAAACCGAGGATTGAGCCATGAACCAGGGATATCCGGTTTTTACCGCCGACGCCGAGTGTCAGGACTGCTTCAAATGCGTCCGGCGCTGCCCCGTGAAAGCGATCAAGGTCGAAGACGGCCATGCATCCGTCATGCCGGAACTCTGCATCGCGTGCGGCGGATGCGTCGAGGTCTGCCCCGTTCACGCGAAGAAGATCCGCGACGATATGACGCGTGCCCGTCAGCTCATCCTCGGCCCCGATCCCGTCTATGTTTCGCTGGCTCCGTCGTGGGTGAGTGAGTTCAAAGGACTTCCCGCGAAGAACATGATCGCCTCTCTGAAGAAGCTCGGATTCGCCGGAGTGGGCGAGACCGCGATCGGCGCGCAGGCGGTCTCGGACGCGCTCGCGTTGGAACTGAAGGATTTCAAGAGCGGACTGAAGATTTCGTCCGCATGCCCCGTGGTCGACGATTTCATCTGCAAATACATGCCCGAGTTCGCGCCGTGCATCACGAAGGTGCTGTCGCCCGCGCTGACGCATGCGAAACTCCTCAAAAAGGAATTCGGCGAGAACGCGAAAGTCGTGTTCATCGGACCGTGCATCGCGAAGAAGAACGAATCCGACCGCCACGGCGACCTCATTTCGCTTGCAATGCTGTTCTCGCGTCTGCGCCAGTGGTTCAAGAGCATGCAGATCGACCCGTGGCGCGTGGAAACGACCGACGCGGACGTTTTCGTGCCGCAAGTCGCGCGCGAGGGAACGCTGTACCCGATTGAGGGCGGCATGAACGACACGATCAAACTGCATCCGGGTTGCGGCCATGTGAAATATGTCGCGGTGACCGGACTTGACAGTCTCCGCCTCACGCTCGAGGGGCTTCACCCGCGCGACATCCGCGAACCGGTCTTCCTCGAGACGCTCGCCTGCCAGGGCGGCTGCGTCCACGGACCGGGCACGGAACACGGCGCGCCGGGCCTCATGGAACGCCTCCGCATCCTCCGCATGGCGGACGTGCCGGAGACGGTCTCCGACCGCGAGCCGGCCGTGACGCTGGACCTGGACTACAAGGAAGCGCCCGCGGCGGGGAAAGATGTTTCCCTGCACGAGATCCGTCAGGCGCTGCTCCGCGTGGGCAAGAAGGACAAGGAAGACGAACTGAACTGCGGCGGCTGCGGCTACAATACCTGCCTCAACTTCGCCAAAGCGCTGATCGCGGGCAAGGCAGAACCGAACATGTGCGTCTCCTACATGCGCAAGCTCGCGCAGAAGAAATCCAACGCCATCCTGCGGTGCATCCCGGCGGCCGTGGTGATCGTCGACCAGAGCCTCACGCTCATTGAATCCAACCACAGGTTCGCCGAACTCTGCGGCGAATCGGCGCTCGACGTGTGGAACGTCCTGCCCGGCATGGCCGGCGCGGCGCTCGACACCTTCATCAATTTCTCCGACCTCTTCCGCGAGGTCCTGACCTCGAAAAACGAGCTGTCGCGCGACACGATCCACGTGAACGGACGCCTTATAAGCCTGTACATCTTCAACATCGACCCCGGACAGGTCGTCGGCGCGATGATGTTCGACGTGACGCGCACGGAATTCCGCCGCGAGGAGATCGCCGCACAGGCGCGCGAAGTCATCCGCAAGAACCTGGCAACGGTGCAGGACATCGCGTGCAAGCTCGGCGAACACATGGCCGACACGGAGATCCTGCTGCGTTCCATCGCGGAAAACTACGCGGATTCGCCGGCCGACGACGAGTTCCAGAAGAAATACAAATGACCCTCGGATGAACGGACGATGAGCGAACCTTTCTTCATAGACCTCGGATTCAGCCAGTGCCGCAAGCACGGCGAGGATATCTGCGGCGACGCCTTCAAGTTCATCAAGAACATGGAGGATTCGCGCGTGGTGGCCGTGCTGTCGGACGGTCTGGGCAGCGGAGTGAAGGCGAACATCCTCGCCTCCATGACCGCGACGATGGCGCTGAAGTTCGCCAACGAGCTCACCGGCCCCCGCGGCATCCTGCACGCCGCCGAGATCATGATGGACGCCCTCCCGATCTGCCAGGTCCGCAAGATCAGCTACGCCACGTTCACGATCCTGAACGCCTGGCCGGACGGCAATGTCCGCATCATCGAGATGGGCAATCCGGCGTTCGTGCTGCTCCGCAACGACAAGGTCGTCGATGTGCCGTACGACGAGCTGAACCCGTCCAAATACGACAACCGCAGCATGAAGGTGTACCACTTCAAGGTCGACATGTGGGACCGCATCGTCTTCTTCTCCGACGGCGTCACGCAGGCCGCGATCGGCTCGGATGATCTCCCGCTCGGCTGGCGCGAGAGCGGCGTGTCCGATTACCTCGTGGAGTATCTGAGCAACAGCCTGGATGCGTCCTCCTACGAAGTCGCGGAACACGTGATCGCCGAGGCGATCAGCAAGGAGCCGCATAACATCAACAAGGATGACATGACCTGCGCCGCGCTGTATTTCCGCAATCCGCGCGAGATGCTGCTTTTCACCGGGCCTCCGTACGATTCCGCCCGCGACGCCGAATGCGCGTCGTTCCTGAAGAACTTCGTGGGCGACAAGGCGATCTGCGGCGGCACCAGCGCGGAGATCGTGTCGCGCGAACTCGGCCGTGAACTGAAGATGGATCTGTCGAGCATTTCCCCGGATATGCCGCCGATGTCCACCATGGACGGCGTCAACCTCGTGACGGAAGGCATCTTCACGCTCTCGAAGGCCGCGAGCTACCTGGAGGAAGTCGACGGAGGCCGTCACAACGATCCGGCCGGTCTCCTGACCCGCCTGATGCTCCGCAACGACGTGATCACGTTCCTGGTCGGGACGCGCATCAACGAGGCGCACCAGGACCCGAACCTGCCGCACGACCTGGAGCTGCGCCGCAACATCGTGCAGCGTCTGGCGCGCACGCTGGAGAACCAATATCTGAAGAAAGTCGTCATCAAATACGTTTGACATAACTTATTTGCCATACCCAAACCCTCACATCAACCCCATGGAGAAACCTATGCAGGAAACCCTGGAAAAGACTCGTGCGATGGTGCACCACCTCGCGGCGGTCAACGAGATTCTCGAAAAGAACGGGAACGACCCCTCCCGGCTCATCCCGATCCTTCAGGAGGTGCAGGAAGTCTACAAGTACCTTTCGAAGGACGTCATCAGCTATGTGGCCACGTCGCTCGACGTGCCCGTGGCGCATGTGTACGGCGTTGCGACGTTCTACGCCCACTTCTCCCTGAACCCCAAGGGAAAGCACATCTTCCGCCTCTGCGACGGCACCGCCTGCCACGTGAAGAAGTCCATGGGGCTGCTCGAGGCCATCTACAAGAAGCTCGGCCTCAGCGATGAAAAGCGCACCACCGACGACCTGCTGTTCACCGTCGAGATCGTGAACTGCCTCGGCGCCTGCGGTCTCGCCCCCGTGATCGTCGTGGACGGCGAAGTCCACGGCCAGGCCACCCCGGAACAGGTCGAGAAGATCATCGACGAGATCACGGCCGCCGAAGCCGCCGCCGCGGAATCCGAAAACAAGTAACGAAGGGAATCACATACGATGAGCACCGAAATCAAAACGCCGAATCTGGAAGAGATCGCCGCGAATTACAAGAAAGTCGTTGCCAAGCTCAAACGCCGCATCATCATCTGCGGCGGCACCGGCTGCATCGCCAACGGTTCCATGAAGGTCCGCGACGCCATCTGCGCCGAGCTCGAAAAGGCCGGCGAACACATCGAAGTCGTCCTCGACCGCCATGACTGCTCCAGGAACGAGGGCGTCACCTACTTCTCCAAGTCCGGCTGCCAGGGATTCTGCCAGATGGGCCCGATCCTCCGCATCGAACCCGAAGGGATCTTCTACTGCCACGTGAAGCCCGAAGACGCGGCCGAGATCGTCCATGTGACGCTGATCGGCGGCGAGATCATCGACCGCCTGGTCTACGTCGACCCCGTCAGCGGCAAGCCCTGCCGCCATGAGGACGAGATCGCGTTCTACGCCCGCCAGACCCGCGTCGTGCTCGCCAACTACATGATCGAGCCCGATGATGTGGAAGAATACATTGCCCGCGACGGCTACGTCGGCGCACGCAAGGCCGTTACCGAGATGACCCCGGAACAGGTCTGCCAGACCATGATCGACGCCGGACTCCGCGGCCGCGGCGGCGGCGGTTTTCCGACCGGCCTCAAATGGAAATTCACGCTCGCTTCCCAGAACGACAAGAAATACGTCATCTGCAACGGCGATGAAGGCGACCCGGGCGCGTTCATGGACCGCTCCGTCATGGAAGGCAACCCCCACGCCGTGCTCGAAGGCATGATGATCGCCGGTCGCGCGATCGGCGCCGATGAAGGCGTCGTGTACGTCCGTGCCGAATACCCGCTGGCAGTCGAACGCATTCGCAAGGCGATCGCCGACGCCGAGGAATACGGCCTGCTCGGCAAGAACCTCTTCGGCACCGATTTCAACTTCACGATCCGCGTGATGGAAGGCGCGGGCGCGTTCGTCTGCGGCGAAGAGACCGCTCTGATCGCCTCCGTGGAAGGCAAGCGCGGCATGCCGATGCCGAAGCCGCCGTTCCCGGCGCAGAAGGGCCTCTACGGCAAGCCGACCGTGATCAACAACGTGGAAACGCTCGCCTCCGTGGCGTACATCATCCGCAACGGCGCGGAGAAGTACCGCGAAGTCGGCCCGCAGAACTCCCCCGGCACGAAGACGTTCGCCCTCACCGGCCACGTCGCGAACACCGGCCTCATCGAAGTCCCGTTCGGCACGACGCTCCGCGAGATCGTGTACAACATCGGCGGCGGCGTGACGGACAACACCGGCAAGGTGACCGGCGAAGACTTCAAGTCCGTGCAGATCGGCGGCCCCTCCGGCGGCTGCCTGGTCCCCGACCTCCTCGACCTTCCGCTTGATTTCGACTCCCTGAAGGGCGCGGGCGCTATGGTCGGCTCCGGCGGACTCGTGGTCATGAACAAGCAGACCTGCATGGTCCGCATCGCGCGGTTCTTCATGCAGTTCACGCAGAACGAATCCTGCGGCAAGTGCGTGCCGTGCCGCGAAGGCACGAAGCAGATGCTTGCACTGCTCGACGACATCATCGAAGGCCGCGCCACGGCCGAGACGCTCGACCTCCTCGAGAAGACCGCGAAAGCCGTCCAGCTCGGCTCCCTCTGCGGCCTCGGCAAGACCGCCCCGAACCCGGTCCTCTCCACCCTGCGCTATTTCCGCAAGGAGTACGAAGACCACGTGTTCAAGAAAATCTGCCCGACCGGCGAATGCAAGGCGCTCGCCCGTCCCGAGATCGACCCCGCGAAGTGCAAAGGCTGCACGGCCTGCGCCCGCAAGTGCCCCGTCGGCGCGATCACCGGCAAGGTGAAGACCGCGCACAGCATCGACCCCGAAAAATGCATCAAGTGCGGCGCGTGCAAGGCCGCGTGCAAGTTCGGCGCAGTCAAGGGAATCTGAAAACTATAAGGATCATTCATCATGGCCGATACCGTTAAAACACTGACCGTCAACGGACGGGAAGTCACGTTCACGAATGAACGCAACCTCCTGGAAGTCATCCGCAAAGCCGGGATCGAGATCCCGACCTTCTGCTACCACTCCGAACTGAGCATCTACGGCGCCTGCCGCCTCTGCCTCGTCCTCGTCGAGGGCAAAGGCATCATGGCGTCCTGCTCCACCGCCCCCGCGCCCGGCATGGTCGTCCACACGGACACCAAGGAAATCCGCGACATGCGCAAGATCAGCGTGGAACTCCTGCTCGCCAACCACAACCGCGAATGCCCGACCTGCGCCCGCAACGAGAACTGCACCCTGCAGCGCATCGCCCACCAGCTCGGCGTCCAGGACATCCGCTTCAAATCCGTGAAGAAGGACGACCCGATCGACTTCTCCTCCCCGTCGCTCGTCCGCGACCCGAACAAGTGCGTGCTCTGCGGCGACTGCGTGCGCGTCTGCTCCGAACTCCAGGGCATCGGCGCGATCGACTTCTCGAACCGCGGCTCCAACGCCCGCGTGGCCCCGGCCTTCGGCGCTTCCCTCGGCGCGGTCGAGTGCGTGAACTGCGGCCAGTGCGCCGCCGTCTGCCCCACCGGCGCGATCGTCCCGAAACAGGACCGCAACCGCGTGTGGGACGCCCTGTACGATCCCGGCAAGACCGTCGTGGTCCAGATCGCCCCGGCCGTCCGCGTGGCGCTGGGCGAATACTTCGGCGCGAAGCCGGGCGAGAACGTGGCCGGCAAGCTCGTCGCCGCCCTGAAGCTCATGGGCTTCAAACACGTCTATGACACCAGCTTCTCCGCCGATATGACCATCTTCGAGGAAGCCACCGAGCTCATCGACCGCATCGCCAACGGCGGCACGCTCCCGATGTTCACCAGCTGCTGCCCCGCCTGGGTCAAGTTCGCCGAGATCTACTACCCCGAAATGATCCCCCACATCTCCAGCTGCCGTTCCCCGCAGGCCATGTTCGGCTCCATCGCCAAGAAGGTCCTGCCCGAACAGCTCGGCTGCAAGCGCGAAGACCTTGTGGTCGTCTCCATCATGCCCTGCACGGCGAAGAAGTTCGAGGCCCAGCTTCCGAAGTTCGCCGTCGACGGCAAGCCGGAAGTCGACATCGTCGTGACCACCAGCGAAGTCCAGCGCATGATCAACTCCATGGGCATCAAGCTCAATGAGCTCCAGCCCGAAGCGTTCGACATGCCCATGGGATTCGCCACCGGCGGCGGCGTCATCTTCGGCGCGTCCGGCGGCGTCATGGAAGCCGCGCTCCGCTACGCGGTCGAAAAGCTCGACGGCAAACCGCTCGCATCCGTCGACTTCAAGGCCGTCCGCGGCATGAACACCCTCAAGGAAGCCACCGTGACCGCGGCCGGCAGGGAAATCCGCGTGGCGGTCGTCCACGGCCTCGCCAATGCCAAGCGCCTCATCAACGACGTCCGCTCCGGCAAGGCCCACTACGACTTCGTCGAAGTCATGGCTTGCCCCGGCGGCTGCATCTCCGGCGGCGGCCAGCCCGTCGGCGTCACCGACGCGATCCGCGTCCAGCGCCAGCAGGGCCTCTACGCGGCCGACAAGTCCCAGCAGGTCCAGAAGAGCCAGGACAACTTCCTGGTCGACCAGTGCTACAAGGACCACATCGGCGGCAAGCCCGGCTCCCACGAAGCGCACCACCTGCTGCACACGGTCTACCAGAACCGCAGCCAAATCTTCGACGCGAAGATTCCGATCATGCGCGGCACCGCCCGGAACCGCTTCATGATCACCGTCACGATCTGCGCCAAGCAGGACAACTGCCCCGGCCAGCTCCTGATCGGCATGATCTCCGAATACGTCCGCAACAAGAACTACACGGACAAGGTCGACATGGACGCCGCGTTCTCGTCCCGCCCCGAACAGGACGGCACGATCTGCGTGACCATCGGCGACGAAGTCGTCGAGCGCACGAAGTTCAGAAACGCCCTGAACACGCTGGAACAGCTCCAGAACCAGGCTGCGTTCGAGACGATCAAGAAGAAGATCGACGAAAGCGTCGCCAAGCTCGGCTGAGGAGGACAAGTCCTCCACTGAAGCAGTGCGCGGCTCCGCTCGCGCACATAGCTGAAGTGCCGAATAGTGCTCTCGCGTAGCAGAGCACAGCATCGACACTGCTTGCAGTGGCCCGGCTCCGCCCGGGCACACACAAGTATCTTTTCCTCCGCTCTTTTTACAGGGGCGGAGGATTTTTTCTTTTTTTCTTGTATTTCGCGGAGAGTGTGCTATATTAGTGTATTATCGAGGTGTATACATATGGGAAAACTCCTGACAGGCGTCATCTATATTCTGCTGGTGCTGGTGCTGATCGTGTCCGGCATCCTCGTGCTGCCCGCGTACCGGAAGTACAAGCGCACCGAACAGGATGTTTTTATGCTTCAGGCCGACCTCGACCGTGTGAAGACGGAATACCTCACGCTTCAGCAGGAAGTCCACGACCTCCAGCACAACGCCTCCGCCATCGAAAAAGTCGCCCGCGAGCAGTACCATCTGTCCCGCGAGGGCGAAGTGATTTATATTTACTCCGAGTGATTTCCGATGGAGCGGATTTCCAGTTCCGACGCGACCGCCGCCGCGGTCTTCCGCGATATTCTGCGGCGCGATGACGGCGTCCTGCTTGTCCCGACCGAGACCGTCTACGGACTGGTCTGCGATGCCGCGCACGAAGCCGCCCGCGCGAAAATATACGAGATGAAACGGCGTCCGGCGTCCAAACTTCTCACGCTCTTTTTCGCCTCGCGCGAAGCGGCGGAGACGGCGTTTCCCGCCATGCCGGAGACCGCGAAACGCTTTGCGGCGGCGTTCTGCCCCGGCCCCGTGACTCTGGTCGTGCCGGACGGCGACGCGTTCACCGGATTCCGCATTCCCGATCATCCCGCGCTGCTGAAACTTCTTGCGGCGTACGGGCGGCCGCTTGCCTCGACCAGTGCGAATCTTTCCGGACAGCCCCCGGCGCATACCGTGGATGAAGCTTTGAAATCGCTTGCGATTCCGCCCGACGGCGTGCTGGACGGCGGTGCGATCCCGCCGGATTCCGCGGCGTCGACCGTGATCAAGGTCGAGCGCGACGGCGCGTGGAGCATCCTGCGTCCGGGGCCGGTGTCCGAGGAAATGCTTCTGGCGGCGCTGAAGTAAGTCATTTGGGACGTTTCCGCCTCTCGCGGATCGAGCTGGAGACTTGCATTTTCGGAAAAATGTGGTATTTTATTATGTCTGCATTTTTCGAAAATGATTAGATAATTCTTGTGGCAGACTTCCAATCCATGAAAGGACAACGACATTGAAAACAGCATTTTTATTCTCGGGGCAGGGCGCCCAGGCCGTCGGCATGGGCAAGGACCTGTATGAAGCTTCCCCTGCGGCGAAAGCGGTTTTCGACCGCGCGGACGCCGTGCTCGGACGCAGCCTGTCCAAGCTCTGCTTCGAAGGCCCGGAATCCGACCTGACCGCGACGGCGAACTGTCAGCCCGCGATCTATACCGCCAGCATGGCCTGTCTGGCCGCCTGGCTGGAAAAGAACCCCGGCGAAGAAGCCGTGGCCGCTGGCGGCCTGAGCCTCGGCGAATACGCGGCGTTCGCGTCCGCCGGGACGTTCACGTTCGAGGACGGCCTGAAGCTCGTGGCGAAGCGCGCCGCCCTGATGGACGCGGCCTGTCACGAAGCCGAGGGCGGCATGGCCGCCATCATCGGCGGCGATCCCGCGGTGATCGCGGAGGTCTGCGCGGAATGCGGCATCGACGTGGCGAACTACAATTCGCCCGGCCAGATCGTGATCAGCGGCGTGAAGGACCTGGTCCTGAAGGCTTGCGGAATCCTGAAGGAACGCGGCGTCAAGCGCGCCCTGCCGCTGAACGTGGCGGGAGCGTTCCACAGCCGCATGATGGCTTCCGCGGGCGCGGCGCTCGCTCCAGTGCTGGACGCAACTCCGATGAACGCGCCGAAGTTCCCCGTGCTCCAGAATTTCACGGGCGAACCCGAATCCGATCCGGCGAAGATCCGCGCGAACCTGGTCTCCCAGGTCGCGGGAAGCGTCCGCTGGGACACCTGCGTGCGCGTCATGGCGGAACGTTTCGGCGCGGAGCGCTTCGTGGAGTTCGGACCGGGCACGGTCCTGACCGGCCTCGTGCGGAAGATCCTGCCGGGCGCGGCCCTGCACAACGTCTCCGGCGTCGACGGGTTGGCGAACGCCTGACTTTTTCCTTGAAGAAAACAATCTTATAACCCAATCATACTGAAACCGAATCAGGAGAAACACAATGAGTCAACTCGAAAACAGAGTGGCGCTGGTGACCGGCGGAGCCCGCGGCATCGGACGCGCGATCTGCGAACGCCTGGCACAGGAAGGCGCGAAGCTCGCCATCGTGGACATCATGCAGGAAACGGCGGACAAGACTGTGGCGGAATTCCGCGCACAGGGCATCGACGCCATCGCCATTGCGGCGAACGTCGCGAAGTATGAAGACGCCGAAGCGTCGATCAAGACCGTCATGGAAAAATACGGCCGCCTCGACATCCTCGTGAACTGCGCCGGCATCACCAAGGACAACCTGCTCATGCGCATGAGCGAGGCCGACTGGGACGCCGTGATCGCCGTCAACCTGAAGGGCACGTACAACTTCATCAAGGCCGCCATCCGTCCCATGATGAAAGCCCGCTACGGCAAGATCGTGAACATCTCCAGCGTGGTCGGCCGTGCCGGAAACGCCGGACAGGTCAACTACTCCGCCTCCAAGGCCGGCGTCATCGGCGTCACGAAGTCCGTGGCAAAGGAACTCGGCAGCCGCAACATCATGGTGAACGCGGTCGCGCCCGGCTACATCATGACCGACATGACCGAAAACCTCCCGGACGAGGCCAAGAAGTTCTTCCTGGAACTGATCCCGCTGAAGCGCGGCGGCAAGCCCCAGGATGTCGCCAACGTCGTGGCGTTCCTCTGCGGCCCGGATTCCGACTACGTGACCGGCCAGGTGATCAACTGCTGCGGCGGCTTCCTGATGTAATTTTTCCCTTCGGGATGTAAAAAAACATCATTCGGCCATAAAAACGCAAAAAAGCGTGCATTGGATTTGCAAAATCGCAAAAACGGTGTATATTATAATCCATACACGTTACAAAAAAACGAAAACCAACCCTTCTCACCAATACGAAAGGATTTAACATGTCCGCTGAAATCGCACAAAAAGTCAAAGAGCTCGTCGTGAAGCAGCTCGCAGTCGCCGAAGACCAGGTTACCGATGACGCCCGTTTCGTCGAAGATCTGAACGCCGACTCCCTCGACATCGTGGAAATGATCATGGCTCTCGAAGAAGAATTCAACTCCGAGATTCCGGATGAAGACGCCGAAAATCTGAAGACCGTCGGCGATGCGATCAAGTACATCGAAAGCAAGATGGCTGCCGCCAAGGAATAATTTCCTTCTTTTGCTTCCCGGGGTCATTCGTCTTGAGTGACCCCTTTTTTTCTTTTTCTATCCTAAGCGACCGGAGATAAGATACCATGATGAACAGACGGCGAGTTGTAATAACCGGATACGGAGCGGTTTCCTGCGTGGGGAACGATGTGAACACCATGTGGGACGCCCTGGTCAACGGGCGCTGCGGCATCGGCCGCGTGACCCAGTTCGACCCGACCGATTTTAAGACGCAGGTCGGCGGCGAGGTGAAGAACCTCGACTGGCAGAGCGTCGTGTCCGAAAAGGACTATCGCAGAGTCGACAGCTTTGTCACGTTCGCCCTGGTCGCTTTCGACGAGGCCCGGCGCGACGCCGGACTTCCGGCCGATTTCCGAGAGGAAGGCAGCGGACTCGACGTGAACCGCATCGGCGTTGTGGTCGGCAGCGGCATCGGCGGCCTGCACACCATCGAGAGCCAGTGCGCCACGCTCCTGACCAAGGGCCCGAGCCGTGTTTCGCCCTTCATGATCCCGTCCATCATCACGAACATGGCTTCCGGCATGATCTCCATCCGGTGCGGCGCAGGCGGCCCGAACTTCTCGGTCGTCTCCGCATGCGCCACCGCCACGCACGCCATCGGCGCGAGTTTCGACGCGATCGCCGACGGACGCGCGGACATGATGGTCACCGGCGGCGCGGAATCCTCCATCACCCGCCTGGGCTATGCCGGATTCTGCTCCATGAAGGCCATGAGCACCCATTACAACGACACTCCCGAGGTCGCCAGCCGTCCGTTCGACCGCGACCGTGACGGTTTCGTGATGTCCGAGGGCGCCGGCATCCTCATTCTTGAAGAATATGAACACGCCGTGAAGCGCGGCGCGAAGATCCATTGCGAAGTGGTCGGCTTCGGCGCGACCGGCGACGCGTTCCACATGACCGCGCCGATGACCGGCGGTCTCGGCGGCATGCGAGCGTTCCAGATGGCGCTGGACAACGCCGGACTGAACCCGGAAGACGTGGACTACATCAACGCGCACGGAACCAGTACGCACCTCAACGACCTCTGCGAGACGCAGGCGATCAAGGCGCTGTTCGGCGACCACGCCCGCAAGCTCGCGATCAGCAGCACCAAGGGCGCGATGGGCCACGGCCTCGGCGCCGCGGGCGGCTTCGAAACGATCATTGCCTCGAAGACCATCGAGACCGGGATCGTCCCGCCGACCATCAACTACACCACCCCGGACCCCGAGTGCGACCTGGACTACACGCCGAACGTCGCGCGTGAACGCAAGGTCGACGTGGCGCTGAACACCAACCTCGGATTCGGCGGCCACAACGGCGTGATCGCCCTGCGCCGCTGCAAGTGACCGGACCTGACTGACAACGCTTTCCATTTGATTTTTCAACTTACATAATCTTTTTCGGAGGTTCCTTATGAAATCGCTTTCGTTCGCCGTTTCGTTCGCCGCTATGTTCGCTCTCGTCTCCTGCGCCTCCAACGTGCCGCCGCCGGAGGACGAAAAAGCCGAAGCCTGGACCCCCGGAATCCAGAATTCCTATCCCGACTGGCAGCCGCCGGAGGAAATGCCGGACGGAAATCCCGCCTACGCGGAAGCGTTCGGGGAACCGCGTCCGGTCGACGGCAAGGAAACTGAAACCGTCGCGGTGGTCGTGGTTGAGGAAACCGCGGAAGCCGCTCCTGTGAAGAAGGTCGACGAGACGCCGGAAGCCGCCAAGCCGAAGGCGCAGGAACAGCCGCAGCCGGTCGAGGTCAAGCCCGCAGGCCCCGCGAAATTCATGCGTGTCGACGTGTTCCCCGCCGAAGCCGGAGTCGACGGCGTGTATGCCGTCAACGGCGAACGCGTGAACACCGCTGACCTGAAAACCGCACTCAATGACGCGGCCAAACTCAACAAGGACATCGCCGTGATCGTGTACGGCCGCACGGATTCCACCGTGGAGGACCTGAACGCCGTCGTGGACTACTGCAAGGAAGCCGGCATCACCAAGCTCAACGTGATGACCAACGACGACATCATGGCGCAGCGCCGCGCCGAAGTCCGCGCCCAGAAGGGCATCAAGGACGAGCCGGCGAAGGAACAGAAGACCGATGCGAAGGAAGCCGCCAAGCCCGCCCGTGAAGTGCTGGCCGCCGATCCCGACCAGCCCTCCACTGAGTATATCGTGAAGGACGGCGATTCCCTCTCCGCTATCGCCAAAACGCTCTACCACGACGGCACCGCGTGGGAGATCATTTTCGACGCGAACAAAGAACTCCTGAACGGGAAACCGAATTTCCTGAAGCCCAAGATGAAACTTGTCATCCCGGCCGTGAAGAAGGTCCCCGTTTCCTCGAAGTAATTTTGTTATACTCCATGCAATCCACGGAACAGGATCCCGACAGCGCTTCCCCCGACAGTAAAACCGGAGGGGGACGCGTCTATTTCGACAGTCCGGGCGCGCTGGAATCGGCGTTCGCCGGGAACTTGACCGGGAATCTCGCCGCGGCGGAATACGCCCTCGGCGTGAAGTTCGCCTCGCGCGAATCCTGGGCGATGTCCGTGGAGGATACCCCCGACAAACGCGGCGACGGGTTCCTGCGCGAACTCCGCCGCCTTCAGAAAGAACGCGGCCGCGGTCTGGACCAGTCCGAATTCGACCTGGCGCTGGATGCCTGGCGCGAGGGACGCGAACAGGACCTCGGCACGTATTTCGCCGAACGCGTCACGGTCGGCCCCGGCAAGAAAGACGTTTCCGCGCGTTCCCCGAACCAGCTTGCCTATCTGCGTGCGATTCGGAGCAAGGACCTCGTGTTCGGCGTCGGGCCCGCCGGTACCGGCAAGACCTATCTTGCCATGGCGATGGCTGTCTCCCTGCTCGTCGCGGGGAAATACAACCGCATTATCCTGACGCGTCCCGCCGTGGAGGCCGGGGAAAACCTCGGATTCCTGCCCGGCACGCTTCAGGAGAAGATCAACCCGTATCTGCGTCCGCTGCACGATGCGCTCCACGAGATGATGGACTACGCCGCCGCCGAGGAACTGATGTCGCGCGGCGTGATCGAGGTCGCGCCGCTGGCTTTCATGCGCGGGCGCACGCTGAACCATGCGTTCGTGATCCTGGATGAGGCGCAGAACGCCTCCCACGAACAGATGTTCATGTTTCTGACCCGCCTCGGATTCCATTCGAAGTGCGTGGTCTGCGGCGATCCCTCGCAGGCGGACATCCCGCACGGCCAGTCCGGGCTGCCGCACGCACTGGACTGTCTGGCGAATATCGACGGCGTGCGGATTTGCCGGTTCGATACGCGCGACGTGGTGCGGCATCCGCTGGTGGAAAAGATCATTCGCGCCTATGAGATGAGCGGAAAATGAGGAAAGGAATGAAGCAATGACCGAGGAAAAGAAAAAGTCAAATGTTTTTTTTGAGCATGTCGGCGCATGGATGCAGCGTTCGCTGATCGTGTCCCTGCTGCTGATTCTGATGGTGTTCGGGGCGGCCGTGGCTTTGCTGTGGATTCCGAGCCAGAGCGACCTGCCGTCCATCGAAAAAGGTTCGCAGGCCGCGCAGGATATCGAAGCCGTCTGTGATTTCTCATATCAGAACAAAAAGGAGGCGATGCGCGTCTTTCAGACGTTCGCACTGGAGTTTCCGCGTTATTTCCGGTTCGACCCGGCGCGCTCTGAAAAAATCATAAAGGGCTATGAACTCCTGATGCAGGAGGTCCTGCGCCGGAATGCCGCCGAGGAGGAACGCAAGGCATATGTCGCGCCGGAAAACGCCGACCCGGAAACGTCCGCGATGGTGTCGTTCGTGCAGGAAATGCCGCCGCTACTGTATTTCTTCCTCCGTCAGACCGCGCTTGACGACGCCAGGAAGGAAAAAGCCGCCGCGCAGGTGGAGGAGATCGTGTTCGGCGGCATCGCGACCGCGGACGAACGGAACAAGGCGCAGCCGTTTACCGGCAAGCTGTCCGAGGGCGAGGGCGCCCGGACGGTCAACGCGCAGATGAACGCGAAGATCCTGGATTCCGATTCGCGCGAAGTCGGTCCGTTCAAACTCAGCGACCTCCCGACGCCGGAGCTCGCCGCCGCACAGACCGTGAACTCCCTGCTGTCCACGGTGTCCTACGACCAGCGCGTACCCTACGAGGAGCCGCTCCTGCGGTTTTTCCGGGCGCTGTATGCGGACGGGAACCTGACTTACGACGCGGAACTGAGCAGGCAGCGTCTGGACGAGGAATTCGCGGAGATGCCGAAGGAAGTCCGCGAACCCGAGATATTCCACAAGAAAGGCACGATCCTGATCCACAAGAACGAGATACTGAGCGAGGACCAGGCGGAGATGTACAAGGCGTACCAGATACGCTACAGCGAGTATCTCCGCGAACAGCGTACATGGAGCAACCTTTTCCAGAAGACGATGCTCGTGGCGCTCCTGATCGTGCTTTCCTGCATTTACATCGTGCGAGTCCACCCCGAGCTCATCGGCAATAACCGTTCGGTGTGGCTGATCGGCTTCGTGGTCATTATTTCCCTGCTGTGCAACCGGTTTTTTATGGAGCAGTACAACTATTTCGCTTTAGGCAAGGGGTACCCGGTCGTGCCTCTGTACCTGGCGATACCGCTGGCGTTGCCCGCGCTCGTGATCGCCGCGATCTACAGCGGGCGTTCCGCCGTGTTCGCCGGGCTGTTCGTGGCGGGCGTGTCCGCCGTGGCGCTGGATTTCTCGTTCCCGGCATTCGCCTCGGGACTGTTCGTCTGCGCCGTCGGCACTGTCTGCGTGCGGCAGGTCTACGACTACAAGAAATTCTTCACGCGGTCGTTTTTCTCCTGCGCGGTCACGATGTGCCTGGCCTCGCTGATCTTCCAGCAGAATCCCGACTTCCTGACGAGCGTCCGCATGCAAGACTGGAACCGTCTGGGATTCAGCCTGGCCGTGCCGCTGACCGCCGGACTGCTGACTGCGATGGCCGCCTCCGCGCTGATCATCGCGCTGGAGACTGTGCTGGACGTGACGAGCAACATGTCGTATCTGTCGCTGACCGACCGGAACCATCCTCTGCTGAAGAAGCTTCAGATGGAGGCGCCCGGCACGTATCACCACTGCGAACGCGTGGCTCTGCTGGCCGAGGAGGCGGCGAACCGCGTGGGCGGCGTCTCGCTGAAGGCGCAGGCGTACGCGCTGTTCCACGACGTCGGCAAGCTCGCCTCGCCGGAGATGTTCACGGAAAACTCCAACGGCAAGGATATGTACAAGGACCTGAACCCGGCGGAGAGCGCGGAGATCATCTGCTGCCACGTGGAATTCGGTGTACAGCTGGCGAAAAAATACAAGCTGAAAACGCCGATCCGCCGCGCCATCGAGTGCCATCACGGCAACGACTTCATCTCGTTCTTCTACGAGAAGGAGAAGCAGCGCACGGGGAAGACTCCGCCCGAAGCGCCGTTCCGTTATCCCGGCCCGCTGCCGGAGGAGAAGGAATGCGTGATCCTGATGCTGGCGGACTGCTGCGAGGCGGCTGTCTGCTCGCTGTCCGATCCGACCGAGGAAAACGTGCGCGCCCTGGTGGAAAAGATATTCAACGGCAAGCTCCAGCGCAAACAGCTGGATGCCGCGCACATTACGCTGGAACAGCTTACGCAGATCCGCGAATCGTTCCTGAAGACGTTCAAATCCATGAACCATACGCGCGTCTCGTATTCGCGGGCGAAGGCGGAACCGTCCGGGGGGAAGGGGAAGAAATCATGAATGCCGTCACCGTCTGGCGCGCCGGCAAATGCTTTCCTGCCCCGTCCCGTGCACGCCTCCGCAGAATGACCGCCGCCGCGGCCGAGCTCGCCGGACTTCACGACGTCCCGGGCGGCGTCTGCGTGTCGTTCCTGTCTCCGGCGGGCATCGAACGCGTGAATGAGGATTTCCTGGGGCATCACGGCCCGACGGACGTGATCAGCTTCGATTACCGCGCGGAGGACGATCCGGGATTTGAGGACGAAACGGACGTATTGGATGAGGCGGATGACGCCGATCCCTCCATCGAGCTCATCGTGTGTCCCGCCGTGGCCTACGAACAGGCCGTGAAACGCGGGTTGCCGTATGCCGAGGAAGTGGCGCTGTACGTGGCGCACGGACTGCTCCACGCCGCCGGATACGATGACCTGAATCCGAAGGCGAAACGTGTGATGCGGCGCGCCGAGAAACGCGTGATGGCCGGACTCCGCAAGGCCGGACTGATCCCGCCGATGGAATACAAGGACTCTGCCGAATGAATCTGATTCTCTTTATTTTCTGCTCCATCCTGTACCTGTGGATCACCGCCGCGTTCGAGGCGTTCTCCTCGCTGACCGGCGGCCGCATCCTGAAGGTGGCCGAACGCGACCGCAAGTTCGCGGAACAGCTGGAAGAATGGCACGACCGGGAGGAATCCCTGCGCGCGCTGCTGAAGCTGATCCTGTGCGTACTGGCGGCGTTCGCGGGCGTGCTTGCGATGGAGTGGACCGGCTCCATCGCGCCGGAGTTCGCGCATCATTGGGGCTGGCTGGTCATTATGGGCGCTGTCACGATCCTGACCGTGATCTCCGAACTCGCCGCCCGTCTCGTGATCCTGCGGATCGACCTTGCTATCCTGAAGTTCACGGTCCCGATCGTTGCCAGTAAATTCTTCCATCCGCTCGCTACGCTGATCGAAAAGGTGACGACCGCGGGAGACGACTGGCGCCGGGCGGACGCCCCGGACGAACTGGCCTCCGCCGAAGACGAGATCATGAGCATGCTGGACGGTCCGGACGATGACGAGGACGACAGTCTGGAGGAAGAGGAAAAGCAGATGATCCGCGGTATTCTGGAACTCGGCGAGATGAAGGTGCGCGAAATCATGACGCCGCGCGTGGATCTGGAGGCAATCCCCGCTTCCGCGAGCGTCGCCGACGCGAAACGCCTCTTCGTCGAGTCCGGCCACAGCCGCATCCCCGTGTACGGCGCGAACCTGGACGACGTGAAGGGCATCCTGTACGCGAAGGACTTCATCGACGAGCACAGTCTGGAGGGCAAGACACTGACCGAGCTGGCGCGTCCGCCGATCTTCATCCCGGAGACCAAGGAAGTGTCCGACCTGCTCCGCCAGATCAAACGCACGAGCAACCATTTCGCCGTCATCATCGACGAATACGGCGGGACCTCGGGCGTCGTCACGTTCGAGGACATCATCGAGGAGATCGTGGGCGAGATCCACGACGAATACGATACCGCCGAGGATTTCGAGGAGCCGCCCGAACATCTGCCGGACGGGTCCGTGATTCTGGACGCCCGCACGCCCGTGGACGACGTGAACACCGAGGCCGGGATCATGATCGAGGATTCCGAGGAGGCCGACACCATCGGCGGCTACATCTGCGCCCGCCTGGGACGCATCCCGCGCACGAGGGAGGTCTACGAGGAGCCGGGCGTATTCCGCGCCACGATCCTTGCGGCGGATTCGCGCACGGTCCGCAAGCTGAAACTTGAACCGATTCAGGAGAAAGAGGGGAACCCCGATGATGCTGAATAAGACCGAACCGAAAAAGAAACATTTCCAGTTCTTCCGCAACATGATCGTGACCGGTCTCCTCGTGGCGGTCCCGATCGTGCTGTCGCTCTGGGTGGCCTGGTATCTGTACTCCCGCCTCACGGGCTGGGGGCTTACGCTCGCCGATTCCCTGGGGCTGATGGCCGAGATTCCGCCCTTCTGGCGGACGCAGATCATCCGCATTCTGGCGCTGATCGTCGTGCTGGCCGTGCTGTTCTTCCTCGGCGTTCTCACGAAGATCACCCTCGGCCGCAAAGTGATCGAAAAGGCGCAGGCCCTGCTCCTGAAACTTCCGCTCGTCAACTTCATCTACTCGACCTGCAAGCAGATCGGCGACACGATCATGTCGTCGAAATCGGGCAGTATGTTCCGGCAGGTCGTCCTGTTCGAATACCCCCGCAAGGGCTGCTGGGCGATCGGGTTCATGACCAACGAAAACACGCCCGAGAACAGCGAGGCGGCGCGCCGTCTCGGCAAGGGCGACCTGATCAGCGTCTTCATGCCGACCACGCCGAACCCGACAAGCGGATTCCTGATGCTGATCCCGCGCGAGGAGTGCATCATGCTCGACATGAGCGTGTCCGACGCCATGCGCCTGATCGTGAGCTGCGGCGCGATCCTGCCCGGCTCCGAAAACGAGGAATCCGGGGAAAAGTCCGGCGATGTGGGGTGAACCGGAACAATCGTCCGGCGCGTTCGCCGGGGAACGCCCCTGGACCGTCACCGAACTGAACGACGCGGTCCGCACGATCCTTGAAGGCTCGTTCCGTCCGTTCTGGCTGACCGGCGAGGTCGGCTCGTACAACCCGTACCGCTCGGGGCATGTTTATCTCACGTTGAAGGACGCGGCGTCGCAGGTGCGCGCGGTTTTTTTCAGCGGGTCGGAAGTGTGCCGCAAGCTCGGACTGAAGGTCGGCGACCAGGTCGAGGTGTTCGGCTCGCTGTCGCTCTACACGCAGCGCGGCGACTTCCAGTTCTACATCAAAAAACTCCAGCTGTGCGGGGTAGGGGACCTGCACCGCCAGTTCGCGCTTCTGAAGGAAAAATTAGCGGAGGAAGGGCTTTTCGACCCCGAACACAAGAAACCCGTCCCGTTCCTGCCGAAGCGCATCGGCGTCATCAGTTCGCCCATGGGCGCCGCCGTGAAGGACTTCATGAAGATCGCCCTCGCGCGATTCCCGAACCTCGAAATCCGCCTGTGTCCCGCCCCCGTGCAGGGCAAGGGCGCGGCGGAGAAACTTGCGCGCGCGGTCCGGTTCTTCAACCGGGCGGGCGGCGTGGACGTGATCGTGCTGACCCGCGGCGGCGGCTCGATGGAGGACCTGTGGCCGTTCAACGAAGAGGTGCTGGCGCGTGCGATCTACGCTTCGAAGATACCCGTGGTGAGCGCGGTCGGACATGAGATCGACTTCACCATTTCGGATTTCGTCGCCGACATGCGCGCGCCGACGCCGAGCGGGGCGGCGGAACAGCTGATCCCGGAGAAACGCGTGCTGCTCGACTCGCTGGACGACCTGAAAGTGAGGATGAACACGGCAGCCGCGTACGCCGTGGAACGGTCCGCCGGACGCCTCGCGCACGTGATGGGCTCGAAGGTGTTCCGCGACTCCATGCGTCTGGCGCTGGAACGCATGCAGCGCGTGGACATGCTCATGCAGAGCGCGTCCGCTGCGCTTCTGCGCCGTGCCGACGCCGCCACGCATCGCCTGGAACGCGTCCGCGCCGAGTTCGATGCCTACGATCCGTTCAGGATTCTGAAGCGCGGCTACGTCTATCTGGCGGAACCCGGCACGGGGCGTCAGATCACGGGCGTCGGCGGGCTTCGGGCGGGACAGCACGTGCGCGCGATTCTGGCGGACGGCGCGGCGGATCTGGATGTCCGGAGCGTCCGCGAGGCCGAGGCCGCTCAGAACGGCCGCCGGGACCTGTTGCCGCTGATCACGGCGGAGCCGGAGGCAACCAATTAAATGAACCAACGGGAAAGGAGCGTCCCATGAACTTTTCTTTCAGAATGAAACCGGTTGTGCTGATGATTGCCGCGGCCGCGGCGTTGAGTTTTGTTGCCGCGCTGGATCTTTCCGGCGCGCAGGTGTCGAAGGCGGATGCCGGGGCGGAAAAGAACCTGATCCATGTGGCGACCTACAACGTGCGCGGACCGAGCGACCGTGCGCCGAACGCGTGGCGGGACCGTCTGCCGCGCATGGTGAAGACCATCCGCGACAACAGATTCGAGCTGATCGGCACGCAGGAAACGCTTTCCGGACCGATCAAGGACCTCGCCGCTTCGCTCGAGTTCAATTATTTCGGCATCGGGCGCGACAAGCACAAGGGTGACGAGCACAACGTCGTTTTCTACGATCCCGCGCGCTTCGACGTGATCTCGCAGGAGACGTTCTGGCTCTCCGACAACCCCGGAACCCCCGGTTCCTCCAGCTGGGATTCCGGGTGTCCGCGCATCTGCACGTGGGGGCTTCTGCTGGACCGCCGGACCAATCAGCGCTTCGTCATCGCGAACACGCACCTCGACAACCGGAGCGCGGTGGCGCGGATTCAGGGGATCAACGTGCTCCTCACGCGCCTCGCGCCCATGATCGAGAAATACCCGTTCATCCTCACCGGCGACTTCAATTCCACCGCCGACGACATGCCCGTGCGGCGTGTGCTCGGCGTACTGCGGAACGCCCGCGACGTGTCCGAGACCGACCACTATGGCGCGGGCGACGAGACGTTCCACGATTTTCACGAGAACCGCAGGGAGCGCACTCACCGGAAGCCGATCGACTTCATCTTCGTGAACAATCGCGTGCGCGTGCTTTCCCACGGCACGATCAACGATTTCCGCAACGGCCTCGCGTCGTCCGACCATTTCCCCGTTACCGCCGAGATCGTCCTCCTCGACGAACCGGAGAAGTAAAGCGGCGTCTTGCTTTTGCCTGAGGGTGTGTCTCCTGATAGCTGCTCCGGACAAGGTATGTACCTTCGAATAGTCTTATACACCTAGATGATATGTCTTATATGTCATATAGGACATATTTCTTTCCTCAATTAACCTAAGCCGTTCGCGTCTCTGCGGTGAGGGAAATCTACCTTACTGAAAAAGAAGAGGGAGGAACCATTTACTCCCCCCCCAAAAAAGGTTTTTGCCGTTCGCATTTCTACGGTGAGGTAAATCAGCCCTGTTCGCCCCATTTTTAACCTCAGCCGTTTGCGCCTCCGCGGTGAGGTGAATCCACCTCGACAATCTAAAAAACTTAGCCGTTCGCGTCTCAGCAGTGAGGTGAATCCACCTCATTCTTCTAAAAACTCAGCCGTTCGCGTCTCAGCGGTCAGAGAAGAATCAGTACCGCAATCTAAACTCTTCTGCTATTCGCGTCTCGCGGTCAAGTAATCCTGTTGCCGAGTGTGAGCGAGGCTACCACGGCGGCGAAGCCGCCCCCAGCAACGCGGGGACGCAACGCGTCCTTTCCCCCCTTTCCGAAATGTGGAAAAAAAGCATAAAAAACGTTTGATTTTTCTCGGACTGAATGTACATTGTGCTTTAGAAATAATAGTCCGTCTGTTTTGTATTCTTGACTATGATAAACGGAGGAATCAAGATGAGAGAACATGATTTTCGGGATTTGAAGGCAAAGGCCGTGGAACAGTTGTTTCAGGTCGGCAAATGCTATGAAACTGGCGATGGCGTCGACAAGGATGAGGTGGAAGCCGTCAGGTGGTACCGTATGGCGGCGGAGCAGGGTTCCGCCGATGCGATGTTCGAACTCAGCAAGTGCTATACATTCGGCATTGGTGTGAGGCGGAACCGCGCAACGGCGTTCAAATGGCTGAGCAAGGCCGCGGAACGCGGTCATTCGAAGGCGATGGTCCAGCTTGGCAAGAGGTGTACACACGAATACGAAGCAGATTATAATCCGCGCAAAGCCGTCAGATTGTTCCGCACGGCGGCGGAAAAAGGGGATGCGTGGGGCATGTTTCACCTCGGAGAGTGCTACGCGGACGGCATCGGTGTGAAGAAAGATTATGACGCGGCGTATTTATGGTTCTGCCGTGCCGCGCTTGCCGCCCCTGACGACGAAATGCTGTATCAATCCGTCCAAAACAAAATCTATGACCCGAACCTGAAAGAAATTCTGGGAAAGAAAAAATAGGCTAAATCATTCTGTTTGCCGCTTCGCTGGGGGCGCACATCCGCGCGCCTCGGTGAACTCGTTTGCTCGAGTTCGACAGATTACTTGAACGCAGAGACGCGAACGGCGAGAGGTTATTATTATCGCGAACGGCAAACGTTTTGATGGTTGCGGTGAAAGAGAGGTGGGGGGGCCATTAAAAATTTCTCGTGGGTCAGGATTTTTTCGGGCGCTTGATGCTGGAACGGGAGGGGGCTCGGTGCGGGAATCAGGATTTTTTCGGGCGCTTGATGCTGGAACGGGAGGGGGGCTCGGTGCGCGGGTCCTCGGGCCAGTTGTGCTTGGGGTAACGGCCGCGCATGTCTTTCCGCACGAGGAAATACGAGCCGTCCCAGAATTCGTCCAGGTTGCGCGTGATCTGCACGGTGCGCATGGCGGGCGAAAGCAGGTCGAACACGAGCGGGACGCGTCCGCCGGCGATCTTCGGCGAATGCGCGAGTCCGAAGACCTCCTGAAGCTTCACTCGCACCATGGGGGCGGCGGGGTCGGAATAGTCGATGGCGATGTGCGAGCCGCTCGGGACCTCGAAGCGTTCGGGCGCGAGCGAGTTCAGCGTGGACTGGGCTTTCGGCGGGAGCATGGCGGCGAAGATCGAACGGTAATCCAGGTCCGCGAGCTTGTCAAGGCGGCTGACGCCGCCGAGGTGCGGCGCGAGCCAGTCTTCGAGCGTGTCCAGCAGGTGCTGTTCCGAGCAGTCGGGGAAGCCCTCGCAGCCGTGCACGTGCAGGAACTGGATGCGCCGGAGAAATTTGAGCTGAGCGTGGGTGATGCCGAGCGAGGCGAACCCGCGTTTGCGGACGGCGGCGATCAGAAGGACCGCGGTGTCGTCGCCGGGGCGCAGATTGGACAGCTTGCGTTCAATCGTGAGCGAACCGACCGCCTTCACGTTGAACACGCGGACGCACAGCGCATCGTCGTCCCAGACCGTTTCGCGGCGCGTGCGGAAGAGGTCCGGCAGGGCGGCTTCGAGCTCGGCGATGTCGAGCGGGAGCGCGAGGCGGATCGTGGGCTGTCCGGAGAGTCCGCCGGAATCCGCCACGGCGAGGTATTCCGAATCGCGGAGCGGGTCGCGTGCGCCGAGCTTCGCGGTCATGCCGTTGGAGAGCTGGTATTCGGGGCGGTCGCCGCCGGTGCGACGTCGCGCGATACGGTCGGGGTATGCCGCGGCAAGGACAAGTCCTTGACTGATATTGTGCCGGGCTTCGCTTCCGGCACGGGGAGGCGGGGCCTCCACTGCGGTTGTGCCGGGCTTCGCTCCGGCACGGGAGGACAAGTCCTCCACTGCGGCAGTGCCCGGCTTCGCTCGGGCACGGGAGGACAAGTCCTCCACTGCGGCGGTGCCGGGCTTCGCTCCGGCACGAGGAAGGGCGGCTTCGAGTTGGGAAACGGCCTGTCGGATACGGGAAAGCGTCTGACGGTCCGCAGGCAGGGCGGACGCCTTGTCGAGCACGGCGAGGCGTTCTGCGAGGTCGGCGGTCTGCGGATTGACGAGCGGATCGCGGTCGGACAGGATTGCGGCAATCTGAAGCGCCTCCCGGCGGAGTCCGTGCTCGTCGGCGAAGAGAATGGCGTTCGCGAGGCGCGGATGCACGGGCAGACGGTGCAGGAGCTTGCCGTGCGGCGTGATCTGCCCGGTCTTTGCCGAGATCGCGCCGAGTTCGGTCAGCAGGTCGAACGCGTAGTCGAGCTTGACCTCGGGCGGCGTCGTCATCCAGGGCAGGGCGGCGGCCTTTTCGCGGACCACGCCCCAATGCGCCAGCTCCAGCGCGAGCTCGGTGAGGTCGGCATGTTCGATCTCCGGCGGGGCGAAATCCGGCATGGCGTTCTGTTCGTATTCGTGCCAGAGACGGATGCAGACGCCCGGCGCGGTGCGTCCGGCGCGCCCCCGGCGCTGTTCGGCGGACGCCTTCGATATCTTGACCGTGCGGAGCTGGTCCATGCCGGACGCGGGGGAGAAGAACGGCATGCGCGCGAGGCCGGAGTCGACGACGATGCGGATGCCGGGGATGGTGATGCTGGTCTCGGCGACGGGCGTGGCGAGGATGATGCGGCGGCGGTCCGACGGCGCGAACACGCGGTCCTGTTCGGCGGCGGAGAGCGAGCCGTAGAGCGGGAGGACCTCGAAATCGTGGCGCATGGAGGCGAGTTCGGCGGCGGTGCGGCGGATTTCCGCCTCGCCGGGGAGAAAAACGAGCGCGTCGCCTTCGTGTTCGCGCATGGCGTCCAGCACGACCGAGGCGGCGTGCGGTTCGACGGGAGCACCGGGCTTCAGGGGCGCGTAGCTCACGCCGACCTCGAAACAGCGTCCCGAGGCGTTGACGATCTCGGTATCGTTTCCGAGCAACCCGGCGGCGGAATCCGCATCGAGCGTGGCGGACATGAGCGCGATGCGGAGGTCGTCGCGGAGGACGGAGCGCGCGTCAAGCGTGAGTGCGAGCGCGAGATCGGCGTGAATGCTGCGTTCGTGGAATTCGTCGAAAATGACGGCGGAGACGCCTTCCAGCGACGGGTCGCGCTGGAGCATGCGCGTGAGCAGCGCCTCGGTCACGACCTCGATGCGCGTGTCCGCCGAAACGAGCGTCTCGAAGCGCGTCCGGTAGCCCACGGTCTTCCCCGGCGGTTCGTTCAGGAGCGACGCCATGCGCCGTGCCGCGGCGCGCGCGGCGATGCGGCGGGGTTCCAGCATGACGATCTTCCCCTCGGGCAGCACGCCCGGTTCGAGCAGGGCGAGCGGCACGACAGTGCTTTTGCCCGCGCCGGGTTCCGCCGTGATGACCAGCGGACGGCAGGCGCGCGCGGCGTCCGCGATCCGCGGCAGGACGGCGTCGACGGGGAGACCGGAGCGGATCATTCTGCGAGGCGCTTTTTGATCTCGGCGAGGAGTTGAGGCATGACCTCGCCCGCCTTGCCGCGGATGTAGATATCAGTGATGTGCCCGGTGAACGCGGATTTCTCGGGATTGACCTCGATGACGACCGCGCCGCGGCGTTTCGCCGTGTGCGGCACCATGCAGGCGGGCATGACCTCGCCGGTGGTCCCGCTCACAAGGCACACGCTGCACGATTCGGCGTCCGCGAACGACTGGTCCATGGCGTGTTCGGGGATGCCTTCGCCGAAGAAGACGATGTCCGGCTTCAGCAGGGCGGCGCACTTCGGGCAGGACGGAGGATTCCCCGCGAGGAGGTCGGCGGTCGGCGGCCCGGAGAACGAGCACCGGGTGCAGCGGAGGCGTCCGAGCGTGCCGTGGAATTCGATCACGTTCCGCGAGCCCGCCGCCTGGTGGAGATTGTCGATGTTCTGCGTGACGAGCGAGAACGCGACCCCCATCTTTTCCAGTTCGGCGAACGCGAGGTGGGCGGCGTTCGGGGCGCACTTGCCCCAGAGATCGTAGAAGATGGAGCGGATGCGGTTCCAGGACTCCACCGGGTGCCGCATGAAGTGGTCGATCTCGAAGAAATCCGGGTTCACCTGCTGCCAGAGGCCGCCCGCGCCCCGGAACGGCGGGATGCCGCTTTCGACCGAGACTCCGGCGCCGGTGAAGATCAGCATGTTCTTTTTTTCGGCGATGATGTCCGCCGCGGACTGGATGGGATCGGGATTCATAGGGCGCAAACTCCAAAAAAAGTGAAAAAAATCCGCTTTAAAATACGTGTTGGGTTTGTATATTTCAAGACATGCTTTATTTTTTAAAGAGAACTTTTTTCCCGAAAGGAGAACGAAACCATGAAACGAATCCTCGCCGCATTGGTGCTGACGCTGACCCTCGCAGCAGCCGGGGCGCGCGCCGCCGAGCTGAAGATAGCCGTGATCGACATGCAGAAGACATTCCAGGAATACGAGAAGACCAAGACCATCGAGATCAAGCTGAACCAGCAGATGGAGGTGTTCAAGGAGTATTCCAACCAGCTGAACCAGCAGTACCAGAACCTGCGCAAGCAGTACGAGTCCGCCCGCGACGACTCGCAGAACATCGCATACTCCGCCGCCGAACGCGAGAACAAGCGCCAGAAGGCGCAGCAGCTGTACGAATCGCTGAAGCTGAAGGAGCAGGAAATGACCAGCTACACCGAGAGCCGCAAGACGCAGATACGCGACATGTACACGAAACTGCGCGGCGAGGTGGTCGACGAGATACGCAAGGCCGTCCACAACAAGGCCGTGCTCGAAGGCTACACCATCGTGCTCGACCAGTCCGGCGAATCCCTGAACGACGTCGGATTCGTGATCTACGTCCAGCCCGGCCTCGACATCACCGACGCCATCATCCAGGACCTGAACCGCGGCTACCGCAAGAACGCGAAGGACCCCGCCGGGGCGGCGGCGTCCGGCGAATGAGCCGAACCGGACCAAAACTTGAACTTGAATCAACAACACCCAACTTACCCATAAGAGGATTTGAAATGAGCAAAGAATACAAAGCATCCGAACTTGCCGAGATCGTCAACGGCACGCTCGTCGGCAATCCGGACACCGTGGTCAACGCGGTCAATTCCCTGAAACTGGCGGAACGCAACGAAGTGTCGTTCCTCAACAACGCGAAATATCTGAAGGCGCAGCGCGAAAGCCACGCCGGGGTCGTCCTGGTCCCGAACGACTGGAAATACGAGCCCCCCGAGGGGCAGACCAACATTCACTGCGCGGACCCGGGCAAGGCCTTCTCCAAGCTCTGCACGATCTTCGCTCCGGAACCGCTTGACTATCCCGTCGGCGTCCACCCGACCGCGTTCGTCCACCCGACCGCGAAGCTCGCCGAGGGCGTCCACGTGGGGCCGAACGCCGTCATCATGGAGGGCGCGGAGATCGGCAAGAACACGAAGATCTGCGCCTGCGCCTACATCGGCCAGTACACGAAAGTCGGCGAGAACACGATCATTTATCCCGGCGTGTGCATCATGCACCGCTGCATCATCGGCAACCGCGTGATCCTGCACGGCTGCGCGGTCATCGGCGCGGACGGATTCGGCTACACGCCCTCGTTCCGCGGACTCGTGAAGGTGCCGCAGAACGGCATCGTGCGCATCGATGACGACGTGGAGGTCGGCGCGTGCTCGACCATCGACCGCGCCAGATTCGGCATGACGTGGATCAAGAAGGGCGTGAAGATCGACAACCTGGTCTTCGTGGCGCACAACGTGATCGTGGGCGAATCGTCCGTCCTGATCGGCCAGTCCGGCATCGCCGGCAGCGCCGAGCTCGGACGCGGCGTGGAGCTCCAGGCCCGCGCGGGCGTGAACGGCCACATCACCCTGGGCGACGGCTCCAGGGTGCTCGGGCTCTCCGCCGCATGGAGGAGCACGTCGCCCGGCGAAAGCGTGTTCGGCGTCCCCGGCGAAGGCCAGGAAACGTACCTCGAACGTCTCGCCCTGCCGATCCGCGTCCGCAAGCTCATGGCCCGCATTGAGAAGCTCGAGGCGAAGATCGCGGAGCTCGAAGGCAAGGACGCCGGAGGCGCGAAATGAAACGCGACCCCGCCGAGCTGCAGAAAGAGATACTGAAGCTCAAGGAGCAGACCGGGGCGACCATCCTCGCGCACAACTACGTGGACGGCGCGATCCAGGATGTCGCGGATTTCTGCGGCGACTCGCTGGAGCTCAGCGTCAAGGCGAAGAAATACAAGGCCGACCTCATCGTCTTCTGCGGCGTGCGCTTCATGGCCGAGACCGCGAAGATCCTCTCGCCCGAATCCCGCGTGATCCTGCCCAACTCCACCGCCGGCTGCCCCATGGCCGACATGGCGCAGGTCGACGAGGTCCGCAAGTACCGCAAGGAGCACCCGGACGAGATCCTCGTGGCGTACGTGAACAGCACTGCCGCCGTGAAGGCGCAGGTCGACTGGTGCTGCACCTCCGGCAACGTGGAACGCGTGCTGAACGCGATCCCGGCGGACGCGAAGATCATGTTCCTGCCGGACCGCAACCTCGGCGCGAACATGACCGCCAAGCTCGGCCGCCCGATGTCCCTGTGGAGCGGCTGCTGCCCCGTGCACGACCGCATCACACTGGAGAGCATCCGCGAGGCGCGCGCTGTGCATCCCGGCGCCGAGGTGCTGGTGCACCCCGAATGCCGTCCGATGATCATCGAGGCCGCCGACGTTGCGCTCAGCACGGGCGGCATGCTCCGCCACGTGTCCGAATCCCTCTTCAAGGAGTTCATCATCGGCACCGAGCTCGGCATCATCCACCGCATGCAGAGGGAGAACCCGGACAAGGTGTTCCATCCGCTCCTGCCGCAGGTCGTCTGCCCGGACATGAAGAAGATCACGCTCGAAAACGTGCTGGCCGCGCTTCAGGGGAAATGCGAGGAGATCGTGCTCGACCCCGAGATCATGGACGCCGCCCGCAAGCCCATCGAACGCATGCTCGCGCTGAAATAACCTGAAGTTTTTATCCGTAAAGAAACGCACGCCCGAAATCCCGGACGTGCGCTTTTTGTGTTTGCAAGGACGTCTCTGTTTCAGGTCAATGCGTAGTACGCGGCGTTGCGGAGGCGGTGGAAGAGGTGGGAATTGTCCTGCGGGGACTGGTTCTGCGCCATGAAGAGGACGGCGAGCTCGTTTTTGAGGTCGAGCGTGAAGTTCGTCTCCAGCCAGCCGCCCCAGCCGAACGATCCGATGGCGTCTGTGGTGGAGGAGCACCCGCCGAAGGTCTTCATGAAGAGGAAATTGCCGTAGTTCTGTCCGCCGAGGTCCTGCCAGGTGAACGTGCGCGCCTGATGCGGCGTGAGCTGGGGGGAGATGAGGTAGTCGAACCCGGCGGCGGAGAGGAACTTGTGTCCGTTGTATTTGCCGCGGTTCATGAGCATCTTCACGAACTCGGCGTAGTCGCCGATGGTGGAGACGAGGCCCGCGCCGCCGGACTCGAACGCGGTGTCCTCGCGGTAGGCGTTCAGCCCGAGGTGCCAGTCGGCGTAGCCGAAGCGCTTGCGCGTGTGGTCGCGGTGGTCGTAGGCGGTGGCGAGGCGGGCGCGCTTCGCCTCGGGCACGACGAATCCGGTGTCCTTCATGCCGAGCGGGGCGAAGATCTCGTCCTGGAGGTACTGCCCGAAGCGTTTCCCGGCGGCGCATTCGATGACCGCGCCCATCACGTCGGCGGAGTAGCCGTACGCCCAGCGGTCGCCGGGCTTGAACGCGAGACGGCAGCCGCCGAGCCTGTTCGCGAACTCGACCGTGGAGAGCTGGACGCCCTGCTTGCGGAGGTCCTCCATCTCGCGCACGACCAGCGCGACGTCCGGCGAGCAGTCGGGATAGAGCAGCCCAGAGGTCATGTTCAGCAGGTCGGAGACGTACATCGGGCGGTCGCTGACGATTGCGAGGCCCTGTCCGTGCTCGGTGTCGTAGCGCTGGTTCGCGAATCCCGGCAGGAAGCGCGCGACCATGGCGCGGGGCGACAGGATGCCGCGGTCGATGTTCATGACGGCGGCGGTGCCGGTGATCGGCTTCGACTGCGAATAGATGCGGAAGATGGTGTCGCGGGAGATCTTTCGGCCGGATTCGACGTCGGCATAGCCGCTTTCCGTGTAGTAAATCTCCTCGCCCTTGTGCAGGACCATGACGGACGCGCCGGCGTATTCGCCGCGGTCGACGGATTCGCTGAGCAGATCGGAGAGGCGGTTGAGTTCGGGATTCATGCTGTGTCTCCTGTCGGATATGAGGTGTGAAAATGAAATGCTTGTCTGAACAGGATTTGGGGTTACTTTTCGGCGATCTCCATGGGGGCGAACGTGCCGTCGCAGGTGAAGACGTTCTTTCCGTCCGGGGTGTGTCCGACCGCGCGGAAGGCGGAATCGTCGTGTTCGCCCGTGGTGACGATGGATTCGCCGAGGCGGAGCGCGAAGTTGAAGTTGACGCGGATGGAGTTCACGCGGACGGGGTATCCGAGCTTGGCGGCGAGCCAGTCCTGCGCGAACATCGGGTAATGCGCGTTGTTCACGTGGTTGTTGTAGTCGATCTTGGACTGGCCGATGTCGGTGCGGACGGGATCGGAACCGGGCGAGGGGTCGAGCTTGCCCCAGTCCTCGAAGAAGATCGGCTTGTCGGGGTTCGAGGGGAATTTTCCGGTGACGTCGTCGGGGGAGACGGGGCGGAGGTTGGCGAGTTTGAGCATGAGCCAGTAGCTGCTGGCGGTGGCGATGCGCTGCCCGGTGGCGGGATCGGTCAGCTCGAACTGGCGCATGGCGAAGAGACGGTGGACGCCGCTGGGCCAGGTCTTCAGGCGCACGGAATCCGCGCGCGGGGGCAGGGCGTCGAACTTGATCATGAGGCGGGAGAGGACCCAGGTGATGCCGAGACGGCGCAGGTCGTGGATGCCGACGCCGAGGAGTTCGGCGTGCGCGCCCGCGATGTCCTGCATCAGGTCGAATGCCGCGCCGAGGCGGAGCCGTCCGTCCGGGCCGATGGCGTGGAGCTGGGTCGGGTACTCGCGGGTGATGCTGGCGGGCTTGCCGTCGAAATACGGGTTGCCGTCGTGGATGACGTCGGCGGAGGTTTCAGGCGTATTGAGAGGACCGGTTGCGGTGCTCATGGTTCGGTTTCCTTTCGTTGTGCTTTTTCTTTGCGGATGCCGTCGGCGAGGAGCGAGACCAGCGCCTCCTGTTCCGGGGCGATGCCGGACCGCAGGACCTTGCGCGCGTTTCCGCCGTAGATCACGCCGAGGAGCGAGGTGTTCAGCCTCGACACGACGGCGTTTCCGCTGTCAGGATCGTCGGTGATGCTGACCGTGCAGGGGATCAGGGCGGGCAGGACGAGGCCGCGGTCCGGGTCGTCCATGAGGCCGCGCGCGTAAGTGCGGTTGCAGAGTTTCCAGTTGTAGAGGGCGCGTCCGTCCGAGGGAAGGGGCAGGGAACACGCCTCGCGGGAGGCTTTCCAGCCGGATTCCGCGGGCATGGCGTTCTCGAACGCGTCGTCGAAATCGTCGGCGGTGAGGCCGGGGAATTCGTGCGAGACGATGAGGTTGTGGCGGAGGTAGAGGAATCCGGCGCAGAACATGGCGGCGGCTCCGGCGATCACACCAAGGAGGAACGCCGCGAGGACAGGATTCTTTCTGGGGGGACGTTTCTGTTCCGTTATCGTTGTTGTCAGCGGTTCCATGAGTAGTCCTTTCCATCCAGCGCGCGCCGGATGTTTTCGAGCTGAATGCGGAAGTCGGCGGTTTCGCGGCGCCAGAACTCGCGCGTGCCCCAGTCGGGGTACTGCCTGCGGAATCCGGCGTCGCCGGACTGCACGGCGCACCAGGAGAGGAAGTGCATCATGCGCATGGCGCGGAGGGGTTCGACGAGGCGAAGCGAGGCGCGGTCGAACGGACGGAAGACCTCGTAGGCGGCGAGGATCACGTCGAGCTCGCGTTTGGATTCGGAGAGCGTGCCGGGGAGCAGCAGCCAGAGGTCCTGCACGGGCGGCCCCGCGACCATGTCGTCGAAGTCGATCGCCATGAGGCCGGTTCCGGGACGGTCGAGCACGTTCGCGCGGTGGAAGTCCCCGTGGATGCGGATCATGGCGTCGTCGGGCGGATAGACCGCCTCCGCCAGGTCGAGGATGGCGTCGCAGAGGTCGATCAGCTCCTGTTCGCACGAGGGATCGACCGCGCCGGATTTGAAGATGCGGTGCATGGCGGCCTCGGCGAAGTTCGCGGGCGTCATGCGGAGCCGGTGAGGTGCGGCGCGGCGTTCGCCGCAGGCGTGGATGCGTCCGAGCAGGGACCCGACGCGTTCGAGTGTTTCGTCCTGTTCGAGTTCGATCTCGCGGCCCCTCATTCGAGGGAAAATGGCGAAGAACACGCCGTCGAGTTCGCCGAGCGTGGAGTCCGTTTCGAGCTCGTAGGGCGGTACGACGGGTATCTCCTCGCCGTCGCAGTCCCACAGGAACTCGTGTTCCTCCAGGATCGCCTCACGCGTCCAGCGTCCGGGACGGTAGAACTTGACCACGAGGCGTTCGCCCGTGGCGGCCTCGATCTCGTACACGCGGTTGATGTAGCTGGGCAGGGCGGAGGCGAGTCCGGTCAGGCGGCACGCGAGGGCGTCCTCCAGGGCAGGCAGAAAATACTCCGGCGTGATGCGGTCGAATCCGGCCGCACCGGCTGTCTTGCTGCCCCGCGGAAGGTCCATTGGAACACCTGCTGAAAGATCAGAGGGATTCGCGGTCGGCGACCCACTGGCGCATCGCCTTTTCGGTGGCGATGTTCTTGCCGTTCATGACGGCCGCTGCGAATTTCCTGAAGTAGGCGTTGAAGACGGTGTGGAGGATGTTCAGGTTGGAGACGCGTTCCTCGAAGGCGGATTCGCGTTCCATCTCCTCGCCGGTCGGGAGCTTCACGGAGCCGAACGTGAACGCGTCGGCGTCGAACGTGAACGCCCATTTGTCGACCTCGGCGTCGCCGCCCTCGCGGGCGAAGGAGACGCGCGCCTTGCGGAGTTTCTTGCCGCTGGAAAGGGCGGCCTTCGCCTCGCCGGAGGCCAGGGGGTTGCCGCGCTTGATGACGCTTTCGCCGGAACCGGCGAGGTCGGGGTCCTTGGTCTTGCCCGGGGAATACGCGAGCGTGAGCGGACCTTCGATCGCAAGCACGAACGTGCCGAGGTCGCCGACGGAGCAGCGGCCGCCGTTCACTTCCGCCTCGTACCAGAGCCAGGTCAGGAAATCGCGTCCGGGCTGGGGTTCGTCCATGCCGGAGGCGAGATTGGTGAGCGTGAGCGGGGGCAGGTCGGTCTCGTTCTTCTTCAGGAGCGTTACCATGAGCTCGTCGACGGAGATCGGAACGGGCTCGACGTCCAGTCCGAGCGCGCGGGTGAATTCCTGCACGAAGACGTCGAACTTCGCGAGCGAGGCCGCGCCGAAATACAGCACGTTCGCGGCGGTGTCGACTACGAACGGCGTGGCGGAGATCGTGGGGACCATCTTCGGCATCAGGGATTCGATCGCGGCTTCCTTGATCATCTTCTTTTCCTTGCGCGGGACGAAGAGGCAGTCGTTCGCCTGCATGTAGGCGAGCTCGTCGCGGCGGCAGACGGCGTTCAGCAGCTGGGATGGGACCTTGCGTTCGGTTTTGCGGAGGTTCAGGTAGGGGAATCCGCCGCACATGGAGGTGGTGTCGTCGATTTTGCTTTCGAGCAGATGGCGGCCGCTGACCCAGCCGAGCACGGGCTCGTCCTTCACGTCGTCGAGCTTTCCGGCGGAATGTTTCGCGAAGAGCTCCAGGTAATTCTCCGGCATCGGGTTGCGGAGCGGGCAGATCATGAGGGAGATGCTTCCGGTTTCAAAAGACATGATGGAATCCTTTCAATCTGATCGGCGGGCGTGGAAAGCCGCGCCGGGGTGGGTGAAAAAGGGATAATTACTGTATCACGGAATGGCATTTTTCGCAAGTCCCGGACTGTTTTTTATTCAAAAAAAGACAAGATGCGCCGTCCGGGGGATTCGTGCGATGGATGCAAAGAGGATAAACCGGAACCGAAATGGAGTACGGATCCAGATTGTTTTGACTTTACAGCGGTTGTTTCGCGCCGTTGTCGATCATGAACTTGCGGAGTTCGAGGTTTCCCCTGGCGAAGAAAAGCGGGGTGCGGCCGGCATTGTTCAGCTCATTGATGTTAAGTCCTTTCGCGAGGAGGTACTTGATGACATCAATGCCCCCGCCGTTCGCGGCATAGTGCATGGCGGTCCAGCCGCGAACGTCCTTGGCCGTGTAGTCCATCTTTTTGCTGACCAGGTATTTGACTACATCCAGCTTATTATTTTTCGCGGCGTAGTGAAGTGCGGTTGCGCCAAAACCATCCCTGTCCTGTATGTCGGCGCCGTGTTCCACAAGATATTTGACCGTGTCGAGGTTGCCGTTTTCCGCGGCGAAATGAAGCGCGGTTCTGCTGAAGATCATGTCCTGCGCCTTGATATCCGCACCGTTTTCGAGCAGGAACTGAACGGTGGCGCTGTCGCCGTTCTGCGCCGCGAAAAGAAGCGCGGTCATGCCGTCCACATTGGCCGCGTCGGTGAGGTCCTTGGGGAGGAGCTCAAGAGGAATATTGTAAATGTCTTCAAGAAACTCATCTTCCCTCTTTTTAGCAGATGAAGATTCTGAATCGTTGACGGCATCCGCATAACGTTCACCGTCGTCATCATCGTCCTCGTCATCATACTCGCTCTCTTCCTCCTCGTCATCCTGAAGTAATTCCGGAGTTTTCAGTCCAAGAGCTTTTTTCAGTCCCATGATGCGATCTTCGTCGGTTTCGAAATAAAGCTTGTCCTGGCGGAGGCGCTGGTCTCTGAGGCTTTCGACGAGCGCCCAGTTGATGGCTTTGATGCTGGCTCCGTGTTCAAAAAGGAACTTGACTTCTTCCACGCCGGAATACTTCGCGGCGAAATGGAGAGGCGTATCTTTCTTTTTCGTAAGCGTGTTCGGATTGCTGCCGAGGTTGAGCAGGGATTCCAGAATTTTTTCGTTTCCGCTCATGGCGGCGTAATGGATGGCGGTACGGCCTTCCTTGTCGGGAAGGTTGACTTCCGCGCCGCGTTTAATGATTTCCTCGGCAATCTTTTGCTTTCCGTCCCGGCAAACGGCATGCAGGAGAGTCATGCCGTCCTGCTGCTTGATACCGTAGTCAGCGTTATGGTCGAAAAGCCAGACAGCTTCTTCGAAGAACCCGTTTGTGGCGAGATACCATGTGAAAGCATCAGGGCAGAACGTGCAGTCGACTTTCCCATCGGATTCCTTTTCCGCGGCCATAACGGCACGAAGTTCCGCAATTTCCTGTTCGCCGAACGTATTGTGTTTTGCGAGGTTGTCGAATTTGTTCTGCGGGGTCAGTTGCGGCGTATCCGCGAGAAGAATTGACGCCGTAAACAGGATGCAAACCGAAAAGAAAGCTTTCAACATATTCAACACTCCAGTGTGATTTCGGGAAAGAGTCATAATATATTATACATCGTATAGGAAAAAAATCAAGCGCGAATCGGAAACTTCTATTGCTTCAAGGGAAAAAACTGTGTATTTTGCGGCAGACGGGAGCCGGCAGGGGGGAACATAAGCGCGAGTCAGGATGGCGGTCCGGCGAATATTCGTCAATTTCCCCGACTTTTGCGGGCGATGAACTTGACTTTTCGTATTTTGGCATTAAATTAATGTTTTGTATTTTCATCTGAAACACTTTTGCACCAATAGAGGTCACGCAATCCATGATCATTCAGAAAATGAACAACGTGCTGGTGAAGCACGGAAAAGTCACTTTTGCCATTTTTACCGCCGTCATCATCGTCTCGTTCGTGTGGTTCTTCACGCCGGGCGTGGACGGATCGCTGCTTTTCGGCGGGAACGCCGGCATGGGCTCCCAGTACGGAGCCGTGCTCGGAAAGAAGGTCACCTACGGCGATGTGAGCAACGCCCGCCAGGTCGTTTCGATGGTCCGCGCCGCCACCTACGGCCTGTCCCCGAATCGCGTGCAGTCCCCGGACGAGGACGCCTCGTTTCAGGCCGCGCTGCTGATCAAGGCCGCAGACGTCCTGAACGTCCAGGCCAGCGACAAGGAAGTCGCCGACCTGATCCAGAGCCTGCCGGCGTTCATGAACGAGGACGGCAAGTTCTCGCAGGAACGCTACCTCAAATACAAAAACGACTATCTGGCTCCCTCGGGACTCGGGTTCGCCGACCTCGAAGAAGCGGTCCGCACCATGATCCGTATGCAGAAGGTCCCGATGCTGACGTCCACCAACGTGATCGTGACGGACGACGAGGCGAAAACGGGGATCGAAAACCTGCTTCAGAAGATCACGTACCATATGGTCACGTTCGACCACGAGGCGTTCGAGGACCAGGTGAAGCTTGAAGATGCCGAGATCAAGGATTTCTACGCGGCCAATCCGAACCTTTTCCTGAGCGAACCGGAATCGGACGGCCTGCTCGCGTTCGTCGCCTACACGGTGAAGAAGAACGAGCTCACGGACGACCAGATCAAGGATTACTATGAGGCTAACAAGGCCATCTTCACCAAGGCCGATGGCACGGAACAGGCTTTCGACGATGTGAAGGACGATATCCGCAAGGAGCTCGAGACCGTGGTCGAACGCGATGCGGCGGAAGAAGCCGGACGTGCATTCAATAAGTCGTTCCGCGAGGCCATCCGCGCGGACAAGGAAGCCTTCCAGGCCGATCCGCAGAAACTCTTCCGCGAAGAGGCGGAAAAGGCCGGATTGATAATCTCCGAGGTCAAGAACCTCACCGCCCAGACGGCGACCGACGAAGACCTCCATATCGACAGCAACCTTATCCACGCCGTCACGGAGCTGAAGAACGTTGGTTCCTACACCAATCTCCAGTTCGGCGAACATGGCGTGTCCATGTTCCTGATGACCGCCCGCCGTCCGGCCGTGGTCCAGCCGTTCGAAGATGTGAAGGAAGTCGCGCAGAAACGCCTTCTCGCCCAGCGTGAATACGCTTTGGCGGACGAAGCGGCCTCCCAGCTCGCGCTGAAGGCTCTGGATCTGAAGAACGCACCTGCCGAGATCGAAGAGCTTGTGAAGACTCTGAAGGGCACCTGGCATGCCGAGGTCACGCGGACCCGTTTCGAGATCGAGGGCAATCCCTATCTGCCGTGCACGAACGAGATCCTCACCACCGACGTCGGCAAGCTTTCTTCCCCGGATAAGTCGTTCGGCGATCCCGCGTTCATCTTCGTGACCGCGCACATGCCCGCCACGGCGGAAGAGATCGCGGAAAAGAAAGAGACGCTCGCTCTCGAGCTGAAATACCGCAAGCAGGAAGTCGTGAGCCGCGGTCTTCAGGGCTGGGTCATCGAATCCGCCACGGTCGTCAACCGCCGGACACAGGAATAATCCAGCTTCGTTTTTCCGCGGAAGCAAAGGAGACACGGATCCCATGAAAGACATGCGAATCGGAATCGGCTACGACGTTCACCGTATGGCGCCGGAACGCGATTTGATGCTCTGCACCTGCCATATCCCGAACGAAACCGGACTCGACGGCCACAGCGACGCCGACGTCCCGGTCCACGCCCTGATCGATGCCATGCTCGGCGCGCTCGCCCTCGGCGACATCGGGCAGCACTTCCCGGACGACGATCCGCAGTATCTCGGAGCATCCGGCGAATCCCTGCTCAGAAAGACGCTCGCCCTGCCTGAATTCCAGGTGTGGCGGATCGGTAATGCCGACATCACGATCATCGCGCAGAAACCGAAGCTCGCCCCGTACGTCCCGAAGATGCGCGAGGCTCTCGCCGCGGTCCTCGGCATCGCCGTAGACCATGTCTCCATCAAGGCGAAAACCGCCGAGGGACTGGATTCCGTCGGGCACTGCCAGGCGATCGAGGCGCACGCCGCCGTGATCCTCTTCCCGAAGGAAGAAAACTGATTTAGGAAAGGGCCGCCGTTATGCTTGAAGGATTGGCCGGAAACAAACTGAAGACGCTGGCGACGGCGTGTCTTGACGTGATCCGTCTAGCCTGGCAGGACCTTGAAGAAAAGGGCCTGCCCGCGGACAAGTTCCTTGCCGAATTTTTCCGCGCCAACCACAAATACGGCTCGCGCGACAGGCACGCCATCACAAGCAGCGTTTTCGCGTTCTTCCGCTGGAAGGGCTGCCTCGAAAAGCTTTTTGATATTGACAGGGAGAACATCCCCGGTCCCGCGCTCTCCGCGGCGCTCGCCGCCGACGATCCGTCCTGCCCCGTGTTCCCGTTCTGGTGCGACGTCGCGCCGGACGTGCTGGCCGCGATGAAGGATCCCTTCGAACGCCTCCGCACGGTCACGAATACCGACATCGATATGGACGTGTACGACCTGGTTCCCGAGTGGATGCCGGATGAAGTGCCGGAGTCAAGCCGTCAGGCGTGGCTCGACGGCCTCACGTCCCATTCCCCGCTGTGGCTCCGGGCGCAGAATATTACTGCGACCGAACTTATCCGCCGTCTTGCGTCTCAGGATATTCAGGCGGAACGCGGCTCCGAGGTCCTCGTGGACGCCGTGCGCGTGAAAACGCCGCATGCGCATCCGGACCAGGTGAAAGGCCTGATCGGCAATTTCGAGGTGCAGGATTATTCGTCCCAGTGCATCGTCTGGCCCGCCGATCCCATGCCGAAGGAAAAATGGTGGGACTGCTGCTGCGGCGCGGGCGGCAAGACGCTCCAGCTCGCGGCGATCGGCGGAAAAAAAGCTCAGATTTACGCCTCGGACATTCGTCAGGACGTGCTCGCTCAGTTGAAAAAACGCATGCTCGCGGCGAAATTCAAAAACATCATCATCACGACTCCGCTCGGCGGCGCGCTCGGCGAATACGACGGCGTGCTGGTCGATGCGCCGTGTTCCGCCTCGGGACGCTGGCGCCGCAACCCCGAAATGCGCTGGATTTTCAAGCAGGAAGATATTCAGAAGCTGACCAAGACGCAGTTCGCGATCCTGGACAAGGCGGCGAATGCCGTCAAGCCCGGCGGCAAGCTCGTCTACGGCACCTGCTCCGTCTTCGACGCCGAGAACATGGGGCTGGTGAAACGTTTCCTTCAGGCGCGCCCCGATTTCAAGCTCAAACCGTTTAAGAATCCGCACGACGGCTCCCGGACCGACGGCACGCTCACGACTCTGCCCTGCCACGCCGACTGCGACTGCTCCTTCACCGCGCTCTTTGTCCGCAACGGTGGCAAATGAGCTCGGCTCCGCTGAACGGCCCGACTGCGCCGGACGCGCACGCGCACGGCGTTCCCGGTGAAAACAACGGTGTGTTCCGTCTGTGGAACATCGGCGATCCTTCATGCTCTGTTCCTGAAAACCTTTTTTTTTCCGCCGGAATCCATCCGTGGGACGCTGGAAAGTATGAGCTTGCCTCGTTTGCTCCGCTCTTCGATTCGCCGCGCTGTCTGGCAATCGGCGAATGCGGCCTGGACCGCACCTCGGATGCCGCTCTGCCGCTCCAGATGAAGGTGTTTGAGGCGCAGATCGCGGAATCCGACCGGCGCGGCAAGCCGCTGATGATTCACTGCGTGCGGTGTTTCCCCGAACTCCTCCGCCTCAAATCCGCATTATCCGACGATGCGCCAGCCTGGGTGATCCACGGATTCCGCGGGACGAAACGCAAGGCGTTCGACCTGCTGGACGCGGGCTGTGTGCTGTCGTTCGGCGCGGGCCTGCTCCGCGACGCCGGAAACATGGAGTATTTCGCGGAGATCCCGCTCGACCGCATCCTGATCGAGACGGATGAATCGCCGGAGCTTTTCGACCGGATTCTGGCCGAGGCTGCCGCCATGCATCTGCTTTCTCCGTCCGAATTCGCCGCAATTGTTCGCACCAACTTCAAAAGGATATTCCGCCATGACCCCGTCTGAACTTGATCCCGCCCCGGAATGGCTTGGGCGCATGCTCGCGCTCGAAGACGTTGCGACCGTCGAAAAGATACGGCGTTCGCAGGTGCTTTGCGTCGGCTTGGGCGGGGTAGGGGGGCTCGCGACTGAACTCGTCGCGCGGCTGGGCGTCGGCGCGATGACGATCGTGGACGGCGACGTGGTGGAGGCGACCAACATCAACCGTCAGATCCCCGCGCTCACGAGCACGGTCGGGCAGTCGAAGGCCGTTGTGATGGCCGACCGTCTCATGGATATCGATCCCAAGCTCAAATTGACCGTGATGGAGCGGTTCCTTTCGCCGGAAGACATGCCCGGCGTGCTCAATACCGGACGTTATACCTGCGTGCTGGACGCCATCGACTCCGTGCCGTCGAAGATCGCACTCCTCGCCGAGTGCGTCCGGCGCAGCATCCCCGTGGTCAGCGCCATGGGCGCGGGACTCCGTACCGATCCCGGCGCGATCCGCTGCGGCGACATCTCGGAAACGAGCGTGTGTCCGCTCGCGAAACTCGTCCGGAAGGGCCTCCGCGACCTCGGATTCGAGCACGGCGTGACGGCGGTTTATTCCACGGAGACGCCCCGCAAACCGAAGCTCGACGAGGCGGGGCATCCGCTGATCGGGACTGTTTCGTTCATGCCCGCGGCGTTCGCCGTGCAGTGCGCGGCGGCGGTGTACCGGATCCTTTCCAAATAACACGTTTTTCCAGCGTCATTCTCCGTTAAGAATCTTTTTTTCGTGCGTGGAACGCGGAATCGCGCGAAAAATATAGAAAAATGGCGGAAAACGGGATTGATTTTTCCGGAAACACTGCTATGTTTCAGGTAGGAAATTGTTTGAATTCACTCAACAACTTCATCAACCATAATTCAGAAAGGATGACGGTATGTCGCCGAAAACAGCTTTTATCGGTCTGACGACTACGTTTGCACTGGCGATGGGCGTGGCCCTTGCCCAGGCTCCCGCCCAGCAGGGCCAGCGCCCCCCCAGACAACAGCAACCCCAACAGGATCTGAGCATGCGTGAAGAATGGGAAAACCAGAAGATCAATTTCGTGAACGTGGAACCGGTCCGTTCGGATTCCGCGCTTCCGGTCGACGCGGGCCAGAAGAGCCTGCTGAACGGCGACTGGAAGTTCAACTTCGTGACCATGACCGGACAGGACGGCCAGCTTGAGCTCTCGCAGCGCCCGGCCGGCTTCTTCAAGCCCGACTACGACGATTCCTCCTGGAAGACGATTCCCGTGCCGTCCACGTGGGAAGTCCAGGGCTACGGCACCCCGCTGTACACGAACGTCAATTATCCGTTCAACACGAGCAATCCGCCGATCGTCACGAACGCCCCCGCGAACTGGCAGACCGCGTTCCGCGAACGCAACCCGGTCGGTTCCTACCGCCGGACGTTCACCGTGCCCGCCGACTTCAGGAAGGGCGGCCAGGTTTTCCTGAAGTTCGACGGCGTGTCCGCCGGATATTACGTTTGGGTGAACGGCGAAAAGGTCGGCTATGCCGAAGACTCGTACAACCCCGATGAATTCAACATCACGAAGTACCTGAAGGCCGGCGAAAACACCCTCGCCGTACAGGTGTACCACTTCACCGACGGATCCTACCTCGAGGACCAGGACTTCTTCCGCCACTCCGGCATCTTCCGCGACGTGGTGATGTTCCGCACGCCGGACGTCGCCATCCGTGACTTCGATTTCCGTTCGCTCCTGAAGGACAACTACACGACCGGCACGCTCGACGGCAAGATCCTCGTGCGCAACTACAGCGGCAAGTCCGCCAGCCGCACCGTGAAGTACACGCTCCTGCGCGAAGGCCGCGAAATCCTCTCCGGCAGCGCGAACGTGCAGATCGCCGCGGACAACAAGGAAGACGTCGCGGTCCCGGTCAGCGTGACCGTGCCGAACGTCGACAAGTGGACGGCCGAAACGCCGAACCTGTATCAGCTCAGAATGACGATCGCCGACGCCGCGAACACCGCCGAGAACGCCGAGACCGTGCAGGTCAACCTCGGTTTCCGCACGGTCGAAGTCGGTCCGCAGCAGCAGCTCCTCATCAACGGCAAGGAAGTCATCCTGAAGGGCGTCAACCGCCACGAGACCCATCCCGACATGGGCCGCGCCATCACGCGCGAGGTCATGGAAAAAGACATCCAGCTGATGAAATCCCATAACATCAACACCGTCCGCACCTCGCACTATCCGGACGCCCCGTACTGGTACGAACTTTGCGAAAAGTACGGCATCTACCTGGTCGCCGAGGCCAACATCGAGTGCCACGGCAAGCAGGACCTGACCCGCAATCCGGAATGGGAACAGCCCTACGTCGAACGCAACCTCAATAACTACAACCGCCTCAAAAACTGCCCCGCCGTCATCTTCTGGAGCCTCGGCAACGAGAACGGACGCGGCAACAACCTCGCCGCCGCTTCCCGCGCGATTCAGGCGCTCGACAAGACGCGTCTCATCCACTCCTGCGACATGAACCACACCGACGGCGTGACCGACATGGGCAGCACCATGTATCCCGACGTGAACGGACTGAACGGCATCGGCGCGAACACCCGCGAGAACTGGCCGTTCTTCGTCTGCGAATATGCTCACTGCATGGGCAACGCCCTCGGCAACTTCCAGGAGTACATGGATACCTTCGAACGGCATCCGCGCCTCATCGGCGGCTGCATCTGGGACTGGGTTGACCAGAACATCCGCGCCACCCGCGTGGAGGGCAACCGTTATAAAGCCGCCCCGGTCACCGGCGAAGCGCTCGCGTTCGGCGGCATGTTCGGCGACAACCCGAACGACGGCAACTTCTGCGACAACGGCGTGATCGCTTCCGAACGCTGGGTCACCCCGAAACTGCTCGAAGTGAAGAAGGTCTACCAGTACCTCCGCTTCAAGGACCTCACGCCCGACGACGCGAGCAAGTTCACGCTCGAGCTCACCAGCAAGTACTTCCACAAGACCATCTCCGGCTACACCGTCGCAGCCGTCTTCACCGGCGGCCAGGACGAGAAGGCCGGTCGCACCGTCCTCACCGAGAAGGTCCCGGACCTCGCCCCCGGCGAAAAGGCCACGTTCACGTTCAACGTGCCCGCGGGCAAGAAGAAAGACATGTTCATCCTCGTCTTCCCGTCCCAGAAGGACTCCCTCGTCCAGTACAAGCTCGTCGAGGAGGCCGATCCGGTCGCTCTGCTGAAGAGCAACAAGGTCGAAGAGGCGCGCAAGTACGCGGTCGCCTACGAGGCGTTCACCCCCGGCGTCGACGCGACACCGCTCAAGCCCGACACCTCGAAGAGCCCCGATCTGGCGTTCATCGACCACAGCAACAACAACATCACCGTCTACAACGACTACTTCGTCGTGCGGTTCGTCGACGGCAAGATCGAGTTCATCACGTGCGACGGCGAAATGGTCATCCGCAAGGGCCCGGAACTGAACTTCACCCGCGCCCGCGTCGACAACGACGGCTGGATCGGCGGCAATATCGACCGCGCCATGAACGCGGAGCTCGATGACGAATGCCGCGGCCTGAAGGCGGTCCAGGTCTCTCCCAAGCAGGTCGACGTGGAAGTCGAACTCTACGTGCGCAAGGGCTTCAATTACTTCGTGAACACGAAGTACACCATCTACGCCAACGGCACCATCCGTTCCTGCAACACGATCAGACCGGACTTCGAGGAACGCAACAGCGCCATCCCGTGCCTCGGATTCACGATGGAGCTGACCTCCGACTACGCCAAGGTCGACTACCTCGGCCGCGGCCCGCAGGAAAACTACGTCGACCGCCGCACCGGCACGTACTATGACACCTTCCACACCACCGTGAAGGACATGTTCGTGAAGTACTCCAAGACGCAGCATTACGGCAACCGCACCGGCACGAGCTGGGTCAGCCTCACCTCCGATGACGGCAAGACAACCGTGACCGTCCGCAGCGAAAACAACGAAAAGGGCATGGAATTCACCGCCACCCCGTGGACGCAGAAGGAAATCCGCGACGCCCGTACGCCGGACCGTCTGCCCCCGTCAGAAAGGACCGTCCTGGAGATCGACGCCTTCCAGGCTCCGCTCGGCGGCAACAGCTGCGGCCCCGGCCCGCTGGAGAAATACATCACCCGCGGCAACCGCAACTCGACCTTCAAGATGGACTACACCATCCACATCGACAGGAAGTAAGGCCTGAAGGTATTTCCCGAAAACAGGGAAACATGGCCCGGTACACGGAAAAACCGTGTGCCGGGCTTGCGCTGAGGTAAAGCGCGACCTGCACCGCTGACGTTGCAACACATACTAACAGGAACAAGCTAAGGGGAGCGATTCCGCGGCATGCCGCTTTGCTCCCCCCAAAAAACACAAATGGAGAGAATATGTCTGAACACATGGAAGTCTTTATAGACGGCTTAAATCAGCTTCACTTCACAGGCGGTCTGGTGCGTCTGGATTTTATGTCGCTTCATCCTGAAGATGAAGGAACACCTTCGGAAAAAAAGACAAACCTGCGGGTGATTATGAATGCCCGGCAAACGGTTCAGCTGCGGGATTCGTTGAATACTTTTATTCAAAGATTGCAGGAGGCCAATGTGTTCCAGAATCAGGCGGCGGGCAATCGTGACGTCGGCCGGCGGAATGCCCGCAATGGCCGGTCATTGGAGGAGCGTTACAATCCGGGAGTTTTTTCCGTTTCCAATATTGATGATGCAAAACGCATTATTCTGACAGACGAGGGGCGAGACGGTTCCGAGGATCGTTGGCGCAAAGAAACCCCGGCACTGATTTCGCTTTTGAAAAATGAATGGAGACTGGGCGAGGGAACGACTGTGGTGGATTACGGATGCGGCATCGGGCGAATATCGAAAGAGCTATGCAGGATGGGATGTCGGGTCGTCGGCGTCGATATATCGCCGGAAATGCGCAACCTGGCGGTCCAATATGTGAATGACGAGCGTTTTTCCGTAGTCACGCCCGAGGCTTTTGTCAATATGGTCAATCATGGGTTCTCCTGTGACTATGCATGCACGATTTGGGTTTTGCAGCATTGTTTGAAACCCACGGAGGACTTGGGACATATAAAAAGAGCGCTGAAAAATGGCGGCGGACTGTTTGTGGTAAACAACAAATTCTCCAGGGCTGTCCCTGTGATCGACGGCGTATGGCAAAACGACAACATAGACATATGGCGGATGTGCCGTGATAATCTGAGGGAAGTGCGTCTTCTGGATTTCCCCGATGGGATTGGCGTGGATGCCAGGTTTTATCAATGTGGTTTTTATCAGAAAAACTAATAATCCTAATACGAAGAAAACAAAAATTGTCCTCCGCAATCGTGTTCGGTTGCGGAGGACATTGTCTTTTCAGGAGAGATGCGTCTGCGTTCGCTTTGCCGACGGGGCTGTTTGCGTTCAGTGGAGCTGCGTCGGGAGGACGTGTTTCTCGCGCGGGGTGAACCATATCTCGAACTGTTCCACCTCGGCGGGGTCGATCTGGTACGGATCGCTCTCCTGATAACGTCCGGCGAGGTCGGCGTCCGGGTCGAACCGGAGCAGCTGGAGCACGTCATAGAAATTGCCGTCGCACGCCGCGATGCCCGCGTCCTGACCGGGCGTGAACCCGAACCGTCCGTAATAGGCGGGATCGCCGAAGATCACGATGCCGGGGTGTCCGGCGGCCTTCACGAGCGGGATCGTGTGGCGGATCAGGGCGGAGCCGATGCCGCGTTTCTGAATCGCGGGCGCGACGCCGACCGGGCCGAGCGTCGGGATCGGGATGCGCGAGCCGTCCGGTTTCTCAATGGCGCATAATGCGTACCAGATGCCGCCGACGGGCTGTTCGTCCAGCACGGCGATGAAGCTGAATTCCGGCAGATACGACGGGTCCTGGCTGAGCTTGTGGATCAGGAGGTGTTCGCTCGCGCCGGGGCGGTAGACGTCCCAGAACGCGTCGCGGATCAGGTTCTCCATGGCGGGATGGTCGGCGGGCTCTTCGGGACGGATGATGAGATTTGTCATGGTATGATTTGACCTTTCAAAAACTCGCCTGCCAAAGTGAGGATAAATAACCTCAACGCCGTACATGTGTTATACGGCGCATGAAACAATCGTTTGAGGAAGAAATGAGCGTGACGGACGCGGAGGGCAAGCCCTCCTCTGCGGTAGTTTCCGGCGCGTGCCGCGCTACGGAACCGGGGATGTGTGACGAATGCAGGGATCAGGCGCGTTCGACCACGATCTCGGGATCGACGGATTCCCGGAGGATGCGCTCGATGCCGTCCTTGAGCGTCATCTGCGCGTGGGGGCAGGCGCCGCAAGCGCCGCGGAGACGGAGGAGGACGGTTTTTCCGGTGATGGAGACGACTTCGAGATCGCCGCCGTCGGCCTGGAGCATTCCCCGGAGTTCTTCAAGTTTTTCTCTGATTGCCTCTTCCATGATGTCTGCCTTTCTTCGGGCGGATGCGCCCGTTGCGTTGGAGCCGCTGTGCGGCGTTTGTTGTTGAAGTACGATATAAAGTAGCACGCGCGGGGGAAAATACAAATGGAAAGCGGGACTTTTTGCGAAATAAAACGCGGCGGCGGATGATGCGAGGCCGGAAAATGTGAAAAAATAATCGTGGAATCCGAATAAACGGTAAAATGCTGTCACTTTATAATCGGTTGAAATTGAGCATAAAACGATGCTGTTTTGGAATGCTGTCACGATTTTTTTACAAAAAAAGTGGATGCCCGGCAATAAAACGCAAACGGGATGCGTTAATTGAGATGTAAGAGCTGCGGAAAACGTCAACGAACGCTGCGGGAAAGAGTTACGAAGCGGGCAGGGCGTGGAAGACAGCAGGAAACCCCGAATAACGCATGCCGGTCATGCGGACGGAAACGACAAACGGTTGAAACAGCCTTAAAACATTTGACAACGCAAACTTTAACCATAAGGAGAACGACTATGAAGAACCTCAACGCGATCATCATCCTCGCCACGGTTGCCGGAATGGCGACTCTCACCGCCTGTTCCAGCGCGAACGCCGAACAGGTAACTGACACGAACGAAACGGCTGTCCCGGCTGAAACGACGACGGCAGCAACTCCGATCCCCGGTCCCGGCCCCGGTTTCGGCGGTCCCGGCATGATGGGCCCCGGCATGGGCGGCGGCTTCGGCGGCGGCATGGGCATGG